>Ga0114932_10000397_pt1 | contig 52087 bp, 66 predicted proteins | sample 2SBtaG_2_FD_87286 | JGI IMG/M metagenome (GOLD analysis project Ga0114932, IMG submission 87286) | Deep subsurface microbial communities from Kolumbo volcano to uncover new lineages of life (NeLLi) - 2SBTROV12_ACTIVE470 metaG | ecosystem: Environmental > Aquatic > Marine > Volcanic ...
AATATCTGTACATTGTCAAAATGACTTAGGAATGGCAACTGCAAATTCTTTAGCAGGAATTCTTGGTGGGGCACGCCAGGTTGAAGGGACAATTAATGGAATTGGAGAAAGAGCTGGTAATGCATCTTTGGAAGAAATTATCATGTCGATACGTACACGTGACGATTTCATGAATGTACATGTAGATGCAAAGCCACAGGAAATTTACTCAATTAGTAAATTGGTTGAACGTGCATCAGGTATGACATTACAACCACATAAAGCAATTGTTGGGAAAAATGCTTTTCGACATTCATCAGGTATCCATCAAGATGGTGTTCTAAAAATGAGAGAGACTTATGAAATAATGGATCCTGTTGAATTGGGTATCCCAGGCGGTTCAGCTATTGTACTGACAAAAACATCGGGTCGGCATGGTCTACAATCGAGATTAGAATCTCTAGGAATTGAACCCTCAGAAGATGAATTCCAAAGAATATGGGAGGCGTTTTTAGATGTTGCTGATGCCAAAGATGAAGTTGATGATCGCGATCTAATGGCCATTGTCTCTGAGCAAACACAAATTCAAGTACAAGATGCCTGGACATTAGATCTTGTCCAAGTATCAACTGGTGACCACGGTACTCCCACGGCAACAGTCCGATTAATGGATCCAGATGGTAATACCTCTGAAGATGCAGCGATAGGAACAGGACCAGTTGACGCCATTTATAGAGCAATAAACCGTGTCACAAATACAGAGAATTCATTAACAGAATTCTCTGTGAAATCAGTTACAGAAGGAATTGATGCACAAGGTGAAGTAACCATTAGAGTCGAAACAGATGGTGATGCATATCAGGGTAGGGCTGCAGATACAGACATCTTAGTAGCGAGCGCTCGAGCTTACTTGCATGCGCTAAATCGAGCTATTGCTGTAAAGAACAGTGCTGAATAGTCCATTGCAACTTTATGCATTTGCTATAGCTAATTGTTTAAGTTTCTGAATTGCTTCAGCCTTCTTACGCGAATCATGAATAGCGCTTTCGTATGCAATATCAAAAAGTGGAGCCATATTAATTAGAACTTCAACTCGTTTGAAAAAATATGTATCAAACGAATTGTTGTAGTTAATCATGATCTTATCCAAGAACTCTTTAGGCATATCATTTAATATACCCGCAAAATCAATAGCAAAATCACTGATCATAGTGTCACCAAAGTCAATTACACCACATAAATTATATTCAGAATCAACTAATAGATGTTCGCCACTTATATCACCATGCACGAGAACTGGAGATTGCGAAAAATTATTATCATAATAACGAAATTTCTCTTGCAAGTTTTTTAAATACGTGTACGAATATCCATCAATATCATCCTTCGCAATTTTAAGCATTGGAATATAATGATCATCCAATAAGTTTATTGTCTGTATGTCGATACTATCCAAACTATCAAGTGAAATAGTGTGTAACTGGTAAAAGAAATTAGCAATCTGAATCGCCAATGTATTAAGTTTAGACTCCGGTATTGTAACTGAACTTAAATTTCTTCCCTCTATGAATCGATAAATCATAGCGAAATGACCATCTTGAGATTCGACCAATTGAGCATCTTGTGGGGTAATACCTGAAACAATTATATCTTGTAGATAATTGAGTAATTTCACTTCTTGGCGAAAAGAATTGATTTCGGAATATACACATGACTTTGCTATAGATATAGCCCAATACGTTTGTCCATCAGAGACTCGATAGACTCTTCTATTCATACCAAAGCCAATCTGTTCCACACTTTTGTACTCGATAGTTGGAAGTACTATCTGAACAGAACGAAAAACGCTCTCCGGTAACGGAACATTATCGACATTAGCAGTCATCAATTTATCTTTAGATTATCCTGACCAGCTTGATCTGTACTTGGTAAAAAACTCGAACGTATTTCTTCAAAAGAAGAAATTTTCTGTTCATTTGCCAGTGTAATTCCTATATCATCCAAACCATTAAGTAATCGATGCTTTACAAATTCATCAATTTTGAATTGTCGTGACCATTCTGAACCTATCATGACGGTCTGATTTTCCAGATTAATTACAATCTCTCCCTCAGGTAGTTCTTCAGCACGAGACATTAAGTAATCAACATCATCTTGATCAAGTTGAATAGTCAGGAGGCCAACTTTAGAACAATTGTTGCGAAATATATCACCAAAACTTGGAGCAATAACTGCTTCGACACCCATATCTTCTAAAGCCCATACAGCATGTTCTCTACTAGAACCACATCCAAAGTTTTGCTGTGCAAGCATAATCGGTGCATCCTTATATTGAATTCGATTAGTAATGAAATCATCATCTTTACGCCAATCAAAAAAAGCAAATTCACCATAACCGGTCCGCTCTATACGTTTCAAAAATTGCTTAGGAATTATTTGATCTGTATCAACATCAGCACGATTTAAGGGAATTGCATTCCCACGAACTTGTTTAACTGCTTTCATCAGATTATCTCCCTAACATCTACAAAATTACCCGCAATCGCTGCTGCTGCTGCCATTTCAGGACTAACAAGGTGTGTTCTTCCACCTGCACCCTGACGTCCTTCAAAATTTCTGTTGCTTGTAGAAGCACATCTTTCTTGTGGCAATAAAATATCCGGGTTCATTCCTAAGCACATTGAGCAACCAGGTTCACGCCACTCAAAACCTGCATCTTTAAAAATTAGATCTAAACCTTCTTCTTCTGCTTGTTGTTTTACTTTACCCGAACCAGGAACAATCATTGCACTGACAGAAGAAGACACTTTTTGACCTTCTATGATAGTTGCTGCCCTTCTTAAGTCTTCTATACGTCCATTAGTACATGATCCAATAAATACTCGATCTATACCTATATCAGTAATCGCAGTTCCTGCCTCTAGTCCCATATATTTCAATGCTCTCTGCGCAGTTTCTCGTGAAGAAGCAGTCGTAGCGTCGTCAGGGTTAGGTACCACATCGCTAACTGGAACACTTTGTGCTGGTGTAGTTCCCCAAGTCACATGTGGTGCTATGTTGTTCCCATCCAAAACAATCGATTGATCGAAAACTGCGCCCTCATCACTCACAAGCTTTCCCCAATTTTCTATCTGTTGATCCCAATCTAATCCAGAGGGTGAAAATTCTTTACCATGTAAATATTCAAAGGTCTTTTCATCAGGAGCTATTAGACCTGCTCTGGCGCCACCTTCAATAGTCATATTACACACCGTCATTCTTTCTTCCATTGAGAGATTGCGAATGACATCACCACGATATTCAATTACATGACCAACACCACCATCAACTCCTGTACGCTGAATAATGGCTAAAATTACATCCTTGGCTGTGACACCAACTCCGAGTTCACCTGTAACCTCAACCGACATGGTTTTCGGTCGACTTTGTGGTAATGTTTGTGTAGCGAGAACATGTTCAACTTCTGAAGTACCAATACCAAAAGCTAAAGCACCAAATGCACCATGCGTTGAAGTATGACTATCACCGCAAACAATGGTCATGCCAGGTTGAGTTAGCCCGTGTTCAGGGCTAATGATATGAACAATACCTTGCCTTAAATCAAATATGTCCCACAAAGGGATATCAAAATCCTTGCAATTTGTTCTCAAAACTTCTATTTGCTGAGTTGATAAAGGATCGGGATTAGGTAGTGTACGATCTGTCGTAGGTACATTATGATCTACAGTTGCTAAAGTAAGATCAGGACGACGCACACTTCTGTTTGTCATTCTTAATCCATCAAAAGCTTGAGGTGAGGTAACTTCATGCACTAAATGTAGATCGATATATAAAAGGTCAGGTTTACCCTGCTCTGCATGAACAACATGTTGTTCCCAAATCTTATCTACAATTGTTTGCGGTTGAGTCATTCCATACTCCATTCTAAGTATCAATTAAATTTCAAACACCTTGACCCCAATGAAAGAGCCAATATTCGTAAGCATCTTGTAACGCAAGCCATGATGCCCCAACAACATCCGTAGAAGCTCCAACTGTTCGCCATAAACGTATACCGTCACTGGATTCAATCAGAACACGAACAGCAGCATCAGCACCAGCACCAGAATCAATAATTCGAACCTTATAATCTACTAAGCGAACTTGAGATATTTCTGCGTGCACTTCGGACAAAGCTTTTCGCACAGCAGCATCTAAGGCCGATACAGGTCCATTCCCATCAGCAGCTACTTGCGACAAATGATCGCCTATACGCATTTTTACCATGGCCTCTGCTTGCATTTCTGCCATATATGAATCACCGCTAATATTTCTTCCATGCTCTACAATCAGAAAATCTTCAAGATTAAAAAGAGGTGTGTAGCCATCTTGCAAGCGACGCACGAGTAGTTCAAAACTGGCTTCAGCTGACTCAAATTGGTAACCACGTGCTTCTTGATTTTTCAAGTCAGAAAGAACTTGAGCAACTTGATTATCATTTAACTCAACTTCCACACCCTGCTCACGAAGTTTCTCTACAATATTTCTTCTACCTGACAGTTCAGAAATCAAAACTCGCTCTTTATTACCCACTAATGAAGGACTAATGTGCGTGTAAGAACCTGGTGATTTTGTAACTGCAGCAACATGTAATCCTGCTTTATGGGCAAATGCCCCACTGCCCACATATGGTTGCTGAGAATTAGGAGTGAAATTAGCAAGCTCTGATGCAAATAGTGCAGTTTCCGTAAGTCGTTTAAGCTGCTCTTCACCAACTACATCTAAACCTAACTTTAATTTAAGATTTGGAATCACTGAAATCATATTTGCATTACCCGTGCGCTCACCCCATCCATTTAGACAAGCCTGTATTTGCGTAGCACCTTCTTCAACCGCTGCTAAGGTACTCGCAACAGCCATATCTGTATCATTATGACAATGAATACCGATATCACATTCAATAAGATCACGAATTTCTGTAATAATCTGTCGTATTTGTGAAGGAATAGCTCCCCCATTTGTATCACACAATGTAACAGTAGAAGCACCGGCTTTTTGTGCTGTGAGAATACAAGCTATCGCATAATCTTTATCTTCTTTATAACCATCAAAAAAATGCTCTGCATCAAAAATGACCTCTTTACCTTTATTTTCAAGATATTGAATTGATTGAGCAATCATTAATAAATTTTCTTCTTCTGTTGTTTCTAAAACCTCTAATACTTGGCTCTTTGACGTTTTTCCTACAAGTGTAATTGCTGCGGTACCAGCATCAAGAACGGCACGAAGTGCCTCATCTTTTTCTACTTCATTGCCAGGTTTTCGTGTAGAACCAAATGCCACGAGCACAGCACTAGATAACGATATTTCTTTTGCGCGGTTAAAAAATTCAGCATCTTTAGGATTAGACCCTGGATACCCACCTTCAATGTAGTGAATACCCAAATCATCAAGTTTCTTTAGAATTAATAATTTGTCCTGTAAGGAAAGACTTAATCCTTCCATTCCAAGGCCATCACGTAATGTGGTGTCGTATAAGCGGATATCAGATGCATTTGGTAAAAAAGATTTCACAGCATCAGAAGAGCCACTATCTGGGGAGTTCATATGGTCTACCATTTTATCCGCTCTATTAGAAATTAAGCTTAGGTACTTTTACATAAATTAATCAAACATATAAAACAAGAATTTATTCCGTTAAACTTACTACTAACGTTCAGAAAAGAAAATAAATAAAAATGACCACAATTCATAATTTAAATCCTGAAAAACGCCCCGGTGCTCGTGTACTTCTTTTCGACTGCGAAAAGAATTTGTTGCTTTTTGAAACATCTACAAATCCATCAGATTCTAATGATGAAATTATCTGGATGACACCTGGTGGTGCCTCCGAATTAAATGAAAAACCTTCAGAGACTGCCCTAAGAGAATTGTATGAAGAAACAGGCTTTTCTCCCCCATTAAAAAAATGTGTTTGGGTGCGTGATTGGGTTTGGTATCACAGTGGATATGAAAAATGGTATGACACACATGAATACTTCTATGTTGCTGAACTCACGAGAGAATCTCCAAAAATAAAACCAACAAAAGACGATGAATTGGTTACTCTAATGTCTTATAAATGGATGAATTTAGAACAAATTTCACAATTAAAAGAAAAAACTTCCCCTATAAAACTAAAAGAATTGTTAATTCCAATAATTACAGGTAACTACCCAGAAAAACCTTTATCAATTGGACAATAAATAGTTAATTACCTAATCGAGATAAAACTTCATCGGCAATTTCAACAGTATTCAATGCATTACTTTCAGAAGTTAAATCAGCAGTTCGCAATCCATCTTCTATTACCTGGTTAACTGCATCTTCAATAGCTAATGCTTCTTCTTCAAGGCCACATGAGTGTCGCAACATCATCGCAGTACACAAAATCATTGCTAAGGGATTAGCAATATTTTTACCAGCGATATCAGGTGCAGAGCCATGAATAGGCTCGTACATGCCAAAAGCAGTTCCTACTTCTCCAGGTGTAGATAAAGATGCTGAAGCAAGCATCCCCATAGAACCAATCAACATTGAAGCTTCATCTGTAATTATGTCGCCAAACATATTCCCCGCTATGACAACATCAAAATCACTAGGACGCCTAATTAAATGCATAGTCATCGCATCAACGAGCACATCTTCATATTCGACTTCAGGAAATTCTTTTTGCACTTCATGCACAATTTCTCTCCATAGTCGAGATGATTCCAATACATTGGCTTTATCAACATTGGTTAATTTATTCCGTCTTTGCTGAGCAAGTTTAAATCCGAGTCTTGCAACTCGCTCAACTTCGTCTTCACGATAATAAATTGTATCAACAGCAACACGAAGATTATTTTCATTTCTTCTTTCTTTTGGTTCACCGAAGTAAGCACCACTAGTTAATTCTCTTATCACCATAATATCGGTACCTTCAAGAATTTCTTGTTTTATAGATGAAGAATCTAATAACGCAGGAATTGCTTTTACTGGACGTAAATTAGCCCATAACTGCAATTCGGATCTTAATGCAAGTAAACCTTGTTCAGGACGAACAGGTGCTGTCGGATCATCCCATTTTGGCCCACCTACAGCGCCAAACAAAATTGCATCAAAATCTCGTGCCTCTTGGAGAGTTTGTTCACGTATTGCGACACCAAATTTGTCTATACAATCTCCGCCGACAGTGTCATGTTTAAGACGAAAAACATGTTCAAATTGTTGTCCGATTAACTCTAAAGTTCTGACACCTTCTTTAGTAACTTCCGGACCTATTCCATCACCAGGTAACACAAGAATATCAAAACTAGCCATGAAATTAACTCCTAAAATTTTTTAAACTAATACGCAATATCATATAAATTAAAATTTTGATTTCAGGACAAAATTTTGTAACAAGTCTATATTTTAAGCAAGTAAATCCTTTGCCAAAGGCAAAGGATTTATACTTACTATTACATTATATAGATGAAATTATAAACGAAGTTTCCCATGTGATGGTTGACGACGACGCTGCTTACCAGCTAACAAACGTTCTTCTTCCTCAATATCTTTGGGATCGCAACGTTCACTGTCATGCACATAGCCACATGCGATACAAGTACCGAATTTTCCATACCAATCATCTTCAATTAACATAAGACCACGACATCGTGGACAATTTTTAGGTGGTGTACTTACTATCATGCCTGCACTCCTATCTAGTGCTTCGGTAAAACTACCGAATTGGCCTGAAAATTGCTTACGAGGTTAGCTGACGGGTTCGGGTTGTCAGGACACCCGCTCTTCGCGAAGAGTTCACCCCAATAATGGTTCCCCCGATCTCAATTATGAAATTCATAATTAAAGACTCAGCAGCTATACAACCTAGTTAGGTTGTGATTCTTTTAACAAGATCATACTTATCTCTGACAACATGTCAATAGGATGCACTAATAATATTTAAATTTAATATCCACATTCTTTCTTCTATACAAACAACAAAGTAAATTTCATAGGGAGAATAAAGTGGCTAAGTTATCAAAAGAACAATCTTTAATTGCTGCAAATTGTGCAGCAATCTCACACATAAACACCGCAATTCAAGACAAAGTCAGAAAACAGCAAGCAAAACTTACTAAACCAGAAGGATCACTTGGTAGGCTTGAAGATCTAGCAGTTCATATAGCAGGCATAAAACAAAAAAAAGACCCTACTCTGATAAACAATCTCGTGGTTGTTGTGGCAGCTGATCATGGAGTTGCACAACAAGGTGTCTCTGCGTATCCACCAGAAGTAACAAAACAAATGATGGGAAATTTTCTAAATGAAGGAGCTGCTATCAATGTTCTAGGAAAATCAATAGGTGCACGATTAGTGCTTATTGATGCAGGAATTAGTAATGGAAATTTTAAGGATACTTCTGTTGTTTCACTTAGTATGGGACAAGGCACAGATGACTTTACTAATGGACCTGCAATGACAAGAAAAAATGCTGAGAAAGCTATTGCTGCAGGCATAACATTTTTCAACAATGAAATACAAAATCATAAAATCGATATAGTTGCATGTGGAGAAATGGGAATTGGAAATACGACTGCAGCTGCAGCACTTACTGCAGCAATTACAGGAGAAGAACCAAAGATCGTTACTGGACGAGGAACAGGCATCGACGATTTCACCTATAAGAAAAAATTATCTGCTATTGAAAATGCACTAGCAATCAACATTTTTGATCCAAAAGATGCAATTAGCTTACTCTCCTCTCTTGGTGGTTACGAAATTGGAGTAATGGCAGGTATCTACATCGGTGCAGCTAGAAACAAAGTACCAGCGATAGTTGATGGATTGATTTCATCAGTTGCCGCCTTAATTGCTGTTACCTTGGAACCTAAAATTAGTGAATACTTGATATCGTCCCATTTATCACCAGAACCAGCACATAAAATAATCCTAGAACGTATGAATCTCATTCCATTATTGAATCTAGATTTGAGATTAGGTGAAGCGACTGGGGCTGCATTGGGATTATCATTATGCATTTCTGCCTGCAAGTTACTAAATGAAATGGCTACTTTTACAAATGCAAAAGTAGCTGAAAAAATTACATAAAACAGGAAAAAAATGGGTGATTTAATTTTTATAACTGGAGGAGTACGAAGCGGAAAAAGTACCTTTGCTGAAAAATTGGCAACTGAGGAGGATATCCCAACTGTATATCTTGCCACTTTGGAACCATTAGACCTTGAAATGCAAGAACGTATCCATCAACATCAGAAAAGACGACCTTCACATTGGCAAACTATTGAAACAAAATTTGATTTAGCTGTAGCTTATCAATCGATAGAAACTGATCACTGTATTTTACTTGATTGTTTATCTATGTGGGTTGCTAACCAACTTATGGATTACGAAAATAATCTCACTAACAACAACATTGAAAAGATATATAAATTTTTATTTTCAGAACTAGATATTATTTATTCACACGCGCAAAAGCGTATCTCCCAGACAATTATTGTAAGTAATGAAGTAGGAGGAGGTATTGTACCCGAATCAAAATTGGCGAGAATTTATAGAGATATGCTTGGCACAATTAATCAGTCAGTAGCATCAAATGCCAAGGATGCATGGTTCCTTGTAGCTGGACGACCGATAAAACTGCCATGAAATTAGTAATTACTGCCATTCGATTAGAGTAACAATAATTACAATTTTCTCTGTACCACGCATTACGGAAACATCCACTTTATCTCCAACATCATACTTATCAATTGCGGCAGCAAGATCAGTAAAATTTTTTATTTCAACATTATTAAATCTCTGAATTATATCTCCTGCAATTATGCCTGCTTGCAATGCAGCACCTACAGATTCAAGAACAAGTACTCCTCTAACAGGATCAGGATTTTCTTCAGAGAGTATCGGTGTTAGCTGACGGCCAGAAATACCTAATTGTGGGTGTTTTATTTTCTCACCAATTTTCATCTTAGGAAGAAATCTTTTAACTGTGTCTGAAGGAACTGCAAAACCTAAACCAACATTTCCTCTAATTGGTCCAGCAATGGATGTATTTACACCTATTACTTTTCCTGCAAGATTAAAAAGAGGACCTCCTGAATTTCCTGGATTAATTGGAGCATCTGTCTGAATGACACTTAAAATTTGGCGATTCGTAAAACTAGATGTTGTATTTCGATCTATAGCAGAAACTATCCCGGCTGAAACGCTAAAATCCTCTGAGAAAGGATTACCGATAGCAAAAACATTCTCTCCAACTTTGACTTTTGACGAATCAGCAAATTCAACCGGAGCCAACTTCACTAGATCTGAAGAAACTAGCAAAACCGCAAGATCATTACTTGGGTCTGATCCAATGAGTTCTGCTGAAACTGTATCACCATTTAGAAAACGTACTCTTATCGCAGTACTACCTTCAATTACATGATAGTTTGTGATTATGTGGCCATAACTGTCAACCACAAATCCTGATCCATTACTATTACCTAAAGAACCTTGAGTTGCATTTATTACAACGACACTAGCTATTACGCTATCAACCACAGAACTCAGATCTGTATTTAAACCTTCAATATTTCCTAATTCATTTTTAAGATCACTAATTGTTTCTTTTGTATTTAAGTAATTTTGTTCAACTTTCAAAACCGAATCTTGTGTTTTATCTATCGCTGACTCGAGAACCGCAATATTTCCTAATTCGTTTTTAAGATCACTAATTGTTTCTTTTGTATTTAAGTAATTTTGTTCAACTTTCAAAACCGAATCTTGTGTTTTATCTATCGCTGACTTGAGAACAGCAATATTTTCTTGCGAATTAGCTGAAGAACTTTCAAAGTCATCTGGAGATTGCTCTTTTGTTAGTAATGAATTATTTATCTGATTCAGTGCTTTTTCTGAATTAGAAAATTCCTGTTCAATAAAATCCTGTCGAGCATCGATTTCAATCATTGTTTGCTTAATTTCAGAAAAATCAGAACTAGAATCATTGAACAATTGAACGGAAACAAAACCACCTAAAATAGCTGATAAAAAAGCAAGTAACACAAATCGAAAAACATTCATCAGAATTCCCCTTCAGAGTATTTTATCTCGCGAAAGGCTAATTTCTGAAAAGAAAATCCATACAATTATCGCCCAGTATAATTAGGTGGTCGCTTCTCCCTAAAAGCCAAAGGCCCCTCTTTAGCATCTTCTGTAAGCTGAGAAATAGTAAATGCGTGTTGAGCAGCGTTTAATGATTCAACGAATGAAAGACTATCAGCTCTCTTAACCAATTGCTTCCCTAATTGAATAGCTACTGGAGGACCTTTTGCAAGCTTTTGAGCATAGTCCATTACTTCATCCATTAAATTATCGTGTGGAACTACTTTCAATAGGTATCCCATTTCAAGTGCTTCTTCAGCACCAAAAATCTCACCACTCCAAATTAGATCCAAGGCTTTTTGTTTTCCAACAATTCGAGGTAATAACCATGCACCACCATCACCTGGGACTAGGGCAACATTTATATAAGACATACCAAATCTAGCTTTATCTGAAGATATACGAATATCTGCCATCGAAGCCATGTCCATACCAGCACCTACAGCTGCACCATTAATTGCAGCAATATACGGTTTGTCCAATTGCTCTAAAGCATGTGGAACTCGATAAACACTATAGCGAAGTGAATTACGTCTCTCAGCAGGACCTGCTTCTTGCATTAAAACTGTGTCTTGATCTCCTGTTGCTCTTAAGTCAGCTCCTGCACAAAAAGCTCTTCCTGCACCAGTGACTACGACAACTCTTACAGAATCATCCTCTTGGCAACGTACAATAGCATCTGCCCACTCGCTTAATAATGCATCACTGAAAGTATTCATACGTTCTGGACGATTTAAGGTAATTACAGCAATACCATCATTGACATCAAAAAGAATAGCTTCATAGTCCATTATGATTCCTTAGTACACTAATTTAGTATTATTTAGATTGAGAAAAGTTTACAGTTTCTGTAATTATGTTGCGAGAGACTTTTTATTATATTTTTGGTTAACTAATGCTGAATTGGAGGAATCATGGATTTTTCATGGAATCACGACGAGAAAATCTTTAGAGAAGAAGTCCGCGCTTTTTTTAAGGAATATTGGTCAGAAAGTACTGATACATCAGAAAGATCAATTGAAAAAAATCATGCATTCGAAAAATTACTTGCTGAACATGGTTGGTTAACTATGGCATGGCCTACTGAATATGGTGGCAAAAATGCGACACATATTGAACAAATGATATTTAGAGAAGAAGCAACTCTTCATGAAGCCCCTACCGGTGGAATGGGGCCATCAATGATAGGCCCTTGTCTGATCGTTCATGGAACAGAGGAACAAAAGAAAGAACATCTGCCAGTAATTGCTAGAGGAGAATCACATTGGTGTCAGGGCTTTTCTGAACCAGGTTCTGGTTCAGATCTTGCATCTTTACAAACACGAGCCACTAGAGATGGTGATGACTGGGTAATTAATGGACAGAAAATTTGGACTTCTGGTGCTCAACACGCAGATTGGATTCATGTACTCACACGAACCGATCCTGAAGCACCAAAGCATCGTGGAATCAGCTATTTTATGCTAGATATGAAGACAGACGGTATCTCTGTGCGGCCTATTGAACAGATGCATGGTGCCCGAGGTTTCAACGAAACATTTTTTGAAGAAGTACGTGTCCCTGATAAAAATATGATCGGGGAGGAAAATAGAGGATGGTATGCGGCAACTACAACTTTAGATTTCGAAAGATCTGGTGCACATAGAGCGGCTGCAGTACAAAGAGCATTCAAACGTAATCTTAATTTTCTTACTGCAAACAAAGAATATTCCACAAAAGGAAATAACAGAATTTTGATGGCAGAAACTGCTACAGAATTAGAAATCGGACGCTTATTTGGCTATCGTGTAGGTTGGATGCAATCAAAAGGACTAGTCCCGAATTATGAAGCATCGATGTCAAAAGTATATAATTCTGAATTAACACAAAGACAAGCACGTAGATTCATCAATATGCTTGGTTTGTATGGGAATCTTTCAAATCATTCAGATTATTCGGCACTTAATGGATTAGCTACAAGAGAGTATATGAGTACTGTTTCTTCAACAATTGCTGCAGGGACATCAGAAATTCAAAGAAATATAATTGCAACACGAGGATTAGGACTACCACGTGGATAAGCAAAACAATGCAATCGTGCCTTGAAACTATTACGAGGAACAGCGGGTAACTTTGTTATAGATGTTATTTACTAGATTATTTTTATTAACAATCAGCACATTATTATTATGTTCTTGTGCCAAGACCAGTGAACTAATCCCAGGTGGTGCAGTTCCTGACACTACAGTTGGTGACGTTCAGAGAACACCTACACCTATAATCTTAACTCCTACGCCAGAGTCAGCATCAGACAGGAGTCAAATTGATATAACAGAACAAGATCAATTGTTAGCGCAATCAGTTATAAAAGTACATGTCGAAAGTAAAAATTCCTCTATCAAAAAAATTCGAACGGGCACCGGAGTAATAATTGATGGTGAAAAAGGATTAATTTTAACTTCATATTCTTTGGTTAATCCTTACCAAATTAACGGTTCATTCTCTAACGATACAATTTATATTTCAACAGACCTGACTAGCAGTAAAAGTTCAATACCAGACTTCCAAGCTATTCTTATAGATGCTGATGTCCAGCTAGACCTAGCAGTTTTAAAAATCAATCAGACCCAAAATGGTGAAGAAGTAGAAAATGAATTAGATTTACGGTCTGCAATTATAGGCGATTCTGAATTGGTTGAATTCAACGACCGACTTAGATTATTTGCCTCCGCACATCCTAAAGATGGCCATTCTTTAACCATCACACGAACAAAAATCAAAACAATTAGGAAAGAAAATATCCAATCCAGCATCGAAAAATGGGTCGTCAATGCTGAATTGGATTATTCAGCAACTGGAGGGCCAGTATTTAATGGAGGGGGAGAATTAGTAGGAATTCTGATTCCTGAACAATACTCTTTAATTGCACCTGTTACACAGATAAGACCTCTAAGTGTAGTAAAGGAATTAATAGAAAGAACAGTCCAAACTTCAAAAACAGAACACCGTACAATTCCTTTATTTGCCGGGAGTACTCAAAAAGAAATTGATTTTACAGAGAATGCATGGGTAGGCGCCCCTAAATTTTCTGATCAAGCAAGCTATACAGACAATGAACTATATCTAACTAACTATCGCAATCATTTTTTGGAAGGTACTGAAAATATATACTTCGAGTACTGCCTACAAAACTTAGAGAAAAACATTCTCATAGAAGAACGATGGTATCTCGATGATGTTTTACAAGATTCATTATCGGCAAGTTATGTTTGGAATGGCGAAGCTTTTGCAATTATAAGTGATAAAATTGGCGTGCCTTCTTCTTCAGGATTACCTTCAGGTGATTGGAAATTGGAAATATGGGCAAATCGGATCCTACACTCCACAAATTCGCTAACCATTGGAAAATTCTCCGAAAGTCCTCGATCAAACAATACAAAACTAGGAAGTGCACTATCAAAAAATGGAACGTTAATACAAGGTATCTCTGAGAATCCCAAACAAATTTTGTTGCAATCTGAATTATCTGAAATGGAAATGACGAAAAACTTTAGTTGGATCGTTACTCACAATGATAAACTAAAATATAGCTCCCCTACTTTGAATTGGATTGAAACACCAAATTCAGAATTTTGGGTAGGATATGCCCAAAAGGAAGCTTTAGATAAAGGAAATTGGTCTTTGAAACTTTTTGTAGATGGATTAATACTGACTGAAGGAACAATAGTAATCAATTAATTGTCGATTTTTTAGAGATAGTGAAAGGGCTACCGATGCATCGTATTGCAATAATTGGAGGGACTGGACCTGAAGGAAAGGGCCTTGCTACAAGATTTGCTATTGCAGGTCATAAAATTACAATTGGTAGTCGCAATGAAAAGCGTGGTGAAGATGTAGCATCTGAGCTTTTAGAAACTCTTTACAAGTCGCTTACACATAAATTAGATATTTCTGGAACAAATAATGAAGATGCAGCCAAAAATTCAGATATCGTTATCATCGCAGTCCCTTACGAAGCACATTTAGAAACTTTATCTGAATTAGCACCATATTTATCACAGAAAATAATCATAGATGCAGTAGTACCTGTAAAATTTGAACGTGGACCAAGACCTATTCATGTCGAAGCAGGTTCTGCAACTGAAGAAGCTGCAAAATTACTTAAAGATAGTTCAGTCATTGGTGCCTTTCACAATCTATCCGCAGAAAAGCTCCTAAAACCAGATCTATCATTGGACTCTGATGTACTTATAACTGGCAATAATTCTGATGCGAAAAATATTGTCATCGATCTAGCAAATGAAATTAAAGGGGTTAGGGCTATCGACGCAGGACCATTAAGATATTCGCAATTTATAGAGAATTTAACAGTTCTATTAATAGGTATAAATGGGCGGTATAAAATTGAATCAGGATTAAAAATTTCGGGTATCGATTAGAAAGATATTAAGATGGAAAAAAAAGAAATTCGAGTAATTCCAGTTGTTGGAATACCAATCATAAAATCTAATGACAACTTAGCTTTGCATATTCTGGAAGCAGCAAAAAATCAAAATTTAGAAATCACAGAAGACGATATCATAGTTATTACCCAAAGAATTGTTTCAAGGTCTGAAGACCGTATTCGACATTTAGACGAATTTATTCCTTCACCTTTTGCCTTACAATATGCCGAAAATCACCAAAAAGATCCTCGAGTAGTTGAAGCTGTATTAATGGAATCTAAAAGGGTTATTAGACAGGTAGGTGGCGTTTTGATTACAGAAACACACCATGGATTTAAGTGTGCTAATGCTGGAGTAGATGCTTCAAATGTCGGAAACTCAGAAATGATTTCACTCTTACCAATTAACCCCGATAAATCATGTACTATAATTCGAGAAAACTTCCTAAAGCTCAACGGATCTAATGTCGCTGTAATTATGACAGATACATTCGGACGCCCTTGGAGGCATGGGCAAACAAATGTTGCTATTGGCGTTGCAGGGATGTTGCCTTTCCGTGATTACGTTGGTGAAGTAGATATGGATGGCAGAGAATTAGCAGTAACGACAATTTGTGTCGCCGATGAATTGGCCGGAATGGCAGAATTAGTCATGGGGAAAAGTGACGGAATTCCTGTCGCTGTAATAAAAGGATATCCTTTTCCTAAAGGTAATGGCTCTTCAAAGGAAATTGTTCGTGAAACTGCATTAGATCTTTTCCCTTAACAAAAATCTAGTATTACTACTGAAGGCATTTATGAGAATAAAAAATATCGAATTCTTAAAAAATACTCTAGTCAACGATGACGATCCACGTTTCCCAATCTGGCTACCTATACCAGCTCTATTTGTAACGCTTGGATGGGTTTTTTATTCTGTTACAACCAGCTCTGCAGAGTTTCTCGAAACATTAATTTGGCCTGGATCAGCCATATTTTTTTGTACCTTGATTGCCACTTGGTTAGGTTGGCAAATTGATATCGATTAGGTAGAAACACTATGCTACATATTTTTTACGGTACCGATGAATTCCAAACATCCCAAGAATTATCTTCGTTAAAGAAGAAGCTGGACGATGGAATGTTAGATTCGAATACAACAGTACTTCAAGGGCGTAGATTAACTGCTGAAGTATTAATTCAAAATATCATGGCTGTTCCTTTTCTTTCTAACAATAGACTTGTAATTGTTGAAGACCTTATAGCGACATTAGGTTCACGAAAGGGCATATTAGAAAATTGGAGACCATTTTTAGAACTTCTCCCTACTATGCCACCATCGAATCATTTGGTTTTAATTGAGCAACCAACACAAAATCAAGAAAATACTTCGAGAAGTTCATTATTTAAAGAAATCTCACAATTAAATGATGTACACATAATTGAATCAAAGGAACTTAAAAACTGGTCATTCCAAGGACAATCTGAATTAGGAACTTGGATTCAAGCAAGAGCAAAAGAAAAAAACATTGATATTAGCGATGATGCAATCACATCTATTATTGGATTGATGGGGACAAATTTACGTTCTATCGATAATGAATTAGAGAAATTAAAAACCTTTGCTACTGCGAAAAATAATAATTCGATTTCGTTGGAAGACATCGCTTTATTAACACCGATGTCTAAAGATGAAAATTTATTTACACTTGTCGATTCCATAGTTGAAGGTAATATTTCCAAATCATTTAAATTGATGAATAATATCCTAAATTCTGGAAAGGTCGCACCGAGTCGTGTCATGTCATTAATTTCAAGACAAATTAGATTGATGATTCGTACTGCAGAGTTATTAGAACAAGGTACTCAAAAAAAAATGATAGGCGAAATAATTGGTGTACGCTCTGACTATCCTTTGAACAAAATAATTAAACAAACACAAAACAATGACCAAAAAAATTCAATTTCCAATTTAAAATATTTAGAACTTACCGACTCGTATATTAAGCAAGGAAAAATGACAGAACAATTAGGTCTTGAGTTAATTATTTGTAATTTTGCAGCCAAGACGGTACAAAAAAACAGTTAAGCACGATTATATAATCAACGAAAAATCAAACCTACATCGAGCGAATAGCTGTAACTACCCGACCTTGAATTTCAATATTTGCAGGATCAACATAAATTGGACTCATAGTTTCATTCATTGGTTGCAATCGAATTTTTTCACCTTCATGGAAAAATTTCTTCAAAGTGGTCTCATTTTCACTCTTTAACCATACAGCAACCATTTCACCATTATCACAACTTGAAGTTGGTTCAAGGACAACAATATCACCATCATTAATTAATGCATCAATCATCGAAGTACCTTCAACCATTAATGCAAATACTTTCTTACCTTTAGTTTGATCTTCTGTAAGTTCTAACATTTCCTGGTCGGAAGACCAGACATCACTTTCTGACGGCATTGGTAATGGTACACCTGCAGCAATTTTACCTAAGATAGGAACAGGTATTGTTCGTTTACTTTGGTTACTACCGAAGGAAATTGAACGAGAAATTTCTTTGCCACGATGGATAAAACCTTTTTCTTCTAAACGTCTCAAGTTGTAGTCGACAACAGAAGTAGATGAAATGTCACATCCATCTTGAATTTCTCTTACTGATGGTGGATATTGATTATCATTCATAAATTCGATTAGAAATTGCAAAATTTTCTGTTGGCGCGATGACAGGTCTTCCATTTGAGAATCCATAGAAACTCCTAAAAATTCGATCCAAAATCAAACACATATGTTCTAATTAACATACCACCAGCAAAAATATAATCAACTGTTAGAATTAATAAAACACGTATGACTACAAATTTTGATTAGGTTAAAGAGAATGCGAACTGGACTAGAAGATATTTTGGGAGAACAAATCTCAGGCGCACTAAATCCAGATATGGATAAAGGCGAATACAAAAGAGCATTAGTAATTGCAGCTCATCCTGACGATGCAGATCTTGGAGTAGGTGGGACAATATCGAAATTATCTCTTAATGGATGGGAAATTCGATATTTAATTGTGACAGACGGCGCAAAAGGAACAAATGATATTAATAAAACATATGATGAAATAGTTAACATCCGCCAGAAAGAGCAAATTAGCTCAGCCGCTTGTACTGGCGTAACTGATGTAAAATTCTTGGGGTACCCTGATGGTGAGTTGGATTCGTCAAAAGACTTAAGGCAAATTCTGGTAAAAGAAATACGTGAATTCCGTCCTTTTACGGTCTATACACACGATCCTGAACCTATCCTCATTAATAATCAAATAGTCAACCACTCCGATCATCGAACCACAGGGTTTGAGACTATCAATGCTATCTATCCATCAATCAGGGATCCAAAATATTTTCCAGAACATTTTCATAAAGGCATTTTGCCACATAAAGTGAGAGAATTGATTCTTTGGGGAACTAATAACGTCAATTATGAAGTCGATATAACTTCAACAATCAAAGATAAATTACGAGCAATAATTGCACACGAAAGTCAGTTCGATTTTACATCAAAAAAGCTTTCAAAAATTGCTAAAGATTGGTCCAAAAGTAATAAGAAATTTACAGAAGCATTTCGACGAATTATCATTTCTGAATAGAATAAACTATGAAACTGACAAGTGAACAAATCAAATTTTGTCCTCTTTGTGGAACGCAAATCGAAAACACGTCACCACTTGATAACCCGACATGCCCAAATAATCATTTTGTTTGGTATCAAGACCCAAAAGTAGCCGTAGGAACGTTAGTAAAAAGAAATGACAAACTATTATTTGTCAAAAGAAAATTCCCTCCGCATGCTAATAAATGGTCTTATCCTTCTGGATTCGTTGATGCAGGTGAAAAAGTTGAAGATGCTGCAAAAAGAGAAGTATTAGAAGAAACAAATATTAACATCGAAATCGATAAACTTCTAGGTGTCTATTCAAGTACCAATGATGACACAATTTTTATTGCGTACTCTGCACGTGCGATTAATGAAAATATAGTCATCGGATCCGAATCAGTAGATGTATCCTGGTTTGAAGTCAATCATTTACCTTCTCTAGCTTTTCAACATGACCAGAAGATATTGCAAAGATGGAAAGATCTTTACTACAAGAGTAGTTAGACTACACAAGCTAATAAAATTAAAAATGAATATTGAAATTTTAAAAATAGATAGGTAGCACCAATGGCGGGCCATTCAAATCCAAAAAATTACACTGAACTAGAAAAAATTTTTCACCCACAAAGTGTAGCAATTGTTGGTGTACCTTCTGGATCTGGTCAGGCAACTATGGCTAGTGGATTCCTTAATTCTCTTTTAGAACTAAAATTTCAAGAGATTCATTCTCTGTATCCAGTCAATCCAAAAATGGACGAAGTTGAAGGTTTGAAATGTTATAAAAACCTACTTGAAATCGATGGTGAAGTTGATCATGTTATTTCGATGGTACCTGCGCATGTTGTACCACAATTAGTTGAGGATTGTGTCACTAAAAAAGTTAACTCTGTTCACTTTTATACTGCTGGCTTTTCTGAAACTGGAGATCTTGCGATGGTCGAAAAAGAGAAAGAATTAATCACAAAATTAAAAGATGCTGGTATCCGTGCAATCGGTCCCAATTGTATGGGTTTATACGTTCCTTCCGAACGAATAGGGTTTATGAATGGATTCCCTCCTGAATCAGGCAATGTTTTCTTACTCTCACAATCTGGTGCAAATGCTGGAGACATAGTTCATGGACTTGCAAAACGAGGTGTTCGATTTTCTAAAGCAGTTTCATTTGGCAATGGTGCTGATATTAAAGCACATCATCTTCTAAATTATGCCGCGCAAGATCCTGAAACTGAGGTGGTTGCAGCTTATATGGAAGGTGTCCAAGAAGGCCGTGATTTCTTTCAAGCTCTTAAAATGTGTGCTTCTATAAAACCTACCGTAATACTAAAAGGTGGGATTCATGCAGCTGGTGCAAGAGCAGCCAACTCGCATACAGGATCATTAGCCGGATCTATCCAAATTTTTGAAGCTGCATGCCGACAAGCTGGTGCAATGCGAGCTGAAACAATGGATGATCTACATGATTTGATTATTACTCTAACAACAAATGCAAAATCAATAAAAAATTCAGGAGTTGCTTTGGTTTCTGGCGGAGGGGGATACGCAGTTCTTTCCTCTGATGCTATTGCTACTGCAGGGCTAGACGTACCACAAATGCCTACAGAAACAGTTGAACAGTTACGAGAGTTTATCCCTGTAGCTGGTACAAGTGTGAATAATCCAATTGACACAAATCTTTCAGACAAAGATTTGCAGGTGAAAATGCTCGGGATAGTCGCGAACTCTACTGTAACCGATGTGGTCTTTACCAATGCACAATTTAATACACCCAGAAAGAATAAAGAACAAGAAACTCCTGCAGATAAAACAAAATCCGTTCGAAGTGAATCTCTTGAATCGGCAAACACTATTGCATCACTCCAAAATCAAACAAAAATACCATTCATAGCAATACAAAGGACTCGTTCTTTTGGAGAATTAGCTGGTATTGCTAACGATACTTTCGCCAATGAAGCTTACCGCAATGGGATAGCTGTGTATCCCACTGTTAGTAGAGCTGCAAGAAGTTTAGGATTAATACTTGATTGGCGAAAACGTAGAACAGGACTTCCAGAAATTTTTTGATTTTAAGTATAGTGACTAGATAACCATACGTAATACAAGTATCGTGACAGTGTAATACTAAGCTAAGTTTTGATGCAGTTTCTGAAGGGGAATAACATGCAAGCAGCCGTAATGCGAAGTGGTGCCAATCAATTACAAGTAGAAAACCTAAAACAAGAACAACCTAAATCTGGTGAAGTACTCATTCGCACAGGAGCAGCAGGACTTTGCGCGAGTGACATTCACATAATACACGGTACTGCGCAAGTTCCTTTGCCGTGTGTTCTAGGACATGAAGGTGCTGGAACAGTAGAAGCAATAGGTGAAGGTGTAACAAATGTAAAACCGGGAGATAGATGTGTTCTTTCTTTCGTTTCCAATTGTGGTCATTGCAGAATGTGTAGATCTGGCCATCCCCATCTATGTGATGTCAATGCGCTTTCGGGTGCAAAACAATTTGATGGAACTACCAGATTAACAGACCAAAATGGGCAGGAAGTTTTTCAGATGTCCAAATTAGGGGTTTTTTCTGAATATCAAGTAGCACCAGCACAAGCATGTTACCCCATGCCAGATGATGTACCTATGGAAGTAGCTGCATTAATCGGATGTTCTGTCACAACTGGTGTAGGAAGTGTAATCAATGCACCAAAAGCTCGTGCAGGTATGACTGTAGTAGTTATCGGAGCAGGTGGTGTAGGAATTAATGCGATCCAAGGAGCACGTTTAATGAACGCATCTCGCATTATTGTAGTTGATATTGCTGAACACAAACTTGAATTTGCAACCCGTTTTGGAGCAACCGATATTATTGACGCGACAACCACATCAGCTACAGATGCAATTCTTGAATTAACTAATGGAGGAGTAGATTTAGCGTTAGATACTTTTGGTGGTATCGAAACGACTCAACAAGCCATTGGGTCATTACGTAAAAATGGAGTTGCTGTTGTAGTCGGCCTAGCAGCATTAGGTGACAAAGCAAATATTGATCTTGTTGATATAGTTAGAATGCAAAAAACTGTAACTGGTGCCTACTATGGATTAGTAAGTCCACATGAAACTTTTCGTACGATGATTGAACTTTACCTAAAAGGAGATTTATTAATTGATGAAATAATTGAACGCCGCTACAACCTTGAAGAAATAAATGAAGGTTTTGAAGCTCTTGAACGAGGTGAAAACGGTAGAGGTGTTCTTGTTTTCGATTAAGGAAATATAATTCATGAAATCTCCTGCTTTTGGGTTGAACAGATTCGACTTTTCAACTCCAAATTTATTTGCTGAAGATGTCAAACGTGCTGAAGATCTAGGGTGGGATTATGCTTTTGTTCCTGATTCACAGTTACGTCGACATGATACGTACGTATTACTAGCATCTGCAGCTGCTAAGACTTCCAAAATTAATCTCGGTACTCTGCTCGCAAACCCAATCACAAGACACTTAACAGTGACTGCGGGATCAATAGCGACTGTAGATGAAGTTTCAAACGGAAGAGCACTATTAGGACTTGGAATAGGGGATACAGCTGTTCGATTAGCAGGACTAAGTCCAGCAAAAGTCACAACTCTTGAAAAAAGTACAAAATCAATTCGTGATCTTCTTAGAGGCAAAGAAATCGAACTTGGAGCAGTGAAACCATCACATCTTCCACATCACCGCCCTGTCCCAGTATGGATAGCAGCTGCAGGACCTCGAACCTTACGAGCAGCAGGACGAGTAGCAGATGGTGTTTTTATTCGTGTTGGAATGCATCTTGAAAATATAAAATCGTCAGTTGAACAAATATTCTCTGGTGCACGCGAGGCAGGGAGAGATCCTAACGAAATCAAATTAGGATTGGTAGTCCACACAATCTTAGAAGATAATATTGATAAAGCAGTACTAATGGGTAAATCCATGGCAGCTGGATATTATGAATATTCTCCATTTCTCTTCGATAAACCTTCCATTCCATGGGAAGGTCCTGACGTTGAACATCTTAAAACTAAGATCCATCCTGATTTTCACCATCATACAGATCTTGTTGAGTCAGGTAGTTTAGTCAATTTCTTACCTGATAGTGCAGCATATTCTTTTGCCGCACTCGGATCGGCAGAAGATATAACACAACAATTTCAGACCGTACTCTCACAAGGAATAGAATTTGATATCGTTGTACCACATCCTGTTCCTAATCCAAGGCCAAAATCAAATGTTAGAAAACAAACTTACATGGAAATTATGGGCAAAGAAGTCCTCCCTAAATTAAAGTAATTAGAAATAGACTATTGGAGTAATCATGGAAATAAAATTAACTTTGACTGAAAGAGGTAATGACCATCACGAGGCAGTACGGCTATTATTACAGGAAGCCATGGCGGAGGCTGGAGTTTCATCAACAACTATTGATGAAACAATCATACGTAGCGACGAAGAAGCCATCAATATAAAATGCTTAGGTTCACCAACTATACGAATTAATGGATTAGATATTGAATATCGCGAGAGAGAGCCTGAAGAAACTACAGCAGGTGTTCGTTACTATAATACTCCTGCTGGTTGGAAATCTATCCCGGAAAAAGGTTTAATTATACGAGCTTTAGAAAGAGCATTAACAGATGAAGAAAATATCTAGAGAATTAGTCTACGCATGAAAAAATCAAAAAAAAATCTCTTTACATCTCGTATCAAAAAAATTTCAGAAAGTGTACGAGAAAACGCAAAAGAGTTTACTGACCAAAATATTGAGTACACGCAATATAATAATGCGCTTGAAAACGCAAAGAAAAAAATCTCCCCTCGTCTTAAGAGTGCTGCAAAAAAAACCGAAAATTATATTAAAGAACATGAGGAAGAAATTACTGAAAATACCCAAAAGGGTGGGAAATTTATTGCTCAGCAAGCATTACGAATGGCAACACCACCTATACTAAGGCCTGCTATTGATGCGATGAAGGAAGAATTGAATAAAAAAGAGAAAAATTCTGACAACAAAGATTAATTTGTAAGATCCAATCCTAAAACTTGACCCATCTCTAAAATAGCAGAAGCACCCATTTTAGAAGAAATCTCATCAGCAACAATTAGAGTAGATATATCTCTTAGTGCATCAATCGCTAAGGGAGTATTCAAGTCATCATCCATAGCATCCATAAAAACATTTCGTAAAGATTGCAGTTTTATAAGACCCTTACTTTCAATATGATTTTTTTTGACAGCATTCTTAAAAAGTTTTATATCGCTTTGCGCTTGGCTTAACTGATCTTTCGAAAAATCCCTGTCATCTCTATAGTGCTCCATAAGCAAACTTAATCTAATTGCATTACCTGTAAAACCATCGTTGAGAAGTTCATGTACTTTCACTAAATTGCCAAGTGACTTGGACATTTTTTCACCGTTTAATTGCATAGTCCCGTTATGTACCCAGTATGAAACACCAGGTTTAGTACCTGTTAAAGATTCAGTCTGTACAATCTCAGAATCATGATGAGGATAAGCTAAATCTTTGCCACCACCGTGAATATCAATTTGATCTCCTATATTAGAACGTGCCATTACAGAACATTCTATATGCCAACCTGGGCGACCTTTTCCCCAAGGCGAATCATACATTGCTTCAGGATGTTGAGAAGGTTGCCATAATAGAAAGTCAGAACTGTTAGCCTTTAGATGTTCAGGTTCATCTGGCATCGTATCAGTGCGAGGCATAGTCGATAATTTGTCAAAACTATATCCTGATAAAATTCCAAAAGATCTTGTATTTGACGTATTAAAAAACACATAACCATCAACATTATAAGCAAATTCTTGCTGTTCAAGAATAATGATACTTTGAACAATGTCTTGAATATAATCTGAAACAAGTGGAAATTTATCAGGGCGCATCACATTTAATGCATCCATTTCTTCTAAATAAATTGAATGATTTTTTTCAGTTAAATCTGCTATCGATATATCCAATTCAACAGATTTACGAATCATATCATCGTCAATATCAGTAATGTTTTGTATATGGGTTACTTCATAACCTGAAAAATCTAACCAACGATGCAAAGTGTCTTGCACAGAATAAACTAGTGCATGCCCCAAATGACCCACATCATAAGGAGTAATTCCACAAACATACATTGTTGCTTTACCTTCATCTAAGGGAATAAAAAGCTCTTTAGTACGTGTTTTTGAGTTGTATAATTTAAAGCCATCCATATGACGTGGTTGCAAGTCTAAATTTAAGCTATCGACCAAGAGGCACCTCGCTCAAAGAAGTAGAATATGCTAAAAAAAGCTCTTTGCATATTGATTTTTATCAATCTTAACAATCCAATCACTGATCCCAAATTATCCGTCTAGCAAAACAATGATCACATAAAACTGCTGATATTTTTTGAGAATTGCCCATCCCAAATTCTATGATATCCGAAATTTTCAAATGCAATTTACAAAAAAGATACTGACACCTATTACATTGTATTTCCATAACTGAATCACAATTCTCAATTGCACAAATTCGTTCTTCATTCGCAACTTTTACTCGAATCTTCCATTGCAAATGCATTTCTACATCTGTTTTTTTAGCCAAACATCCATTCCTATTACAAACTTCTAAATAGTTTGGGCCGACTACCCCATGACTCTCACAAAATCGGAAATTGCAGTAAACACACTGACCTACTGAAACAACTCGACATTTCCTACGGAAAATACTTTCACGCCAATTACAAAAATCTGGTGATCGTTTTATAAAATTTAAATAATTTTTAATTTAATTGCTACTCTCAATTCTAATTGACACGATTGTAATATTATCCTTATCGACATCAGGTTCAATCGAAAGAATACCGTTATAACCTAAATTAGTATTTTGAAAACCTAATAAACTAGATGATTCTCGAGACATATCTTCAACCAATTCCCATCCTTGAGTATTTAATAACTCGCGGTACAAATCTGCTATTGCCGAGACTGTCTCATTAGACTGTAATGAACTTTGAAAATTTGTAGCGCTTTGATCTACAGACCAATTAAGATCGGTAACCACTGAACCTTCTAGAAAAAGAAATTTAGCAGGAAATTTTTTAGGAACAGGGCGTGATATAGATTGTACTGTTGTTCGTATATCAAATTCCATATCCGATTCAATATCTAACCGATACATTACGGATGATTTTGCAGAAGCAATTTCATCTAAATTAGCTATAACATCATCAAGATCATTTATTGATTCAATTTTATTGCCTTCAATTGATGTAATTATGTCACCATCAATCAAGTTGGTATGATATCCCGAATCTGTTACGACTAACGCATTACCTTCTTCTTCATAAGTTAAACTGAGAAATGGTGCAACGCTCCCACGAGGGAACTCCACCAAAATTAATTCCTTATCACGTAATATTTCCATATCAATTTTTAATGTGGGAGGTAAGGCTTGTATAGTCGCTAAACCTGTAATAGCTGGACTTTCAGTATTCCTAAAGGAAACAACCGAAAAAGTACTGCTTGATTGTCCACCATCCAATTGCCATGGACTAATATTCAATTGCTTCTGAATATTCTCTTCAACTCTTACAGCATTATCAACAACATTGAAAATCAACCATACTACATGTGAACCATTCGGCTTTAAGACATGATAGGAAGTTAATAATTCTCCTTCTGGGTGAACAGGGAGTGCTATAGGTTCTTCACGAGTTTGATATGTTGTTGAGTTTAATAAATATGATAAGTACGGAGGTAAGCTTTTTTCAAAATAAAATACCTGACTATCTGCATCACTACCTTCAAACAAACGAAAATATCGATCAGATCCATTAGAGAAATTTGATAAATCTTTTGAATCTTCTCTATCGTCAAAACAAGATAAACCAAGACAAGCAATAATAGTTATTAAAAAATAAATTCTTTTCGACATAGACACTCATAAATGGGGTGGATGATGGGATTTGAACCCACGGTCTCCTGGGCCACAACCAGGCGCTTTAACCACTAAGCTACACCCACCATGTAAATCACTACCAATGAAATGATCGTAACATTTAGTTAGCAAGAGATCCCATTATGCTACTAATAAACAAAATAAAATACTGCTATTCAGCTTCCTTCGCAAGTTTTCGATATCGACCTTTGAAAAATAAAAGCGGATCAACAGATGAGTCATTTGAGGAGAAATCGACAACCTCACCCACAACTATAGTATGATCTCCACCAGGAAATTGATCACGCACCTTACATTCAGCAAATGCTACGCAATCATCTAAAATAGGAGTCCCTAAAATGCCCGCATGATAAGGAGTACCACCAAGAGGTTCTTCCATTCTTCCATGTTTAGCAAAAAGAGTAGAAATATCTTCTTGATTTTCACCCAGTATGTTAACTGCAAATGAACTTGTCTCCGATAGTGCTTCGTGCATTGAAGCAGTTTTGGCTACACAAATTAATAGCAATGGTGGTTCTAAGGATAATGAAGAAAATGCATTGGCAGTCATCCCATATAGCTCTGTAGATTCTAGAGTAACAACAGTTACTCCTGTAGCAAAAATTCCCATCGTGTCTCGAAATGATCTGGAATCCCCTGATTTTTCTTCACTCATTCAACACCTCAGATTCAAAATAATCACTAGTTGGCGGGAGTGCGTGGGAGTCGAACCCACCCAGGACTACGACGTAGCCCCGCAACGGTTTTGAAGACCGCGAACACCACCAGGCACTATCCACTCCCACACACATCATACTTATAGATTAGGAATTGGAGTATCACTAATCATGTATTATTATGCATAAAGATAATTATATAAGAGCAGGTAAAAAAATTGACAATCGAACAACCTTCAGAAGACGATCTTTCGCAAGCTTCACCAGAAAATATTAATAAGATGCGCAAGTTTGTTAATAATTTTGCAGAAAAAAGTGGTAGCTTTTTGCACCCACAATCTGAGATTACAGAATTTCTAGTAATCGGTTTAGCAAAAAATATTGATGAGGTAGGAAGACCTCTTTGCCCATGTATGTTTTTTGAAGACAAGGAAGAAGAGATCGAAAAGAAATTTTGGATTTGCCCTTGTGAAGAAATGCAGAGATGGAAATATTGCCACTGACTACTCTTTTGCGACGAGGAAGGTCTTCCCGTCACAGAACATCTACCAGAAGATCATGAAGGTAGAGAAGCTTATGGTCATCGCAAAGACCCAGACCCTAGTAAAGGTAGGGCCCTAGGAAAGCTTGAAGAAAAACAGGGTAGGTCACTTAAAAAAGGACAGCGAGCCAGTGAAGACTCTGATCAAACTGAAAATAAAAATCCGAAAAATGTTATTTAGAGTACCGCATCTATATGCTTGGCAAGTTCACTTTTTGGACGAAATCCTATAACTTGACCAACATTTTCACCACCTTTAAAAAGTAATAATGTTGGGATAGAACGAATTCCATACTTACCTGATACTTGAGGATTCTCATCAGTATTCAACTTCACAAATTTAACTTGTCCATCATAGTCATCAGATAATTCTTCTACAACTGGAGCCACCATCCTGCAAGGTCCACACCAGGGAGCCCAAAAATCTACCAAAACAGGTAGCTCAGAATTTAAAACATCAACTTCAAATGTTGAATCTGTAGTATCCGTAGGATGTGCCATTTTTCACCCGCTCTCTCTTCTCTTAACTAGTATAATATACTACGCAACGTAGCACTTGTTGGCCAGTTTTAACTTATAAACAAATATAATTAAGTATATCGCGAAGAAATTATGGATTGAACTTGCTGGTGTATACCTGATTGGTCTGTTTGGGCGGCATTTATTATCGCATTACTGACTGCGATAGCATCACCACGACCATGGCCAATGAAAACTGCTCCCTCCACACCTAATAAAGGTGCAGCGCCATATCTACGATAATCCAAATTAGATCGTACCTCACGAAGAGCTGGTAAAAGTAAAGCTCCTCCTAAACGAGAGCGAAAAGATTTACGAGCTGTTGACCTCATGACATCAAACATCATAGAAACAGTCCCTTCCATAATTTTTAGGGCATTATTCCCAGTAAAACCATCTGTGACAATTACTTGGCACGATCCTGTTACTATGTCACGTCCTTCGATGTTACCCACAAAATTTATAAATGAATCATTTTCTAACTTTGCATAAGCTTCCTGAATGAGATTGGAACCTTTTGAGGCTTCCTCACCAATAGACAAAAGACCAACTTTAGGTGAATCAAATCCATGAATCATTTTCATATATACTGTGCCCATATCAGCAAATTGAACTAAATGTGATGCTCGCGATTCAGCATTAGCGCCTCCATCAATCAATAAAGATGGCCCACCTGGCGTAGGCAAAACTATTGCAAGTCCAGGACGTTCTACTCCTGGAAGTCTTCCCAGATGAAGAAGAGCTGCAGCCAACATTGCACCTGTATTACCCATCGAAACAAATGCGTCAGCTTTTTTACTTTTTATCAAGTCCATTCCAGTCCATATTGAAGACTCTGTACGATTACGTATCTGCATGCCCACATGTTCTTCCATAGTAATTACATCAGAAGCATGTACTATCTCTAATGAGCTAGGAGAATCTCCCAACTTATTTATTTCTTGTTCCAATATGCGTTGATTGCCAATCAATATAATCTGAACACCTTGATTAGCAGCTAACAAAGCACCTGCAACAGCAGATTCAGGTGCAGCATCACCTCCCATCCCATCAACAGCAATAACACTCAATTAAAAAACCCTCCGAAAAATCTAAATATCGTTAGAGAAAACTAGAATCATCCTCTCAGATTCCTCACAAAAAACTTCATAATTATAATCGCCCCAAACATTTTCAATCTTTAAGCCTGCCAGCTGGGCTACAAGGCTTAGCTCAGAAAAACTGAAGGAACGTAACTCAAACTGTGTACTCATTCTTCTAAGATAACCACCAGTTTCTTGTGTATCAAAATGCCAAGTTACATCCCGCAAAGAATGCACCGGATCGTTAACAACACTCACCCATTTAGTGACTTGATATGTCAGATCATTCTTAACATACTCTCTTGTCCAGTGTTCCAATACTGGTTGTACGCCTGCAACAGAAAGTTCGGGGTTGGTGCTTTCGATATCAATAATTAGACGACCATTCTTGTTTAGGTGCTGTTTGATATTTTTAAAAATTAAGACAACATCTTCTATATCAACTACATGTTGAAGTCCACCTAAAGGAATTAAAATGACAGAAAACTTTTCTTTAAATCGGAAATTTTTAAACTCAGCTAAGTGCAATTCAAGATCGATATCAGCAAGTCGATTTTTAGCGATTTCCAACATAGATACACTATTATCAATTCCTACCAAATTTACATCAAGATCTATCAACGCCTCTAAGACACGTCCTGTACCACACCCTAGCTCAAGCACATTTCCTGAGTAATCTTGTACAAACTGCCTATAAAAGAAGAGATCATCCACGTATCCATCTAAATCTAGATCATAAAACTGAGCAATATCTGCAAAAGGATCTTTCAAAAACGAATTTGTAATAATAGTTACTCCCAAAACAAAATTTTGTGTGATTACACAGCCACAATCGTTCGACATGTAAAATAGTCAAAAACTCACATTACGTAATAATTAATATAACATTGTGTACACCTAAATAATTTTTACTGACAACAAAATTAAGAAAGAGCACGTCATCAAAATGGACTCTACTGGTAGTAAATCGACCTTACTTGATGAGTATTATCACATTCGTAATATAACTAGTTTACGCGAAATAGAATCAGAAATATCAAATGACCGTTCATTTTCAGCCTATGCACTAGGACACTTAGAAAAAGAGCTATTCGAAAAATCAAAATTCTATTTGTCAGAAAGTGCAAACAGTAGAGGTATAGTTATGCATTCTACTGGATTAGGGAATACATCAATTACGATTGGGGATTCTAAGGCAATATCTGCAATCCTTTCCATTTATCCAGGGAATAGACATTCGTATTTGGTAACAGGAGCTGAAGCACATCTGCCAATTCTGAGAAAATATTATCACGTCGAAAAAATAACTTATTTGCAAAGAATGATGGTGAGCCCTCAACATTTTTCACCTCAAAATGGACAGGTCGAAAGATTATCAGGTACACACATTAATGCACTCAATAATCTATATTTACCAGGCGGGGGGCCATATTTTTCACAATCTAAGACTGTAGAACAGGCTGTATATTTTGGAATATTCAACAATGGAACCCTTGTAGCAGCTGGCGGATCTCATGTGGTCGCACCTAATCAACAAATTGCTGTAGTCGGTAACATCTTTACAGATTTCAATTTTCGCGGGAAAGGCTATGCTACGAATATTACCTCTGCCATTACACAACAACTACTAGACTACGGTTGTACTGATGTAATCCTAAGTGTGGACCCTGAAAATAAGCCTGCTGTGCTAGCTTATAAAAAATTAGGATTTCGTTTTAGATCTTATGTGACAGAAGCAAAATTAAAAAGGAAAGATTCTATTGGATTAAGAATGAATATTCGTCGACAATTGGCTAAACGAAAAGGTCATACTTATCTAAAGTCCAAATCAATATTCTTGGTTCCCCTAAATAATAGCTAATAATAGTATGGCAGTTAAGGACGTCAGCGAAGGAGGCCGTAATGAATAGCAAATCCTATCAGGGCGACATCAAAGATCCATCATTGATTAACCAAGGAATTCAAAGAATTAATTGGGCAGCTAGAGAAATGCCAGTTCTCCAAAAAATTAGAAATAGATTTCAAACAGAACTACCATTAAAAAATATTCGTATTGCTGGATGTCTACATGTTACATCTGAAACTGCGAATTTAATGCTTACTCTTAAGGCGGCTGGTGCTGATATACAATTAGCAGCATCAAATCCCTTGTCCACACAAGACGACATCGCAGCTGCTCTTAGCCTAGAGTACGATGTCCCGACATATGCTATTAGAGGAGAGGATAATGATACTTACCATCAACACCTTGAGAAAATATTAGATTTCAAGCCTCAACTTACAATGGATGATGGAGCTGATCTAGTAGCTTTATTACATTCAAAAGATCCAAAAGAAAGTGTTGGTGTAGTTGGAGGTACTGAAGAAACGACTACAGGTGTTATACGGTTAAGAGCTTTGGCAAATGAAGGAAATCTTCGTTACCCCATAATTGCAGTAAATGACGCGAATACTAAGCATTTTTTTGATAATCGATATGGTACTGGCCAGTCAACATTAGATGGAATAATTCGCGCAACCAATATATTGCTTGCTGGAAAAACTTTAGTAGTTTCTGGGTATGGATGGTGTGGAAAAGGCCTTGCCCTAAGAGGTAAGGGAATGGGGGCGCGTGTAATTATAACTGAAGTTAATCCTTTACGTGCATTAGAAGCAGTCATGGATGGTTTTCAAGTACTTCCGATGCACAATGCCGCACAAGAAGGGGATATTTTTGTAACAGTTACAGGTGATATTAATGTGTTGGACTATAGTTCATTTCAATTGATGAAATCTGGAGCAATACTTGCGAATTCAGGACATTTTGATTCAGAAATAAACTTACCAGTCTTAAATAACATTTCTGAATCAAAACATAAACTAAGCGAATTCATGGAAGAATATACTCTCCCAGATGGAAGACAATTAATTGTCTTAGCAGAGGGACGTTTAGTTAATCTTGGTGCTGCTGAAGGTCATCCTGCCTCAGTCATGGATATGTCTTTTGCAAATCAAGCATTAAGTTTGGAATATATGGCACAAGAGCACAAGAAATTAAAACCAAATGTTTACGAAGTTCCTTCTGCAATAGATGATGAAATAGCAAAACTGAAACTTGATGCTATGGGAATTAACATAGACAGTCTAACTGAAGAACAAGAAAATTATCTAAATTCATGGACTCTGGGTACTTAAAATTGTATTCAATTTCGAAAGGATTATCCTAATTTGAGCATCACTTTCATGACCGCACCATCTCTACTCTTTACAAGTGAATCTGTAACAGAAGGACATCCTGATAAATTATGTGATCAAATTTCAGATGCAATTTTGGATGAATTTATAAAAAATGATCCTTCAGCAAGAGTCGCATGTGAGACTGCTACTACTAAAAATGCCGTTTTCGTAATGGGCGAAATCACAAGTAATGCCAAGGTCGATATAGAAAAAATTGTCCGCAAAACAATAGTAGATATCGGTTATACAGACGAATCAATAGGTATCAATGGCAATACCTGTGATGTAATCATAAAACTTAAAGAACAGTCTTCAGACATAGCAATCGGAGTTAACAAGTCCTTCGAAGTAAGAAATCAAACCTTAGAGTCTGATCCCTACAATTTAGCAGGTGCTGGAGATCAGGGTATGATGATCGGATTTGCTTGTGTTGAAACGCCTGATTTAATGCCATTAACTATTTCACTATCACATCAAATCACAAAAAAATTATCAGAATTGCGCCATGCTGCGATTTTGCCTTATCTATGCCCAGATGGAAAAGCACAGGTGACAATCGAATATAGCTACGGTAAACCTAAACATATCTCTGCAATAGTAATTTCTTCCCAACATTTACCATCTGTTAGTGATCAGTTATTACGGGATGATTTATTAAAATATGTTGTGACTCCAATCTGCCCACCTGAACTCATGGACAAAAACACAAAAATATTTATCAATCCCACTGGAAGGTTCGTCACAGGTGGACCTTTAGGAGATGCAGGTCTGACAGGAAGAAAAATTATCGTTGATACTTACGGAGGAGTTGCAAGGCATGGAGGGGGAGCATTTAGTGGAAAAGATCCCTCCAAAGTGGACCGATCTGCTGCATACGCTGCACGACATCTTGCAAAAAATATTGTGGCAGCAAAAATTGCAGAGCGCTTCGAAGTACAAATTTCATATGCAATTGGTATGGCACAACCTACTTCAATCGATTTTGAAACTTTCGGTACTGAAACAATCGCACGGGAAAAAATAACAAAATTAATAAGTGAACAATTTGACCTCAGACCCGCAGCAATAATTGATAGGTTCAAACTTCAAAGACCTTTATATCTACAGACTGCATCATACGGTCACTTTGGAAGATCTGATCTAAATCTTCCTTGGGAAGATATTTCAGTTGCAGAGTCTCTAAAACACCTGTTGAATTAGAGGTGATTGTTGTCAACAATACGTTTTGGAACAGATGGTTGGCGAGCAATAATAGGTGAAGATTTCACTTTTACTAACGTAAGAATTTTAACACAAGCACTAGTTAAGTACTTATCTAAAGAACAACTCATTTCGAATGTTGTGGTAGGTTATGACACACGTTTTCTATCTTTTGAATTTGCAAAAACAGTTGCTGTTATAATTGCGCAAAATAACATTCCCGTGACAATGACATCATCTTTTGTACCAACTCCAGCGCTGTCATATTGCATCACAGAATTGGGAGCAGACGCAGGCGTAATGGTTACTTCTAGCCATAACCCCTTTAATTGGAATGGAATAAAAATAAAAACCAGTGAAGGCATTAGTTTCCCTGATAGCGAAACTGCAATAATAGAATCTTATATCGACGATTCACAAATTTTTGATGCAAATGAGCGTGAACTATTCGAGAAAAATATTTCCAAAGGTCTCATTAAATGGTACGACCCCCAACCTTCTTATATAAAAAACTTAGAAAATTTTGTACATATAGAATCGATAAAACATTCAAACTTAAGAATTCTAATAGACCCCATGCATGGTTCTGCGCAGGGTTGGATGTTAAAAATCTTAGAAAAATCTTCAACTGTACCCACTGAAATTCATGGGGATATCAATCCATCTTTCCCTTCATTACACGCACCCGAACCTATAACGCAAAATTTAACAGAGTCTTTTAAACTGATGCATAATAACGAATATGATGTTTGTTTATCAACTGATGGAGATGGAGATAGATTTGGCATCATCGACGACAAAGGTAATTTCATCAATCAATTAGAAGCTTTCGCTCTGTTGGTTTACTACTATTTTGAAATTAAGGAACTACGAGGTCCTCTTATAAGGTCAGTCACGATGAGTCGGATGATCGATAAATTAGGAGAAAAATATAATTCTCCAGTGTTCGAAACTCCTGTTGGCTTCAAACACTTAAGTCAAAAAATGCTAGAAACCAATGCATTACTAGCTGGAGAGGAATCGGGAGGTGCAGCTTTTATTGGCCATATCCCAGAGAGAGATGGAATACTGGCAGGATTAATTATCCTTGATTTAATTACAAGTACAGGTGAAAAAATTTCTGATTTACGAAGTGAGTTATACAAAATAGTAGGTCCGCACTCATACCATCGCCTCGACATACCATTCGACAATACAAGAAGAGATGAAATACTTGATCGTCTAGAAAATATGCAACCAAATGATATCGCAGGATTCAAAATACTAAAAAAAGACAATCCCGATGGTTACAGATTCACACTTACCGATGATTGGTGGCTATTAATCAGAATTAGTGGCACTGAACCCTTAATAAGAATTTATGCCGAGATGCCAAATATCAATCTTGTAAAAAGGGCCTTGGATGAAGGTCAAAAATTATTATTTAATAATAATTTTCAAGATTAAATCACTATCGTTTTGTAAATTGTGGAGCTTTTCGAGCACGCTTCAGTCCAGGTTTTTTACGTTCCTTAACCCGCGCATCTCGAGTAAGTAGACCTTCAGCACGTAAAATCGCCTTATTAGTGTCATTATAAACAACAAGTGCACGTGAAACTCCATGACTTATCGCACCAGCCCAACCTGAAACACCACCACCCTCAACACGTACTTGAATATTGAAGTTGTTTACATTATCAGTTGCTATTAAAGGACGCAGAATCTCATTACGCAAAGAATCACGAGGGATGACTTCTTCCATTGGTTTACCATTTACTACAACTGTTCCCTCACCTGGATAAAGGCGAACTCGTGCGATTGCAGATTTGCGACGTCCCAATCCATAAAAGTATCTTTGCTCAGTAGTCATATTAATCCTCAACTATCTGGGGGTGCTGCTCATAATATTCATTAATTGCAGATACTACATCACCTTTTTTCCAGCCTGTTAAAATATCTATCCCAATTTTTTTAGCTTCCGTATCTAATTCTGCACGCTTATATCTATTTAATGAGCCTGTCAGTCTATCACCAACCACTATTTTTTCTTCATCTGTTTTTATTACTGTGGTTGAATCAACAGACTCTGTAACAGCATTATTTTCCTGACGAATTCTTTTTCTGGCTCTTTCACCAGTACCTTCATTAAGCTGTGCTTGATGAGGATGATCTCCTCCAGAATAGACATTCAAATGACGGAAAAGTTCTCTACCTCGTGCATTATGAGGAAGCATACCCTTAATGGCTTGTTCGACAACTTTTGTAGAATCTCTTTCCATTTGCTCTGAAAATGATCTCGCACGTAATCCGCCTGGATAACCTGAATGCCGATAGTAAGTTTTATCTCTTGTTTTTGTGCCAGTAACTACAATTTCATCAGTATTGATTATTACGACAAAATCTCCCATTGGTAAGAAAGGTTCATAATTTGGTTTATGTTTACCTAACAATAATTTTGCAGCTTCACTGGCAATTCTACCAAGAGGTATACCTTTTGCATCAATAAGGCGCCAACTCCTATTCATGGATTTGCCGCTAAGCCTAAAAGTTTTAGAAGTCATAATACATCCCTGTTTTTATTATTATCCCAATCAATTATTGATGATTCATACCTAACATCTAATAAGGTTAATCCATGAGCTGGTGCAGTCGGACCTGCACTTCCGGGACCTTGATCTAAAAAACCAACATATTGTTGAGGTGTAATTGCGCCACAACCTACTTTTTCTAGAGCTCCCACCATTCTTCTCACCTGATGGGGAAGAAAACCACTAGCTTCAACGGTAACGGACACTTGATTAGGGGCAACTCTTTTCACATCATAACCATACAATTTTCGAATTGTAGAATACCCCTGAGGCACAGGCCCTCCAAAAGCCGACCAGTCATATTCACAAAGTGGTAATGCGCTAGCAGCTTTAGTCATAGAAGATACATCAAGAGTTTGTTGCCGAAACCACATATAACCTCTATTAATAGGTGACCGCACTCCTCCATCCTTAATTTTATATCGATAAATTCGAGACCTCGCATGACGCCTAATATCCATCTTCAATGGAATATCAACCATAGAAAGAACGGCTATATCTTCAGGTAAAAAATGATTCAATGCTGAGATCGAGCTTTGCATATCGTATTTTTTCTCTGTCTCAAAGGTTGCAACCTGACCCAATGCATGAACACCTGAATCGGTACGGCCAGCAAAGTTTGCTCTAGAACGTTCATTAGTAAAATTCCACCATGCTTGTTCTAGTTCACCTTGAATTGTCCTCTGACCTTTTTGTAATTGAGATCCTGAAAATAACGTTCCATCGTACTCCAACTGCAAAGCTACACGTCGTAATGCCACATTCGCTCCCCTCAAACCAATTCAATTCTTGCAATACGAGAACCATCGCCTTTACGACGACCAAGCTTTATTACTCGCGTATATCCACCAGGTCGTTCTGAATATCGTTCAGCAAGTTCGCTAAATACTGTAGCTACAACATCTGGATCATAAACAAACGCAAGTGCGCGACGACGATCGTGTAAAGAACCACGCTTGCCTAATGTAATCATTTTCTCCACAAAAGATCTTAATTCTTTAGCACGTGCTTCCGTAGTCTGCACATAACCATCCCGTAAAACGTCCGTAGTTAAGTTTCTGAACATCGCACGCCTTTGGGATGTAGGCATATCAAAACGTCTTCCACTTCGTCTATGCCGCATGTCTACCTCCTCAACAACCTAAAATACAATCAATTAGTTATCTGATTCGCGACCAGCTTGCTTCAAGGCCTCAACTAATGCTGCACCTAAAGCACCCACTTCATCAGTATTAGTGTTTACAGCATCCTCTGAGGCAGAAGTAGAAGAAACATCAACATCAATTGAAACACCCGGATCGTCCCAACTACCACTTCGATCTCTATATGAATCGATACGTGGAGGTGGGAAACCAGAATTAATTAGCTTATCACGTAGCTCGAAATATGATTTCTCCCCAAAATTTCTAAGAGCTAATAATTCTTCCTCAGATTTTTCTAAAACCATTGCAACAGTCATTAAGCCAGATCTTCTTAGACAATTATAAGCACGAACTGATAACTGTAGCTGCTCAATAGGCATTTCAGTCCTATCTGGCTCTACAGGTTCTTCTATTTCAATAACTTCTTCTTCGACAGGAGTAATTAGCAATTGGAATGTAGCAAATTGTTCTCGCAGTATATCTGAGGCATGTGTAACAGCTTGCTGGCCATCCATAGTGCCATCAGTCCAAATTTCTAAGTCTAAACGATCGTAATTTGTATCTTGACCAACTCTAGTATTAGAAACACGGAAGTTGACTCTTCGGATAGGTGTAAAAATCGCATCAACAGGAATCATTCCAATAGGTAAGCCTTCAGAAACTGTCGCAGGAACATATCCACGACCAGTTTCAACATTTAAGTCAGCAATTAAAGATGTATCTGCACCTTCTAAATTAGCTAGAACAAAATCAGGATTTACTATCTCATAATCAGCAGTTACCTCAATTTGACTAGCAGTAATGGGGCCTTCACCAGAAACTTCCAAAAAAAGTCTGGCAGGTCTATCAGAGAATGCGCGAAGACGCACTTCCTTTAGATTAAGAAGAAATTCTGTCATATCTTCTTTCATTCCATCTTTAGTGGAAAATTCATGATCAATTCCATCAATACGGACTGAAGTTATAGCCGCTCCTGGCAATGAAGCCAATAAAACACGTCGAAGGGCATTACCTACAGTATTACCGAACCCTTTTTCTAACGGTTCAGCAACTATGTGTACGTAGTCCAATCCTTCAGATTCAACTCGTATTTCAGGTTTTAGTAAATCAAACAAGAGTCACCTCTTTCCCACAGTCCTCATCTGAGAACTCCAACATTACAAATCTTAAATTAGCGAGAATAATACTCAACTACAGCACTCGGTACAAAATGAGAATCCCAATCACCCATTCCAGGTTGTGAAATCATACGACCTTTCAATGATTCACGATCCAGATCTATCCAGCCCGGAATATCACGTGCACCAATCTGCTCTTTTAAAATAGAATGGTATTCAGATCGCTCACCACGTTCTGTAAATCCTATTTCTTGACCAATTCTTACACGTGCACTAGGAATATCTAACTTCGCACCATTTACTGAGATATGACCATGTGTCACCAATTGACGTGCCTGTGGTCTAGTCTCTGCAAATCCCATTCGAAAAACAATATTATCCAAACGCTCTTCGAGCATTTGCATCAGATTATCACCTGTTACACCTGATCTTCTAGAGGCATGCTCGTACAAACGTCGAAATTGTTTCTCCATCAATCCATATGCAAAACGAACCTTCTGCTTTTCAATTAACTGTTGTCCACGATCAGAAATTTTTCTTCTTCGTATAGGTCTTGGCCCGGGTGGATAAGCTCGTCGCATTGATTTTGGATTACCCCAAAGATCAGCACCATAACGGCGAGATTTTCTCCATTTAGGACCTGTATATCGTGCCATAATTTACTCCCAATCAATTCCGAGGTCGACGACGAGCACGAACGCCATTATGAGGGATCGGTGTAACGTCTCTAATTGCTGAAATACGAATACCTGAAGCTTGCAATGCTCGAATAGCAGCTTCTCTGCCAGGGCCAGGACCATTTACTTGGACTGAAACTTCACGTACACCATGTTCCATTGCACTTTCAGCTGCAGCTTCAGCAGCAAGTTGGGCAGCATACGGAGTACTTTTTCGAGATCCGGTAAAGCCTGCTGTACCACCACTGCTCCAGGTAATCGCATTACCATTCGGATCAGTAATAGTCACCATTGTGTTATTAAAAGTAGACTTTATAAAAGCTATTCCCCTAGGAACGTTTTTTAATATCCTACGCCGGCCTCGTCCTTGAGCACGACCCATAAAATTCCTCCTTGAAAGAGACTATTTCCTAGCCACTTTCTTTTTCCCTGAAACTATTCTACGTGAACCTCTTCTTGTTCTAGCGTTAGTCTTTGTTCTTTGCCCTCTTAATGGCAAGCTGCGGCGATGTCTTTGACCTCTATAGGAATTAATCTCTATAAGTCTCTGTAAATTTTGACGAATCTCACGACGAAGATCACCTTCAACTGTCATTTCACCTTCAACTATGGCTCGAATTCTAAGAACCTCATCTTCTGTCAAATCACTAACTAATGCCTCTGGAGCAATACTTGTTTGCTCACAAATCTTGACAGCCGTTGCTCTTCCTATCCCATATACATAAGGAAGAGAAAACTGAATTTGTTTATCGCGAGGAATATCTACTCCGCCAATACGTGCCATATAAACTCCAAATTACTTAAATTATCCCTGTCGTACCTTAAAACGTGGATTCCTTTTATTAATTACATAAAGTTTCCCTTTACGTTTAACGATCTGACAATTTTTGTCTCGCACTTTCGCACTTCGCAGCGACGCACGTACTTTCATATTTTTCTCCTCGCTATCGGAAGCGATAGGTTATCCGTCCTCGAGTTAAATCATAAGGACTTAATTCCACTAAAACACGATCTCCTAGGAGTATACGAATATAATTCATTCGCATCCTTCCTGATATCCCTGCTAGAACATGATGTCCGTTTGGAAGTTCGACATCAAACATTGCATTAGGGAGTGCTTCTTTTACTAATCCCTCAACTTCAATTACTTCCTTTTCTTTACGATTTTCAGAGCCACTAGGAGGGGTTTCTTTATTTTTTGATTTTTTTGCCATCTTATCGACCTACTCAATAATTTGAGTAAGTACCTCCGGTCCTTCACTAGTGATCGCAACTGTTTCTTCCCAATGTGCCCCTAAGGAGCCATCCTGCATAGCAACAGTCCATTGGTCTTGCAATTCAATTGTTTCTGGATTACCGACAGATAACATTGGCTCTAAAGCAAAAACCATACCTTCCATAAGTTCAATGCCACTACCCTTACGACCATAATTGGGAATATGAGGTTGTTCATGCATTTCACGACCAATACCATGACCACCATAGCCTCGAACAATTCCATAATCTTGAGAACAATTTTCGATAGCGTTCGAAATATCTCCAAGTCTATTACCAATACGAGCACTTTCAATACCACATAGTAAAGCTTGACGAGTAGTATTAATTAATGCATTGGCAGCATCTGATACTTCACCAACAGCACTTGTAAATGCTGCATCGGAGACCCATCCATTATAAGTAACACCCATGTCTATACTCACAATATCGCCTGCTTCCAAAGATCGATCTCCAGGTATACCATGCACTAATTCCTCATTAACTGAATAACAAATAGCTCCAGGAAATGGAGGTTTGCCTCCCGGAGCGTACCCACGGAAAGTAACAATTCCACCTCTTTTTTCTATTTCAAACGTTGCCAAATCATCCAATTCTTTTCCAGTTATACCCGGTTCTATTGCCTTCATCAAAATTGCTCTGACTTCACCATTAATGCGACCAGCTGCCCTCATGCCATCTAATTCTTTTTCTGATTTCAGTTCAATCGGCATAATAGTATAGGCTTTCTATCTCGCTACGGATACCATTTCAATTACTGATATCAATCGTGCGGTTATTTCTTCCGGCTCACCGGTACCATCAATCGAATACAATTTAGAAAAACCTTCGTAATAATTAACTAATTGTTCTGTCCACTCACGATTTGCATTTAGACGCTCTCTAACGGTATCTGGTTGATCATCGGCACGTTGACCAAGCATTCCATCACATAAATCACATAATTTTTCTTTTTGAGGAGGATTAGTTTGAGTATGATAAATTTCTCCACACTCACCACACGTCCATCTGCCAGTAAGTCTTGCAAGTAACTCATTTTCAGGAACTTGTATATATAGAACTGCATCTATAAAGGAATTTTGATTGTTAAGTGCTTGATCTAACGCCTTTGCCTGAGGAATTGTTCTAGGAAAACCGTCAAGCATAATACCTTTTTGTGCATCATTTTCCGTTATGCGTTCTAATAACATGCTAATTGTTACTTCATCAGGAACTAACTGACCTTTTGACATATATTCCTGAGCACTTAAACCTAGAGATGTTCTCTTTTCTGCAGCGTCACGAAACATATCACCAGTAGAAATATGAAGTAAGCCTAAATGGCTAGCTAATACTTTTGCTTGCGTACCTTTACCAACTCCAGGTAGCCCTAACAAAATTAACTGCATTATGAAATAAATCCTTCGTAATTACGCATCATCATTTGTGCTTCAATTTGTCGCATAGTATCTAGCACAACTCCCACTACTATCAATAACCCTGCAGCACTAATAGTCAATGCTTGTACTCCTGTTAAAGAAGTCACTAAAAATGGAGTTATAGAAACAATGCCTAAGAAGATCGCACCACCCCACGTAATACGAACAAGAACTCGAGTAATATATTCTTGTGTAGGCCTACCAGGTCTAATTCCTGGAATAAATCCACCTTGCCTCTGAAGGTTTTCAGCAAGATTTTGTTGCTGAAAAACTACCATAGTGTAGAAAAAAGCGAATATAACTACTAAGAAAAATATCCCCGCCCAATAAAGTATCGCTGTTGGTGAAAATGCATTTTGAAAAAATCCCGCAGTTGATGCAAGCCATGAAATATCAACAGTTTGAGCAACAAACTGAGCAACAACAGGTGGAAAAATCATAATTGATGTTGCAAAAATAATGGGTATCATACCTGCGGTGTTAACACGCAATGGAATAAATGACTGACCTTGTTGCCTATACATTCGGCCACCTTTAAAAGTAGATCGCGCATACTGCACAGGCAGCCTTCTTTGAGCTTCTTGAAACAACACAATAAAGGCAACGACCGAAATAGCGACAAAAGCAAGCAAAAACAGTCCACTCAATGCTGCGCTCGTACCAGTAAAAATATTTCGACCGATTAAGCCAGGCAAACCTGCAACAATCCCTCCCAAAATAATCAATGAAATACCATTTCCAACACCATTTTCGGAAATTAGCTCACCTAGCCATACCAAGAACATAGTCCCAGCTACCAAAGAAATGATTGTTGCTAAAGTAGTTAAAGCATTCCCGCCAGTAAATCCAATATTCGTAATTCCACCAAGCTGTTGTATCAAGACCAATTGAGCATACCCTTGAAAAACTGCTAATGGCACAGTTAACCAATGTGTATATTGCTGTATTTTATTTCTTCCAGCTTCGCCTTCCTGTTGAAGTGCTTGTAACCTAGGGATCATTGGTGTTGCTAACTGCATCACAATTGTTGCAGTGATATATGGATAAACCCCCAAAGCAGCAACGGATAAATTTTCGAGTGCACCACCAGAAAAAATATTCAAAAAACCTAAAATAGCATTATTATCAAATGTATTTTGTAAGGCATCACGATCCACTCCTGGGACTGGAACATGAGCAACAAAACGAAAAATTAACAACATCCCTAAAGTAAAAAGTATTTTGTATCTAACTGCAGGCTGCTGGAAAGCTGCTGCTGCCGCCTGAAGTAATTGAGGACGTTGAGAGTTTTGGCCGCTATTACTCAATTTTCATCATCTCCATTTTCAGATGAATTCTCACTAATTTCGGCTTCATGCTTTCTTCGATGTATTCTATTTCTTACACGTTTTACAGCAGGAGAAAGCTCTTTAAAATTTCCACCAGCTGCCGTAATTGCATCCTTTGCAGAATTAGAAAGCCTAGGTGCTTCAACTGAAAGTGAAATTGAGAGTTCACCACGACCTAATACTTTAAAAAGAGTATCTGGCTTACTCACTAAACCAATTTTAGCTAATGTATCTCCATTAACAATTGAGTCTGGAGAAAAATTTTCTGACAATTGGTTCAGATTAACTACCTCAAATTCTAAACGACTGAAATTTCTGAACCCACGTAATCGTGGGGCACGACGGACTAATGGAATTTGTCCACCTTCAAAACCTGGTCTTACAGAACCTCGAGCTTTTTGTCCTTTAAGTCCACGCCCAGCGTAAGTACCCTGTCCAGTAGCATTTCCACGCCCAAGCCGTTTACGTGAATGTTTCGAACCACTTGAAGGATGAAGCGTATGTTGATCCATCAACTCACCTTTTCTATATCGACTAGATGCTTAACTTTTCGAACCATCCCAAGAACAGAAGGTGAGTCATCATGTTCGACATAATGATTTAATCTCTTTAGACCTAAAGCCTTAATAGTCCGTTTTTGATCGCCGGCATAACCTATCGAAGATTTTTTCCAAGTTATTCTAATTTTTCCCATGATAACCCTATGTCTATATTTATGATTCAGCTAATTGCTTACGCATAGCACGAGCTTTTACTGGATCTCTTAAAGCCTTTAATCCAGAAATAGTAGCTCGAGCAACATTAACAGGATTATTAGAACCTAATGATTTAGTTAACACGTCTGAAATCCCAGCGGCTTCCATAACAGAACGGACTGCACCTCCTGCAATTAAACCTGTTCCAGCAGATGCAGGGTGCATGACTACTTTTGAAGCCTTAAATTGAGCTACATAATCATGAGCAATCGTGGTGTCATTCATTGCAACTTTAAACATATTTCTCTTGGCAATAACACCACCTTTACGAATTGCTTCAGGGACTTCATTTGCTCTTCCCATTCCAACTCCTACAGATCCTGCACCATCACCTACCACGATAATTGCAGTAAAAGAAAAACGTCTTCCACCTTTGACGACTTTTGCCACCCTATTAATGTGAACAACCTTCTCTATAAATCCTGAGTCTTCTTCCTCTTCACCACGTCGTCTATCACGTCGTCTATTCTCTCTACCAGAGCGAGTATTTTTACGACTACGATTGTTATTTCCACTAACTTCATTATCTTGAGTCATTAGAATTCCAACCCTCCTTCACGTGCTGCAGTAGCCAAAGCAGCGATACGTCCTGTATATAAAAATCCTCCGCGATCAAATACAACAGAGTCAATTCCAGCTAATTTTGCACGTTCAGCAACTAACTGGCCTACATGAGTCGCACGACTAGATTTCGTCCCTTTTTCACTTCTTATAGATGGCTCAAGATCAGATGCATGAGCTAGAGTAATCCCAGAGTCATCATCAATAACTTGAGCATAGATATGTTGATTTGAGCGAAACACTGCCAAACGCGGACGATTAGAAGTACCACGAAGCTTTTTTCGCACACGTATATGACGTCGGACACGAGCATTGTTTGATGTTTTATTTTTAGCCATCAACTATACCTTAGCCTTTCCAGCTTTCTGTCTAACGTATTCACCAACATAACGTACACCTTTACCATGATATGGCTCTGGTGGTCTGACACGTCTTATAAGTGCAGCTTGCTGCCCGACAACTTGCTTGTCGATTCCTATCACATGAATTAACGTAGGTGTTTCAACCTCAAAAACTATTCCTTCTAAAGGAATTAACTCTACAGGGTGGGAAAATCCTACTGTCATAATTAAATTCTGACCCTGCAATAGAGCTCTATAACCTGTACCACGAAGCTCTAAGGATTTTTGAAATCCTTCCGTGACACCTTCAATCATATTTGCAACCAAAGAACGAGTTAGACCATGAAGAGATCTTTCCTCTGGGGCATCTGAAGATCTTGAAATTTCAATATGATCTTCCAGCACCTGCATCCCAATAGAAGAATGTATCCGAAAAGATAATTCACCTTTAGGACCTTTGACAACACACAAACCATCATCAAAAGCAACTGATACACTTTCAGGTATACCAACTGGCTGTCTACCAACTCGTGACATCCTAAAATCTCCTACCAAACATAACAAAGTACCTCTCCACCAATTTTTCGACGCCATGCTTCACGACCTGACATTACGCCTTCAGAGGTACTCATAACCGCAATGCCTAAACCGCCAAACACTCGAGGTATTTCTTGCTTGTTCACATAAACCCTTAACCCTGGCCTTGAAACTCGTCGAATACCACTTAAAACTGCCTGCCGATCATTACCGTAAGTAATCTCAAGTTCTAAATACTTTCTAGATCCTTCGTCAATTTCAGCCATCTTCTTGATGAAACCTTCATCACGTAGGACTTGAGCAACTGCATGCTTTACCTTCGAATTTGGAATTCGCACAGTTTCATGACGAGCCATCGCAGCATTGCGAACTCGCGTGAACATATCGGCTAGAGGATCTGTCATTGTCATAATTATCTACCTCTCAAACCTTAGCCCTAACGGCTAAAAGGCATTCCTAACAACTCTAATAGTCGCTTACCTTCTTCATCTGATCGTGCAGTGGTAACAATGTTGCATTGCAAACCTCTAACACGATCACTTGTATCAAAATTAACTTCCGGGAAAATCAGTTGCTCTGTTATACCGAGAGAATAATTACCATGACCATCAAAAGCATTAGGAGAAACTCCTCTGAAGTCTCTAACACGAGGTAATGCTGCAGTAACTAGTCGATCGTAAAATTCCCACATCTGACTTCCACGCAGAGTCAGTGCAAGTCCAATGACATTCCCTTCACGTAACTTAAAGTTGGATATAGCTTGCTTAGCTCTTCGAACAAATGGTCTTTGCCCCGTAATAGCCATTAAATCATTAGTCGCAGATTCAATAGCGTTACCATTATCAATTGCTTCGCCTAAACCCATATTCACAGCAATTTTTTGAAGAGTCGGAACTCGCATGGGATTGTCATAATTAAATTCATTAATTAATTGTGCTGACACCTGATCACGGTGTTTAATGCGCATCCGAGGAGCACTCTGCAGCTGATTACCAATAGTCATATCTGCTTCTTTCCTAGTCTATCGACTCTTCACAGCGTTTACAGAATCTTACTTTGCTATCATCATTCAATCTTCGGAATCCTACACGAGTAGATTTATCACAAACTGGACACACCAAACCAAGATTAGACAAATCAACAGGAGCTTCCATCTCAACAATCTCTGATGCTTCCTGTGCAGATCTTGATCTACGATGGCGTTTGACTATATTCAAACCACTGACAATAGCTCGCCCTTTTTTATTAATAATATGCCGTACATCACCACGTCGCCCTCTATCACGGCCACTTAATATTTGCACTGTGTCGTCTTTCTTAATTTTTGCTGACATCACAATACCTCCGGTGCTAACGAAATAATACGCATATATCTACGGTCACGGAGTTCCCGAGCAACAGGACCAAAAATTCTAGTCCCACGTGGGTTACCTTCAACATCGGTAATAACAACTGCATTCTCATCAAAACGAATACTAGAACCATCTGAACGACGCATTGGTTGTTTTTGACGAACTATAACTGCTCTGACAACATCACCTTTGCTTACCATTCCATTGGGCTGTGCTTCCTTAACGGTTGCTACAATCTGATCACCAACACGAGCATATCGACGACGAGTGCCCCCAAGAACACGAATACATAGCACTTCTCGAGCACCGGTATTATCTACGACAGCTACACGAGACTCTTGTTGAATCATGAGTTATCCTCTGCCTCTTCTTCATCATCAATATTATTTTCTTCAATAGAATTTAATGGTTGATCAATTACTTCATCATCAACTTCTGCCTTAATCGTGGCACTGCTTTCAATCTCTTCTACAATTTCCTGGCCAATAGCAGACGGAGCTATTTCCGTAACTTCTCTTTCGGTCAAAACTTCAACTAACCTGAATCTTTTTAGTTTACTGATGGGTCGACATTCTTCTATACGAACAAGATCACCGCGCGTTGCAGTATTTTCAGGATCGTGAACATGGTATTTCTTAGTTTGTCGGATCACTTTACGATAAATACGGTGACGTGCAGCTCGTTCTACAACTACAACAATAGTCTGATCATTAGTGTCAGATACAACTATCCCTACACGAGATTTACGATTTACTGAAGTTTCGCTCGTCATATATTCCTCTTTTATTATTCTTCAGTCCCGATTTCAGAATTAGAAAGATTATTACGCTCTCTAATTAAAGTTTTAATTCTTGCAATTTGCCTTCTAGCTCTCTTAACTTGAGAAACATCTTCAAGCTGTCTAGTTGAAGCTTGGAAACGCAAGTTAAACAAAGCCTGATGTGCTTCTTCCAAATCTTGCACTAATTCTTCATCTGTTTTTTCTCTTAATTCTTGCACGTCAACAGATCCCATCCTAGAACATCTCCTCACGCGAAATTACTTTTGTATTAACTGGCAACTTATGATGAGCACGGCGAAACGCCTCTCTAGCAGCTTCCTCAGGAACACCTGCTACCTCAAACATCACTCTGCCTCTTTTTACAACCGCAACCCAGCGATCAGTTGCACCTTTACCTTTACCCATACGAACTTCCACAGGTTTTTTTGTTATTGGTTTGTCCGGAAATATTCGAATCCAAACCTTACCACCTCTCCTTAAGGATCCAGTGATCGCACGGCGTGCAGCCTCAATCTGTCTAGCATCTACCCAAGCAGTTGTTTGTGCCTGAAGGCCATATTCACCAAAGGCAACTGTATTACCTACAGAAGACTTACCTCTTCTTTTTCCACGAAACTGTTTTCGATATTTCGTTTGCCTTGGCATTAACATGATTTATTCCGACCCCTCTACCTTAATTAGGCCTAATGGGTTGGTTTCATCAGAGATATCACCTTTATAAATCCAACACTTAACACCGATCTTGCCAAATGTAGTCTCAGCTTCAGCTAAACCATAATCAACATCTGCTCGCAAAGTATGTAATGGAACACGCCCTTGCATTTCTTGCTCAGCACGAGACATTTCAGAGCCACCTAAGCGTCCACTGATTTTAATACGACAACCTAAAGCACCACGCTGCATTGTCCGTTGGACACCTTGTTTCATTGCACGGCGAAATGCAACTCGCCTTTCAAGTTGATCCGCAACGGATTGAGCAACTAAGTATGCATCGAGTTCAGCTACTCGAATTTCTTCAATATTTAAACGTATCCTTTTATCGGTAGCAGCCTGAAGCTTTTCTCTTAAAACTTCAGCATTTTGTCCTCCACGGCCAATTACAATACCTGGTTTTGCTGTTCGGATCGTCAGCGTAATTTGATTAGCATTCCTATCTACAAGAACTTGTGAGATACCAGCCTCAGTTTGTTCTTCAAGAATTAAATTACGCAGTTTTAAATCTTCAGCCACCAACTCAGTGTAATTTTTTTCAGCGAACCATTTAGATTGCCAATCTTTATAGATACCTACTCTGAAACCGTAAGGATGAACTTTTCTTCCCATAATTAAAGCTCTCCTCCCTCTAAAATCACCTCAATATGTGAATATCTTTTCAATCGAGGCGCAGCTCTTCCTCTTGAACGTGCCTTAAACCTTTTCAACATACGACCATCACCAGCAGAAACAGTCTTTACCATCAATTCATCTGGATCAATACCAAAATTATTTTCTGCATTAGCAGCTGCAGAACCTACAAGTTTGCGGACCATTCGAGCAGAAGGTTGTGGTAAAAATTCCAACAAAGCCATCGCTTTAGGTACCGGCATACCTTTGATTTGATCTAATACCAATCGCACTTTTTGTGGTGAAACTGGTTGGTCTGTTGCTAATGCACGAACTTCCATTTTTCCCTAATCCCTTACAAAACTATCTAACTAACGCACTCGAGACGTATTTTCACTACGTCCACGATGCCCTCTAAAAGTTCGAGTGAATGAAAATTCACCCAATTTATGGCCCACCATATTTTCTGTACAGAAAACAGGTATGTGCCGACGACCGTCATGTACAGCAATCGTTAGGCCAACCATTTCAGGCAAAATAGTCGATGAGCGTGACCAAGTACGAATCACCTCTTTTTTCCCTGATGCTTGAACAGCAAGAACTTTTTTCATCAATTTTGGATGTACAAAAGGACCTTTCTTAGTAGATCGTGACATAATTAATCCTACCTTCGTCCTTGATCGCGTCGACGGACTATATATTTACTAGTCTGCTTGTTACGCCTTGTTCGAAAACCTAAAGCAGGTTTACCCCAAGGTGTTTTTGGACCAGCCATTCCAACTGGAGCCTTCCCTTCACCACCACCATGCGGGTGATCTACAGGATTCATTGCTGAGCCTCTAACTTGTGGCCTTCTGCCTCTATGCCTATTTCTACCGGCTTTCCCTAACTTAATTTGTCCATGCTCAGCATTACCAACAGTCCCGATTGTTGCAGAGCACTCTTCAAGTACTTGACGCATCTCACCAGATGGCATCCTTAGAAGTGCATATCCTTGATCGCGAGCCATAAGCCTTATATCAACACCTGCTGAACGTCCCAATTGTCCACCACGGCCAGGTTGCATTTCAACATTATGTACGGGTGTGCCAATAGGAATTCGAGAAAGCGGTAATGCGTTACCTACTGCTATAGGAGCATCATTTCCGGCGAAAATTTGCGCCCCTACACTGAGACCATCAGGAGCAAGGATATAACGCTTTTCACCATCAGCATAAAAAATTAATGCTAACCGAGCACTACGATTTGGATCATATTCAATAGCAGCTACGTTACCTGGAATGCCTATTTTTTCTCTCTTAAAATCAACAATTCGAATTTGTCTTTTATGTCCGCCTCCACGACGTCGAACAGAAATCTTTCCATGCCCACGTCCTGAAGTACGTTTTTTCGAAACAAGTAAGTTTTTTTCAGGTTTTTTCTTTGTAATTTCTTCAAAGGTAAAACCGGACGAATTACGCCTTCCAGGAGAAGTTGGTCGAAAATTACGTATTGGCATTATACACCCTCAAAAAATTCGATTTGTTCGTCACTGTCCAAAGTAACAATTGCTTTTTTATAAGTCGGTGGGTTACCGGCCCTTCTGCCATAACGTGTACGTGGTCTTCGACCCCGTTCATTAGAAGTATTAACAGCTCTTACAGTGACATTAAACAGCTGTTCTACCGCAGTTTTAATTTGATTTTTATTAGCATCTTTATGTACTTCAAAAACATACTTTCCCTGAGCACTCAAAATTGTACTTTTTTCAGTAATTACTGGACGGCGGAGAACTTCATATGGATGAATTGATTTAGCCATCTAAACATCTCCTTCTGACTCTGAAGAAGTACCAACCTTGCTACCCTTACCCCACAGATTTTCTATCTGTCTAACTGCATCAACAGTCAACAGTATATGGTCAAATGAAAGCATATCGATAACACTTAATATGTCTGCTTGTGTAACACCAGTGTGTGGAATATTTCTAGCAGATCGAACAATTATCCGATCAATTCCTTCAGTAACAATCAGGCTTGATTCATTAATGCCAAGTTCATTAAAAATATTAATCATCGACTTGGTGGATGGTTTGTCTAATGCAATAGAATCAACAACTGTAATTTTTTCTTTTACAATTCTGTCTGACAAGACAGAGCAAATTGCTAAGTGCTTCATTTTCCTAGGTAATCTCTGAGTGTAGTTACGAGGTTTTGGTCCAAATGCCACACCACCACCACGACGAACAGGAGTTCGATTAGAACCAACTCTTGCCATGCCAAGTCCTTTTTGACGACGGAGCTTACGCGTTGAACCTCTGACTTCACCACGAGTCTTAGTATTTGCTGAACCACTTCTTCTTGCAGCTAACTGAGCTACTAATACTTGATGAACTACAGGTTCATTAGGAGTAATACCAAACACAGAATCTTCAACTTCGATTGACTCTATATTAGCTCCCTTTACATCAACAACCTTCAATTTCATACAGAGTCCTCCTTAATAGAAGGATTAGAAGACTCTTCGATTGTATCTTCAAGTACCACATCGTCTGCTTCTGTAACTACAGATTCTTC
>Ga0114932_10000398_pt1 | contig 52085 bp, 43 predicted proteins | sample 2SBtaG_2_FD_87286 | JGI IMG/M metagenome (GOLD analysis project Ga0114932, IMG submission 87286) | Deep subsurface microbial communities from Kolumbo volcano to uncover new lineages of life (NeLLi) - 2SBTROV12_ACTIVE470 metaG | ecosystem: Environmental > Aquatic > Marine > Volcanic ...
AATCGGGCGAGAGGCTTCAGCCTCTTGCACTTCGCGGGATGCTTCCATCAGCTCGCCCATCTTGTAGGCTTCAGTTTCTTCGACGTTGATGTTCTCGTTAAACTTTGTCATTTTGTTTTCTCCCAAAAACGTTTGTTGTTTGTATGTCTTCTATTTTAGTTATATCGGCAAGATTGTCAATAGGTCTTGACTAGTTTTTTATATTATTTTCATATAATACAAAAAGAAGTGGAATAGTGATAATTGAGCATAAGATTATTTCTGTTAGCATTTTGTTTTCTCCAACTACTTAGTAATGCCTTTGATGCTTTTCATTTTAACATAATCGGCATGTATTGCAATAGGTCTTAAGTATATTCTTTTCGGAATTAGGAAATAATCCTAATTAATTCTGTTGCATAAAAGTAAACAGCATATCCAACCATAAACGCAACCAATGAGTATCCTAGTATGTCTATTATCTTATTTAACATTATGTTATCCTTATTTTAACCTATTTAATAATAGCACATGAATTTTATCATGCCGGATAACTCTCAAAAAACAACAAAATAAAATAATGGCATAAATTATGACAAAATTCTACTTTTTTGCTTAGTGTAGTTCATTAGGGGGGTTTTTTGTTAGCAAAGGAAAGTACCTATTTTGTGCCGAAAATCGCGGGGTGGTGCAAACAAAATCAACACGCTCCGCTTCCTTTGTCTTAGCTAATCCATCCTCTTAGAATCTCAACGAGCCACTCGATTAAAGTTGAGCTGAATAACATCAGTAACATAAGGAGCATAACAAAAACCACATCGTACCAATCGGTCGTTGGCGCTCTGTGTCTCTCTCCCCAGCGGTCTGAGCTTGTTAGATGCCGCTCTGAATCTTCTTTTGGCGGCTCATATGGATTACGCATCTATCTGTCGCTTGCTTCCGTTCTTTTTCATTGCGACTTCTGGCTCGATACCTTTATTTAAACGATTATAGAAAGCGGCGTAAGATACCTCACACCTATCGTCGTCTACCCATTCTGCTATATTCTTTTGTTCGCCAAATGCCGCAATCTTAACATTAGACTTCATGTTATTGGCATTTTCTTTCGGCGTCATTTCTCGCAGGTTGTTGCGAGTGTTATTAAGACGGTCTTGATCCGCATGGTCAACGAATATATACGGGTTTATAGTGCCTGTGACCATTCTATGCATAGATCTTGATCGCCCCTTAACCTTCGTTACCGCATAACCATTCTTATTTAGATGCCAGCTATACTGATTTAAGATCGGATAATCTTCAGGGCTTACTTTTGCGAACTTTCCAGCGCCCGCAACACCACCAAGATAAATTTCTACATATTCTTTATTACTCATCACTACTTTCCTTCCTTATCTGACATTTGCCACGACCCTGTTTCTTCCCTATACCCTGCTTGTATCGAGATTTACGAACTTGATCTATTGTGACCCTGTCTTTTTCTCCTAGACTATATCTAATACGAGTTAATTCGTCAGCAATTTGACTGTCCTTAAGTATATTGCACATTTCCCTAACATACTTATGCTCCTGACCGTTTAGCTTCACCGCTATCTCCTAATTGTGCTTTCAAAAAGCTTTTAGTGTATAGTATCATACTGGCAACTTTTTAATTTTACACAAAGGGAATAAACATGTCAGATAAAGTTGGAATGCATTTGAGTATAAAAGCTACTGGTAGTGTCGAAAAGTCAGTATCAGAAGACCTTTCAGTTGAAGATCCAGCAGAACAGAAAGCAAAGGCCATTCTGGAAGGTGAAAATGAAGATACCAAAGGGCATGACAGAGAAGGAAGTGCTGGAGATAATAAATAAAGTCGCTAGCCGCTATGCCCACAAGTTCCGATTTGGCTACTTTGAGGCGGATGACATACGTCAAGAGGCGGTAATAATTGCGATGGAAGCTCTAGAACGCTACGAAGAGGGTCGTCCGCTAGAAAACTTCCTAGCAGTACACGTAAAGAACAGACTAAACAACTTTAAACGCGACAAATACTACCGCCAAAGCAAAGTTGACTCTAACACACAAGAGAAACATAACAACAGCAAGAAGTTTTTGATGGAACCTCTCGACATTTCTAATATCAGAGATGAAAAAGAGGACAATATGAGAGTCGAAGATGACTTTGTTATAGACTTCGAGCAACAAGAAGTGCTAAGAATTATAGATCAGAACTTAGATGTATCACTTCGGTCCGATTATTTGCGAATAAAAGACGGAGTTTACGTCCCAAAGCCTAGAAGAAAACAAATATACGAAGAAATAGACATGATCCTGCGAGAGAACGGATATGAAGAAGGGCAGATTTTCTAGAGAAGAGCAAAAATTCATAAAAGAGAACTACGAATCTCTTTCTATAGAACAAATTGCAACAGAATTGGAGAGAGATCCTGATTCTGTTGAGTCTTACGTGAACTCTAAATTAGGTAAGACAGCAATAGACAAGCGAGAAATCGAAGCTTACTACGATTTGAAGTCAAGACCTTACTGGAGAGAGCTTGAAGGTCAGTTTACCGAGCGTGAACTAGAGATTCTTGTCTATCACTGGGGCCGAATAATCGGACAATTCCGCGATGATGTCCTTCCTACCGAAGAATTACAGGTTCTAGATGCTATCAAGCTTGAAGTTTTAATGAATCGCGCGTTAAAAGATCAACAAACTAACCTAAAAGACATAAATAGGTACGAAGATCTGGTCACGGACGAGAAAAGAAAACCGTTAGAAGTCCAAGACAAAGATTATATCTACAGTTTAGAGAGGCAAGTCGCTGTGCTAAGAGCTGCCTCGGAGACTATGAATAGAGATTATAAAGATTTACAAACAAAAAAGTCTTCCATGTTAAAAGATCTCAAGGCTACAAGAGAGCAAAGAGTAAAAAGACTGGAAGATTCTAAGCAAACCTTTATTGGTTGGGTAAGAAATCTCATATCTGATCCACAGACACGTCACGAAATGGGCATGGAGATGGAAAAAATGAGACTAGCCGCATATAAAGAGCAAGAAAGACTGTCAGAATACCACCAATACGAAGACAAAATTGTAGATCAACCATTTCTAACACCAGACACGGTAAAAGATGACTAACAATATAGTTGTTGCTGGAATGCACAGGACAGGCCACCATCCAATAGCTGTATGGTTGCTACACCAGCAAGAAGAAATTCACGATTTCTCAATACAAACAATAGCACCTTGGTTATTTCAAATACAAAACGACCAAGGAGTTAGTATCCTCGCTAATAATCCTCTTAAGAGAGGCCCCGAAGAACATCCTGACAAGGAAAAGTTCGACGATATTATGCAGGATATGAATCCACACCGTATTATTCTGACGCACGAACAAGAAAAACTCTCGCAGGTAGCTTTTGCTTGCGCTCATTCTGGTTCGGTGTGGAGTGAAGACAATAAACCTAAAGTAGTTGTTGTGCTAAGAGATTTTAAAAACTGGCTAGCTAGCTGTATTAAAATGGCTCAAAGAGACAACAAAGAAATTAAGGATATTATAAACGAAGACAAAGTAGAGATATACAAAGACCACTTTAGATATATAAATGATGCAAATGCCGGAATACAATATATCTTATACAATGAATGGGTAGAGAGTCCTAAGTACAGAAAAGAGATATGTAGTAACTTAGGATTATACTATACCGATTCTGCCATAAACCAATTGTCACCATTTGGTGGCGGTAGCTCCTTTGATGGAATGAAATACATTAAAACTGCTTGGGAGATGACAACTACCAAACGATATAAGTACATGGAAGATAACCCTTTCTATAAAGCCTTCCTACATCAACACACTGATGCCCTATTACTTAGCAACGAGGTCTTTGGCAAATACACATGAAAAGAGCAATAATATACGGAGTAACAGGACAAGACGGATCATACCTTTCTGAATTCCTACTTGGTGAGGGATACAAGGTATATGGTGTTACACGAAGATCGAGTAACGACAACACTGCCAGATTGCCCATTTCCCTAACTAACAAACGTTTCGAGTTGGTTCAGGGTGATGTGACAGACCCGGCAAGTATCTACCGATTGTTGAGCAGCGTTAAACCACACGAAGTGTATAACCTAGCTGCTCAATCTCATGTTTGGACTTCTTTCGAGCAACCTTCTACCACTTGGGATATTGTCGCTAAGGGATGTATGAACATTCTTGAAGTCATTCGTTCCATGCAGAAGAAGCCACGCTTCTATCAAGCATCCTCATCGGAGATGTTTGGCGATAACTTTGATTACGATAGTGATGGCGATGTTTACCAAGACGAACTAACCGCCTTTAATCCACAGTCTCCCTACGCTATAGCAAAAGCCGCCGCTCATCAGGCTACATCGCTCTACAGGGACTCCTACGGGCTTTTTGCCTGTTCGGGTATTCTCTTTAACCATGAGAGTGAAAGGCGCGGAGAAACGTTCCTGACGCGTAAGGTAAGCAAATACGTAGCTAAATTGTACCAAGCAATAAATGAGGGATACTCTATACCGAAATTGAAGCTAGGAAACCTCAAAGCGAAACGTGATTGGGGCTATGCTCCTGACTATGTTAGGGCAATGTGGATGATGTTACAGCAGGACAAGCCGCTGGATTATGTTATCTGCACTGGTGAGAGTTATACAGTAGAAGACTTCGTAATAGAAGCATTTCAGTGTATAGATATATATGAGTACAGTGATTATGTAGAAATAGACAAAAAACTATATAGGCCGTCTGAAGTTCCATATCTTAGGGGCGACTGCTCAAAAGCTAGTAGACTTCTTGGATGGGAGCCACAAGTATCATTTGAAACGCTTGTAGCAAGAATGGTAGACCATGATATACAAGATAGAGATAGACATTTCGAGGATGTTGCCTTTGCTGAAGAAGCTGGGTATACATCGGTATAAGCAAGAAAGCACACATATTTTTGTTCAGGCAGACGATCCTGACGAAGCATGTTTTATTAGTTTAGCAAAATTAGCACAACAAATGTTAGAAGAGAACAATACAGCAGCTGTTAAGAATACAATAAAGGATCTTCGTCATATGGTTAGAGTCGTGAAGCTCAGAAGGATTGGTCCAAGAATATCATGAAAAGAGATTATGAAGATCCGGTATATGCCGAATGGCGCAAGCGTATCTATGAGAGGGATTCTCATAAGTGTCAAATGCCCGGATGCAAATCAAAGCGTTCAAGACTCAATGCGCATCACATAATAAAATGGTCAGAAGCTCCACACTTGCGTTATGATTTGCATAATGGAATAACTTTGTGTTGGAAGTGCCACAAAGAAGTAACAGGTTCTGAAAGTACGTATGCACCTCTGTTTTGGGACATACTGAGAGATAATGAGTAAGTACATAGTTCTAAGAGACACGAGAGAGAAGAATGGCTGGGATTTCAGCTCTCAGGATAAGTGTATGGCCGTTAAGGATTGGGGTCTAAAGACGGGCGATTACACTGCGAGAGGCTTGGAAAAGAGCCTAGTAATTGAGCGCAAGGCCAGCACAGGCGAAATAGCTATGAATCTTGGGCAAAAGAAGAACGCGTTTGAAGCAGAAATGGAGCGGATGTCTAAGTTTCGATGGGCATACATTGTATGTGAATTCTCGATAGACGACATTATGTCGTTTCCTGAGAATTCAGGAATACCGAAAAAAAGATGGCAATACATGCGAATGAACGGTAAGTACATATGGAAACGAATAAGAGAAATTGAAGAGGAATTTGGTGTTGTATTTTTATTCTTTGATAACAAGTACGACGCTGAGGACAAAGTCGTTAGGATATTCGATGAAGTAACGGAGATACTAATACGTGAACAGCACTCTTAATAATCCTAAAATTTTACAAGACGCATGGCTGAATATAAACAAAAACGATTCGGAGCTAATAAATCCGTTTGCTTTAGATACCGAAGAAGAGTTTCACATAAAGCTTACGTGGTTATTATCTAATCCAGAATATTTCTCTTTTATATGCAAGTATATCTTTAATGTCGAAGTACTACCCGCCCAAGCATTAATGCTCAAAGAAATGTGGGGAAGGAAGTTTCCAATGCTTATCGCTAGTCGTGGTTTTGGAAAATCTTTTATACTGTCGCTCTACTCTATGTTAAGAGCGTTGCTAATGCCCGGAAGAAAGATCGTTATCGTTGGTGCAGCCTTCCGTCAATCTAAAGTCCTGTTTGAGTACATGGATACAATATGGAGAAATGCACCCATACTGAGAGATATAGCCGGAGGCAGTAGCGGCCCACGTAAAGATGTGGATATGTGCAGAATGATTATTGGTGACAGCACAGTAACATGTCTTCCCTTGGGCGATGGCTCTAAAATTCGTGGTCAACGTGCTAATGATATTATTGCTGACGAATTTGCATCTATACCTCGTGCAATATTTGAAAATGTTGTAGCAGGTTTTGCTGCCGTAAGCGCATCTCCGATAGAGAATGTAAAAAGACTGGCTGCAAAAAGACTGGCTGAAGAAGAGGGTATAAACATACAAGAGGACAAGGACGAAGTTTTAGATATAGGAAACCAAATCATACTTTCTGGTACGGCATACTATGACTTCAATCACTTTGCCGAATACTGGAAAAAATGGCGCCAGATAATAAATAGCAAAGGAGATCCTAAAAAACTCTCTGAAATGTTTGGCGATAATGAAGTTCCTAAAGACTTTGACTGGAAAGAATATTCAATCATAAGAATACCATTTGAGCTTTTGCCAGAAGGCTTTATGGATGCTGGACAGGTGGCTAGATCTAAGGCTACTGTTCATGCCGGTATATACCAAATGGAGTTTGGAGCTTGTTTCTCTAGCGATAGTAATGGATTCTTTAAAAGATCATTAATCGAAAGCTGCATAGCCTCTCCAGAAAACCCAATAAGTATGCCTAGTGGAGAAGTAAATTTTCACGCAATGCTTAGGGGTAATCCAAATGCAAGATATGTATTCGGTATTGACCCCGCTTCTGAAGTAGACAACTTTTCTATTGTTGTTATGGAGTTGCACGAAGACCATTCAAGAATTGTTTATTGCTGGACTACTAACAGGTCTGAGCATAAAGAGAAAATAAAAGCTGGCGTAGTAAGTGAAACAGACTTTTATTCTTATTGTGCTAGAAAAATAAGGGACTTGATGAAAGTGTTTCCTTGTCAGGAAATTGCTCTAGACGCTCAGGGTGGTGGTATAGCGATTATAGAGGCTCTACATGATAAAGATAAAATACAAGAAGGAGAGCTTCCCATCTGGCCTACGATAGACGAAAAAAAGGAAAAGGATACAGATGGAGAACCGGGACTTCACATTGTAGAGCTGATACAGTTTGCCAAGGCTGACTGGGTGGCGGAAGCAAATCATGGTTTAAGAAAAGACTTTGAGGATAAAGTTGTACTCTTTCCATACTTTGATGCGGCTACTATTGGATTAGCAATATCTGACGATACATTAAAGAACAGACTGTACGATACGCTAGAAGATTGTGTTATGGAAATAGAGGAACTTAAGGATGAGCTTTCTATGATTATCATGACGCAAACAACTGCGGGCAGAGATAAATGGGACACTCCAGAAGTTAAACTTCCCGGAGGTAGGAAAGACAGGCTAAGAAAAGACCGTTACTCTTCTCTCATCATGGCTAACATGTCTGCCAGAAAAATACATAGAACACCCGCGAAACCTAACTACGATCCTGTGGGCGGATGGGCTGGAAAAGCTGTTGGAGATGGTGGTGAAAGCTTTATAGGACCAGCTTGGTTTACACAAGGAATGAAAGATGTTTATTGATTTGGTGTATAATCAATTAGATTAATTATCCAATCATTCCAATTACAATTCAATTGAGGCAGACAATGGAAGACAAAAATCCAGAGATACAAAAAACACAGGGTTTTGTTACTTGGGCAGACGACTCAGGCAAACAACAAGTTTTATTGGAAACTGCTGATAATGTTGATCATTATGATGGGATACAAAAATCTGTAGGTTATAGACGCAGGTCTTTTCTGGACATAGATACAAATAGGTCTGTCAGAACTGGTTTTACACGCGAAGACTACAATCGCTTTAGAAGCGAAGAAGCGGTTCCAAAGAAACAAAAGGAAGCTATGCAGATGTGCATGGCTGCTTACGATAAGGTAGGAATTGTAAGAAACGTCATTGACCTTATGGCCGATTTCGCATCTCAAGGAATTAATTTAGTTCATCCTAACAAAAGAATAGAGAAGTTTTACCGCAAGTGGTTCCAAAAGATTAGTGGTAAAGAAAGATCAGAAAGATTTCTAAATACGTTATACAGGTGCGGAAACGTAATAGTTAAAAGAAGAACCGCTAAAATAAGTAAAAAAGCTGAAAGAGAACTAAGATCTTCTGCAACTCCGGACATGGACATTCAAGAGTTATTGTTCAACAAAAGAGAGATACCTTGGAAATTTGACTTTCTCAACCCCCTTTCGGTTGAAGTTATTGGTAACGAATTAGCTACGTTTGTTGGTCAACCCAAATATGCGATAAGGGTTTCCAAAATAGTTAGACAACAAACAAAAAGAGGACTGTCTGGTTCTGTTCCTTATAACGCGAGATTGTCTGCAATGTTGCCACCAGACATTGTAGAGGCTATCAAGAGCGGGCAAGAGCTTATTCCGCTAGATGAAAATAAAGTGTCGGCATATTTCTATAAGAAAGACGATTGGTTAGTTTGGGCTAACCCTATGATTTATGCAATTTTAGATGACATTATTATGCTAGAAAAAATGAAACTAGCAGACATATCTGCTCTTGATGGTGCAATCTCTAACATAAGACTTTGGAGTCTTGGTGATTTAGATAACAAAATACTACCAACAAAAAATGCTATTAATAAGCTTAGAAATATTTTAGCAAGTAATGTTGGTGGCGGAACAATGGATTTAGTATGGGGTCCTGAACTTAAGTTTACTGAATCTAGCACTCAAGTATATAGATTTTTAGGTAAGGAAAAATATGAACCAGTTCTCACGAATATATACGCAGGTCTTGGTATTCCACCTACACTTACCGGAATGGCAACTGGCGGCGGAGGCGGTTTTACTAACAACTTTATTAGCCTTAAAACTCTTGTAGAAAGATTAGAGTACGGGCGTGACGTTTTGGTCTCTTGGTTAAATCAAGAGCTAGAGATTGTTCGCAAGGCTATGGGTTTTAGACTTCCAGCAACTGTTCATTTTGATCAGATGATTCTTTCTGACGAAGCGTCTGAGAAGAACTTGCTCATTCAGCTAGCAGATAGAAACATAGTTAGTACCGAAACTGTAATTGAGCGATTTGGAGAAATTCCAGAAATTGAAAAAATTAGAATCAAAAGAGAAGAGCGAGAAAGAAAGGGCGAATCTATGCCTCAAAAAGCTGGCCCTTATCACAACTCTCAACACAGAAACGATCTCGAAAAAATTGCTCTCACAAAAGATGCTATGTCTCCTGAAGACTTAGGGCTTGTACCTTCCGAAGAAACTGGTGATCATCCTCTTACTAGACCTGAAGACAGAAGAAGCGATCAGGACATCCAAAACAAGAAGGAAGAAATGCAAGATAAAGAAGACGAGAGAGAAGAGGGCAAATTTGATAAGAGGGCTAAAAAGCAAGAAGAGTTCGCTCCAAAAGGCCGACCGGAAGACGGCAGACCTAAAAATGCTAAAGATCAAGTAAAGAGAAAGCAAAAAGAAGTTCAGCCTAGACAGACGGTGAAGTCTGATTTCATGAATATGATGCTTTGGGCTTCTAAAGCTCAAAAGATTGTTGCAAATACTGTGCAGCCCGCTTTACTAAATCATTATGATAAGAAGAATTTGAGGAGCCTAACTAAACAACAGGCAGATGAATTAGAATACATCAAACTTTGTATTCTATGTAATCTAAGACCTTATAAAGAAATTGACGCCGACATGATAAATGAAATTTTAAAAAGTGGCGCTAGTGCTAACAAGTTAATTGCTAACACTATTGAGTCTCTGAAATCTGGGTTCGTTGAAGAAAACCAACGACAACCTAACATAGAAGAGAGACGCCAAATGAGTGTGACGGCCTATGCGTCGTTCCATACTACCTAATGTTTTTAAGATTTATTTTGATTTATGGTGTATAATTTTATGAGGTAATATATATGAATATACCAATCTATAAAGATGAATATAACAACGGGTTAGAAGAACTAATTAAGTCAACAGCTAGTGTTGCTTACTCTTCTGTCGTTGATACCTATATTCCAGATCAAGAACAACAGAGTGACATTGAGAAATTAATGTCTAACCACGAAGCTGTTGCAGAAAATAAAGATCAGTTTGATCTCTATTATTTACAGTCTGTTTTAGTTTCTACTGGTTGGAATAAAAATGATGATGTTTTTGACTGGAAAGAAACTTGGGCTGCTAGGAACTCACCAGAGGACAAGCAGTTCAACTTTATGCACGACGAAAGTGACATTATAGGGCATATAACTGGTAGTGTGGTTGTTGACCAAAATGGTAAAGAGTTTGAAGATCAGAATACTATGCCAGATTCTGAATTCGATATTATAACTAGTGCCGTTTTATACAACAGCTGGATGAAACCAGAACTAAAAGAGCGAATGTCTACAATCATTGCTGAAATACAAGAAAGCAAATGGTTTGTTAGTATGGAAGCTCTTTTTAGTAACTTTGATTATGCCGTAGTTACCCCGGAAGGCGAGCATAAGACAATAGCAAGAAACGACGAGTCTGCGTTTTTAACTAAGCATCTTAGAGCATATGGAGGAGATGGAAAGTATGAAGGATACAGGGTAGGTAGATTACTACGGAATATCAATTTTTCTGGCAAAGGTTTGGTTAGTAACCCTGCTAACCCTAGAAGCGTTATTCTTGATGACGATTCTTCAAAATCATTTTCCTTTGCTGGGAATAGTGAACCACAATTAATTTCAGAATCAAATATTAAGGAGATATCTGATATGTCCGATAATGTATTAGAAAATCAAGTTGCAGAGTTGAAAGCAGAACTAGCAGACGCTAAATCAGCTGCCGAAGCTCTGAAGGCTGAAGTTGCTAATCAGAAAGATGAGGAATTTCAGTCTAAGATTGAAGCTTTTGAAGCCACTGTTGCTAAAAAAGACGAAGCTGTTGCTCAAGCTAAAGAAGCTCTTGAAGCTGCTCAAGCTAAAGTCGCTGAACTTGAAGAAGCGATTGCAAGCAAAGACGAAGAATTGGCTTCTGCCAATGAAAAAATTGAAGCCCATACAGCCGAAAAGAAGGTACTTGCTCGCAAGACTATGCTTCTTGAAGCTGGTGTAGAGGGTGAGGAAGCTGAAGCTGCTCTTGAAAAGTTTGCTGAAGCAAGTGACGAAATGTTTGGGGAAATTGTTCAGATCATGGCTGCGGGAGTACCAAAACCTCCGAAGAAAATGGCTGAAGATAAACCCAAAAAAGACGACGAAGAAAAAGACGAAAAAGATCTTCCACCTTTCATGAAGAAAAAGAAGGGCGAAGATCCAATGAAGAAAAAGGGAGCATCTGAAGACGCAGAAGCTGAAGCTGAAGAAATTGATGAAGCTGAAGCAGAAGCATCCGGAGAAGTTCTTGAAAACGTCGAAGAAGAAGCTGAAGCAGCATTAACTGATGCTGGTGAAGATTCTGCTTTAGAAGCCAGAACTGCTGCTAGCGAATGGCTTGAAAGTAATGTTCTTCGTTCTACAGCTAGCGTTCAAGAGTAATTTAGTTCCATAATTAGGAGTATATATCATGGCTTTAAAAGCTGATAGACACGAACTCGATGTCGATATTTCTTTTTTCTATAACGAAGACACTGCTGAACGCGGTGGAGTTGTAGTTCTCGACACTGTCGGCTCTGGTGCAGCAATGGACCAAGCTGGCGCAAAAGTAAAGTATGCCGTAGCAACTAACGCTTTGATTCCTGTTGGTATTTTGTTGAATGATGTTGTCAATCTTGACCTCACTCGTCAGCACATTAACTGGCATCAAGACGAAGTCCAAAAAGGTGGAAAAGTTTCTATCCTTAAAAAGGGTTATGTTGTGACCAACAAAATCTCTGGTACACCAACTGCTGGTGTAGCTGCATTTGTAGACGATGGAACCGCTGGTAACATTGCTACCGATGCTGAAATTGCTGATGGTAAGAAGATCATCATTGGTCGTTTTATGTCCAGTAAGGACGAAGACGGTTATGCCAAAGTTGAAGTTAACTTGCCAATGCCATTCCAGAATCTTGACGACGATACTGTCGGTCTTGAGTAATAATCTAACCCTTAAATGGAGAATAGAATAATGAATAGAATGAATCGACCTGATGATCATTTTATTGAGCTTATCAAGCGCTCCGGTAGTGCTGACAAGGTCGTTGCCCTTGAAGCTCAACACGAACTAGCAACAGCGCTGGAACAACCTCTTCGTAAGGGTGTTTTAGTGGGCGATGTTCTTGATGGGATTTTTGAAAGACTTCCAATGGAACCCGGAACGTCAGTGGAATTCCCACTTGACCTCTTGGCTCGGAACTGAGAACGAGCATGTTGCTTACACCAATCCCGGCCACGGAAGAATTCCTGAACGTGCTGTCGAAGGCGATTACGTCATGGTTCCAACTTACACAGTTGGCTCCTCGATTGATTACCTTCTTCGATACGCTCGCGAAGCCCGTTGGGATGTTGTAGGCCGCGCAATGCAGGTTCTCGAAGCTGGTTTCGTAAAGAAGATGAACGACGACGGATGGCACACATTGTTGGCCGCTGGCGTTGATAGAAACATCTTGGTTTACGATGGTGACGCTGCTGATGGACAATTCACAAAGAGACTTATTTCTTTGATGAAGACTGTTATGCGTCGTAATGCTGGTGGTAACACTGGATCTTTAAACCGTGGAAAATTGACTGACATCTACCTGTCTCCAGAAGCTCTGGAAGACATCCGTAACTGGGGTGTAGACCAAGTTGATGAAATCACACGACGTGAGATCTATCAAGCTGGCGACGATGCCGCTGCTATCACCCGTATCTTTGGTGTAAATCTGCACGACATGGACGAAATTGGCGAAGGCCAAGAATACCAGAAGTTCTACAGCAACCAATTGGCTGCTTCGTTGAACGGTAGCGATCCTGAACTTGTAGTCGGTATTGATAGAACTGCAAATGACAGTTTCATCATGCCTATCAAGCAAGATGTTCAGATTTTCGAAGACGACGCTCTTCATCGCCATCAGAGAGCCGGATTCTACGGCTGGGCTGAAGTAGGGTTTGCTGTACTTGATAACCGAAGAATCCTTCTCGGCTCCTTCTAATCAATAACGGCTTTCTGTCATCACGAACCGTCCCTAGAGTTTTTTTAGGGGCGGTTTTTTTGTATATGGTGTATAATAATATGTATTTTGTATAGACAAATATATAAGGGGATTAAAGTGACCAAAAGAACAAAGACTGAATTATCTAGTCAAATAGTAACTATTTTGCCTAATAATTCTAGTGGTTTAATAAGTCCCGCAGATGTAAGAGATTCATTTACAGATACCGCAGACTCTGTTGTTTTTTGGGATGACTCAGTACCATCCAGCGCGACAGAAACTTGTAGTCCCGGAGAAATGCAATTTGGTGGGACCGCTACAAATGGCACAACAATATATCACCTCTATGTATGCGTGGCTACCGACACATGGAGAAGAATGGAGTTAACCTCCTTTTAAATCGGAGATAAATAATGTCAGCACTTTCAAATTATCTAGAAAACGCACTAGTAAACCACGTATTAAGAAACACCGCATATACAAGTCCCGGAACAACTGTTTATGTTGGTCTTATCAAGTTTTATGAAACAGATAAGCTAGAAGCTGGAACTGTTACACAAGAAATTAGTGGCGGTTCTTATGCTAGAGTTCAAGTTACCTCTTGGGACTCTCCTTCTAACGGAGCAACCCAAAACACTAGTGACGTAACGTTTCCAACATCTTCAGCGGATTGGGGAATGGTTTCTGGTGTGTTTATTGCAGACGCGTCAAGCGGAGGAAATGTTCTGCTTCACGGCTCTCTTACGTCGTCAAGAGATGTTAAAAATGGCGATGTATTTAAATTTAACGCTGGCGATTTAGACATTACATTTGCCTAGAACTCTAAAACCTCTTGTTAGGGAGTTGCTATGGCTCTAGTAATAAAAGACAGAGTAAAAGAAACCACAACAACAGATGGTTCAGGTACATTAAGCTTGGCCGGTGCTGTTGATGGCTTTCAAACTTTTGTATCTGCTGTTGGTAATAGTAATACAACTTACTATACCATAGAAGATGCAAATGGCACTTCGTGGGAAGTCGGCATCGGGACTATCACCGATGGATCTCCAGACACGTTAGCTAGAACTACTGTTTTAGCTAGCACAAACAGCAATAATGCTATCGACTTAACAGTTGGTACGCATACCGTTTTTGGTACTTATCCTGCTGATAAGGCTGTTTTTCTTGATGCGGATGGAAAATCAAACACCGCAATTCCCTACACCACAATAACTGGAGATACAACCTTGACCACTGCCAATGGTGTAGTCTTCGTAAATGCTAGCAGTGGGGAAGTTGACGTTACTTTGTATACCGCAGATTCAAATGGTGGTATGCAGGTAATAGTTAAAAAAACGGACAGCAGCAGTAATGCTGTAAATATTTTAAGGGCTGGAAGCGACACCATAGATGGAACAACTTCTGTTGCGATTTTGCATCAGAATGAATCTGTTACGTTGGTATCGGATAACAGCAATTGGTTTATAGTATAAAGTGTATATTACTATAGAAACATCAACTTCCTAGCGGAGAAATAATATGACGTATTCACCCTTCGGGCTTGGTATTACTACGTTAGGTACATCCCAAGCTTCAAAGTTTGTAAGTGTTGATAGCAATGGCGATCTCATCATACCAGATAGTGATAAATTTAAATTTGGTACTGGTAGTGATATGCAAGTATATCACGATGGCTCTCATGGTTACCTCACAAATGCTACCGGCACTTTAAAACTAGCAACAGAAACAAGTGGTATAGCAATATCAATTGGTCACACCACATCTGAAGTCACTGTTAATGATAACTTGACTGTTACAGGTGACCTTACAGTAAATGGTACTACAACTACTATTAACTCAACAACATTGACTGTTGATGATTTAAATATAGTTCTTGCATCTGGCGCAGCTGATTCAGCTGCTGCTGATGGCGCTGGTATTACAATTGATGGGGCTAGCGCTTCATTAATCTATGACCACACTGGAACTCAGTGGGAGTTCAATAAAAACGTAGAGTTTGCCGGTAAATTACTTCCAAACGCAGACTCCACCTACGACTTAGGTAGCACAAGTCTTGGCTGGAACGACCTTCATATGGGTTCTGGCGGCGTTATTAACTTTAGTAATGGGGACGTAACTCTAACACACTCTTCAAACACCATTACTGTAGCCGGTGGAACATTAGCTACAGCAGCCCTTACAGCGACCACAGGTACGTTCTCAGGCGTTTTGAAGACTGATGACACTACAGACGCTACAAGCACCACAGACGGCTCTCTACAGACTGATGGCGGTCTTAGCGTTGCAAAAGATGCTGTTATCGGTGACGATCTTATCTTATTGTCGGATTCTTCTGTTATTCACTTTGGTGGTGATAAAGAAATTACGCTTAGCCATGTAGCAGACACGGGTCTTACCCTGAAGCATACAGCTACGGCAGACGATAAACCAGTTACGCTTACTCTTGCTACTGGTGAAACCGACATAGCTGCTAACGATGTCATTGGTATTATTAACTTCCAAGCTCCAGACGAAGGTACTGGAACAGACGCTATCTTAGTAGCTGCTGGAATTGCTGCTGTTTCAGAAGGTGATTTTGCAAACGATAATAATGCTACGAAGCTTAGTTTCAGAACAGCTGCTAGTGAAGCAGCTTCTGAAAAGATGTCTCTATCTAGTGGTGGTAATCTTACAGTCGCTGGTGACATTACTGTTTCTGGTAGTGACATTATACTTGATGATGGTGGATCTCTTAAAGAGGGTGGTGGTACTGCTGCCTTTACCTTTGATGGAAGTGGTCACGTTACCAAGATCGGTCAAGATAGTCCATCTAATGGCGAATTCTTGAAATACGACGGTAGTAAATGGGTAGCAGCCGCAGCTACTGTCAGCAGTCTTGCTGCTGATGATATTAGTGCTGGTGACGCCGCTATAAATCTTACTACAACTAGTGGAAATATCACTATAGACGCTCAAGATGGCGACTCAGACATTATCTTCAAAGGTACTGATGGAAGTAGCGACACAACGTTCTTGACACTTGATGGTAGTGATGCTGGAGCTGCTATATTTAACAGTACTGTAAAGGGTAGTGTATTTATAGATTCTGTAGAGGTTGTCACTAACGACGATGTCACTGTGAGTAAAGGTTTTACTGGGGTTACTACTGGCGGATCTAATAGAACTGCTACTTTACCAGCAGCTGCCGCAGGCAATGTTGGTGCAATGTACACCATTAAAAAGCTAGACAGCGGATCTGGTAATATAAGTGTTACTAGAGCCGGTGATGACACAATTGATGGAGGAACTAGTGTTGTTCTTTACCATCAGCACGAAAGTGTAACTGTCATTGTTGGAGCCGCTGATACTTGGTACATCATGTAATTTTAGGAGCTTTTGTGGAATGGCACATTCAATCACGTTACAAAACCTAGCAGATACTGCTATCGTTGATAACGATATATTAGGTCAAATTTGTTTTGCTGCGCCTAACGAAGCTGGAGGAACCGACTCAATATTAATATCGGCCTCCATGTTCGCTAGGTCAGAAGGTACTTTTGCTGCTGATAACAATGCTACTGAGTTGGTTTTTGTAACTGGCGCTAGTGAATCTGCCGCTCCCGGAGCGACTAATTATGATATGACCTTAAGCTCTGGTGGAAATCTTACTTTAGCTGGTAATCTAGAACTCGGACATGCGAGTGATACCACGATAGCAAGAAGTAGTGCTGGAGTAATAACAGTAGAGGGAACAGAGGTTATTTTGGCCGGTGCGGTTACTGCGATAACCTCTCTCCTTGCTACTGATATTAAGATTGGTGAGGACGATCAAACCAAAATTGATTTTGAAACAGTCAATCAAATAAACTTTTACGCAGACAATGCCAAAAGGGTAACAATTGATTCGACAGGATTAACTGTTGACAGTGGTAGTATTGAAACTGCAACCATCGACTATACTGATGGCGACAATGCAATGACTATCGCTGATGGTGGTAAAGTTACATTTGCCGCAGGGTTTGCTGTAGGTTCAGATGCGGCTGGAGACATCCTTTATCATAATGGCACTAGTTATGTTAGGCTTGGCATAGGATCTGATGGTCAAGTGTTGACTGTCAACGATGCCGGAAACGCACCTCAGTGGGAAAATGCTTCTGGCGGTGGTAGTGGTGATATAACAGGAGTAACCTTAGCTGGAGACTCTGGTTCTGCTGCCGACACTTCAGGAAATGCAGACATTACTATCGCTGGTGGTAATGGCATAACTACTTCAGGTAGTAGTGCTACTTTGACTGTCGCTCTTGATGCAGCTCTAACTACAGTTACTTCTTTGTTAGCATCAAATATTAAAATTGGTGAAGATGATCAGACAAAGATTGATTTCGAAACCGCAGATGAAATCCACTTTTACGCTGCCAATGTAGAGCAGGTATATCTTGCAGACAACATTTTTGGCCCACAGTCTGACAGTGATGTTGACTTGGGAAGTAATAGCGTAAGGTGGAAAGATGCTTATATTGACAGCATAACCACCACGGGTAAGATAACTGCCGGTGGTTCTATCAATCAAGGTATTACAAGCGCTACCGAAGATGCTACAGTCGTTATAGACCTAAGTTCTGGTAACTATTTTAATATAACTTTAGGTGCAAACGTAACAGACATAGATTTTACTAATGGAACAGATGGTCAAAGATTTTTAATTAGGTTTACTCAGCCCGGAGGTGCTAACTATAGCATCGCCTATAATGCTGTTACTCATGACCAAGATGGTGGTGGAAGTCCTGCTGCTGTTACAATTAAATGGGCTGGAGGAATAACACACGCTATGACTAGAACAAATGCAAAAGCTGATACTATAGGATTTATTATTAATGATGAAAATGCATTTGACGGATTCATAGTAGGACAAAATCTATAATGGCTAGAAATACAGTAAATATATATGACGATGTGGCTGTAAGTAGCTGCTCAGGTTCTGGACCTGCTTACACAATAAACTATGCATCTTCAGTTGCAAATGTTCAAGTTGGAGATGTAGTCACAGTTTACAAGATGTCAGCTGGAGATGGAGAACATGATGGTTCTAATGAGGCATCAACATATACTTACGATGTGACAGGAATAACAGATAGTGACACGTTAACAATAACATATGTTACAGACACTAATGGTGATGGAGACGACTCTCCTTGTGACCTACCTTCTGGAACGGGAAGTTCAGCGTCACCAAACAAAGCTCCTCACATATTTGACAGAAATTTAGGGCCAGCTTTTAATTTGTTTATATAAGAGAAAATTATGGACAGATGTCAGTGCGAGTCGTGGGGCTTTTGTTCGTTTTTCCAACAAGAGATGACCTACGAACCTCCTAACTGGCAGTGGTGTCAAAACGCCACACCAGAGGAAAGAAAAAAATACAAGATAGCAGTTGAGAAGAAACATAAAAGAAAAGCTACTGGGCCTTGGTGTTATCCAGACAACCTAAGTGTTAGATTTTCTACAGTGTCTTCTTTAGTAGATGATATAAAAAAACATCTTCTACCAAAATTGGCAAGGATGAATTTAAAGGGAGTAATTGGAGTCCCAAGATCTGGAATGTTGCCAGCTAGTCTGTGCGCACTTTGGTTAAACATACCTTTGTACGGCATAGCGGAAGATGGAAGCTTATATGTAATGTCAAACTCTTCAGACTTTGGAGGGTTGAGAATGTCACAGTTTAAGGAAAAAAGCGGCTCCATCGTCTTGATAGATGACACTTTATCAAGTGGAGGATCTATGGAAAAAGCTGTAGGTCGCATTGAAACAGACGAGGACATAGTCACATGCGCTGTTTATGCTAATCCTAAAAAACTTGACAAGGTGGATATTTACGGTCTTGATTTGCATCATCCATACATACTGGATTGGTGCTTTTTTAATACTTCATACATGGAAAGAAGTTATTTAGATTTTGACGGAATACTTTCACCAGACGTTCCTTCACACATAGCAAACGACGAACAGAAGTACATTGAATACATTGAAAATGTAGAACCAATACAACACAGACTTCCAAGTCTTTATAAAGTTCAAGGTATAGTAACAGCAAGACTTGAAAAGTATAGAGAGGTTACGGAAAGATGGCTTAAAAAACATGGAGTAGATTATGGCGAATTACACATGTTTCCAACAGAGAGAGAAAAAGAGAGAGACAAAAATCATATAGAAGAGTCTTCAAGTTTTAAGGCTGATATATATTTAAAAAGCCAAGCTTTTATATTTGTTGAGAGTCACAAATTAGAAGCAAAGAAGATACACGAGAAGTCTGGTAAAGTTGTAATATGTCCTGATGATGAAAGGATATGGGTAAAACGTGACTTTTGAACATCGTAAATGGGGAAGTGTTATAATCCCGTTTTCTAGTTCTAGATTTATTCATGTACCAAAGACGGGAGGAACTTGGGTGTTAGAAGCCATGAGTTCAATAGGTTTAAAGTACGAATTTATAAATCCAAGAAAAGATATAAGAGGTGGTCATACTGGATTTTACTACAAGCAACGAGGAGCATTTTCCTTTGGGTTTGTTAGAAATCCCTTTGACTGGTATAAGTCATTTTATAAGTATAACAAAGGTCTTAGCTCTAGAACAAAAGGGCAATTAGGTATAAAAAGATGGAATCTAGAAGACATAAATGAGTTTGTTTTTGATTCTATTGAAAGTGGACATAATTTGTCTGAGCAGTTGAGATACTTTTTTGGGCATTTTTACGAAATAAGCTTTATAGGTAAGTATGAAAACCTATGTGAGGATTTGATAAAAGCTCTTTATTTATCTGGAGAGTTTTTTGATGTTGGTTATGAGGATACTATAAGAGAATTTAGCAATACGATTGTTAATTCTAGCGAAGGGTTAGAATGCGGAGAGTATTCAACAGAAGCAAAGAATGCAATATTCAGAGCGGATAGAAAAATTTTTAGAAGATTTGATTATTAATGGACAGGATTAAAACAGCACAGACAAGGGAAGAGTTGTACTTATCAATACCTAAAGGTGGCGTAGGAGCAGAACTTGGTGTTTGTAAAGGGTCAAACGCAGCAATACTTTTTCAGTACACAAAACCTGAAAAGATATATCTAGTTGATATATGGACTGAGCTGTGTCCCGATGGTCAAGAATGGCATCCACAGCTTATACCGAGTTACGGAAATCATTATGACATGGTTTCAGACATCTTCTCAGAAGAAATTTCTTCAGGAAGAGCTGAGATGGTAAAAGAGTATAGCACTGATTTTTTGCATAAATTAGAAAACGACTCATTAGACTGGGTTTATTTAGACTCAAATCATGATTATGAAGTGGTCTCGGCTGAGATAGAAATTTGTTTACGCAAGGTAAAGAGCGGTGGACATATCATGGGTCATGACTACTGCAATTTTATGGAGAACACTTGGGGAACTTCAGTTGTAAGAGCTGTAAACGAAAGGATTCAAAGCGGGGACATATTTATGGAGGCTATAAGTGAAGATAGATGGCCTTCTTATTTATGCAGAGTTTTGTAAATGAAAATAACCTTTGTAATACAAGGACCACTTACTTCCGAAACAATAAAAACAGCAGAGATAGCTAAAAAATATGGAGAAGTTATAGTTTCTTGCTGGGATAACGATTGCCCAAACCTAACTAAAAACCTCAGTAAACACGCAAGAATAGTAAAGAACAAATTTTTTAGAACTAAAGGGTACAACTTTCAAAATATACAATATCACATAAAAACATTTTTTGAAGGCGTAAGAGCAGCTAAAACAGAATATGTAATAAAACTGAGATCTGATGAGTATTTTACTGACATCTCTAACCTTGTAGACACTGCTAGAAAAAATCCTAACAAAATCACTACCTGTAATTTTTTGTTTAGGTCGGATGTATTATTTCATCCTTCAGATCATATTATTGGCGGAAAGAAGAAGAGCTTGTTTTCAATGCTCGTATGGAGTATGGAGTTTATAAAAAACTTCAAAGAAGACAAACCTGTGCATGTAAGAAAGGTAGGCTTAAAAAGCGATCTTTTTTATAAGGACGTAACAGCAGAACTTACATTTTGCATATCCTACTTAAAAAGTAAAGGTATTGATGTTGTAGAAAACATTAAAGGTATGGATGATAACGAACTTAAAAAATACCATAAAAAGATAATGAACGATCACTACGCTTTAGTTAGAGCTTCGGACATGGGAAATTTTTTATTCAGGTTCAAGGGAAACCCTGACATAACAGGACCAACAGCATTTACTAACGAAGAAGAGTTTTTAAATTACCATATCAAATCAATAAAATCGTTGAAAGAACTTTAAATGCTAGGTTTTAGCCCTATAAGCTCCAATGCACTTTCGTCTATTAGTGCTTTAGCGTCTAGAAACGCTGTAGCCAGAATAGCTGTTGGACCTGCTTTTAGTAGGGGTTTCGACATTGGCTTTGAAAAAGGACCAACGCTTGTTGGTACAGCAACCATAACCCAAGAGGTTATGTATTCAAGTGTGCATTTTGCAGCTAATGGTATTGTAGAAAAAATTGGCACAACAAACATACCAGTAGTTGTAAGCGCCTCTTTTAATTGGGCAGACACTGCTTCTCTAGAAAGTCAGGGAAGTTTAACGTCAAAAAGTGTATTATTATTAGGAGGGACTGCTGATTTAACTTTCCCCTCTACCCTAGCAGGTAAACTTTCAAACGCGTTTGATAATGCGGATACTGTTGATTTAACATTGTATTTAGATAAGCAGCTTGATTTATCTGCTTATATAGAAAAAATGCCGGAATTGGCTTTGTATTTAGACAAACAAAAGCCTGTTGATTTGTATATAGATAAGATTATTAACAAATCTCAATACATAGATAAGCAAAAAAGCTTTGATTTATTTAGAGAGAGATAATATGGCAGCAAACGAAGTACACCAAAATGATATAGGAACTAAGTTCCTTGTAACAATAAAAGATGGCAGTGACGCTGTAAACGTCGCTAGTGCCACAAGTACAAAACAGATTATTTTTAAAAAGCCATCAGGTACAAGTATGACAAAAACCGCTTCATTCAATAGCGATGGGACAGACGGAAAAATATACTACACAGTTGTCGCAGATGATTTGGATGAAGTTGGAACATACGAAATACAGGGAAAGGTAGTTATTACAGACGGGACTTTTTATACAGATATACAAACGTTTAAAGTTCACAGAAATCTATAAGGGGCGTAATATGGCTTGGCAAAATGAAATGAGTATAATTGTTCGCCACCTGATCAATGATTTAGACTCTAGCAACTATACTTTCACAGACAGCAGAATTGAAGAGAGCATACTAGTTTCAGCACAGCTGGTTTTACATGAAATCAATTTTGACAAAACATACACAATAGATGTAGATGGATCTTCTTTATCTCCAGACCCTACTACGGCTGGAAGTAAAGACAATTCGTTTATAAATATAGTTTCCCTAAAATCTGCCACAGTTCTTTTAGGTAGCGAACTAAAAACACACTCTTTAAATGCTATCGCTTTAAAAGACGGACCATCTTCTTTAGATCTTAGGGGTATAGTTAGTAGTTTAAAAATAATATTCGACGATATAAACAAAAAATACGACGACGCCAAACTGGAATACAAAATGAACGGTATTGTTGGACAAGCTATACTTGGTCCTTATTCTCCGGGAAGCGATGCTGTTGCAAGAACACACTTAGGTCAAAGATCAGGATACTTTGAATAATGGCAGAATATACCCAAGATAGTCTAAAGACTAAAATAGAGACAGATTTAGCAGATAATCAAGCTGGGGGTATCACAGCGGAAACGCTTAGAACTACCCTAAAAAATATGGTTGACTCCGTGATACCAATTACAGCTAGCGGTACTGACGTATATTTTAGGAATGATTTAGACCTAAGAGATAATAGCATAGTAACTGCTAACGGCAATATTTCAACAATAAGAGGTCAGTGGTCTGGTAAAGACGTTGCTACTATAAATTTTATTAGTGGAGATGATACCACTAATAGAGACAATGGTATTATAGTTTTTAAAACTGCTGGTTCTGGAATTGTTTCTTCAACTGGAGGTAGAGGTCCAGTTAAGAGAATGGCTATAGACGAAAAGGGTCAAGTCCTTGTTTATGGCAGTGGAACCAAGTACCCAGCAATGCACCTGAAGTCTATACACGGCTCAGGTGTTAATTTGGTTTTAGACCACGCTGTTGGAAATATAGCCGTTCCTGACAATAAGTCTATGTACTTTGGTCACTGGGCAAGCGGTACTTCAATCTTTACACCAAGAATGTCTTTAGGCAGCACTGGCAAGGTTGGCGTTGGTACTACAAATGCTCTCAATTCACTTCATGTTCGTTCGTCTGGGTCTGCTTTGAGATTTGACTCTAAAATAGCCTCAAACGATTTGGCCAATGCTTTAATATATAAATACAAAACAGGGACTACAGATTATAGCGAAAATGACATAACTTTAGGTTATGGTATTGGCGTAAGCAGCGCAGGTAGTGGTGTCGGTTACTTCTTTATAGGCTCTGATACCGACAGAAGCGGCTCTGTTAGATCTAGCGAGGCTCTTTTTGTTATAGATAGTGGTGGGTATGCATCCGTTGGTAATAGATATCCTAAAGAGCGTTTTGAGGTTGGAGACAGCCTTGGAAGAATAACAGCCAGTGGAGATGGTCACGCGGTATCTATAGGGTCAAAAACTGGCGATTCTCATTTGTATATAGGCTCTGGAGATGGTAGGTCATACTTATCAAACTATGCTGACATACGATGGGAAGGCGACAAACACAGACTGGTCATAGACACAAAAAGCGCTCAAGTACCCAGAGCGCAAGCGTTTGTTATTGATTCCACCAATGGCAATGTTGGTGTAGGTAACTCAGGTATTAGTGTTCAACACACTTGGAGACCTAATCACAACCTGCATGTTTCTGGAAGCGGCACTCCGACAACCTTTGCTTTGGAAAATGCTCTAAATACCAACACAGCAATACACATAGGTAAAAATACAGATGGTAGTGGAATATTAAGTTATGCCTCTACCGACAATGAAAAGGGACATTGGGCCACTATAGGCTATAAGTCTTCTAACTCCTCTTTGAAGATTAATAACTCAGGTTCTTTTGTTCCTTCTCATTTAACTATTGATAGAAGAGGAAACGTTGGTATTAATACCGACTCTCCATATCATTCTACTGTTCTAGGCAAGGACAAGTTGCATGTTTATGGTGAAAACACCTCGATGATTATTGGAGACCCATTTGGTGGAAGCAATTCAGCTCTAAGGTTTGTTGGTTCAAGATCAACAAATAACACTGCTTACATACAGGCGGGTACTAGTGCCGCAGACACAAATGCTAAATTAAACATAACTAGATTTGATACGGAAGGAAGTAACCTTCACAAGATGGAGGTTTATGCAGACTCTACTAAATTCCGTGGATCTGGCGTGTTTAATGAAGTTAGTGTACAAGGTAATATATTGCTAAACAATAACTGGATAAGTAATGACGGAGGAAATGAAGGTATAAAAATAACAGACGACGGAAAAGTCGGATTAAATACCACTCCTTCATATGAATTACAGCTAAGTAGTAATTCTGCTGCAAAACCAATAAGTTCTGTATGGACTGTAGTATCAGACCAAAGAGTTAAAACAGATATAGGCACTATAGAAAATGCTTTGGATAAAATAGACTCATTGAGACCAGTCAAATTTAAATATACAGAAAGCTATTGTGATTGTACAGATGGAGTTACGTCTGATACTGACTACTACAATTTTATTGCACAAGAAGTTGAAGAACATTTTCCAGAAGCTGTTATTAATAGCGGACATGACCTAAAAGATCATGATACACATGAAGTGATTGTGGAGGATGTAAAATCCCTTGATAACCATATAATCAATGTTTATTTAGTCGCTGCCGTCAAAGAGCTTAAAGCTGAGCTTGATGCAGCTAAACAAAGAATTTCAGAATTAGAATCCTAATAAGGAGATAGATATGGCTGACGTAGCTGACCATGCACAAAAAAACGTAAGCGCAATCAATAACGGGGCTATTGTAGTTGGTTCTCCAAAAGCCGCTGGTACTGATGCCATTGGTAGCAATTTTACTATTGATGCCACACAAAATGACGCTGGTACAACTGGTGGTCTTGAAGGCAAGCTTACAGATAGATTTGACGAAGTAACTTATTACACATCATAAGGAATAAACAATGACAGCTGTTCCTAATTTTTTAACAGGTAGAAAGAGTAGTATTGGAACCACAGCGCTCCAATTGACTACCAATACTACCAAAGCCGATAGGGGTGTGCAGATCACAGCTAGTGCTGGTAATTCTGCTACTATATATGTCGGGTTACATAATGTAACAGCAGATTCAGCAGACGATACTGACGGATTTCCGTTGGCGGCTGGTGAGTCTATATTAGTTCCCGTAAGAGATGCAACAAAAGTATATGTTGTCGCATCTACAGGAACTAACAGTAAAGTATTTTTCATGCTCGTATAGGGAGTCAGCAATGGAACTCATCTTAAAAATAGATGATGTAGCTGGTGATAAATCCTATAAAGATGGAGACATAGTTCAAGCATTTTCTAATGACAAGATACTTATGTGTCATGCCGAAATGAAATGCCACGTTAATAATTTCCCTCTTGATACGGTTACTGGCCTTCGTCCTAATGATGGACTTCTTATGAAGTTCATGGAAAAGACTAACAAATACAAGTTTGTTAGGGTAAACCAGACAGAGGTTAAGAAAATAAACTTAATCACTCTGGAAGAAGAGATTATTGGTTTAACGACCAATGACAACGGGGAATCTATAGACGTACACGATCTATTGAAAAGAAGGTTTAAGAATCGCAGTCATTTAATTTTTGGCGAAAGCGATGCAGAGATATGGTACGCAGGTAATAGGCAGGCAGACATAGATAGCGTGTGGAATGACATAGAAACTCACACCGATAATCTAAAAAATAATCACATGTCTTGGCCTTTAACTGAATTGGAGAAAAGGCATTTTTATGCCATGAATTGTAGAGGCAATGCTGGAGGTGTCGTTCAAGAGCTTTCCGGAGGTACTGTACACCAACGTCACGATAGAGTTATTACTGGAGATGACATATTGGTAGCTAAAAGAAGATGGCAAGTTCCTTACTGGGACATTAGTGGCGTAAACGTAGATGATGTTAGAAACAAAGACAAAGAAGTTGATGGAAGGGTAGATCTTGGCGAAAGACCATTCATAGATGATATCAATGTAGACAAAGTTGAAGCGGGGATAATAGTAGTATAATGGCAACTGTTACAAAAAGTATAGGTACTTCTTCCCGTGATTACAGTACGATAGCTGCATGGGAAGCAGATTTAGATAGCTCTTCAATATACAGCAGTGGAGATGACGCTGTTGGTGAGCTTTACAATGATAGTGTTTTTGTTGAGGACATAGACGTAGACGGTGGCGGAAGTATTGGTTTAGATAGCATCACACTTACATCTTCAAGTTTAGAAGGCAATAGACATAATGGGAACAAAGGCACTGGAGCTATTGTAAGAAGAAATTCAGCAAGTAGACATCTTGTACAGTTTGATGGAAATGCAACCGTTGACACCATGACTTTTTCATGGATAGAGTTTGACGGAGATGACGACACTGTCAGTAATGGTAACGATAAGCAAATGTTTAAATGTACTGGCGCCACAGAGCTTTATATACAGAACAATTTAATACACAGTTTTGGTGCTGGACAAGACTCTTCTAACAACTATACATTTTTGTTAGAGGGAAATAAAAACGTTTTTACCAATAACTTTGTGTTCAATATACATGGTGGCGAAGGTCACTCTTGGTATGTTTTTCATGGAAACTCAAGCACGGCTAGAGAACAATTAATTTATAACAATACTTTTTATGATATAGACAAGCAAAGCGTTTCCACAAACCAAGAAATGTTTGCGTATATGGATACCCATGCAAGCTCAAGAATAAGAAATAATATTATTTTAGATGACAATCTGGGCAAGATTGCAGGAGCTGGTACTAAAGATTCATCTGCTGTAAATAGTCATCTCTGCTATGACGCAGCAAGCGTGACAGACTTTACTAATATTGTAGAAGAAACACACACGAATGCTTTTTCTAGTAGTATAAAGAGTGATCCCAACCTTCACCTAAAATCAATAAGTACATGCATAGACGAAGGTGTTGATTTAGGAACTACGCCTACAAATGTAGAAATAGATATAGACGGAAGAGATAGAGATGCTAAAGGAGATACTTGGGATTTAGGAGCAGATGAATATGCGCCAGCTTCAATCACTGGTAAGCGAGACGGTTTCTTAAAACCAAATTATTCATCTAGGATTGGTTTTATATTAGTAGATCCTTCGTCCGAAATTATATAGGTGAATAATGGCTCTTAATATTCCTGCTAGCGCATTTGAAAAACTAAACGAAGCTGTACTCCTTTTTAACAGAACTTGTACTTTGGTATATCCAGAGAGAAAAGATAGATGCGGAAACTGCATTACGAATACCATTGGAGGAAGGTCTGTAAATACCTATAGAACTGGAGGTCCTATTTCTTTTAATAGAGGAAGTTTATGTCCTTTGTGTGGCGGTAAAGGCTACAAAGCTGTAGAAGAAACAAAAAACGTAGAACTAAGAGTTTATCACAATAGAAGAGATTTTATTAGCGTTGGATTTAATGTAGATATCCCGAACAACGTTATACAAACGGTGGGTCTAATGTCTGACTATGACGACCTTACAAAAGCTAAAGAGCTACTGATTGATGTGGGAGCATACAATCAAGGTAGATACAAAAGAATATCAGAACCGTTTGTTCAGGGATTTAAACAAAACCCAACGCAGTATATTGTTCTTTATTGGGAAAGAGTTTAATGTCGGTACAGCTAAAGTCTGAAAGACTGCTAGAAAAACAAATATTAAATGCACTTGCAAAACACGCAACTTCGGTTTTTACTGCTGTTTCTAGATCTGCACTTAACCCAATAAAAAGATCTGTAGAGTCTTCGATACTAAACTCGCATGAAGTAAGAAGTTTGTCTAGCGGAGACCTGAGAGGAGAGCTGGGGCTAAGGCCATCGCTAGCCTCCACGATATCTCTAAAAATAGCTCAAGAAGTTTCCGAAAATGTATTTATCACACCTAAACCAGTAAAAGTTGTCGGTTCAACTCTTAGAGGTGGTTTAGAACTTGGTGTAATGCCTTCTTCAAGCTGGCCTGAGATATGGGGGATGTCTGGTAGTAAGTTTAAGTATTACTCTCAAAGATATAAAAAAGTTGTAGAACTTAATTGGCTACACTGGTTGCTTAACATGGGCGATTCGATGATTGTAAAAGGTTTTGATTTTGTGCAGGGTCCTATGGGTAGGTCAGGAAAAGGTAAGATGGTCAAAAATCAAAGTGCCACATGGAGTGTACCAAGTAAGTATTCCGGAACTACAGAAGACAACTTTATTACTAGAGCTTTAGAAGACAAAATTACAGAGAATGCAATAGCTAAAGTTTTAGAAATGCAAACCAAAAAACATTGGGGATGATATGGCTAAAGATTATTTAAATTTAAATAAGGTATCAAACGTAGGTGATAGTACAGTAACTTCCCTACTAAAAGATAATGTCATAGAATATTTTGATTTTGCCATTTTAAACAATGGTGGATTTTTTAATATTGATATCCCTACATCGGGACACTACGGCGGAGACAAACATAAACTCCGTCTTGTTGACGATCCTAGATATACATCAGGACAAGTATGGGAAGGTTTTAGATCCAATTGGGTCTGGCAAAGTGGACTTGAATGCGAAACACAACCGCTAGTTACAAACAAATGGCATAATCCGGGAATATCTGGAGTGTTTGTTAATGGCAGTTTTTATACCTCTGGTGATTCTACGTATGGTCATCATATAGATTATCCTAGAGGGCGTGTTGTTTTTGACAGTGCGATAAGCACTAGTTCTGCTGTTACAGCAGAATTTAGTTATAAGTGGGTCAAAGTTGTTCCTGCTGATAACGAGTTTTTTAGAGAAGTGCAGTATAGATCGCAAAGAGCAGACGGCGATTTTACTCATACAGGATCTGGAGACTATTCTCAACTTGCGGATAATAGACTTCAGTTACCAGCAATAGCTGTGGATACTACTACAAGAAGAAGCTTAGAACCATATGCTTTAGGCGGACTGACACATTACATTGATACAGATGTGGTGTTTCATGTACTAGCTGAAGATTCTTATACAAGAGATAAGCTTGTTGACATGGTTTCTCTACAAGAGGAGAAAACCATATTTATGTTTGATAGTGATAGAATAGGAAGAAAAGATGCGTTTCCTTTAGATCATAGAGGTCAAGTAAGACCGAGTGGAATATCATATCAAGATATGATAAAACCAACTGGACATACTGGAGATTCTATAGAGAAAAAAGGTTACAGGTGGGAACATTCAGATGGAAAAATGCGTTTTAAAAACGCTAGAATTCAAGATGGTAGCGAGATAAGCCCTAACTTATACCACGGTGTAGTAAGGCTTACTGCGGAGATAATTAAGTAAGAAAACCACCTTATTTGGTGTATAATACATTGGTAGCAAATAAACCTATAATTAGGAGAGCATAATCATGGCAACAAGAGTCTATTGGGCAATTCAAGCCCTTGGGGTCAATAGTGACGGCGGTGCAGATTCCGTTGGCGCTGCTGATTTCGTATCCGGCGTACAGAGCGTTGGAATTACAACGACATTTAACTTAGAACAAGTGTTTCAACTGGGTCAGTTGTCTCTGTATCAGGACGTTGAAGAAGTGCCTGATGTTGAGGTTACTGTAGAACGAGTTATGGATGGTCAAGACCTTCTGTATACCTCTTCGTTCGGTGAAGGAACTATTTCTGCAAACCAAAATAACAGATCTGGCGTTTACTTTAATGTTTACGCTGACACTAACGACGAAGTCGGTGACGGCAATCCAGACGCTGGTGTTTACTGTTCTGGTATGTACGTTTCTTCCGCTTCGTTCTCGTTCCCAACTGACGGTAACTTGACAGAATCAATTACCTTTGTTGGAAACCACGCTGCTTGGAGTTCTTCCGGTCAGCTTAATGGCGCACCTAGTACTCCACAGTCCGGCTCAGTTAAACGTAGACAGGATGTTACAAACATCTCGACTATTCAGAGTAACTTGGCTAGTGACATTGGTGCTGCCGCTAAAATTACTAACCTTACCGTTAGTGTTGACTTTGGTCGTGAACAGATCAACATTCTTGGTCAGAAACTTCCTTATACAAGATACGTTACGTATCCTGTTGAAGTTTCTTGCGAAGTTGAAGTTCTTGCAACAGGTAGTGCTAATGTTAACGCTTATCCAGAACAGGATAATGTTGCAGAAAGAACTATTAGCATTGCAGCTGGTGGTCATACGTTTAATCTCGGAACTAAGAACAAGCTTACCACTTGGACTTGGGGCGGTGGTTCAACGGGTGGTGAAAATGCCACAATTACCTATTCATATCGTAACTTTAACGACTTGAACGTAACCAGCTAATTTTAGTTGAATAAGGCAATTTGGGGAAGGGGACGAAAGTCCCCAACCCTTTTTGTCAGTACGAATTGCTGCGATAGCCATCAATATTACGTATAGTAGGATAGTAGATTGGCAAGTGGACGTACTGACTTTTTTTTAGGACTAGTATGCAGTCATACCAAAAAGAGCTTTTGCTCGCTAGGATAAGGTGTGGGTACTACATATATAAAGGTAAGCATATTACCTTACATGTTTGCCACCCAACAAAAGAACAAAACTACGAGGCCCAGCTTGTTTTTGCTGAAGCCTATGAAGAAGCTTATGCCGAAGAAAATATGGTTGAAAAAGAGCTTCTAGAGATGCTGGAAGATCAAGGCTTTTGGAATGAGACAATAAAAGAAAGACTTGAAGAAATAGAGAAGCAGCAAGATATATTAAAAAAACAAATATTTGAGTTATTTTTTGAACCTAGAGAAAGAGAACTAAAAAGGTTTGAACTAAACGAACTCAGAGAAGAGTCCGCACAAATACTATCAAACAAACATTCATATGATTTTTTGACTTGTGAGGGTATAGCGACTTTTGCCAAATCAATATGGCTAATAGAAAATACAACAAAACTTACAGACGGAAGCGACTACGATTGGGAAGAAATTAGCCCAACAAGTTTACTAACACAATATAAAAAAGCAGTAATACCAGAAACTCAGTACAGAGAGCTAGCTAGAACTACCCCTTGGAGATCATTCTGGAATTGCAATAAAAGTTGTTCAGGAGTTTTTGAAGGAGCCGCATCAGATTTGACTACAGAGCAAGTTTCTTTAATGAGCTTCTCTTTGATGTATGACAACATATATCAGTCTACAGAATGCCCTCCAGACGAAATTGTAGAAGATGACGATGCTATTGATGGCTGGTTGTTATTACAGAGAGAAAAACAATCTAAGTCACAAAAAGAAAAGTTATTAGAAAAGCTACACTCCAAACACAAAAGCTCAAAAGACATATTTGTTGCCGCAAAAGATTATGACGACGCGAAGAGAATAAATAATTTGAATAGTGATTACTCTCAACATATTAAAAAGAGCAGAGTGAAACAACTAAGCGAAGCAGAAGACGGCGAGATACATCATTATAAATTTAATGATATACAAAAAGACTTGAAAGATGAAATAATGGAAGCAGGGATGATGTAATGGATGAAAATTATAATGAACTGGTTAGAAAATCAGAAAAATTTAAATCAACTAAAGACGAGAAGTATAAAGAGGTATCAAAAGACAGACTCTTAAAAATTTCTCAAAAGAAAATACAAACTACTATGATTGGTGCTTTAAGCACTATTGAAAAGTATTTTGGCTTTTTGTGGGGTCATGAAATCACTGGAGAATTAACTCCTGAGCAGACTCACATGAAAGAGCAATTTGACGAGGTTAGAGCTGAGATATTAGATCGAGGCAATAATCAGATAAGAAATTTGGAAGCTGAATTTACAAACTATGACATAAACTGGCTTAGATACAGGATGACATTGCCTGTAAAGCCAGTCACGACGGAACCTGAAATTAACCAAGGAGAAGAAGATGGCCAAGAGCAGGACGAAAATTGAATCTGAAGATCGTAATGGTGACGCAAAAGTTTTATACCTTATAGATCCAGATGCAAAAATTAATAAACAAGCACAACTGGCTTACAATAGAGCTTTTAGAGACGCTCTTCAGTCAGGGGCTATTCTTAGACAAAAGCTTGATGACGTACTTAGAGACCAAGAAATTTGGGACGATAAAAAAGAAGCACGTTACAACGAAATTCTAAGAACCCTTAATGACAATGAAAAAGACCTAAAACAAGGTGGTATTAAACTTTCGGAAGCTAAAGATCTTGCTGAAGAAATGGCCATTAGTAGGGCTGAGTTCAGATCCTTAATTGCAGAAAGAACTGCTATGGATGGTAACACAGCAGAGGGTCAAGCTGACAATGCAAGATTTAATTACCTTGTTTATGCTTGTACAGTAAATACAAAAAATGAAACTGTTTTTAAGAATGTTGAAGATTACGAAGACAACGCGATAGAGCCTTTTGCTTTGGAAGCTGCTAAAAAGCTGGCTGAAAAATTATATGGGTTGGATTCTAACTATGAAACTACATTACCTGAAAACAAGTTTTTGAAAAATTATGGTTTTGTTGACGATGAGTTGAGAAGAATTGATTCAGATGGAAAACTGATCAATGCTAACGGTGACTATGTTGATAAAACCGGAAGACTTATTGAATGGCAAGAAGACGGAGAGTTTATCTACGTTGATGGCGAAGGAACAAAGCTTACTGAAGATGGTGAGTATGACGTTGAGTTTTCTCCATTCTTAGACGATTCTGGAGATCCAGTACCAGTTCCAGAAAAAGAAGAAGAAGAAGAGGAAGAGGCCGAAGAAGTGGCCGAAAAGGAAACCGCTCCCAAAAAGAGAGGAAGACCTAAAAAAGAAACAGTAGAAGACAGTACCGAATAGTTTATGGAAAGTAGACGTGTCGATCACTAGAACTGTGTATCGGTGCGTCTATTTTTTTGAGAGGTAATAATGGCAAAAGGTTTTGTACTAACTTCAACTCTGGCGATTCAATCGCCAAATATGAGAAATGTAGTTAGAAATATAAACAACCAGCTTAAAGGTGTAACAGCTAATGTAAATGTAAATTTGCCCAGAGGCACGGCTGGCCAACTTCAAACGGTTAGTCAAAATTTACAAAACGTTAGCAACAATGCTAAAGCAGCTGGAAGAAGCGCTCAGAGAATGGGTTCTAGCTTCAGAGGAGCTTTATCGTACTTAATGAAGTATGACTTAGCTCGTTCGATCATTAATGCCTTTGTAAATACTATTCGTGATGGTGTAACTTCTGCCGTTGCTTTTGAAAGAGAAATGGTAAAAGTCAGTCAAGTTACTGGCAAGACCATGAACTCACTAAAGGGGTTAGAGCGTGAAATAACATCACTATCTACTTCTTTAGGTGTATCTTCTAGCTCTCTTGTAAAGACTAGTAGGGTGTTAGCCCAAACTGGTATGTCAGCAAGGGACGTTAAAATATCTTTAGATGCACTTGCTAAAACCACACTCGCTGCTACTTTTGATGATATTACTTCTACTACAGAAACTGCTATCGCTGCAATGCGACAGTTTAATATAGAAGCATCAAACTTAGAACGTGAGCTTGGAAGAATTAATGCTTTAGCCGCAAACTTCGCTGTTGAGGCTGGAGACATTGGTGTAGCTATTAGGCGTGCTGGTGGCGCGTTTAAGGCTGCGGGTGGACAACTGATGGAACTGGAAGCCATGTTCACTGCTGTTCGTTCTACGACTCGTGAGACAGCAGAAACGATTGCTACCGGCTTTAGAACTATCTTTACCAGAATCCAACGTCCAAAAACTATACAATTTCTAAGACAGGTTGGTGTAGAACTTCAAGACCTTGCTGGAAATTTTGTAGGCCCTTACGAAGCTGTACGTAGATTAAACATCGCCCTAAAAGATCTCGACCCAAGAGATGTTAGATATTCTCAAATAGTTGAGCAGCTTGGTGGTTTTAGGCAAGTCTCTAAAGTTATACCTCTTATCCAACAATTTGGCGTTGCGCAAAAAGCTCTCAATGTTGCGCAGTCTGGCGGTACTAGTTTAGCCAGAGATGCCGCCAAAGCACAACAATCTGTTGCTGTTCAGGTTGTTAAGGTCAAAGAAGAGTTCCAAGCTCTGTTCCGTACCTTTATGGGTTCTAGCGGTATGCAAGCTATGGTTAAGATGGCTTTGGAATTAGCTAAGGCTCTTGCTACCGTTGCAGAAACTCTTGGCCCTATGATTCCTATGTTGACAGCTTTAACCGCTGCTAAAGGTGTTGCTTTCCTTGCCGGAGGTATGGGTAGAGGTAGAGGTAAAAATCAGGGCGGTAGAATTAATAGATTTGCTAGTGGTGGTATGGTTCCCGGAAGGGGTAATAGAGATACTGTTCCGGCAATGCTAACACCCGGAGAATTTGTAATAAGAAAAAGTTCTGTTCAGGCTATTGGCGCTGATAATTTAAAAGGTTGGAACAGGTATTCTAACGGCACACCAAGGGGCGGTGCAAAAAGAAAGAAGTCAACGGAAAAGCCCAAAAAGTCTTTTGTAGGCCGACACGACCTAAGAACGATGACGGCTGGCTCAATCGCAAATGTTACGGCGCGTAAACAGCAAGGCCACGTAAACAAACTGATAGACGATACAAATCACAAAAAATGGAAAAATTTACAGACACAAGATAAATTTACCGGAACTGTAAAAGTATATAGCGTCCCTCACAACAAAAAAGAAGATCGAACTGGACAGACGTTTGAGGCAGAAGTAGCAAAATCCTTTGGTAAAAACTATGCTGCTATAGGTGGAAATTCTCCTGTAGACGGAAGGTATAATAGACTTCCTGTTGAAGTTAAAGACGTAAAAAGAAAAACTTCAGATAAACAACTTCTTTCTAAGTTATTTAGAGCTAGATCTGGTCAGTCTCCAAAATTCGGTATAGGTGGGGCGTTTGGTCAGCTTACAGAAGAAATTGATAAGAAGGGTGGCACTTCTGTAGATCTTGGTGAAATGTACTATGTCGTTAATTCAGACAAGTTAGCCCCAAAACAACAACAACAAAAAACAAGAGATACCGGACTACGTAAAAACAGTACACGAATGCTATCAAGGGTTCGTTTTGGAAGAAAAAATGCTGGAGGGGGATTGCCTAGAAGTAGTGATACCGTTCCTGCACTTCTTACTCCCGGCGAATTTGTAATCAACAGAAAGTCCGCTCAAAGAATTGGTTACGGAAACCTTGATAGAGCTAATAGATTTGGGCAACGTCCTAAAGGCTTTGCTAAAGGTGGTGCTGTAGGCGGCGTTCGCGTACAAAAATTCAACGAAGGTGGAAAGGCCAGTATTGGCGATAGAGCTATAGGAATAATGTTTGGCTTGGAAATGATACTTCCAATGCTTGCCGCAAACTTCAAGGAAGTTGATGGCGAAGTCAACATGATGAAAGAGGGGATGAACGCCTTCACCCAAACTCTAATGATGGTTACAGCTGGACAAATGCTGTTTGGTGAAAAACTTACAGAGATGGCCGGTAAGGTTGGAATAAGCGGCGGTCAGATAGCAGGTATTGTGGCCATTGCTGGAACTTTCTTCACGTATCATAAAATGATGGAAAATGCTGCTAAAAAAATGCAGGAATTTGCCATGAAAGATATTGAAGCGGGAGCTTTTAAGTCACAAACAGAAACAACAAGAGCTAGAAAACAATTTGCAGAAGGAGCTGCACAAGAAGCTGAAAGTGGAAGTAAGGCAATAGGTAGTGGTGCTGGCGCTGTCGCTGGTGGAGTGCTAGGATCTTTCCTCGGCCCTCTTGGTACTGCTGCTGGTGCTGCTTTAGGCGGTTGGATTGGGGGCGAAATTGGAGGGGTATTATCAGATGCCGAAGGTAAGGCTGCTGAGGCTCTGATAAAATTTGACTCAAAAGTAAGAACTCTAAGACTTGGAGACACTTTAGCCAACGTAGAAAAACAGTTAAAGTTATTTACTGAAGGTAAAGTTAGTGGCCGAGCGATTGCTGCTAGCGTGTCTGACGGAATAAATAAGATTAACAGAGCATTTGCTGAAATCACTACGGTTGAAGGACTTGAATCGTTTAGTGGAATGGTTCAAAAATCAATTCCGCCATTTTCCGATTTTATAAATAGAATGGCAGCTAACGTAGATAGCTTTGCAGAACTAGAACAAATTGTTGGAACTGATACGTTAAACGCTTTTTCTCAATTAAGTGGCGTTAGCTTAGAGAGGATGAGAAAAGAAATAGAAGACGGCGTTGAAGTAAGAAAAAGGTCTAACGCTGCACAAAAAGCTCAAATACAGTCAATAAGACAATTAAATAAAGTTCTATACGGAGCCAGAGATGCGGTCAGCGCTTTTGCTGCGATAGAACATAAACTGACTGCTTTTGACAATGCTCTTTCAAATGCTGAACAATCTATAAATAACACATTTGGTCAAGCCGCACTAGGCAAAATAGCTCCAAACTTTAATGACATATCAAACATACTTGATTTTTCCGCCTTTAACCAACATGTAGATAGCATATCCTCTACTTTAGGGAGTACAGGTGCAACGCTCGGCAATGACTTAAAGCAGTTTGCCGCCCTTAATTCTCTTCTCCCTAACATACTAACAGAAGCTGCCGGTGAAATAGGTATTGGTGGAGCAAGAGCTTCTGAAATTATAGAAGCAAAATTGATGGCTGCTGATCCCGGAGGGATTATAGGCGCTGAGTTTAGAAAGATGATTATTCGTCGCGTTCAGGCAGCTGCTGAAATGGGAGAAGGTGGAGAAGGTAAATTTGCCGGTAGAATTAGAGAAGATATACAGGGAGTAGTAAGAGACCTCACAAAAGGCATGTCTGAAACTCAACAGGCATTCCAACGGGCCGCTGAGTTTATTGACAAAGCTAATGCTAGACTTGCAAAAGCTTATGATCTTAGAACAAAGCTTGAATTAAAGATTGTTCAGCAACAACAAAACATACTTCAGCTACAGTATGACAATGCTGAAAGAATCAGAAAGTTAAGAAAACAACCTGCTAACGAACAGGCTGCTGGACAGTCATTTGCTACCCAACAAAACTTCTTGTTAGCGGGAACTGCTGTTGCTGGGTTTGGTACTAACATTGGTGTTGTCAGTACAGAGTTTATAAGACTAAAAGAAAAAATTAGAAAGAGCAATGCTGAGTTAGAAAGTTTTGGTCTTGATCCAGCAGCAACTACTGGCCAGCTAACTGAGAGTCAGAAAAAGCTATTAGATGAAAATGCTAGATTAAAAGAACAGTTTGCAAAAACAAAAATGGTTCTTGAGAACTATTCAAATGTTCAACAAAGAATAGCTATCATACAAGAAAGACTTGCCGAAGAAGAACTAAAGAGATCTCAAATAGTTAGTGCTGGCGAAAAATTTGCTTTTGCTACTAATGAAGCTCGTGTAGATATAATGAAGGCCATGCGAGCAACCGCTATTGCTATGCAGGGCGGCTTAGGTCGTATACCGGATCAAATGCGACCACAAGTTCTTGGTATTCTCGATCAGTTCTCTGAAATTGCTATGTTCAATGGAATGACCGGAAAGCAAGCTAAGGCAGAACTCACCATCGCGGAATTAGAACGTGTGTTCGGCCCTCTTCCTAATGAAATGAAAAAGGCAATTAGAGGGGCTACTTCAGAACAAGAGCGTTTAATTCAACAGCAGATAAAGATGCAAAAGGAAGCTGAACAAGCTCAGATGGCTTTACTTGTTGGCATGAAAAAAGATAGACAAGATCTTGCTAAAACAATAGCTGGTTTGCATAAGCAACTTACAACCGAATTAAAGAATATCTTTTTAAGACAAGAACAGAGAACTTTAGAAAGAGAACTCTCTGAAGCTAAGGGTCAAAGAGCTGCATCTGAAAACTCTTTTAAAGAACTACAAAGAATTAGAGCTATGGGTATTCCTGTACAAGACCCTAGAGTTCTTAGCGCCATTAGAGCAAATATAGAAAGCGTAAGATCGCTTAAAGAAGCTAGAGCGACTCGTTCAAAACTTCAAGCAGCTCAAGGGTTCAATGTTGGTGGTGGATTTGAAACAAGAAAACGTGGCGAAGGTATGGGAGCGCAGAACCTTAGATCGCTTGGTCAAATTGGCGAGCAACTTAGAGGAAGGTTTGGGCTTGATCTTGGAAACCAAATTTCTGCTGCACTTCAGTCTGCTTTAGCGACTAGAATGGCTGGGCTAGAAGAAGGTGAAAGTCTAAGCGCTGATGAAATTCAAAAATTCTTACAAAGTACTTTGAGTGATTTTGTTGGCCAACAAATAATACAACAAGACTCTATTATATCTCAAGGCGTGCAAACTCTTAATGCGGCTGGTATAGGACCATATACAGATAAGTTGATAAACAACCTTGACCAAGTTACTGAGTCATTGGCCAAAGTACCTAAAGATGAAACTTGGCAAAGTTTAACTCAAGGATTGCAGAATTTAACCGCAACTATAAATACAGCTACTAATGATATAGCAGCTAATCGAGTTAAATTAAACATCGCCGCTGGCGCTGGTGGTGTTCTTGCTCCCGGAGCTGGTGGTGGCGGTGGTGCTGGCGGTAATGTTCCTGTATTTGCTACTGGTGGTAGCGTATTTGCCCCAAAAGGAACAGACACTGTTCCAGCCATGTTAACTCCCGGTGAATTTGTGGTTAACAGAAAAGCCGCCCAAAACAACATGGGCGCATTAAAATCTCTTAATAGTGGAAAAACCCAATACTTAGCTGCTGGTGGTCCAGTTAAGTTTTTTGATGGTAGCTATGAAGGTGGCGTTCCAGCCGACCCAGCAGCTATAGGAGTGGCGAGAAACGCATCAAGGATACAGCTTCAAAACGATCTGTTCAAAATGGCCGTACTCATGACTCGCGGTGGTAAAGACGAAGCTACTGGAACGGAATATGCTGGTATAGAGGTCATAAAAACTTATAACGGCGCCAAGTTAAAGGATGACGTTGACTGGACCGAATTTGGTATGGGCTTTAACACAGTTTGGGCCGGAGCAGCTGGTACTCAATATCCGTTACCGGGACCGGCTTTTAAGAAGCGTGGCGGCGGTATGAGAAGATGGAGGCCAACTACAAAGGCTCTTGGTCGATGGCCAGCTTTAGTTCAGAGTTTAAGTGGTACTATGCCTCATGGTTATGGTAATGAATATTTTGGACCTTTGTTTAATTATGGTAAGCAATACCACAGATTAATACATGCTGACGGAAGAGACGTTGGTGCTGGTGATGGTACTGCTAACTCCCCATTTACCGGAACTGCATATCAAGCATTCCCAAACCTTTACAAAGATTTTGTAAGCACAATAACTGGCGACAATTTTGATAACGTTCCAGCAGGATGGGTAGATAATGCTGTCGCGATCAGTGAAGAATTAAAGTCTTTCTTAAAGAGAGCGCCTGCGGGTCTTGGTAAAGATTTTCCTAAAACAACGCTTGATGGACCAGTGTATGGAGGATCGCAGAGCTATAAGGGTAACTTAATACAAAGGTCATCCATAGAAAATTTTTGGAAGAACAATAGTCATAAGATAATTTCCGATTCTTATAAATTCACTAAAGATAATCAGTGGCTCGATACCTTCGGCGGCGCGTCCCCAAGATCTGAAGATCTGGCGGAAAATGTTCCACAAACTGTCCCGCCCAGTCTAGCAAAATACCACAGCGCTTATAAAAACGATATATGGGGAATATCAGAAGAATACGGTACAAACGTTAGAAAATTTCTTAGTTCTAACAAAGGTATAATACAGGCAGCATTTCAAAGAGGTGATGATAATTCGTTAAAAGCGGTAGAAGAAATAATTAAAAATTTAGACCTTCGTGGCAACAGCCGTCAAATGGGGCCGAGATGGCCGTTGTTTGGTGATGGAAAGACGAGCTGGTCGGGTGATAATTTTGAGGATGCGTATGGAAATTCTCTACACCGGATAGCGAACAATGTAAGGGGTATGCTAGCTAATGAGGGAATAGGATCGAACTTTAGAGGTTTTAATTTTGATCCAATTGGTCCGTACAGTTGGGGTCAATATGGGAACGAAGCAAATGCCGGAATGAAAGAACTTTTCAACAAGAGGCTGGCAGACTTCAACCGGGTGAAGGAAATACTGAATAATGCTGATCAGTACATGGGCAATAATAAAACTTCTGCGGGTTATGGCTCTACTTTAGATGGTATTCAGACAGCATTATTTGGCGGCATTGCGATTCCCGGTATCGGATTAGATGCTGTTAAAGACTTTGATGAGAATGCAAAAGTAGAGCAGGAAAAGCTGGCATCACAAAAAAATACGCTCAAAGAAGAAGTAAATGAAAACTTCAAGTTCATGAGAAGTCCTATCCTGACTGGTGGAAGACTTGCTTCTCACATGAACAAAGTGACAGACTTTATGCTACAGAACCGTATAAAGTATGCAATGCCTAAACATTCAGGTATTAATAGACGATGGTTGCAAGGTTATGAGTTTGATGAAGATACCGCATATCAAATGTTACCATTCATGAAAGGTCTCGGTCATGACTTAGGAGTTCTCGTTAGAGGCGGACTTGTCAGTGGTATGGATTCGTCCGGACTAAAATTAAATCAGGGTAGAATATCCTCACAACTCAGTAATGCTTGGGACTGGGTACATCAAACTAAAGGCAAGGTAAAAGATGTCAGTGTCATGGGTGTTACTGGAGGTATTGGACCCGGCATGGAGGGAGGTCAGCAGGGTGTAGTTGGTCCGCAGGCTATGCATAGCGATAGGGACGGTAATATAAGGGTTCCTATTGGTAAAGACGCCTTGACGTTTGGTGATGGTCCTTTTGGTCAAAAGGGCATAATAGGTAGACTAAAAAGTTGGGGTGGTCACTGGACAGGATGGGGCTATGGTGATATTGGTCCCAGCCAAGCAAAGGCTATGGATGTATTTTTTGGTAATGGTACGGTTAGTAAACATTTAGGCTTAATGCAGGATCAAGTATCGAAAAGTTTTGATATGGCTTGGGAAGGTTGGAGCAAAGAGTTTAAAAATGGCGCTCGTCCATTCCAAGTAAAGCCAGTAAACAAAGCTGATGGTGGAGCTATATTTGCTCCAAAGGGTACAGATACAGTACCGGCCATGCTAACACCCGGCGAGTTTGTTGTTAATAGAAAAGCTGCTCAGAAAAACATGGGAGCATTACAATCCATTAATAGCGGCAAGACTCAATACTTAGCTGGTGGCGGTCCCGTAAGTGAAGCAGGCATTAAAAAAGAAGTAGACGAACGCGTGAGAGCATCGCATGAACAAGAACGTGTTCAGAGCCAGTGGGGTCACGAGTCAGTCAATTGGCCTCCTAGAAGAATATTTGAAGGCGGTCAGGTAGTCAAAAACAAAAAGACCAACCGATTTCAAATAACCGGTTTGGACACTCCAGTTAATACTGACATGTTTGATATTATTGAAGCCAATAATAGTCACACCAGATGGTATAAATCAAAAAGTCTTGATAATGCCGATCCATTATTCACGATGGATACACACTCCTACCCAAGAATGAGTGCAACTATTTCAGGCAGTATATCCTCTCTGGCAAAATCAATAGAAAATTCCGAACTAAAAGATATGACAGTTAGGGACGTGGCTAGTAACCGTCAGTTAGATAGTGACGCTAGAGGTAGTTTTTTCTCAGACAAAGCAAGACTGTACACGGACATACCAGAAACTCCTGTGTTTAATACTGCTGGTCGTTTTCAAGGACTAACTGCTGGACAGCAATTGGCAGCGTCTAAAGTAATCAATCCTCTCCAATGGTCTGGTACTTTTAACTCTGGCGGGTTTTTTAACGCTATGCATTCTGATTTGAATATAAACAAGTTAAAAACTCCTAGAGATCAAAAGATCGGCAGTCCTGATTTACTTTATCAACATGGTGGACATCTATTTAACAGTGTAGATAGTTTTAGAGGTCTATTTGAACGTGGCGCTATGGGCGCGGTAGAAGAGACGAAGCAAAAAGCGATTGTTGAGCAGGAAGCAGCAAACGATGCTATATTCAGAACCTTTATAGCTCATAGAGAGGCGCAAAATCAAGCTCTCAAAGAAGCGGCCCACGAGTCTACGGACGCCGTTGTACCCGGTGGAGGAATGTCGGATAGAGCGTTTGGTGTCCTAGATGACGATAAAAGAATTATGCCTATGAGCAATGAAGATTTTGAAAGGCTGTTAGGGCTTAACTTGAGAGAAGGAAGTATACCGTCCGCGTATTTAGGAATGGGATATAAGGCAGGTGAAATTATAGGCGGTAGTAAGCATAATAGTCTTACTAGAGATTTGAGGGAAAGATTTGCGGGGTATTCTAGTCAATATCACGATCTGGTGTCGCAGTCTATAGAAGGAGAACTGTCTGGAAATGTAGAAGCACAAAAGTATGGAGGAGGATCAGAAAGCTATACAGCTTTGAAACAGCTTGCAGGTCACTGGATGACAAGTCTTGCTGGTCAGGGTACTCTTCATAAAGAAACAGATGCTGAGGGGTTTGAGGCTGCTGTTAAGATCTTCGAACAGAGTAGAGGGTATCATCCAGACATAAATAAGGATAATATTCTTAGTCCTCCTGAGCTAAACTTAGTTAATCCAAGAAGCGCTGATGTACGAGATGTTATTAGCGGTTTTGCTGGAGATGCATGGATTAATAGAATACCAGAAGATATCTATAAATCAATACAGTCCGAAACAGAACAATTAAAACAGTCTGAACAAAAAACTAGAGACAATATGGTGGGAAAAGCCAGCATAGCAGTAGACTCAAGACGAAGAGCTAGAGTGGAAAAATTAAAAGAGTCTTTGTTCTGGGCTGAATTTATGCGTAAGTCTCAATTCGTTGACCCAACTCTTGCTGGAGCTTTATCTACAGAGCAGGGACTATCTCTTCCTGAACAAACCTTCCAAAGAACAGAGGGATTTACGGGGTATAAAGCTCCCGAAGAATTTTCCATCAGTGAAATGGTTAAGGCTGGAGAGATAAGTGGACTTGAAGGGTTCATTGCGGGAACAGGAGAGCTAGCTGGCGATGCGTGGGAAGGCATTGGCACAGTGGGCGGAGCAGTCGGGACTGGACTGGGCTATGCTTGGGAAAAGCTTGCTACAGCTGTTGGGGAAGGGCTTCCTACCGTTTTAGCTCAGGGTGCTGACTTGGCTACTGGCGGACAGCTTGGACTTAACGAAAAACTACTACAAAGTGGTATTATTGCTAATCGTGAAAAGCAAGGTCTATTGACCAAAGGAATAGACGTGGCTGGTGAAACTGTTGGAGGTGTAGCAGGAGGAGCAATATCGCACGTATATAACCTCGCTGGAGATGCCGTAATGGGAGTTGGCCATCTCGCCACTGCCGGACTGGGTGCGGCTGGCGTAGACTACTATAAAGATAGTGCGGCAATAGCTGCTGGTTCGTTCGGATCATTATTAACAGGTGGGATTTTAGATTCTCAAGAAACGGCGAAGAAGCTTGGTGCAGATGCTACTATGGCAGAACTGGCAGATAAAGCAGGACAAGGTATATCCGAAATCGCGTCAATGTTCGTAGGGGGCGCCACTTTTAAAGGAACTACCGTTGGTGCTAAGGCTTTGGAGATGTTCAAAGGCGTACCCGGTAAAGTACAAGGTGGGATAACGAAGTTTGCGGATGATTTAGCATCGTCTAACAAACTAAAACAAACGAAAGCTGCACACAGTGCGGAGTTTGCTGAATATACAGGACTATCTCCTCAAGACATATTAAGTGGTAAAAGCCCGCTAGGAGAATTGACTAAACCAAAACCTGCACCTAAAGGTCCTGCAAGACCAGACGCAGCAGTTAATGATCTAATTCAAGGTATGCAACCCGCAGCAAAGTTTGATCCTCTCAATCGTGGTAAATTTACACCCGACGCGCCTGAAATACCGAAGAGGCCAGAGGCAATTACTGCCGACATGCAAAATTATGTTGAAGCTCGTGGGCAAGGGCCAGCAAGAAAGACATACCTCGATCCAGAAACTGGTAAAACATACAAAAGTGATTTCGGTCCGACCGATCCACTAGCGAGTGTCTATACAGATATAATCCCCGGTAAAGGAAAAACAACAATTCAAACTAAGCCGGGTCGAGGTCATGCTCCAAAAACTTTTAATGAAATTATGAGTGATCCGACTCTTACCACCGCACAAAAACAAGCGATGATAAAGAAGCTTCCTTCGGATCAAATACCGAAGGGAGCAAAGCCTAATGCGGTTAGTGCCACAGACGAAATAAGAATACAGCAAGGCCAAGCTAAACTAACAGAACTAAAACAAAAAGGAGTATCATCAAATCCACAAATTGATCCCAGCAAAGCAAGTATTGATTGGCTAACAAGAGCAAAAGAAGTAATGCACAATCATCCCGGCTCTCTTAATGTTGGTGATATAATGCAGAGCATTGATGACGTTGCTATGAAAGCGCTTGAGGGTGCTGATGATATGATTCGACACACCGTAGACGCTGTTAAAGAATTCAAGAACAAAGGCGATGTATTCCGTACACCAGAAGTGACAAAACCGACTGCTGGTGTGCCTACAGATCCAACAAAGATCAAACAGACGGCTCAAGACGCTGCAAAAGTAGTCGAAGAAATTAATGCTACAAAACCAGCAGGAACTAAACAGAAAAGAACACAACCAGCTCCCAGTAAAGCTGAATTAGACGCAATGAATAAGGGTACGCAGGAAATTGTTGATGCAAACAAAGCAGGCCAAGCTCAAAAAGTCGAGCAAGCTATTGATGATGCAAAGAAAACTGGAGATGCTTTACCGTCCACAGTCAGAGATCAAATCATTAAAAGGATGCGAGCGCTTGATTATGAAATTAAAAATACAACAGGAAAATTCGTTAAACGTGGCAATAGATCAGCTCTCATGGCAGAAAAGAAAGCTCTACAGAAACAATTAAAAGAACTTCAAGAAGATAAGTATCCTAGACAAAAAGATCCAAATAAGATGTTGGCATCAATTCAATCTACCAACAAAAACAAATACGGACCGCTCGGAGATAAACCGACACAGCCCGCACCGACACAGTCCGCAGCAAAAAAAGTTAAGAACGAAGCTGAGATTAAAAAGGCAGAAGAAAATGCTCTAATAGAAGCAGAGATCGCCAAAACAAGAAAGAGGATGAAAGATCATGACCGATTTGGACAGACTGAAAATCCTGCACACGCAAGAGAGATGGCAGCAAACGAACCTCAACTAATGGAAAGACTCGCGAAAGGTGAAAAGATTGAGCAGAGAGTTTCTCCTGTAGGTAAAGAAGTTTATACTGGTCCAAATAAGATGTTGGAAGACATCAAAGCAGGTTCAGTTGAAGCGACGGCTACAAAACCCAATAAACTGACAAGGGGACCGAAAGAACCAAGACCTACACTTCAACAGGTACAAAAACAGTATGCAGATCGTCCTATCTCTCCCGAAAGACAGGCAGCAAGGAACCAAAGGTTAGAAGTAGATCGCCAACAAGCGCTAGCTGCGGGAGACTGGCAAAAGGGTACGCTTAATCCGAAGCATTTTAGTAAAAAATATCTTGCAAAACAAGGTGTACCTCAAAAATATATTGATGAGACTCTGGGAAATACCAATCTCGTTGCTACGCATTACGAGCGTTTGATAAAAACAACTCGCAAAGGCGGTAAAAGACATAAAATGATGGAAGATATTGTTGACGCATACAAACAAGACGCTAGCCAGAGAGGATATGCTAAAGGCGGTTTTGTTTCGTTGTTTAATACTGGTGGTCCAGCTATGGGAACAGACACAGTTCCTGCAATGTTAACGCCGGGAGAGTTTGTTGTAAGAAAAGCTGCTGTAGATGCTGTAGGTATAGAAAATCTCAAATCTATTAATAGCATGGGCGCTGGACATACTAACAATAGAGGTAGAAAATCTAGAGGAACTGGATACTTCTCAGATGGCGGTGAAGCTACAGGCGGAACTAATGCGTACAGATTAGATTCGTCCGCCTTTACTGATGCTGTAGGTTCATTTGACAGCTCCGTCAAGAGACTTGAAGAATTATTCAAAGGCGGAATACAAATGTCGCACAAAATTGAAGACATGAACGTTATAGTAAGTGTGAACCATAATGGCGAGCCTACTGATGACGGAGAAATGAGCAGAGGAATGCAAAGAAAAATTAGACGAGAAGTTAGTAGGGGAATTAATAGCTTCATAGAAAGACAGTTCCCAGATATGCCAAGAATGGATATAGAAGGGACTGCCTAAAGGAATAATTAATGACCGCTTCTTCAGGAAATATGGGCCTAGTCATATTCGGAAGTGTTGCCCACGTAGAGGAAAGAGAAATATTTCCTAGTGGTGTAAACAGAGAATTCGGATACTGGCGAGGGAGTTACAATAAAGAGATTGTAAGGAAGTTTAATAAACTTTACATGCCTCTTGAGGGTAGCGGTCTGTATTCTGGCTCTCCTGTTGTAAAGTCTAAAAAAGGCACATCCACTAATGCCAGTGGACTGAGTTGTGACCCAGATGGTTGCGCTTGGATGTGGGATGGGGCTGAGTGGTTTTTATATGAAAACCTATGTGGAGCGCAAGCTTCAACATACGACGCTACTTGTGGATGTACAGATCCACCTGACGAAACTGGTTATATGGGTAGTGTTGTTTCCACTGCATGTACCGCCGGTGTTGGTGGTGGTTCTTCCGGTACTACCGATGGAGACTCTGCTGGAGACGGTTTTGCTGTATGGCAAAAGGCCGGAGACCTCGTAGGTATAGTAGGGCAAGAAGCTATACAAGAAAGATGTCTATTCCTTTCTCAGAGAGCTAATGTCAATTTAGGTAGCGGTGTCAGTCTAAGTGACGCAAAGGGCTTTACGGTCTACTCTAAAATATTACCTAGTGGCGACATAAGTGATACGATTATTCTAGCCCAACACAAAGAAAATCCAGCTAAATTTGTTTTAGGTTGTGACTTTGACGGCAAGTTCTACATACGTTCTGATGGAAACGTTTCTGGTCTTAACACAGCTTTTGTAGCAAAGTCAGCAAAGAACTATCAAGAATACAAATATCCAGCACATGTTGTTGGGGTTTTTGCTTCTGGCGAGTCAAGATTAAAGATTTATGTAAACGGTAAAATTGAAGGTGAATCCACTACTTTTAGTAGGGACGTAACTGGAGCTGATAATACCGACATAATTTTAGGTAAACGAGGGTTTGCTATATCTGAACGTGGTTATACCGGATGGGTAGACGAAGTAGGTATTAGTAGTAAGACGTTTAGCGACGAAGAAGTTAGTAAGTTTTATAATCATACGTTTGGCGTTACAGATATTATAAAAAGTTATTCTGCACCAACTGGAGCTGCTTTTAAGGCTGGTTTATTTAGTGGAGCTTTTGATGCTCAAGATAAAGACTATATTGAATTTACTGTAGCTTCAGGTAATAGCGAAAAAGCTTTAGGTGGAGCTTATGACACAAACCTTTGGGGTAATTCAAATTATGCTGTGTCATCTGTTCTAAGTGTCAGAATAGAAGAAACGCCTCCTACCTTCCATCAACTTGATACCGTTGCTGTGGATATATGGGTAGAGAACAGTACAAATCACCCAAGTGGAGCTAAGTTTTCAGCCGCGTTATTGCATAAAGAACATGAACTTTTAATAAATAAATATAAAAGTCTAAATTGGTTTCCTAGTGGAATTATGGTTCCTTCTGGGGAAAAGCAAAAGATTACCTTTGAAGCTCCATTAAACAGCGTTAGCAACTTCTATCAAAATGGAAATTCTTTTAGAGAAGACTTTAGAGAACATAAACTTAACCTTACAGTATTCTACCCAGAGTACGACCATCCATACGATGCTGAATTTAAAGTTTACTCAACAAAGATAAGATACACAGGGTTTGATAGATATAACAAGTATAACAATATTGATGGACAACTAACCGTTGCCGGAAATCCCTTATCTCCCGGAAATGGCGTTGATCTTCCATTGTTTGTCGATGGCGGCTTGAAAGCGAAAGCTTCAGGCGATCTTAGATTAACGGTATTTACTGACAAAGCTACACAGAGTATGCCGCTAGTCATAAATCAAGATGCCAAAACCAGCATGGGTGATACAGGTCATGGTTATCTTAGCGCTAATGCTGGCGTAATAATTAATGACAGCATGAACTTAAGTCTTCTCGGCGCTATTGAGAAAATGACAAAAACGCTGTTTATCGGCGGTAAGGTTTATTATGCAAATAATAACTTGAACTTAGAGACTAAGGGTGGCGTAAACATTTACCCTTACATACAAAAAACTATGCCCCTTTTGATAATACCAGAGGCTCCTACTGGCGTTGCACAAGCTGGGATGAACTTAGTATTCCCTAAAATTGATCCTGCAAAATTCAACGTTAATTTTCCACAGTTTATTCAAGGTAAAAAACCTATAGCTACCATGCCGTTATCTGTAAAGACAACGGAAAGTGGAGTCAATACTACAAAGCTATATTTACTTGGTCCTTCGGAGTATAAACATAATGATTCAATGAATCTATATATGCAACCGGACGATCCACAATTTTTGGTTAGGGGTAAAAGGTTTAGTGGAAAGCCTATTGTAAATACTAATAATAGTGCGGATATGGTAACTGTTGGGAGAACCATATCTAGCGGAACAATGGATCTAGTTATTCCTTCCATAAAATCTAGCGGTAATTGGGATGCAACTTTATATACTCAAGGTTATAGAACTACAGATTAGGTGAAAAAATGCCAGTTTCATATCATGCACATGAACCAAATCAAATTTGTTATTTGACGCCAGCTCCTTTTGTGACGATAGATAAAAACTACGAAAGGTCTGGAGATGGTCAGATATTAGGTGCTACTTATACGATTAATTTAAATGGAACTTTAGTTCCTGATAGAGGGTCTCCGTCTACTCATGCAGATGCAACCAATGGTTTTCTGACAGATAGCGCTGACAAAATTATTGACAATCACGTTCACGCCCATGCATATACAGACATATTGAAGAAGCAGCAACTCTTAAGAAAGCTATTCTCTAAAGTTAATGAGGGCGGTGAACTGGCTATAACCGCTCCTTTTACTGGAGAGGCTACTATCAAATGTAACCCAACTATTGTTGCCATTTCATTTCCTGAACAAGCTCCGGGCAATATATACGTTCAACCTTATGTTATTACTCTTGAATCTTATTCTTTGCATGGTGCTGGAGTCAATGACCCAGATGACATGGCTCTTCAGGGGCATGAACTTGTTAGTGCGGCTACTGAGAATTGGGAAATCAATGAAGATAACGAACAGGTTTTTCTTAATCACGATCCTGATACTGGCGGCTTTCTCCAACTCGGAAAATTTTCACAGGGTACTTTTCCTACTTACAAAGTTAGTCATACGATTAGCGCGACCGGAAAACGAAGATTTAAAGGTGGCGGAGCGCAAGGCTATACTCCTGAAAGATTTGGTAGGGATGGCTTGGCGGAAGATCCTAAAGATGGGTTTTTTAACAAGCTTCATGGAGACTATGGTTCCGGAGGAAATGAACTTGATGGAGAGGCTTGGTCGCAGGCTAGAGATTTTTGTAGAAAAAAATTGATGCTTGGGCCGCATATTATGGAAGGCGATGACTCTCTCTATGGTAGGCAAGTAGATCTTTCTTTGTATGGCGCTAATATTCCTTACGACATAACAGGTGATAACAAGCTTAGAGGCAAAACCATAACAAAATATACCGTATATAATTACGAGAAGACACAAAGTATAGGAGAGATGGACGGCACTTTTAGTGTAACGGAGACTTTTGATTTATTACCACAACACACTTTAGCTGTTGAAACCATGCAGTTTACAAGAGGTGGAGATTCTGGACACGGAAAGACTGCCATAACAATTAATGGAACGATACAGGGAGTTAGGCTAGCTGGAGACTCAGACTATGACACAACGGCTAAGATTGACGGAAATGGACAGACGAAGTCGTCCGGCGCTAATGACGGTAACAAGAACAATTTTGAGTTGGCAAGAACAGAAGTTAATGGTTATGAAAAATATATAAACGCACAAGCACAGTTTGCATTGTTAAAACCAATGTTATATAAATCTGCGCAAAAATGGTCCGAAGATAGTACTATAATACCCACGCCAACAAATAGCAATATAACAAGAAGTCCACAAACCGGAAATATAACTTACAGCTATACGTTTGAGAATAGAAAATATCACATACCATTTTGTAAAACAGAAGCAGTTTCCGTTAGTGATACATATCCCGGAAATATAATAGCTCAACAGCAGGTTATAGGAAGAAAAGTTGGCCCTATACTTCAAAACATAGGAACTCAAGGCCCTTGGAAAAGAACAATGTCAATGAACTGTGTTGTAGATGTTGATACTATAAAATTTTGTATAGATCCTAATACATACCAAACCCTGCATGATGATGAAGATAGCTGTACAAAAAATCCAGACGGAACAACTTCAGACAGAAAGTGGGTTGATAACCCAAATTATTTGGCTTCAGATTATAGCGATGCTAATGCAAAAAAACCTAGCATGGTTTCGACAATACCGGGCAGTGTTGGGACGCGTAGTCAAAGAGATGCTATAAGATCAATCGTAGATCAATTTACCCCTACACATGCTCGTGTGTATTATGCAGATACTGCACCTCAAGAAAGCTGGGACCCTCAAAGTGGAGCTTGGAGTTGGACTATGGGTTGGACCTATGAGCTAAGTGAAAGTTATATTTGTGGGGATGATGTAGACGGAGTCACTGGCGCAGACAATACCTATCCCGGAACTAAGAGATAAAATATGACTATAAACACATCATATGATAAAGAGTATCTGTTCCAACAAACTTTTCTTGGAGCTTCTGTTAAAAACTGGAATACCAGTATGGGATTCAACAGTAATAGCACTACTGTGAATATAACTTTAATTGAAGATGAGGCTAATACAAGAAAACCAAATGCAGTTGATGAGGGTTATCATATATGGGAAAAAGACACTGGATTTCCTGAAGGCGCTACTGCAAATTATACATCTACTGGTGATAAATTTTATGCTCCTATAACTGGAGAACCGGCTTATTTTGTTTATTACAAATCATTAATTCCAAATTGTGGAAAATGCTACGATACAGATGTAGGTACAAATGATGATGTTTTAGATAATTACACAGAAAAACCTGAACATGAAACTGAAGACGATTGTGTTGCAGCTGGTTTTAGTTGGCTTAAACCTTCAGGTCAAAACAAGCTAAAGCAGTTCAAACAGGGCAGGTTATCAAAGGTTTTTGAGTTTAACGGAATAGTAAACTCATACAAAAGAACTAAAAGCACTAGTGGAACAGTTTATGAAGTTAGTCTTGTAGACCCAAGGCAGCTTCTTGAAGGAACTCAAGTAATACTGGGCGGTTATGCTGGAAGTACTGCACCTCCAGATAAGTCTTTCGGCATGATAGATAAGTTTGATGATGGCAAACAAACAAATGCTAGGACTCTAACAAATGGTTATATGGGTTACTATAATATAGTCAATGCTTATGGTTATTATGAGTATTATGATTTTGGA
>Ga0114932_10000409_pt1 | contig 51220 bp, 40 predicted proteins | sample 2SBtaG_2_FD_87286 | JGI IMG/M metagenome (GOLD analysis project Ga0114932, IMG submission 87286) | Deep subsurface microbial communities from Kolumbo volcano to uncover new lineages of life (NeLLi) - 2SBTROV12_ACTIVE470 metaG | ecosystem: Environmental > Aquatic > Marine > Volcanic ...
ACGACTACGTCACCAAGCCCTTCCACGTGCGGGAGCTCGAGGCGCGGATCGACGCGGTGCTTCGGGCGCGGGCGGTGGAGCGTGCGGGCGACGAGCGCGCGAGCCGCCTGGCGGCCATCGGCATGATGACCAGCCAGATCGCGCACGACCTGCGCAACCCGCTCACGTCGGTGGTCACCTTCTCGGCGCTGGCCCAGGAGAGCGTGAGGGATGCGGGGCTCGCCCAGGCGGCCGAGGACCTCGACGCGGTGATGTCGGAGACCCGCCGGGCGGTCCGCATGCTCAAGGAGGTGACGGACTTCGCGGCGAGCGGCAACCGCGAGCTGACGATGGAGCCCTTCGAGCTCGGGGCGCTGTTGCACGAGCTGATCGACCCCCTGGCCGCGAGCGTGGCGCCGGCTGGCGTCGAGCTCCGGCTGGAGCTGTTGACCCTGGCCGAGATCGTGGGCGACCGCGAGGAGCTGCGGCGGGCGATCGAGAACCTGGTGCAGAACGCGCGCGACGTCCTGGCACCGCGTGGTGGCGGGCAGGTGATCACGCGGCTGGAAGCCGACGGCGAGGGCGTGGTGCTGCGGGTGATGGACTCGGGCCCCGGCCTGCCGCCAGCCCTGCTCGACACGCTCTTCGAGCCCTTCGCCACCCACGGGGAGCGCGAGGGGACCGGCCTCGGGCTCGCCATCGTGCGCAACGCCGTGCAGCAGCACCTCGGGGAGATCGAGGCGCAGGCGGTGGGGCCCCTGGGCGGGGCGTGCTTCGTGCTGAGGTTCCCGGCGCGCCTGATGAGGCCCGAGGGGATCTCGGCTCGGGTCTAGGGACAAGCGAGCGGGCGTCAGCTCGACGGCGGTCGGCCTCGCGCCCGCCGGCCGTTCAGGGCGCCGGCATGCTCGCGGATCGCTCGCCCGATCGCGGACACGTCGTCGTCGGACACCGAGTTGGCTCCGGTGCCGACCCACGGGACCGTCACCTTGACCCCCAGGGCCGCCGCCAGGTGCCGGCTCTCGCGCTGCACCGCAGCCCAGCGCGGTCCTGGCTCGTCCACGCAGAGCAGCGCCTCTTCGGCGAGGTGCCACCTGTCCGAACCAGCCCGCGGCGCGACGAGCTCCCGCAGGTCGGCCGGCACGTCGAGCGCGAGCGCGAGCACCATCGCCTGCTCGCTCCGGCTGCGGCCGAACACGGCCCGCTCCGTAGCGGCACGCATCGCCGGATGGAGCGGAGCCAGCACCTCCAGCCCCACCGCCAGATCCGCCGTCCGCGGGAGCTGCGTGCGCAACACCAACCCGGCCGCGAGCCCCAGCGTGATGTTCTCCTCGGACGACCCATCGCCGAGCACACGCACGGCCGCAGCTACGGTCAGCGCATGCGCTGTGGCGTCGGAGCCGATGGCCTCGCACTCGCCGAGCACCAGGAACCACAGGAGCGCACGCCGGGTCCGGGATGGCCCCAGCAACCGCGCGATGTGCCCCGCCGTCCGTACCGCGCAGCTCCCGCCGAGCAGTGGACCCTCGCAGACCGCGTGGAGAAACCTCGCGGCGGAGGTGTGCTCGGGCAACAGCGCTTCCAGCCGCCGCCTGTCCACGTCCTCCCAGTCGGCCTCCGACAGGAGCTGCCGCCACCCCCCTGACGTGCTCATTCTGGGAAACACGCGGAGCTGCACTCCGGAGGCCACGGAGCGTCGAGTGGATCGGGGATCGGGTCGTTGGGCCCGAGCTCGAGGTAGTACCGCAGCCAGTCGTCCATCAGATCGTCGAAGATGGCGCAGTCGGCCGGCTCGTCCTCGTAGCCGGACTGAGGCACGCACCACATCTCACGGGGTGGCGGATCGATGTTCGCCTGGATCCAGCCGGCCTGCGGCTCGTCGGGATGGATGGCGCGCGCCCAGTACAAGGAGATGCTTCTCCACTCCCTGGACTCGAACTCCTCGTCGAAGTCCCACCCCGCGGCCAGCGCCGTCGCCGACACCAGACTCCCCAACAGACCGAAGGCAACCGTTCGCTTCCTCATGACCACTCCTCGCGCCGAACTCCCGTCGGCGACGCGCTCCCCCTGTGCACCAACCGCGCCAGGGCCGGAAGCGCGGAGGGACATCACCGCAGAGCCGCCTGAGAGCGCGATCGGTGGGGGGGGTCCTCGACACGGCTCCTGTCCCGCACGTTGTCTCTCGGACAACATGTTCGGGGCCGTTGTCCGGTGGCGACAACACCGGGCGCTACGATTCGTTGGTGAGGGACCTCGCCGCATCGACGCGCTTCCTGCCCCTGCGCGTGCTGCGCAGCGGCCCACAGACCCGCGTGTGGGTCGCAGAGGACCGCTTGCTGGGGGGAGCGGTGGTCGTCAAGGGCGCCCTCGCGGGCACCCGCTCGGCGGCCGAGCACTCTCGGGAAGGCGCGCTCCTCGCGGACCTGCGCCACCCGAACATCGTTCCGCTGGTGGACTTCGTGCAGGGCGCGCACGCTCCAGACGGGGCGACGGTCACCGGCTTCGCCACCCGGTGGGTCGACGGCGATCCGCTGGGCGCCTCGCTCGCGTCGCTGCCGCTCGAGACCCGCTGCGCGGCCTTCGCGGACGTGGTCTGCGTGGTCGCCTGGCTCCACCGACGCGGCCTGCTCCACCTGGACCTGAAGCCCTCCAACATCGTCGGGACGGGCCGCTCCGCCCTGCTGCTCGACCTCGGCTCGGCCAGGGCTCGCGACCAGGGCCCGGGCCATGCGGGGGGCACGCCCGGCTACGCCGCGCCCGAGGTCGTGCTCGGCGAGGCCCCGAGCGAAGCCGCCGACATCTACGGGCTCGGGGCGGTGCTCTACGAGCTGCTGTGCGGTCGTCCCGCGCACCAGCTGCGCCCCGAAGCGCCCCTTCGTGAGCAGGTGACCGCTGCGGTGCCCTTGCCCGTGCGCGCCCTGGCTCCCAGCACGCCGCGCAGGCTGGCAGAGCTCGCAGAGGCGATGCTCGCGCCCCGGCCCGCGGAGCGTCCGGGCATCGACGACGTCTTCGCCGCACTCGGACACCGAGACAGCCGACTCGGCGAGCCACCTCTGGTGGGGCAGGAGCGGGTCCTGCGAGCCATCGGCGGGCTCCTGACCCACCGAGACGTCACCCACATCGGCCTCGTCGGCCCCTCCTCCGACCGCGTCCTCCGTCGCGCGCTCGCCCAGGCTGCCTGCAACGGCCGCCGCACCCTCGACGCCACCAGGATCCTCCGGCGGCCGGGGCAGACGGGTGATCCCGCCGTGGTCCTGCTCGGCGGGGAGCAGGACGCGACCGAATGGCTGGAGCACGGGCATGCGGTCCTGCAAGCGGCGCCTCACTCTCTGGACTGCAGGCTGCAGCTCCAGGTCGCCGCCCTGGGGTTGCAAGACGTGGAACGCCTCGGTCGCTTCCACGGTGAGGCCGACGGCGCCCGGCTCGCGGACATCCTGAGGCGCTCGGGGGGGCGCTCCGATCGCGTGCACGCCCTGCTGTCCGGCGAGGGCGTCGAGCTTCGGGAGGCACCGACCCCCGACCAGGCTCGAGCACGTCTCGTGGCCGCCGGGCCCGAGGCGTTGGTGCCGGAGCTCCTGGAGGCGGCGGCGGTGCTCCCTGGCGACGAGGGACGGGCGTGGCGCGGGCGCCTCCTCGTCCGCGCGGGGCGCATGCAGGAGGCGCTGGAGGCCTTCGACGGCCTCGATCTCGATCCTGGGGATCGACTGCTGGCTGCACGCGCGGCCCGCCGCAGCGGTCGCCTCGATCACGCGGAGCGGTGGCTCCGAGCGTTCACCACCCCGACGACCGAGCACGTGCGGGTGGCGCTGGCCGAGCGGAAGCTGGACCGTGCGCTCGAGCTCGCCGAGGCCGTGGTGACGCTGGAGCCGACGCCCGCCGCGCTGCTGGTGCGTGTGCTCGTGGCGCTTCATCGCCTCGACGCCCGGCTGCCGGACGATCCGGCCGCCGTGCTCGAACAGGTGGAGGCCTCGAGGGACGCCGGGCGCTGCGGCAGCGCCTTGTCCTCAGCGACCGGGCGCTTGCTCGACCGGATGGGCGAGCCCGAGCAGTCGTTGGCGTGGCTGTCGGCGGCGGCCGCCGCGGCCGACCGGGAGGGCGACACGACGCGCAGCGCAGCGGTGAGGCTCAACCTCGGCAACGCCCTGCTCGCTCGTGGCGATGGCAGCGAGGCTCGGCGAGCCTACGCGAGGGCTCGGTTGATCGCCGACGCCGCAGGTGCCTCGGACCTCGCCCTGCGCATCTGCTTCTCTCTCGCCGACCTCGAGCTGCGGGCGGGGCGACTGCCCGCAGCCGAGCAGCGCATCGCCGACTTCGAGGGCCTGGACGGCGGCGACGACGCCAAGGCGCGTGGGCGGCTGCTCCGTGCACGCCTGCTCCTCGCTCGCGGTGAGCCCGAGGCAGCACTCGACGAGCTCTCGACCGGGAGCTCCGTGCTTCCCGAAGCCGAGGCCGCGATCGTCCGGGCCGACGCTCTGCTGTCGTGTGGGCGCTTGAGAGAGGCCGAGGCCGTGCTGGACTGGGCCGAGCCCCACGATCCATGGCTCGCACTCCAGCGAGACACCTGTCGCGCGCGGGTGCTCGTGTTGCGCGGGCGAGCGCTGCTCTCCGACGTGCGCACGCGCCTCGACGACCAGGTCTCTACGGCCGCCCGGCGACAGGAGACCGGGGCCATGCTGCTGGCCACCGCTGGCGAAGGCCTGGACCCGACCTCGTTCGCTGCCCGCCGAGAGGATCTGCACACTGCCGCCATCCTGTTGCGTGGGCACCGCGCGGGGCGCGCGGCGGCCCTTCGCGACCAGCTGGTCGACCGGCCTGGCGCCTCCCTGGACGAGGTGGCCAGGTTGCTGGAAGCCGTCGAAGACCCGCTTCGCTTCCCGAAGGCGCTGGCCCGTCTGATCAAGACGTCGCTCGGCGCCCACCGCGCGCTCATCATGGCGCGCATGCCGGGGCTCGGCCGACAGCTCGGCTACCAGGAACTCTCGGGCGAGGAAGCCGCGGGAATCGCCGACGAGGTGCTCGAACGCATCGTGGGCCCGGACGACGTCTGGATCGCCGAGGACGCCTTCGCGGATCAGCACCTGCGCCGGGTGTCTGCCACGGTGCGCACCTTCGAGCTGAAGTCGCTCCTCGCCGTGGCCATTCCCTGGGAGGGGCGCTGCATCGGCGCCTTGTACGTGGACGACCTGCACCGGGTCGGGCGCTTCGACGAGCACGATGTGCAGCTGCTCAAGCGTGTCGCGCAGGTCACCGGGCGGCTGCTGGCCCTCGCCGCCCCCGGTCGCGCGCCGTCGACGCACTCCCTGGAGCCCCGGGAGGTCTGTGGCGTCCTCCTGCCCGCACGGGAAGCGGACCAGGTGCAGCGGACCATCGACACCCTGGTTGGCCGCCCGGAGTCGAACCTGCTCATCACCGGTCCCACCGGCGCCGGGAAGACCTGGTTCGTGCGACGCCTGGCGACCGAGGTCTTCGGCCTCGAGGGCGTCGAGGAGCTCGTCCTGCGGCAGGGTGACGTGAAGATGCTGGTCGGCCAGCTCGCAGGGGTGAGGCGGGGGGACTTCACGGGCGCTGTGGAGCGCCAGGGGGCCATCGCACGCGCTCTGCGGCGTCGCAAGCTGCTCTTCCTCGACGAGATCCAGGCGCTCGACCACGATGCCCAGCAGGTCCTCCTCCCCCTGCTCGACACCCCCGAGCGTCGCCTCGGAGGGCTCTCGGGCTCCCTGGCGCCGCTCCCCGGCGGACTTCACATCGTGCTGGGCACCAACGCTCCCGTGGCGCAAGGCGCCTGGCGCACGCAGTTCCGGGAGGACTTCTGGTACCGCATCGCGAGCACCCGCTTGCACCTGCTGCCGCTGTCGGAGCGGGGCCCCGAGGTGGTGTACCGCTACCTCCGCCTCTTCCTCTCGGACGCTGGCGTGGGGGCGCCCGAGGTCGTGCTGGAGCCGGCCGCGCTTCGCTCCGCCACGTCCGCCACCTGGCCCGGAAACCTCCGCGAGCTCCGGGCCTGGGCGGAGCAGCTCGCTGCGACCTACGCCGCCGAGCGGCGCCCCCTCGGCAAGCCCGACCTGCCCGACCGGACGGAGTCCGAGCCTTACAGCGACCGCCGCTGGGACGACGACGCCAAGGTGCACACGGTGCTGGCCGCCCTGAGGCGGGCCGACTGGGTGCAGTCTCGCGCAGCGCGAGCGCTGGGGATCCACCGGTCCAACCTGCACCGCTTCCTGAGGCGCCACGGGCTGCTGGAGGAGGTCCGACGTCGCGCGGCCGAGGCGAGCTCGTGAGCGCAGGTGCAGCGCCGACAGGAGCTGCACGCAACGGCTGACCGGCGGGCTGGCACCGACCGGGCCCGACCTGCACCCCGGACTACACTGCCACCCATGCCGACCCGACCCCTCCGCGTCCCCACACGCTTCCCCCTGGTCCCCGACCCGCCCTACACGCTCACGGGCTGCCGGAGCTTCGTCTTCGCCGTCCCCGCGAACCTGCCGAAGCTGCAGGATCTGGTCGACACGACCTACGACTGGGCCCAGCCCGACGTCGACGTGCAGGCCATCGCCCCCGTGGTGCTCGTCGCCTGGATGGACATCGCCCAGGCCGCCGGAGTCGACCCCAACGAAGGCCACTTCGCCTACAAGGAGTGCACGGTCTTCGTGCCGGTGCGCGTCGACATCCCTGGACAGGCCTCCCGATGGGCCTTCCACGTGCCCTTCATCTACCCCGACCACGGCATGGCCCAGGCGGCCGGCCGCGAGGTCTACGGGCTGCCCAAGAAGCCGGGGCAGCTCGACATCCCGCCCACCTCCACCTTCTGGAACGGCAACCAGAGCCTGCGCCTGCGCGCGCTCGCCGCCAAGCACCTGAACGGCACCGGCTGGACCGACCGGCAGGTCCTCCGGGTCTCCACCCTGGGCCAGACCCCTGTCGGAGGCGCGCTCGGCGCCCTGCTCGGGCTGCTCTTTCCAGGCGCAGGCGTGGCGCTGGGCGACATCGACATCGTGGCCATGAAGCAGTTCCCGGACGTGCGTCCCGGGTCTCCCGAGCGATCGGTCTACCGCGCGGTCACCTTCGTGGACGCGCCGGTGCAGGCGCTGTCCAACATCCGCCTGGCCGACCCGCTGAAGGTCACGGTCCGGACGGAGTCGTTGGCCACCGAGCCCCTGCGCGACGTCCTGGGCCTGCCGCTCAACAGCACGCCGCTGGCGGCGGCCAGCCTCGACGTCGACTTCCAGTTCCAGAGCTCCCAGGTGCTCTACGAGGAGCCCATCGTGCCGGCGGTGGGTGAGCAGGTGCTGGTGCTGGGCGGCGGCCTCGCCGGGCTGGTGGCCGCCTACCACCTCACCGACCCGGCGCGCCCCGGGGAGTACCAGGTCACGGTCGTGCAGCAGGGGCACCTGCTCGGGGGCAAGGGCGCGAGCTGGCGCAACCCCGCGCACCACGACCGCATCGAGGAACACGGTGTGCACGTGATCTTCGGCTTCTACGAGAACTTCCTGCTGTTCATGGAGCAGGTCTACTCGGAGCTCGGTCGCGACCCGACCACCACCTTCCCGGCCACCTACGAGCAGGCCTTCCTGCCCATCGACAAGGTGGTCCTGAACACCGGCACCCACGACTACACGGTGCACCTGCCCTCCAACCCGCGGAACTGGGACCACGACGAACCCGACACGCTGGTCGAGGTGGGGCAGGACCTGTGGCTCTGGCTCCAGGAGTTCGCCGAGTTCAGCGGCGAGACCCTGGTCAACATCCCGGCCACCCTCGCGAGCCCCGTCGCGCACGACCTCTTCGGCTACGTGCTCACGCTCGCCAAGGGCATCTTCCTCGACGCTCGCAACGGCAAGACCGCCGAGGACCTCGACGCCGAGGACTTCCGCGCCTGGCTGAAGCGCCACGACGGCTGGCTCATCCCCGGGGACTCCTGGGACGGCCCCGCGGCCCAGGTGCCCTACGACGGCATCTTCAGCTACCCGGGCACGGCGCTCGGCAACGGCGACGTGTCCGCCTGGGTCGCCGCGTGGGGCATGGCGCGCCTGCTGCGGAGCTACCGCGGCTCGCCGTACTACTTCATGAACGCCGGCATGGGCGAGGCGGTCTTCGCGCCGATCTACGAGCTGCTGGTCGCCCGAGGGGTGCGCTTCGAGTTCATGTCCAAGGCCACCGAGGTGGAGCTCGCGGGCGGCAAGGTGAGCCGCGTCCGGATCGAGCGCCAGGAGACCATCAACGGTGGAGCGGACCAGTACCAGCCGCTCATCGTGGTCGACAAGACCCCCACCTGGCCGAAGGAGCCGCTGGCCGCGCAGATGTCGAACGGCGGCATCGGTGGCGGCGACCCCTACTCCGACGCCACAAACGGCTCCACGAGCACGCTCGATCTGCACGACGGCACCGACTTCGTGCACGTGATCTGCGCGCTGCCCGCCCCGGTCACCGCCAGCGTGCTCACGGGCACGGTGCCCGCGGAGCTCGCCGGCATCGCTTCGATCGAGACCGTGGCCACGGTCGCGCTGCAGGTCTGGACCACCGACAGCCTGGCCGACCTCGGATGGGCGTGGGGCCAGACCGCCCTCGGTGCCTTCGCCCAGCCGCTCAACAGCATGATGACCTGCGACCGGATCCTGCCGCTCGAGAGCTGGGGCGCCGGCGGTCCCAAGGGCTGCCTGTACCTGTCGGGCCCGCTGGCGGACGCGTGGACCACCGACCCCACCGTGCAGGCCGAGCGCAACGCGGCCGACGCTGCGGCCGCCAGCGTGGCCGTGACCTGGATGACCGACCACCTCGCCAAGCTCCTGCCGGGCGCAGACGACGGCACGGGCCAGTTCGACTTCACCTTCGAGAGGGACCGCTACGTGCGGGCGAACATCGACCACTGGCAGCGCTTCACCCTCGCTCGCACCGGCTCGCTAGCCTTCCGCCCCGAGCCGCACAAGACCGGCATCGCGAACCTCACCGTGGCAGGCGACTGGACGCGGAACGGCCTGGACATCCCGTGCATGGAGGCCACCACCATCTCCGCGATGATGGCGGTGCAGGCCATCACGGGCGACGACCCGGGCATCGTGCGGGTGGCGCCGAAGAGGCCGACGAGCGTCACGCCCTGAGCCGGCGTTCGCAGGCACCGTACGCTCTCCAGATCAGGGCGGAGGCACGAACCGGATCGTCTTCCGCGCCCAACGCGACGCATCGTAGCGGCTGATCCAACCCCCGTCGGCCATGTTCTGCAGGATCCAGTCGATGCGAACGGAACCCGCTCGTCCCCGGAGGTACCAGCTGTCGTGGTAGGTGCGCGGTGCCGGCAGGATGGCCGCGAGGAAGGCCGCCTCGTTGGGGTTCAGGTTCGCCGGGCGCTTCAGGAAGTAGTACTCGCTGGCGTCGGCGACGCCGTAGATGTCGGGCCCCCACTCCACCACGTTCAGGTACAGCTCCATCACGCGGGACTTGCCCAGCACGCGATCGAGCTCCACCGCCAACAACAGCTCGCGGAGCTTCCGCTCGATGGTGCGGTCGCCGGACAGGTAGAGGTTCTTCACCAGCTGCTGGGTCAGGGTGCTGCCGCCGCGTCCCAGCTCCCCGGCCTCGGTGCTCTCGGCCAGCGCCTCCCGCATCGCTTCCACGTGGTAGCCACGGTGCCGCAGGAAGGCGCTGTCCTCGGCCGCCATGATGGCCTTCTCCACGCTCGGGTGCACGCTCTGCCGACGGGTCCAGCCGCGGGTGCCTTCCCCGGACGCCCGCACGGTCTGCTCCCCGTCGACGCCGCGCACGAGGTACTCGAAGCGCCCGTACCTCAGCTGCTCGACGTTGAGCGCTGCGCCCTCCACCGCCAGGTCCTCGATCACCGGGTCGAGGGACCACAGGAGCTCCGGCCAGCGCACGGTGGCCTCGCCACCGATCCGACCCTGCACGGTCGCGGTGGCGAGCTCGGGCACGATGGGCGCGAAGAGTGCGTACACCGCCGCGGCCGGCTGCGGCTCCAGGCGGCCGGACAGGGTGCACCGCTCGGGGGGCAGGCTGTCGCAGTCCGCGGACACGTCCACTGTGAGATCCCCGAGGGTCATGGTGCCCTCGCCATCACCGGCGCGGGTCACCGACACGTCCAGCTCGGCATGACCGATCCGCAGCGGGCGACGGGAGAGCACCGGGTGGCGCACGACCAGGTCGTCGGTGGTCACCCAGGCGCGCAGCTCGCCCGCGAGCTTCCGGGCCTCGATGCGCACGGTCGCGCTCACGTGCTCGTGGTCGACCACCTGCTGCAGCTCCAGCCACACGTCCTCGCCGGCGGGCCCTGGGGCGAGGAAGCGCGCTCCCTCACCCTGCAGCGACAGCGACGACCCGATCCGCACACCGCTCAGGCCGCCCAGCTGGAGGTCCCCGAGGCCCACGGTCACCTCGCTCAGGTGCAGCTCGAGTCCGGCGGGCAGGGAGATGCCCGCGGTCGAGGGCGCGCCGCCGCCGGGTCCCAGCCGCAGGTCGAGGCCCTCGACGTCCACCCGCCGCGGCGTCCTGGCGTCCCAGTGCACCGACTCGGCGGTCCGTCCGTCCAGGCTCAGCCCCACGAAGGTGCGCCCGGTGAGCCCCCGCTCCACGGCATCCCAACGCAGGCCCCGGCCCTGGAGCTCCGCGAGCACCCAGATCTCCGCTGCGGCCAGAGCGAGGACCACCACCAAGCCCAGCCCGAACAGGGCCAGGAACACACGAACGGCGAGCGTGGAGGAGCGGGCGATGGCCAGAGCCTACCCGCGCTGGGATAGCGTGGGGGCAGGAGGACCCATGGTCCACGTCGGCAGCGACGTCGCTCGACTCCGCCGGGTGATCATCCAGCGCCCGGGCGCCGCACACGCGCGCATGCTCCCGAAGCACATCGAACCCGGCAGCCCGGACTACCTGCTCTTCGACGACCTGGTGCACGTGCCCCAGGCGCGCCAGGAGCACGACCAGCTTCGGGCCGTGCTGTCCACCGCCGCCGAGGTGGCGCAGTTCGAAGACCTCGTCGTGGACGTGCTCGCCAAGGACGCGGCGCGCACCGAGATCCTCGCTGACGTCGAGCGGCTGGAGGTGGCCGGCGCGATGGTGCGTCGCCTGGGAGACCTCGAGCCGGCGCAGCTCGCCGAGGCGCTGATGGCCGGCGGCCTGCCCGGCGAGCCTTCGTTCCTGCCGCCGCTGCCCAACCTGATCTTCACCCGCGATCTGGCCGCGGTCGTGGGCTCGCTGCTCATCGTCGGCAACGCCAGCAAGGCGGCGCGGCGGCGCGAGTCGGTGCTCACCTGGGCGATGGTCGATCACCACCCCTGGTTCGAAGCCGCCAACGTGAGCCGCAACTGCCGGCGCGTTCGTGGAGCCCGCTCCTGGCCGCTCACGGTGGAAGGGGGCGACGTGCTGGTGCTGTCCGACTCCATCGCGCTCATCGGCGCCTCGGAGCGCACGTCCTGGTCGATGATCGTGAGCCTGGCCCACGAGCTGGTCGAGCACGGCATGCGCCGCATCCTGGTCGTCGAGATGGCCAAGCAGCGCAGCTCGATGCACCTCGACACCGTGTTCACGCTCTGCGACACCGACACGTGCGTCGTCTACCCGCCTCTGCTGGAGGCCGGCGGCCGCGAAGAGGTCCACATCACCCGACTCGAGGCCTGCGAGAACGGCCGGATCGCCGTGGACCCGATCGACGGCGACCTGCTCCAAGCCCTCGCTGCGGAGGGCCACCCCATGCGCGCCATCCCCTGCGGCGGCGACGACCCCACCGCCCAGCGCCGGGAGCAGTGGACCGACGGGGCCAACTACATGGCGATCAGCCCGGGCGTGGTGGTCGGCTACGCGCGGAACGAGCGCACGGCCGCCGCCATGAGCGAGGCGGGCTTCCGGGTGGTCGACGCCAAGAGCTTCCTGCGGGAGTTCGAGCGCGACTTCCGCGAGGACTACGACGAGCTCGTGGCCTCCGGCCGGCGCTACGCGGTGCAGATCATCGGGCCGGAGCTCTGCCGAGGGCGCGGCGGTCCCCGCTGCCTCACACTGCCGGTCGAGCGCGGGTAGCCGCGACGCGGAGCCGCGCTTCCAGCCTCAGGCCAGCTGCATCGCGATGGCCACGAAGCCTACGAGGGCCCCCGAGCCGAGCACCATCAGAGAGACCGGCCACGTGTCGCTCTTCCGACGGCCGCGAACCGAGCGGGCCCACACCCCGACCAACGACAACACCGCGACGGCCACCAGCAGCGCGAGCGCCACCTTCGCCAGCCCCGGGTCGATCGCGTGGGCTCGCACCCCGACCAGAGCGTCCACGCCGTGGCTCCGAGGCGCCGAGCGGTCCCAGCACATCCAGGCCACGCCCATCAGCACCCACGCCAGCCCCGAGCAGGCCGCGGGCACCTGGCTGAGCAGGTCGGCACCCAGCCGACGGTTCTTCGGACGGACCGGCACCGTGGGTGCGTCGGGCGAGATGCTCACCGGCGCCTGGCTGAGCGGGCTGTTGGGGTCGACGAGCGGATGAGCGGAGAACATCGAGAAGCCTCGTTCCCCCGCTCGGATCATTCGATCCCCCGCTTTAGTCCCGCCCGATCGCCCGAGCGGTCACGACCACCGAGAAGGCCAACGGCAGGGCGCCGAGGGGCACCAGCAGGATGCCGATGCCGGGGTCCGCTCCGTGCTCGAACAGGCCGCCGAGGAAGAAGCCCGAGGGCAACATCACGCTCGCGGCCAACAGGGCCGGCGAAGCTGCCCCGAGCCCCTCGACGCGGTCCGCCGTGACCGCGAAGGCCACGTGCACCAGGCTCAGAAGGGCCCCGTGGGCGTGCGCGAGGGTCCACAGCAAGCGGCGGGTCTCGTGCTCGGGAGCGAGGTAGTCGGGCACCCGGTAGCCGTGCAGGGCCTCGAGCAGCACGCCGAGGCACAAGAAGACGAAGAGGCTCCACCAGCCGAAGCGCAGGTGCCGTCGGGTCAGGTCGTGCATCACTCCGCCAGCACCACGCGCTTGTCGTCCCGTTCGGCCGCGAGCAGGCCAAAGCGCTCGTCGACCGACCCATCCTCCCTCACCAACAGCTCGGGCCGTGCGGAGAACGCCTCGTCGGCCGGCAGCGCGTCGAGGTGCTTCGACGCCACCGTGCGCACCGCCGGGTAGGGATCCCGCGCCAGGTGATCGAGGTAGCGCCGCTGCCACCCCGTGCCCGACGCCTCGCGCGCCGGCGCCCAGCCCAGGTGCCATGCCATCAGCGCGCGCAGCCCCGCGTCCCCGCTCAAGCTCCAGACGGCCACCGCTGCCACCTCGTCGTGGGGCGCCGGCACGTCCACGGGCTGCACACCCCACGCAACCAACGCCTGATTGGTCCAGGCCAGGGTGCGGTCCTGGTGGCAGAGGTTGCAGGCGTTGGGCCGCCCCACCTCCAGGCTCTCGGTCACGCTCGGCGAGCCCACGGTGTGCGATCGGATCCCCTTGAGCACGCCCCAGGTCGTGTACGGCGCGTGGCAGTTCTGGCAGCGTGCGCCTTCGGAGTCCGCGTCGTGCCGGGTGTGATCGTCGGCCACCACGTGGCACTGGGTGCACTGCTCGTCCTCCGAGAGGTCCTCGCGCAGCTGGTCGTTGGCCCAGACCTTCGCGGCGCGTTCGTCGTCGTCGCTCTGGTGCATGCGGTGGCAGTCGAGGCAGGACGCCTCGCCGGTCTGGTAGCAGGGACTCTCGCGGAGCCCGGTGTACTCCCGTCCAGAGATCCGGACCTGGCCGTCCCGCCAGAACCAGGTGTCGAGCTTCGCCCAGTCGCCCGCGAGCGCGTCCATGATCTCGTAGTCCCGGTGATCCGCGAGCACGTCGCCGGGGGTGTAGTCGCCCTCGGGACCGTGCCAGATCCCATGGCACTGGCCGCAGACCTCGGCGCTGCGCCTCGGGTCGAGGTCGGCGGGGTTCACCACCGTGTCGTCGTGCCCTCGCTCCCCCAGCATCCGACCGAGCGGCTCCTGGTGCGCAGCCACGTGCTCCTCGCCCGGTCCGTGGCACGCCTCGCAGGCGATGCCGAAGTCCGCGACACGGCTGAGCAGCACGTCCTCCTCGTACACCCAGGTCTCCCCCGAGGTGGTGTGGCACTGGATGCAGTTCCTGTTCCAGGTCCCGATCGTGTGCTCGCCCTCCCCCTGGGGCTGCAGGAAGGCCTCGCGCATCGGGATCCAACGCCCCAGGTCCGCGCGGTACTCAAAGGGGAAGAGCTCCAGATCCTGCCCGGTCTCGGGGGTCTCGATCCAGATGTCCTGCGCGTGGTGCGAACCGGTCAAGAGCATGGCGCGGCGGCTCTCGCCCTCCGGGGTCGTGGCGATCAGCTCGTCGCCCTCCCAGGTCAGCCCCCACACCTGCCCGTCGAGCTCCCAGCTGTCCTGGAGCGGGCCGAGCAGAGTGCCCGGCTCCACCAGCTGCGTCATCGTGCGGTGCCAGGAGTCCGTCCAGCTGGCGTGCTCGCCCGGATGGCAGGCCTGGCAGGCTCCTGGGCCGACGTGGCCGGCCATCTCGATCTCGACCGGGCGCTCCCGCACACCGCGCTCGGTCAGGGGAGGGGTGCGCTCGGAGTCCGCCCAGGCCGCCAGGCACCCCGCACCCAGGCCGAGCCCGAGCGAAGCCGTCAACGCCGCCAGCGGACGCAACCGCTTCTCCAGGAGGAACACCGCGGCGAGCGCCACCACGAGCCCGATCGCCGCCGCCTCGATGAGGATCACGACGCCCCCGGGATGCCGAAGCGCTCGCGCGCCAGCTCGACCAGCGCCGCCTTGTCGACCTTGTGCTGCCGACCCGCCCGCGGCAACGCGCCCAGGCACAGCACGTGGTCCGGGGCGGCGTCCCCGAGCAGCTCGTCGACGTCCTCGGTCCCACCGCCCACGCAGCAGAGCACCACGCGCTCGTCCTCGCGCTCGCTGTCGTACACGCCGACCAGCGCCACGTCGTCGAAGCGGCCGTGCAGGAGCGGCTCGAGCACCCCCGGGTAGAGGTTCACCGCACGGCGCAAGATCATGTCCTTCTTCCGACCGCGGAGCACGAGGCGCCCGTCGACCAGCGCCCCGAGGTCCCCGGTCCGGAGCACCTCGAGCCGGCCCGAGCCGTAGGCCGCGAGCGAGGGGCTGCGGAGCACGATCTCGCCGTCGTCGATCGACGCGACCACGCCCGCGATGGGCGCACCGACGAGGTCGCCGTCCCCGCGCCAGGCCACCTTGTCCGCCGCGTCGACCACCGCCGCGGGACCGATCTCGGTCAGGCCGTAGATGCACCGGACAGCGCAGGCGTCGGGGAGGGCGGCGAGCAAGCGGACCAGGAACGGCTGGGTGACCGGCGCCGACCCCAACAACACCGTGCGCAGCCCCGCCGGCACCGGCCGACCCGCGCTCAGCCAGGTCTGCCAGGTCCAGGGAGAACCGAACCACGCCTCGATGGGCTCCCGCTCCAGCAGCGCCAGGGTGCGCTGGACCCGCTTCTCACCGCGTCCACGGACGAGGTGGCAGGTGGCGCCGAGCAAGAGGGCGTAGAAGATCTGCTGCGGGGTCTCGGCCAGGTAGGTCGCGTGCGGCAGATCCTCCACCACGCCGGCCACGTGGCGGAGGAAGTGGGGCAGGGAACCGTGGGTGTGCACGACCGCCTTGGGCGCACTCGTCGTGCCCGAGGTGAAGAGGATGAGGGCCTCGTCGGTCGGGCCGCGCGCGACCGCACCGATGGATCCCCGAGCCCGTCTCGGCAGCGAGAGCACGGGCACGCCCTGCAGGCGCGGGGGCACCGCCACGCCGAGCTTCGCGAGGGCGGCCGCCGCCCCCGGCACCTTCCAGGCTGCGGCGAGCCGGGGGTCGGCCAGCACCACCCGCGGCCGCACCGTGGCCATACGCGCCTGCCATGCCCCTGGTGCCTGATCCGGTTCCGCGAGGATGGGCACGGCACCGACCCACACCGCGGCGATCAGGGCGGCCGCCAGCTCGGGACCGGGCACCGCCAACAGCACCACGCGATCCCCGGGATCGACCTCACCCTGGAGCCAGCGCGCCAGCCCCATCGCCCGCGCGCCGAGTGCCTCTCGGCTGATGCCCGACCCGTCCACCACGACCGCCGCGCGATCGCCGGAGAGGGTGTCCACGATGGCAGTGGCGGCGTTCATCGGCTGCCCGAGCCTACCCCGGCGAGAAACCCCGACCCGCGGCCGGAGTCGTACCCTCGAGCCCTGCCCAGGACCTGCGCATGACCCCCGCCACCGCCCTGATCGCCCTGCTCGGCCTGGCCTGCAAGGGTGAGCCCGCCAGCGACACGGGCCCCGGCACCGCGGAGACCGCCACACCGGACAGCGATCCGGCCGACACGGCTACGGAGACCGCCGCCCCTCACACGGGCGACAGCGGACCAGCCGGGCCGGCTTCCAGTGCGAGCCTGAGCGCAGGCGACCTCTACCTGACCGAGATCCTGCGCAACCCGTCGGCGGTAGACGGTGCCGCGGGCGCATGGCTCGAGCTCTACCTGGCCACCGAGGGCGAGGTGGACCTCACCGGCGTGCAGCTCCGCGGCGACGACGGGAGCGTGGCCTTCGACCTGACGCAGGTGGCCACCGGCGGCACCTACCTGGTCTTCGCGGCCAGCGACGACGCCAGCGACAACGGCGGCCTCGAAGGCGCCGTGGCCTACGGAGGGTCGGGCTTCGACCTCGATGCGCTCGATGCCCTGATCCTCGACGTCGACGGCACCGAGCTCGACCGGGTGGACCTCGCGGCGCTGCCCTGGACCGAGGGCGTGTCGACGATGCTCTTCGACGAGCTCACCGGCCCGTCCAGCGGTGCGGCCGACTGGTGCGCCTCGCTGTCGTCCTACGGCCTCGGCGACCTCGGCACCCCGGGGGCCGCCAACGACGCCTGCCTGGCCCACGTCGACGCCGACGGCGACGGCGTCAGCGCCGACACGGACTGCGACGACACCGACGCCAGCATCTCGCCCGAGGCGAGCGAGCTCTGGTACGACGGCGTCGACCAGGACTGCGACGGCAACGACGACGACCAGGACAGCGACGGCCACGCGGCCGAAGGAGCCGGCGGCGACGACTGCGACGACACCGATCCCGCGGTGAACCCCGAGGCGAGCGAGACCTGGTACGACGGCCTCGACAGCGACTGCGACGGAGCCAGCGACCACGACGCGGACACCGACGGCTACGACAGCGATGCCCACGGCGGCGACGACTGCGACGACGCCGACGCGGCGACGAATCCGGCCGCGTCGGACACCTGGTACGACGGCCTCGACAGCGACTGCGACGGGGCGAACGACTACGACGCGGACGCCGACGGCCACGACAGCGACGCCCACGGCGGCGACGACTGCAACGACACCAGCGCGGACATCAGCCCGAGCGCGTCGGAGACCTGGTACGACGGCACCGACCAGGACTGCGCCGGCGACGGGGACTACGACGCGGACGGAGACGGCTACGACAGCGACGCCTTCGGCGGCGGCGACTGCGACGACACCGACCCCGCGATCAACCCTTCGGAGGCCGAGATCGACGGCGACAGCCTCGACAACGACTGCGACGGGGTGGCCGACGTGCCCACGGTGACCGACGCCGACGGAGACGGCTACGACGCCATCGCGGAGGGCGGCGACGACTGCGACGACGCCAACGCTTCGGTGAACCCGGGTGCCACCGAGACCTGGTACGACGGCACCGACCAGGACTGCGCAGGAGACGACGACTACGACGTCGATCGGGACGGCTACCGACACGACGGCTTCGGCGGCACCGACTGCGACGACACCGACGCGGACGTGAACCCGGCGGCCACCGACACCTGGTACGACGGCGTCGATCAGGACTGCGACGGCGCCAACGACTACGACGCCGATGCCGACGGCGAGGACAGCGACGCGCACGGCGGCGACGACTGCGACGACACCGACGCGACGGTGGGACCGACCGCGACGGAGACCTGGTACGACGGCACCGACCAGGACTGCGACGGGGCCAGCGACTACGACGCCGACGGCGACGGCTACGACAGCGACGCCCACGGCGGCGCGGACTGCAACGACGCGCGGGCCACGGTGAACCCGGCCGCGACCGAGGTCTGGTACGACGGCACGGACCAGGACTGCGACGGGGCCAGCGACTACGACGCCGACGGCGACGGCTACGACGCCGACGCCTACGGCGGCGACGACTGCGACGACGCGGAGGCCAGCACCCACCCGCTCGCCAGCGACACCTGGTACGACGGCGTCGACACCGACTGCGACGGGGCGAGCGACTACGACGCCGACGGCGACGGCTACGACAGCGACGCCTACGGCGGCGACGACTGCGACGACGCCGACGCCGACGTCAGCCCCGGCGATCCCGAGGTCGATGGGGACGGCCTCGACAACGACTGCGACGGCGCGATCGATGCGCAGCCCTGCGACGGCCTCACCATCGGCACCGCGGTCGGCGACTGCGCCACCGACTTCACCTTGCCCGACAGCACCGGCACCGATGTCAGCCTGTGGGACTACTTCGGCGACATCATCATCCTCGACCTGTCGGCCGCCTGGTGACCCACCTGCCAGTCCCGGGCCGGGACTCTGGAGACCCTGCACACCGACTACGCCGCGGACGACGTCACGGTCATCACCGCGCTCTACGAAGACGCGACCCACGCGGCCGCCGACGTCGCCGACGCCGCCTCCTGGGCGTCGTACTACAGCCTCACCCACCCCGTGCTCGCCGACGGCTCGCTGACCGCCCACAGCCTGTACTGGTCGGGCAGCCAGCCCAGCTACGTCGTCTTCGACCGCGACCTGACCATCATGGCGAAGGGAACCGGTTCGAGCCTGAGCACGACCGCGCTCGAGAACTGGATCCTGAAGCTGCGCTGACTACCAGCGCAGCACCCCGATGCACACGCTCAGCCCGGCGCCCGTCCCGCCGAGCACGAGCACGTCCCCACGCCTCAGCCGACCGCTCTTGTGGGCCGTCGCCAGCGCGAGGGGCATGCTCGCCGCCACGCAGTTCCCCTGCTCGGCGATCACGTTGACCACCTTGTCCTCGGAGAAGCCGTAGCGGGTCACGCTGAGCACACCGAACAGCGAGCTCTGGTGGGGCACGAACAGGTCGACCTCGTCCTTCTGCAAGCCCGCGTCGGCCAGCGCCTCCTCGATGACCATCCGAGCCCGCTTCCGCGCCATCTTGTAGATGCGGGGGCCGTCCATCGAGAAGAGGTTGTCGGCCTCGGTGGTGCCCTGGTCGTTCGGGTGGTGCTTCATGCCACCCCCTCGCACCTCGGTGAGCTCCGCGCCCTCCGACCAGGTGTGCATCGACCAACCCAGGATGCTCGAGCTGCCATCGCTCGGCTCCAGCACCACCGCCGCGGCGCCGTCACCCAACAGAGCGGCGCTCTCGGGTTCCGAGAAGTTGCGCCCACGGGTGCCCAGCTCCGACGAGACCACCACGATGCGGCGGTGCACGCCGGCGGTGATCAGCGCGGCCGCGTGCTGGAGGCCGACCATGAACGACAGGCAGGTGGCGTGCACGGAGTAGCAGGGCAGGCTCTCCCAGCCGAGCTCTCGCTGGATGAACACCGCCGAGTCCGGGATGGTCTGCTCGACCGTGGCCGACGCGTTGATCAGCAGGTCTGGGAGCGGCCCGTCGCCGAGCGCGTCGCGCACCGCCTTCGCCGCCATGCTCGACATGCTCTCGTCGGCCACGTGGCGACGCGCCACCCCGGTCCGGCGCACGATCCATCGCTCCGACACCCCGATCCGCAGAGCGAGCTCCGCTGCCGTCTCCACGCGCGGTGGCAGGTAGAGGCCGGTGGAGGCGATGCGGACGTTCAAGGGGATCCCGTCGGTGGGCGGCGGCCTTTAACCACACGTCCACGGGGGTACGAAACCACGTTCGGCCGAGTCGCCCGTTTCTTGACGCCGAACCGACGCGTGCTGCTGCACGACCATGGGCTGGAAGAGCACGCTCGAGCGCCTCGCCGAACACGTCTCCGCCAGAGCTCAGCCCCCGCGGGCGTCCTCGTAGGAGGCGCCCGCACAGATCGTGTCGACGAGCCCCTGGAGCGCCTGCCAGGCGGCGAAGTCGTCGTCGCTCGCGACCTCGCCGCGGCCGGTCTCGACCACGGTTCCGAGGATCCGAACATCGCGCGCGATCGCCGCGAGGTCCTCGGCGTCGGGTCGGCTCATGTCCCCATCCTCGGACAGCGCGAGGAGGGCGGAGCCGTAGGTGTTCAGCGCCCGACCCGCCTCCGCGCGAGACCCTCGCTTCACGGCCTCGTGGGCTCTCGCGCCCAGCATCGTGACCTCGAGCGGCAGCGTGATCGGCCCCCGCGTCGCGTCGCTCAGCACGTCCCACACCGAGAGCGTGGCAGCCAGAGCGAGGAGGAAGCCACCGCCCAGGATCGCGCGTCGGTCCACGGCCACCTCCGTCGGCTCCATCGTACCCGCGAACGGCGAAGCGCTCCTCAGGGCGCGGCCAGGCTCCCGTCGGCCGCCACCCGCACACCCGTGGCCGGGAAGTCCTCGGTGCTCAGCTTCCGCACCAGGTCGGCGGCGGCGTGGGTCGGGTCCTGCACGGGCACGCCACGCCCCTCCTGCTTCGTCGACAGGATGCGACCGCCCGCGAAGCGGCCCTCGGCGTCCATCGTGGTCTCGAGCACGAAGCCCGTGCCCAGGTGACCCGAGAGGTTGAAGCGCCCGTAGGTCGCGAAGTTCCCCAGCGAGTAGGCGATCAGGCGACCCTCGTAGACCTCGATCGCGCGGGGCACGTGGGGGCCGTGACCGAGCACCAGGTCGGCACCCGCGTCGACCACCTCGTGGGTGAAGACCCGCAGGTGGCCGCGCTGCTCACCGTAGAAGAGCTCCATCTCGTCGGGCACGTGCAGCGCCTTGGAGCCCTCGGCGCCGCCGTGGAAGCTCACGATCACGATGTCGTGGGTGGCATCGGCCTTGGCCACCAGCGCCTTCGCCGTGGCGTGGTCGTTGATGTAGTTGCACTCGGTCGAGCTGTGGAAGGCGATCATCGCCACCTTGAGCCCATTGGCTTCCGCGGTCGCGATGGAGCCCGGTGGACCCGACCACGCGATGCCGAGCTCGTCGAGTGTGGTCTCGCTGGCCCGGCGGCAGGCCTCTCCGAAGTCCCCGGAGTGGTTGTTCGCCAACGACGCCAGGTCCACCCCTGCGTCGGCGAAATACTGCCCGTACCGGGTGGGCGACTTGAAGGCGTAGCAGTTGGTGCTGTCGGGCGCGCACTTCCGGCTCACGCCCTCGTCGCAGAGCGGGCCTTCGACGTTGGCGAAGGTCAGGTCGGCGTCGGCCATCCATCCAGCCACGCCGTCCAGCAGGCCCTGGCCGTCGTCGGCCGGCAGGTAGCCCGCGGGGAAGGTGGTGCCGAGCATCATGTCGCCGACCGCGCGCAGCCGAAGCGTGGCGCCATCCGGGGCCGCGGACACGAAGGTGGCCGGCGCCTCCGCCGAGCTGGCTGCGAGCTCCTGCTGGAGCGCGAGGTTGCGCTGAGCCTGCGGGAGGTAGGTGGTCAGCTCGGCGCGGCCGGGCTCCGCCGCGTCGACCTGTTGCCAGACCTCCACCACGCCCGCCCAGTCGTTCTGCAGCCAGTGGGCCCAGCCGAGCTCCCAGAGACAGTCGAGCCGCTCCGGCGCCTCCTGGTGACACAGCGCGAGCGCGGCCTCGGCCGCGGGACCATCCTTGGCCTTCAGGGCGGCGATCCCCTCGCCGTAGCCGGCGTCTCCGGGGGCAGCGAACGAGAGCGTGGCGAGCAGCATGACCATGACGTGGACCTAACCCCGCACCGCCCCGATGAGGGTCCACGCCACCGCAGCGCACCCCAGAACGAGTGGACTCACCACTCCTCGACACCCGACCCGACGCCCGACGCGCTAAACGAGGGTGCCCCAGGACGAGGAGTGTGGAGACGTTGGCGAGCAACCGCGAGAGCCGCTTCTTCCGCGCCTGGACCGAGACGGTCCTGCGCTACCAATGGCTCATGCTGGCCCTGACCCTGACGGTCACGGGCGCCTTCGCGTTCCAGGTCAAGACCAAGCTCGAGATCGACCCGAGCGCCGACTATTTCTCGAAGGGCTCCGAGACCCGCCAGATCCTCGACGCCTTCCACGAGGACTTCGGCAACGACACGTGGCACCTCATCATGGTGGAGGGAGACGTCTTCAGCATCGACTTCCTCGACCGCCTGCGGACGCTGCACGGCGCGATGGAAGCCGCGGACCTCCAGGTCGACCAGGAGATCGCCGAGCCCGAAGACGAGGACGGTGACCCCGAAGCGATCGAGCCGGAGCCGACCGACGAGGGCGCCGGCTGGGGCGACGACGCCGGCTGGGGCGACGACGACGGCTGGGGCGACGACGACTGGGGCGACGAGGCCGGCGGCAGCCTGATCGAGGAGGTGGTCAGCCTCGTCAACGCACGCCAGACCGTGTCCGAGGACGGCGCTGTGCGGGTGCGCGGCTTCCTCGACACCTGGCCCACCGAAGCCGATCTGCCGGGACTGGAGGCCGCGGCCCTCGGAGACCCCAGCCTCGTCGGCCAGGTGGTGGGCGCCGAGGGCACGCACGCGGTGGTGCTCGTGCGCACCCAGGTGTTGAGCGAGAAGCAGACCAAGCAGGTCCATGCCCAGCTCGCCGCCATCGCGGCCGAACACGACGCCGAAGGCTTCCGTGTCGAGAACACCGGCATGCCGGCGCTCAACGCGGCCCTGACCGGACAGCTCACGCGCGACATGCGCGTGCTGGTGGGGGCGGCCTTCCTCGTGATGAGCCTGGTGCTCGGCGGGCTGTTCCGAAACGCGGTGGCGGTCATCTCGCCGCTGATCGTCGTGGGCATGTCCGCCATCTGGGCCCTCGGCGCGATGGCGATCTACGGGGTCCCCGTCACCCTGCTCACCAACATCCTGCCGGCCTTCCTGGCCTGCGTGGGCCTGGGCGACTCCGTGCACGTGCTGTCCGTGCACCGGGACGCTCGGGTTCGCGGCGACGACAACCACACCGCGGTGGTGCACGCCATTGCCTCCACCGCCCTGCCGATCCTCTTCACGACCCTCACCACCGCCATGGGGCTGTTGAGCTTCCGCTTCGCCTCCACCGAAGCGATCCAGGAGCTGGGCATGTTCGGGGCCTGGGGCGTGATGGTGGCTCTGTTCCACAGCATCGTCTTCCTCCCCATCGCGATGTCGCTCGGGGGTGGTGGCACGGTGAAGGCTCCGGCCGCGTCGGGGGCGCGCAAGCGCGACCTCATCGACGCCCTGCTCGCGGCCACCACACGGCTCTCCGACGGGCCTGGTCGGCCTGCCAGGGTGCTCGGCGTGGCCCTGCTGATCGCCATCGGATCGGGCTTCGGCATGACCAGGCTGGCGGTGTTCCACGACCCCCTCGAGTGGCTCCCCGAGGACGACCGCACCCGCATGAGCCTCGACGAGTTCGACGCCCACGTGGGCGGCACCGCCAACCTCACCGTGTTGCTCGAGGCCAGCGGCGAGCGGGGCCTGCGTGACCACGACGTGCTGCAAGGCGTGCAGGGCCTGCAGGAACACCTCGAGGCGTTCGTGCACCCCAGGACCGGCGAACGCATCGTCACCAGCTCCACGAGCCTGGTCGACGTCATCAAGGAGACCAACCGCGCACTGCACGACGGTGACCAGGCCTTCTACGTGCTCCCCGACACCCAACGCGGCGTGTCCGACATGCTCTTCCTCTTCGAGAACGCCGGGCCGGCCGCCCTACGCCAGCTCGCCACCGCCGACTTCTCCCGCTCCCACCTGAGCCTGCGGCTGCGGTGGATGGACGCCACCAGCTACCTGCCGCTCACCGAATGGCTCGACGAGGGCATCGCGAAGTTCCTCCCCGAGGGGGTCACCGCGCGGCCCACGGGCTCGGTCTACAGCATCACCTCGATCATCGGCGGCTTGATCGACGACCTGCTGCGCAGCTTCACGGTGGCCCTCATCACGGTCACCGTGATGATGATCCTGTTGCTCAAGACCGTCCGGCTCGGCCTGCTCGCCATGCTGCCCAACCTGGTGCCGATCCTGATGGTGATGGGCATGATGGGCTACACCGGCATCCCCATCGACCTCGCCAACCTGCTGATCGCCAGCATCGTGATCGGCGTGAGCGTGGACTACACCATCCACTACATCCACCAGTGGCGGGTGGTGCACATGGTCGACGGCGACTGCGAAGCCGGCATCGCGCACGCGCTGCAGCACGCCGGCCGGGCCCTGGTGGGCTCCGCGCTCATCCTCACCGGCGGCTTCGCGGTCTACCTCGCCAGCTCGATGGTGAATGTCCAGCGCTTCGGCGTGTTGGTAGGTCTGGCGTGCTTGTTCGCGCTCTTCTCCAACCTCGTCATCGCACCCGCCCTCTTGCGCCTCTTCTTCGGGGAGGGCAAGGAGCCTTCCCCCGCTGGAGCCGTCCATGAACCGTCTGCGTAGCCTGCTGCTCGCCGCCCTCGCCTCGTCGCCTGCCACCGCGCTCGCGCTCGACCCCGGCACCACCGACGCCAACGCGATCATGGAGGCCGTCGAGGCCCGCGACACAGGCGCTCAGTCCGTGTCCCGCCTCGAGATCACGATCCGCGATGCCGGCGGACGGGAGCGCAGCCGCGTGGTGCAGACCAAGGCCATGAAGGTCGACGACGGTCGGAAGCAGCTCTTCCTGTTCGAGAGCCCGGCCGACGTGAGGAACGCGGGCTTCCTGTCCTTCGACCACGCCACCGGTGCCGACGACCAGTGGCTGTACCTCCCGAGCCTCGGCAAGACCACGCGCATCGCGTCGACCGACAAGTCGGGCGCCTTCATGGGCACCGACCTCTCCTACGCCGACCTCACCGAGAAGGATCCGGCGAACTACAGCTACGAGCTCGTGAAGGACAACGACCCGGTCAGCGGCGAGGACTGCTGGGTCATCGAGGCCGCTCCCACCACCGAGGAGGAGCAGAAGGAGACCGGGTACAAGAAGACCCAGCTCTGGATCAGCAAGGAGAAGCTCATGCCGCTGAAGGCCAAGTCCTGGGTCATCCAGGGCCAGCGCATGAAGTGGATCACCTTCGGCGACGTGAAGAACGTCGGCGGTGTGTGGGTCGCCCACGAGACGGTGGTGAAGACCACGCGCAACGGCGAGCTCGAGTCCCAGTCCACCTTGCGCTTCTCGAGCCTGGACATCGGCGACGCCCTGGTGAGCGAGGACGACTTCACCGAGCGGCGGCTCGAGCAGGGGCTGTGATCCTCGCGCTCACGGTCGGCACGGCGCTCGCCCAGGATGAAGGGCACTGGAGCGACGACGACGCGGGTTGGGGCGACGAGGACGACGGCTGGGGCGAGGAAGAAGACGGCTGGGGCGAGCCCTCGGCACCCGCCGGCCCGGTCAAGCCTCCCTCTCCCTTGTCCTTCGACGGCCAGGTGTCCACCGAAGAGGCCCTCTGGATCGAGCGGCTGGACGAGGAGCCGCTGGCCAAGGCCCGCCAGAGCCTGGACCTCGGCGTCGGCTTCTCGAAGAACGGCTGGCGCGCACGGGTCAGCGGTCACGCCGAGGTCGACCCGGTCTACCTGCGCGACGGGGTGGACCCCTCCACCCGTGCCACCTACGGCTGGCAGGCCCGCCCCGGCGAAGCGTGGGTCGCCACCTCCTTCGGCCCGGTGGACCTCTCGGTCGGCCGCCAGGAGGTCGCCTGGGGCAAAGGCAACGTGCTGGGCTTGTTCGATCGCGTGAACCCGAAGGACCTGCGCGAGCCCGGACTGGCCGACCTCGACGACGTCCGGCTCCCGGTCACCATGTTCAAGGCGGCGTTCTTCGCCGGCGACCACAAGCTCGAAGCCATCGTGGTGCCCGAGGCCGACTGGGGCTACCGCAGCCCGCCCGACGGCCCCTTCGGCCTGCTGCCGGGCCTGCTGGAGCACCAGGGCATCGGCCAGATCGTGGCCGACGGCCTGATCAGCAAGGAGTACGCATGGGTCCACCTCCAGGACCGCTGGGGGGCCGAGGTGATCCAGGGCTTCGGCAGCTGGACATGGAGCGGCAAGGGCGTGGACCTCGGGCTCTACGGCGCGAGCGCGCTGGACCAACAGGGCGTGATCGTCGGCGGCGACGACCCGCCCAACCTGCTCGGCGACGACATCGCCATCCCCATCGACCACCGGCGCTCCACCCTCTTCGGTCACGCCGGCGCGGCCACCGTGGGCGGCACCGTGCTCCGCTGGGAAGCCGCCGGGGAGCTCGGTCGCGCGGTGAACGTCGGCGACGTGGTCGCGCTCGACGCCTCGGGCCTGCCCACCTTCGACGCCCAGACCGCCGAGATCGATGCCTACACGGGCCTCGTCGGCGTCAGCTACGCCGGCCTCCCCCGCACCACGCTCGATCTCGAGGTGTCCGGTGGCTACGTCCCCGACAAGCCCGACGACATGCTGCTGCCCTGGGGTGAGCTCCAGTACGCCGTGCGCGCCCAGCACAAGCTCCTGCGCGAGCGGTTGGCCCTGACCGCCGCAGGTGGCGGCATCGGTCCCACCCTCGCCTACGGGCTGCTCGTGCGCGCCGACGTCGCCTACGAGCTGGCCGACGGCCTGCGCGCCAACCTCGGCTGGATCACCTACCAGCCCGGCGAGGAGCTCGGGCCGCTGGTCGGCCTGGAGACCCACGACCGGGTCTTCGGTGGGGTGCACTGGAGCTTCTGAGCGGGGGTACCCTCGAGCATGCTCGCCCTCCTCCTGAGCTGCGTCCCCACCGAACCGTGCGCCACGGGCTTCGGACGCGCGAGCGACGGCAGCTGCGTGGCGCTGGACGGTCCCGACACCGGGAGCCACGCCGCCGCTGCGCAGGACTCGACCGCCCCGGACTCCGCCACGCCCGAGGACTCCGGCCTTAGGCCGGTGCGAGCACGACCGCGGCCAGCGACAGCACCGCGCACGCCACCCCGGGCAGGGCGGGTCCCGTCTTCACGATGGTGCCATAGGCCAGGGCCGCTCCGACACCGCACGCGATGGACGCCACCGCGCGGCGATGGCGGCGGCGGCGGTGGCGCATCCAGTCGTCGCTCGAGGGCTCCGGTGCGTCGGTCGAGACGACCGCAGCGCCGCACGTCGGGCACTCCGAAGCGGTGAGGTCGGAGGCGTTGCAGGACGGGCAGTAGATCATGCCCCCGGTACGCGTCGAAGGGGCCCCGGATTGCCTTCGAACGCGTTAGTCCACAGCGTCGCGATCCCCCTCGGAGACCCATGTCGACCGACTCCTTCGCCGCCCACGTGGTGCCCATCTCCATCGCCGAGGAGATGAGGACCGCGTACATGGACTACTCCATGTCCGTCATCGTCGGGCGGGCCCTCCCCGACGTGCGTGACGGGCTGAAGCCCGTCCACCGGCGCATCCTCTACGCGATGCTCGGCGAAGGCCTCCTGGCGAGCCGCCGCTACTCCAAGTGCGCCGGTGTCGTCGGCGAGGTGCTCAAGAAGTACCACCCGCACGGCGACTCGGCGGTGTACGACGCGCTGGTCCGCATGGCCCAGCCCTGGAACATGCGCGGCCTGCTCATCGACGGGCAGGGCAACTTCGGCTCGGTCGACGGCGATCCCGCCGCCGCCTACCGGTACACCGAGTGCAAGATGACCAAGCTCGCGGAGGAACTCCTCCGCGACATCGACAAGGAAACGGTCAGCTTCACGCCCAACTTCGACGGCACGACGGGCGAGCCCACCGTGCTGCCCGCGGCCTACCCCAACCTCCTCGTCAACGGCACCGACGGCATCGCGGTCGGCATGGCCACCAAGATCCCGCCGCACAACCTCGGCGAGATCATCGACGCCACCGTGGCCTGCATCGACAGCCCGGCGCTCACCAGCGAAGACCTGATGGAGATCGTGCCGGGGCCGGACTTCCCCACCGGTGCGCTCATCTACGGCCGCCAGGGCGTGCGGGACGCCTACACCACGGGACGCGGCCGCATCTACGTCCGCGCGCGCACCCACTTCGAGACCTTCGGCAACGACCGCACGGCCATCATCATCGACGAGCTGCCCTTCCAGGTGAACAAGGCGCGGCTGCAGCAGAACATCGCCCACCTCGTGCGCGACAAGAAGATCGAGGGCATCTCCGGCCTCCGCGACGAGTCCGACCGGCGCGGCATGCGCGTGGTCATCGAGCTCAAGCGCGACGCCTACGACGAGGTCGTGCTCAACAAGCTCTTCAAGCACACCGAGATGCAGTCCACCTTCGGCGTGATCATGCTCGCCATCGTGGGCGGTCAGCCGCGGGTCATGGGGCTGCGCGAGGTCATCGGTCACTACATCAGCCACCGCCGCGACGTCGTCACCCGCCGCTGCCGGTACGAGCTGCGCAAGGCGCAGGAGCGGGCCCACATCCTCGAGGGCTACCGCATCGCGCTGGACAACCTCGACGAGGTGATCAAGCTCATCCGCGCCTCCCCCACCGCCGAGGTGGCCCGCGAAGGCCTGGTGCAACGCTTCGGGCTCTCCGAGATCCAGGCACGGGCCATCCTCGAGATGCGCCTGCAGCGCCTCACCGGCCTCGAGCGCGACAAGATCGAGACCGAGTACACCGAGGTGATGGCCACCATCACCCGCCTCCAGGGGCTCCTGGCCGACGAAGCGCTCCTGATGAACCTCGTCAAGGAGGAGCTGCAGGCGGTGCGCGAGCGCTTCGCCGACGAGCGCCGCACCGAGATCATCGAGTCCCGCAGCGAGCTCTCGATCTACGACCTCATCGCCGAGGAAGACCAGGTCATCACGCTGTCGGTCAACGGCTACGTCAAGCGCACCAGCCAGGCCGAGTACGAGGAGCAGCGACGGGGGGGCATGGGCAAGCGGGGCATGAACACCCGCAACGAGGACTCGGTCGCCGACCTCTTCGTGGCCAACACCCACTCCGATCTGCTGATCTTCACGACCCACGGCCAGGTCTTCAAGGTGCCCGTGCACCACATCCCGGAGTCCAAGCGGGGCGCGCGCGGCAAGCCGATCGTGAACCTCGTCCCGCTGGAGACCGACGACACCATCGCAGCGGTGCTGTCCATCCGCGAGTTCTCCGACGACGTCGACCTGCTCTTCTGCTCGCGCAAGGGCCTCGTCAAGCGCACCATGCTCTCGGAGTACCGGAACATCCGGTCCACCACGGGGCTGCGTGCCTACGACTGCGCCGAGGACGACGAGCTCTTCACCGTGCTCCTGACCGCCACGGACCAGGAGGTGCTCATCGCCACCAAGGCCGGGCTCTCCATCCGCTTCCCCGGTCCCGACATCCGCCACATGGGCCGCGTCGCCCGTGGCGTGCGCGGAGTCGACCTCGCCGACGACGACCGGATCGTCGGCATGAGCGTGCTCGAGGAAGACCCCGAGATGCTGCTGCTCACCGTCACCGAGAACGGCTTCGGCAAGCGCACACCGGTCGGTGAGTACCGGCTCCAGGGACGCGGCGGGAAGGGCGTGATCAACCTGAAGGTGGCCGAGAAGACCGGCTTCGTGGTCGGCTCGCTCCAGGTGCACGACGAAGACCGCATCATGCTGATGACCGACAACGGTCGGGTGATCAAGATCCCCGTCATCAACATCCGCGAGACGGGGCGCGCAGCGATGGGCGTGCGCCTGATGCGCGTGGCCGACGGCGAGCGCGTGGTCAGCGTCACCCGGGTCATCGAGGAAGACGACCAGGCCGCCGAGGAGTAGGCCGCTCGGCGGGCTCAGTCCTCGGCGGAGTCCTTCGAGGTCGAAGCCCTCTTGAGCTTCTGCTTCAGCGGGAGCGCCAGGCGGAAGTTCAGGGTCGACCCTCCGGGGCCCTGCTCGGAGACCGCCGGCACCGCGAGCACCTGGCCGTCGGGCAGCTTCAGCCGCAGCGTGATGTTCGGCTTCACCACCGCATCCACCGGAAGCCGACCGCGCTTGAGCCCTTCCTTCAGGTCCCGGCGCAGCCGTGCTGGATCGCTCCAGGCCACGGTCACCTCGTCGTCGAGCACCGTGACCTCTCGACCCTCGGTCTTGGGCTTGCGCACCCAGACGGGGTCGCTGGCCACCTGCTTGGAGATGCCCTCCCGGAGCGCCTTGCGCAGATCCGAGCGGCCGCTGCCGGACCGCATCTCCGACACCGAGCGCGAGTCCAACCACGACACCGCGCCCCGCGGTGCGCGCCCCTGGCTGGTGGAGTCCGCCCAGTCCAACAGCCGCTCTTCGTCCGCTGCGCTCAGCCCCTCCAGCAGCATGCGCGTCGTGCGCTCGTCGGCGTAGTTCGGCTCGCCCACCGAGACCACCAGCGCCTGGGTGACCACGCTGCCCGACAGGCCGCGGAGGTCGATCCGCACGTCCACGACCTCGTGAGGCTTCAGCTCGTCCATGAGCTTGGCCTCCAGCTTCTGACCATCGAGCCACACGAGCGTGCCATGCACCATGCGCCCGTCTGGCGGACGGACGGTGACGTCGGTCTGGACCTGCAGCCGCATCGCGATCACCCCCGTGGTAGCCGCGCATAACGCGTCGCCCCAAAGGTCCACAGCTTGCGGAGCCTGCCGGAAGTGCGCTATCTGGCTGGGGTTTGAACAGGCACCCATGCGTCGGCTCATCGCCCATCCCCAGGTGAAGGAGCTGCTGCCCACCGCGCTGGTCGGCGTGGTCGTGGCGGCAGCGCTCCTCGTCGCGGCCATCGGCCCGTGGTCGCCGCTCACCGTCCGGCGGGCGGAATCCGCGGTCGCTGCGGGCGACGCAGAAGGGGCTCGCGCTCTGTACCTGCAGACGGCTCGCTGGGCGCCCACCGCCAGCGCCCGCTGCGAGGCGCTCTGGAACGCCGCGCAGCTCTCGGCTGTCGAGCTCGGCCAGCCGCAGCGCGCCGTGCGCCTGCTCCGGGAGCTGACCGAACAGGAGACCGACGGAGTGCGCGCCGCGGTCGCGCTCGCGCGGCTCGCCGAGATCCTCGACCGCGATCTGAAGCGCCCCCTCCGCGCGGGGCCGGCCTGGGAAGCGGCCGCCGACGCGCACCCGGACCACCCCGATGCCGGCGACTGGTTGCTCGCCGCGGCCGAGGCGTGGGACCGCGGGGACCGCGATCCGCGAGCCCAGGGCGTGCTCCGGAGGGTGGTGGCCAACTACCCGGAACGCGCCCACGATGCCGAGCTGCTGCAAGCCGAGGAGCTGCTCGTCGGGGACGCGGCCGAGGCCTACGCGCTCTACCAGGGAGTGGCGACCGATGGCACCGACACCCAGGTGGCGCTGGCGCGCTTCGGGTTGAGCGTGGCGCTCGAGCGCCTCGGCGACACGGACGCAGCGCTCGTGGAGCTCGAGGAAGCCGGGCTACCGGACGAGGTCTGGCAGCAGCGCCGCGAGCGCATGGAATCACGGGCCGCACAGGCTGGCCCGTGATCCTGGCCCTCTGGGGCTGCCCTCCCGTCACCGCGGTGGACAGCGCCACCGACGACGTGGTCCACGACTGCGACAGTGCGTTCGAGGACCTGCCAAGCGAGTGCCTGCCGCAGGGCTCGACCCCCGAGCGCGATCCGATCCTCGTGCACGTCGACACCGTGGTGGATGGCGACACCTTCTACGCCACGCACGTGGGCGGAGGCGCCACCGAGAAGGTGCGCATCATCGGGATCGACACCCCCGAGCTCTACGTCGACGGCGGCGACCCGGAGTGCTGGGCGCAGGAGGCCTACGAGCTCCTGAACGAGCGCATCGACGACCAGGACGTGTGGCTCTCCTTCGATCTCAACGACGACGACCCCTACGACCGCACCCTGGCCTACGTGCACCTCGGGCTCGACGACGACGACTTCGTGAACCGCTGGCTGCTCCGGGAGGGCGCCGGTCCCACGATGCTCTACGACGACACCCCCACCTTCCACGACGAGTTCCGTCAGGACGAGGGTGTCGCGAAGGCCGCGAACGCCGGGTACTGGGGCGCCTGCCAGTAGCGACATGGCTCGAGCCCCGCGGGTTAGCAGCGGCCTCTCAGGAGGCACCATGTCCACGAGCTCGCAGCTCCTCGAAGCCGGACGCCGCGTCATCCCCGGCGGCGTCAACTCCCCCGTGCGGGCCTTCTCGGCCGTGGAGGGCGACCCGCCCTTCATCGCACGCGGCGAGGGCCCCTGGATCGAAGACGTGGACGGGCACCGCTACCTCGACCTGGTCGGCAGCTGGGGCCCGCTCATCCTGGGCCACTGCCACCCCGAGGTGGTCAAGTCCACCGAGGCGGCCCTGCACGCCGGCGCGAGCTTCGGTGCCCCCACCCCGGGTGAGGTGCACTTCGCCGAGGAGCTCTGCGCGGCCGTGCCCGGCATGGACATGGTGCGCTTGGTGTCCAGCGGCACCGAGGCCACCATGCACGCCGTACGGTTGGCGCGGGGCTTCACGGGCCGCGACGCCGTGGTCAAGCTCGACGGCTGCTACCACGGCGCCCACGACACCGTGCTGGTGACCGCTGGCTCGGGTGTCGCGACCTACGCACAGCCCGGCAGCCCCGGCATCGTGGCGCCCAGCACCCTCACGGCCGCGTACAACGATCTCGACGCGGTGGCCGCCCAGCTCGAGCGCGAGGACGTCGCCGCGGTGATCGTCGAGCCGGTGCCGGGCAACATGGGCTGCATCCCGCCGAAGCCCGGCTACCTCGAGGGCTTGCGGCAGCTCACCGAGGCCCACGGCGCGCTCCTGATCTTCGACGAGGTGATGAGCGGCTTTCGGCTGGCCTACGGCGGCGCGCAGGAGCGCTTCGGCATCACCGCCGACCTGGTGTGCCTCGGCAAGATCGTTGGGGGTGGCCTGCCGCTCGCGGCCTTCGGCGGACGGCGGGAGATCATGCAGAAGCTCTCGCCTCTGGGCCCCGTCTACCAGGCCGGCACCCTGTCGGGGAACCCGCTCGCGGTCGCGGCGGGCAGGAAGACCGTGGAGATCCTCGGCCGCCCGGGCACCTACGACCGCCTCGAGGCGCTGGGGGCGGCGATCGATGCCGGGCTGCGCCCGCACGTGGAGCGCCACGGGATCGCGATGAGCCGAGTGGGCACGATGTTCACGATCTTCTTCGCCGACGCAGCCCCGCAGCACTTCGCCGAGGTCCGTGACACCTGCGACTTCGTCCGCTTCGGCCGCTTCCACCGGGCCGCGCTGGAGCGCGGGCTCTACCTCCCGTGCAGCCAGTACGAAGCGAGCTTCCTGTCGCTCGAGCTCGAAGCGCACGTAGACGCGGTGGTCGCGGGAATCGCGGGCGCACTCGACGCGACCTGATCCCGCCGACGCTCCGCCGTTGACGCTCCAAGGGGCCCATGCTAAATGGCGCGCCCCGCCCCGAAGGGCCCCCACGGGACCTCCCAGAAGGGCACCTCCAGGCAGGCCAGGAAGCTCCATGATCCAGCCCGGCAAGGTCCTCCGCGACGCCACCGTCCTGCTGGTCGGTGGAACGCTCGTGGCGGCACTCGTCGGCGGCTTCTCGGCCTCCCTCGGCTTTGCGGCGGCCGGCGCCATCACGGTGGCCAACCTGTTCACGATCCGCATCCTGGTGCAGAAGCTCCTGAGCGAACGGCGCGCCCCCTGGGTGATGCCCGCGCTCATCGGCAAGACCGTCGTCATCGCGGCCGTCGCCTCCTGGCTCCTCACCCTCTTCCCCCTCGTCGCCGTGCTCTCGGGCTTCGGCGTCGGGCTCATCGCCATCACCCTCCGGGGTGTGCAGGGGCTCTTCAGCCCCGCCCTCATCGAGGGAGAGGCCTGATGTACCACTGGACCTGGTTCTACCTGATTCCCGGCATCGCCGATGGCACCGCCATCCCCGGCGTGAGCGAAGCGGGAGCGCACTCGCTGCACATCCTGCCCACGAGCTGGTTCATCTGTGGCCTGATCAGCGTCTTCGCGCTCCTCGCCAACCGCGCCATCGCAGCGGCCCGCGCCAAGGGCGGCACCCTGCAGTACGTGCCCGACAGCGGCATGAGCGTGCGCAACATCGCGGAGATCGCGGTCGAAGCGCTGATCAACCTGGCCGAGGGCGTCTTCGGCACGCGCAAGAACGCCATCGCCTACCTCCCCCTGGTCGGCACGCTCTTCCTCTACATCCTGGTGTCGAACCTCATCGGGCTCATCCCCGGGTTCCTGCCCCCCACGTCGGACATCTCCACCAACTTCGCGCTCGCGCTCGCGGTCTTCCTGGTCTTCAACATCCAGGGACTGCGCGTGAACGGAGTCGGCTACCTCAAGCACCTGATGGGCCCCATCCTCTGGCTGGCGCCGCTGATGTTCGTGCTGGAGAGCGTCGGCATGCTCTTCCGGCCGGTGTCCCTCTCGCTCCGCCTGTTCGGCAACCTCAACGGCGACCACATGGTCTTCGGAGTCTTCTCCGACCTGGTGCCGGCGCTGATTCCGAGCATCGTCCTCGGCCTGGGACTCTTCGTGTCCTTCATCCAGGCCTTCGTCTTCACCCTGCTGTCCGTCGTGTACGTGGCACTCGCCATCGCCCACGACGACCACTAGCTCTCTTTGACCCTGACTTCCCCCAACGGGGGGTACCTCTCCCCCTGGAGTAGATGATGACGCGCAAGACCCTCGGCCTCGCTACCGCGATGACCGCACTCCTCCTGGTCAGCGCCCCGGCCCTCGCCGCCGGTGGCGAAGCCGCTGGCAGCTCCGGTGGCTGGGACGGCGTTGGCGCCGGCCTCGCGATCGGCCTCGCCGCGCTGGGCGCCGGCCTCGGCCAGGGCCGCACCGGTGCCTCCGCCATGGAGGGCATCGCCCGCAACCCGCAGGCCACCGGCAAGATCCAGACCGTGATGATCATCGGTATGGCGCTCATGGAGTCCCTGGCCATCTACGGCCTGATCGTCGGCCTGAAGCTCTCGGGCGTCTTCTAGAGCACCAATCAGGTCATCTCGAGCCGCAGCTTGCACCCGCCGGCCGTGGCCGGCGTCCCGCCTCCTCGACGTGCCCCTGGCACCCCGAGCTCACGGCTGAAACGAACCCTCCGGCGGCCCTCGGGTCGTCGGGGGGTTCGTCGTTCCTTGGGCGCACAACCGGTTAGCCCACGCCTCTGGAGAAGCCGTGCTCTCGATCCTGACTCTGTTCGCGTGTGGTCCCAAGAACGTCGAGGAGGCGCCGCCTCCGGTCGGCTGGCAGAGCGAGGAGGGCTGGACGGGCGCCTGCTACTACCCGCCGGACTTCGCTGAGCTGCAGGAGAAGGAAGGGCTGACGTCGCGGAAGCTCGCACGCCAGAACGGGCTGTACACAGCCATAGGCCAGTGGCGGGGCGAGCGCGGCGATGGTGTGAGCATCAACGACAACGTCATCACCGACGTGGAGACCGCCCTGTTGGGCTTCCCCGAGCAGATCGAGGACATGCTCCAGAAGAACCTCGGCTACTGCAAGCAGGTCATGGGGGCCGGTGGGAGCACGGGCGAGTGGTCCTCGTGGCTGTCCTCGCTCCCCGGCCAGCTCATGGAGGGCGTCTGCATGCAGCCGCTCGACTACACCCTCTTCGACTACCTCGACATCGGCCGCGAGTGGCAGCTCGAGGTGCCGGTGTGCGAAGACGACGTGGTCAGCATCTCCGGCACGCTCAGCGACCAGTTCCGCATCAGCGAAGACGGCGACTGGATCACGGTCGAAGGCGACCTGAACACCCCGGCCGTGGGCGCGGAGTACCCCTGCAACATCGAGGGCTGCTACGCCGGCCAGCTCATCGCCCGCTTCACCAGCGACGACGGCATCGAGAACATCTTCCCGGTCGGCGGCGGCATCACCTGGACCGCCCCCGCTCACGGCCTGATCTCGGTCCGCATCAACGACACCACCTTCTACGACAACACCTGGTTCCAGTCCGGCAGCATCATCGACCACGCCGGAATCACCATCGGCCCCCCGGTCGAATGAGCGCGTTGAAGTAGACTCGTACCCTGTGTCGATCGTTCGGAAGCTCGCGTTCTCCCTGACCGCGGTCGTGCTCTTCTTCGGGCTGGCCGAGATCGGCCTGCGCGCCACGGCGGGCGAGACCAACGCCTCGCACGCGCACTTCGAGCACAACACGGTCTACTGGGTCAGCGACCCGCAGCTCGACGACGAGCCGATGCCACACCGCGAGATGGGCACGAGCTTTCCCGTCTCGACCGACGAAAACGGGCTCCGATCCGCCACCCACAGCGTGCAGAAGGATCCAAACGTCTTCCGCATCCTGCTGATGGGCTGCTCCACCACCTTCGGCTGGGGCGTGGCCGACGACCAGACCGTGCCCGCCCAGCTCGAGCGCGAGCTCCGGGAGCGCGGCTACGACGGCGTCGAGGTCATCAACGCAGGCCAGCCCGGCTACACCTCCTTCCAGGGGCTGTGGCTCTGGGACCAGGTGCTCGAGGCCTACGAGCCGGACCTGGTCGCGCTCGGCTTCATCGTGCAGGACGCGCGCCGAGCGGCCTACTCGGACCTCGAGCAGGCCCTGCTGCAGCAGGATGGCGAGTTCCTGAAGCAGAACGTGCTGTGGAACATCGCGCTGTACCGCTGGATGAAGGCCACCGTGGACGGCGTCCGGGTCGAGGCCAAGGAACGGGACCAGACCAGCGGCGAAGGCGTGTACCGCGTGAGCGAGGAAGACTACCTCGATCACCTCCGTGCGCTCAGGGACCGCGCCGAACGCATCGGCGCGAAGGTCATGCACTTCGGCTTCCCGCTGGAGCGCGTCGGCTACACCGCGGCGCACCGGCGCCTCCTGCGGCTCGAGGCGGAACACGCCGGCGTGCCCCTCTTCGATCCCAGCGCCGACATCGAAGCCGCCACCCGAACGCAAACCCTCTACTTCGAACAGGATCGTGGACACGCCAACGCGGCCGGCTGCGCCCTGATCGCGAGGCTCTTTGCGGACTTCCTGATCACCTCCGACCTGCTCCCCGAGGCCTGACCGTTGGAACAGCGTGACGCCGCCATCGTACTGTTGACCCTGAACGAGATCGACGGCCTGAGGCTGCTGTTCGACGAGATCCCCGTCGACGCCTTCCGCGAGACCGTGGCCGTCGACGGCGGCTCGACCGACGGCACCCGCGAGTTCCTCGCCGAACGCGGCATCCCGATCCTCGATCAGTCGATCCCGGGCCGGGGGGTGGCCTTCCGCGTCGCAGCCGACGCCTGCCAGTCCGAGCGCCTGATCTTCTACTCCCCCGACGGCAACGAAGACCCAGCCGACATCGAGCGGCTGGACGACCTGCTCCTCGGCGGTGCGCGCGTGGCCATCGCCAGCCGCTTCGCGCGCGGCTCCACCAACGAAGAAGACATCCACACGTTCCGCCCGCGGAGCTGGGTCAACCAGACCCTGACCTTCATCGCCAACGCCCTGTTCTCCACGCAAGACGCCTACGTCACCGACACGATCAACGGCTTCCGTGCCCTCCGACGCGCCGATCTCCTGGACCTCGACACGAGCGTGAAGCGCTTCCCGATCGAGTACCAGATCTCGATCCGCGCGATGCGGCGTGGCTGGCCGATCGCCGAGGTGGCCACCGAAGAGGGCCAGAGGGCCGGCGGAGAGTCCAAGGCCCTGAGCTGGCCGGTCGGCAAGGACCACCTGAAGGTCCTGTTCTCGGAGATCGACGGCAACAAGTTCGTGCGCTGAGCCGCCAGCCGCCCGTTCCGGGCCCCGGCCCGCGGTAGAGTCCGCAGGCATGGACGAGCTCCGCCGACTCATCGAAGCCCGGATGCCGGGCCTGCCCGTCGAACGCCACGACCCGCGCGAGGGCCTGCCCCTGCAGGTGACCGGCTTCGGTCCCGACGAGGTGCACGCGATGCTCGAGGTCCTGCTCGGCACCTGGGTCACCATGGGCAAGGAGACCCGCGCGTTCGAGCGCGAGTGGGCGGACTTCTGCGGCACCGGCGACGGCGTGATGGTCAACTCCGGCTCCTCGGCGAACCTCGTCGCCCTCGCCGCGCTGGTGCACACCGGTCGCCTGCAGCCCGGCGACGAAGTCCTGGTGCCCGCGGTGAGCTGGTCCACCAGCCTCTTCCCGGTCGCGCAGGTCGGCCTCGTTCCCGTGCTCGTCGACGTCGATCCGGACACGCTCTGCATCACGCCGTCGCTCGCCCGAGCCGCGATGGGCCCGCGGACCCGCGGTGTGATCGCCGTGCACCTGCTCGGACAGGTCTGCGACGTGCCCGGCCTGCAGGAGCTCGGCCTCGTGGTGCTCGAGGACGCGTGCGGCGCCCACGGCGCCGAGTGGCAGGGGAAGCGGGTGGGATCGATGGGTGCGTTGGGCACCTTCAGCTTCTTCTTCTCGCACCACATCACCACCGTGGAAGGCGGCATCGTGGTCGGGCGGGATCCCGAGCTGGTCGACGCTGCGCGCAGCCTGCGCGCCCATGGCTGGGTGCGGGAGATGGACAGCCGGGCCGAGCTCGAAGCGGCGCATCCCGAGATCGACCCGCGCTTCCTCTTCGTGTCCGCCGGCTTCAACCTCCGGCCGACCGAGATGGCCGCCGCCATGGGGCGCGTGCAGCTGAAGCGCCTGCCCGCATGGAACGAACGCCGCCTGGCCAACCACCGAGGCTGGTGCGAGCTGGTGGCCGACCTGCCGCACCTCCGAGCCTTCCCGGAGAGCCCCGGCACCCGTCACGCGGCCTTCGCCTTCCCGATGATGGTGAGCGCCGAGGCCCCCTTCGAACGCAAGGCGCTGATGGCCCACCTGGAGTCCCGAACGATCAGCACCCGCGCGGTCTCCGGCTCCAACCTCGCGCGGCAGCCCGCCGCAGCGAAGGTCCCCGGTCTGCGCGTGTCCGGCCCCCTTCCCATCGCCGACGCCGTGCACACCCGCGGCTTCTTCGTCGGCAACTCGCACGCCTTCCACGAGGGCCACGGAGCGCTGCTGCGCCGGGCCCTGCAGGAGTTCCTCTGATGGCCCAGACCGTCGTGATCACCGGAGGCGCCGGCTACTACGGCAGCCTCCTCTGCCGCCACCTGCTCCGGGCGGGCTACCGCGTGCACTGCATCGACATCCTGACCTACGGTCCGGACCCGATCCTCGAGCTCTTCATCGACCCGAACTTCAGGTTCACGCGGGGCGACATCCTCGACCGCGACATGCTCCGGCGCGAGCTGGCCGACGCCGACATGGTCGTGCACCTCGCCGCGCTCGTCGGCTACCCCCTCTGCAAGAAGCTCCCCGACCGGGCCCAGGCCGTGAACGTGCAGGGCACCAGGAACGTGCTCGAGCTCATGCCACCGCGGGCGAACCTGGTCTACGCCTCGACCGGCTCCAACTACGGAGAGGTCACCGGCATCTGCACCGAAGACACACCGCTCAACCCGCTGTCGCTCTATGGCGAGACCAAGACCGAGGCCGAGCGGCTCTGCATGGAGCGCGGGAACTGCGTGAGCTTCCGCTTCGCCACGGCCTTCGGCCTCTCACCGCGTCTCCGACTCGACCTGATGATCAACGACTTCACCTACCAGGCCCTCGTGCAGAACTTCCTGCTGGTGTACGAGAAGCACTTCCGCCGCACCTTCATCCACGTGCACGACATGTGCCGCGCGGTGGTGCACGCAGGCGCCCACTGGGACGACATGAAGGACCAGGTCTTCAACTGCGGCCACGAGTCCATGAACTACACCAAGGAAGACATCGTGCGCATGCTGCAGGAGAAGGTCAGCTTCTACGTGCACTTCGCCGAGGTGGGCACCGACATGGACAAGCGCGACTACGAGGTGAGCTACGAGCGCATCCGGAACGTCGGCTACGAGGTCGAGGTCGACATCCACCGCGGCATCCAGGAGCTCATCGACGGGCTCTCGCTGGTGCACGTGCGGAAGCCCTACTCGAACGTCTGATGTGGTCTGGAAGCAGGGTCGTCGTCACCGGAGGGGCAGGCTTCCTCGGCAGCTTCCTCGTGGAGCGCCTCGAGGCGGCTGGCGCGGTGGTGACCGTGCCGCGGTCGAGCGCGTGCGACCTCCGAGACCCCGAAGCGTGCGCCGGACTGCTCGCCGAGGTGTGCCCCACGGTGGTCCTGCACGCCGCGGTCGACGGTGGGGGCATCGGCTACATGCGCGCCCACCCGGCCCAGGTCTACCGCAACAACACCTTGATGAACACGGCGCTGTTGCATGCCTCCTACGTCGCCGGGGTCGAGCGCTTCGTCGGCGTGAGCTCGGTGTGCGCCTACCCGCGCGACGCGAACATGCCCATGCGCGAAGACGAGGTGTTCGACGGCTACCCCGAGCCCTCCAACGCCGCCTACGGCCTGACCAAGCGCGGCCTGATGGAGATGGGGCGCGCCTACCACCAGGAACACGGCATGACCTGCGTGTTCCCCATGCCGGTGAACCTCTACGGCCCGAGAGACTGTTTCGACCCCGAGCGCTCGCACGTGGTGCCGGCACTCATCCAACGCTTCGAGCGAGCCCGGGCCGCAGGCGAACCCGAGGTCGTGTGCTGGGGCAGCGGGCGCCAGACCCGGGAGCTGCTCTACGTGGAGGACTGCGCCGACGCAGTCCTCCGAGCGGCCGAGCGCCTCGACAGGCCGGACCCGGTGAACCTGGGCACAGGGGTCGAGACCAGCCTGCAGGAGCTCGCCGCAGCCATCGCCGAGGCCGTGGGCTACGCGGGGCGCATCGCATGGGACACGACCAGGCCCGACGGCCAGCCGCGCAAGTGCCTCGACGTGTCCCGCGCGCGCGACTGGATGCAGTGGGAGGCGAAGGTCGATCTGTCGGAAGGTCTCGCGCGGACGGTGGCGTGGTACCGCTCCTCCTGATCGCCTGCCTGGAGACCACCACCGGGGTGCTCAAGCCCCTCCCGGAGATCTACACCCGCGCGGCCAGCGGCGCCGCAGCGGGGGCCGGCCTGATCGAAGCCGAACCTTTCAGCCACTGGGACGGCGAGGTGGTGACCCTGACCGTGGAGTTGGTGAGTGACCTTCCACGGCCCGTCCGGATCGACCTGGCCACCGACGACCCCACGGAGCTCGGAGGACGGCTGCGGGAAGGCACCGTGCAGCTCGGCGATGCCCAGACCTTCCAGCTCGAGATTCCGAAGGACCTCGGCGTGCTGGAGCTCCAGGCCTGCCACGACCTGTTGCAGGACGGCCCCGACCTCTCCGATCCCTGCGATTGGGTGGAGCTCGAGGTCGGCGACGACGATCTGGACACCAGCCTGGAGCTGTTCGAAGGTGGCCTGAGCGAGGCCATCGAGGCGCGCGAGCCGCCCTTCGACGACGGCGTCGCGGTGACCGGGCAGGTGGACGGCGAGCAGGACCGGCCCTTGATCCTGGAGCTCCGCGACGGAGACGGCGCGCTGCTCGGTGTGTGGCACCTGACCGGCCTGGGCGCGTTCGAGCTGCGCGTCCCCCCGAATCTCGGCAGCGTCCAGCTGACCGCCTACATGGATCTGGGCCTGGACGGCGCCACGGTCGACGACTTCCTGGCGGAGGTCGAGCTGCAGGTCGGCGCCGAGGATCTCGACGAGCTCGTCCTGCTCCTGGAAGACGGTGTGCTCGCCGGCTCGAGCGGGATGCCCGACGTGCCGGTGCCCTTCGAGGACTACGAGGGGGCCATGATCACCGTGGCGGGCGAGGTGGTGGCGGACCAGGACCTGCCGATCGACCTCGATCTTCGGGGGCTGGACTCCGAGACCGGCCGGATGGGCAACCTCGGCAAGATCCCCCTGGCCAGCCCCGGGCCGTTCAGCATCGACGTGCCCGAAGACCTGGGGGAGATCCAGCTCCAGGCCTTCCAGGACCTGACGCGCAACGGACCGAGCGACGACGACCCCTTCGGCTGGGTCACCGTGGTGGCGGCGGAGGTCGACCTCGATGCGCTGGTCATCTCGCTGGAGCTCGGCGGAAAGGCCAAGCACGCCGCCGCGACCGGCCCGGCCGACGCGGTCGTGCCGTTCTTCGACTACGTCGGCGACACGGTGACGGTGGGCGGCACCGTGCTCGCGCCCGGCGAGGCGCCGGTGAACGTCGACGTGCGCGTGCCGGACCCCGACGCGCCGGGAGGAAACCGCCAGGTCGGCAAGCTGATGGCCACTCCAGGCGTGGCCTTCAGCTTCGAGGCGCCGGTCGACGCCGGCCACATCACCCTGGAGGCGTTCCAGGACCTCGCGTCCGACGGTCCCGACGATGCCGACCCCTGGGGATCGGTGGAGGTCGAGATCCAGGGAACCTCCGTGCTGGGCTTGCAGATCGTGATCGAGGCGGGGGCCAAGGCGGCAGCGGTTGCAGCATCGGCGGGCGACCATCAGGCTCCCGCGGCCTCGGGGTTCGACGATCACGAGGGCGACTGGGTGAACCTCCAGGTGCTGCTCACCAGCGAAGCAGAGGGCGCCATCGACCTCGACCTCCGTGCCCCGGACGCGATGGCGCCGGGCGGCAACGTGCAGGTGGGCAAGCACTTCCTGCCGGGCCAGGGCGCCAAGAGCATCCAGGTGCCGGCGGACTTCGGTACCTTATGGCTCGAGGCCTTCCAGGACCTCGATCGCGACGGTCCGAGCCCCACCGACCCCTACGCCAAGGTCGAGCTCGACGTGGGCGACGACGACCTCACGGCCAAGCTGGAGCTCACGGTCGGCGGCTTCCACGCCGACGGCCAACCGGATCAACCCAACGCAGAACACAGCCCGGACGAAGGCGGACAGCCGACCACGCAACCGCAGACCAACGGCAGCCTCTTCGGCACGATCGACGGCCAGGCGGTGACCTTGATGGGCACGCTCAGTGTCGCCGGCGAGGCACCAGCGTTGATCGACCTCGACGTGTTCACCCGCGACCCGGACAGCCCCGGTGGCCGTAAGTACCTGGGAAAGCTGAAGGTCGAGCCCGGGCCCTGGACCCTGCAGGTCCCAGCGGACTTCGGCGTCATCGAGCTCGAGGCCCTCGTCGACACCGACGGGGACGGTCCGACGCCTGGCGACACGTTCGGCGCCTACGAGGGCAATCCGATCGAGGTCGGCCGCGACAACATGTACGGGCTCGACATCCGGCTCTGACGCGGTCAGAAAAGGCGCCGATTGCAGCTTTTGTACTTGATCGGACCGGGCCGGTGTCCTACAGTACACCTCGCAGTCGTCTCATCTGCTTCTTCCCTACCCGATGATTGGGTCTGAGAGGTCCATTATGCGTGCCAACCGCGCCCTTACTCTGTTGTCCCTGGCAACCGTTCCCCTGCTCGCCCTGCACTGTGATCCGCCCCACGGCGGCGACGACACCAGCGGCGACTCCGGTCCTCTCATCGAAGACGACACGGGCCCCGGCGGCGGCGACGACACCGGCACGGCCGCGTGCTCGGGCTTCCACGGGAGCATCACCGGCAACCTGCAGGTGCAGCTCTACACCCTGGACGCCGATGGCGAGTACGTCTTCATCTCGTGGGCCGACGCCTACAACGACGTCTTCATCTTCGGCGATGCGATCATGTTCGCGTACACGCCGGGCGGCGACGATGGCACGGCCACGGAGACCTACTACGACGAGTACGTCATCAACAGCCCGTCCACCACCGGCGACAGCTACGAGCTGACCGTCGACGACGACGGCGTGGACAGCGTCCGCGTGTTCGGCGCCCTCGACTACTGGGACGACAAGATCATCGGAACCAGCGACCCCGTCGGCAACTACCCCGACGAGCTGACCGATCCCGATCCCTGCAGCTCCGACACCGTGATCAGCGGCGTCGACGTCACCATCCTGATCCCCTACTGGGACGGCTCGGGCAGCAGCTGCGGCGGCTCCGGTGGCGGCAACGGCGACGGCTCGACCACGCTGGAAGGCACGATCATCATCACCACGGCCTACGCCGGTGGCGATGCCGCAGCGATGGTGCTCGACACCTCCGACAACGGCCCGTACTACTCCACCATCGAGACCCCGACCCCGGTCGGTGGCGGCGCCGAGGCCGACTACAGCCTCACCGTCTGCTCCAGCATGGGCCAGGCGAACCTGGTGGGCGCCCACGACGCCAACTTCAACGGGCTCTTCGACCCGGCCGGCGACCAGTGGGGCGTGTACGCACCCGAGACCGACGTCGACGGCAACCCTGTCGACCTGTCCGAGAACGGCACCGACATGGACATCCAGATCCCCTTCGGCTTCGACGGGCTGGACCTCACCCCGTTCGTGCGCATCTACGGCAACATCTCGACCAACGAGAGCCTGCCCAGCGGCACCCAGGTGTACGCAGCCGCGCTCAAGTACCGTCCCAACACCGACATCTACACCTCCGACCTGGCCGATGGCTACGACTACGAGGTGTTCGACAGCGCGGCTGTCGCGGCCGGCGGTCCCTGGGCGTACAGCCACGTCGTCCCCGGTGACACCATCGCGTACGTGTGGGGCTACGCCGACACCGACAACGACGGCGCCATCAACGAGGACGGCGAGCCTGTCGGAGCCTACGGCGACGAGAGCACCGCCGGTCGGCTCCCGACCGGTGGCCAGAGCCACAACGTGGACCTCGAGCTCCACATCGTCGAGTAGTCCGCTCCATGCGGATCCGGCGGCGGGCCCTTCGGGGTCCGCCGCTCGTGCTCTGGGGGGGAAGGGCTCCGGGGTCGCGCGTGTGATACGGGTCGCAGGTTCGACCGGAGGACACGATGAAGAAGGCCTTGCTTGCTGTGATCCTGGTGCCGGGCGTCGCCTACGCGGGCGGAATCGCCTCCACCTTCAAGCCAGAGCCGAAGCTGGGTGCGAACCTGTGGAACGCGCAGTCCGCGATCGACGGCAACCTGGAGACCGCGTGGATGGTGCCGGGTGAGTCCCCCAACCGCGGCGAATGGATCCAGTTCGACGTGCCCAAGTCCACGCTGGATGCGGTGCGCATCTACCCGGGCTGGGGGCGCTCCGAGAAGGACTTCCAGGACTACGCGCGTGTGAAGCAGCTCAAGGTCGAGATCATCTGCTGCCTCGGTGAGGACGAGCGCTCGACCTGGAGCGGAACGGTCGACGTGGCCGACGAGCAAGGCTGGCAGACCCTGGAGGTCGACAACAACGCGATCGGCAACGACTTCGGCATGGGCGGCTGGGTGAAGCTGAGCGTGGTCGACATCTACGAGGGCCGCGACTACCCCAACCTCGCCGTCTCCGAGGTGGTGCTGCAGCTGGAGGAGTACGACACCGGAGCGGTCATCTCGGCCGTGTCCAGCGAGCGCGACGACCACCTGTCCCTCGACCTGCTCGACGACGACGACCGCACCTACTGGGTGGGCGATTCGGCCGGCGCCAGCATCACCTTCGCCACCGACGGCCACGGCGTGAGCTCGGTGAGCGTGAAGGCGCGGTCCAACGACTACGACCGCCCGAAGAAGGTCCGCATCACGGCCAACGCGCGGGTGCTCGAGGCCGAGCTGCCCGACTCGCTGGACGAGCAGTCGGTCGAGATTCCGCCGATCGTGGGCTACACCGGCTCCGCCTGGGGCGACATCCAGCTGGAGGTGCTCGAGGTCTACCCGGGCACCAAGCACGCCGGCGAGATCGCCATCGCGGAGCTGAACGTCAAGGCCACCAACTACGACGGCATCTGATCAGGCCTGGCGAACCAGCGCCTCGAACGCGGCGAGGTCCGAGCGGGCGCCGGTCATCGCCTGCGACCAGGTCGCCGGGTCCCTGAGATCGACGCCCAGGATGTCCTGCGCGAGCGGCTCCGCACGCTCCCAGCCCGCCCGGCGAAGCAGATCGGCGTACACCGGCCGGAAGGCCTCGCCCTCCGCCTGCACGCGCTGGTAGACGAGCGTCGAGAACAGGTAACCGAAGGTGTAGGGGAAGTTGTAGAAGCTCACGCTTCCGATGTAGAAGTGCAGCTTGCTGGCCCAGAACCACGGGTCCCAGTGGCTGAGGGCGTCGCCGTAGGCCTCCTTCTGGCACGCCACCATCGTGTCGCAGAGCGCCTGCACATCGAAGGAGCCGCTACGTCGGAGCCGATACAGCTCTCGCTCGAACGCGAAACGCGCCGGGATGTTCATCAAGAAGCTCGCCGCGGCCTGGAGGCGAGCGTCGAGCAACGCCAGGCGCTGGTCACGGTTCGCGGCGAGCTTCAGCGCAGCGTCGCGCACCAGGTTCTCCGCAAACACCGAAGCGGTCTCCGCCAGCGTCATGGGTACGTCACGTCGGTGGGGTGCCTGCTCGCGCATCACGTGGTTGTGGAAGGCATGACCGAGCTCGTGGGCGAGGGTCATCGTCGATCCCATGTTGCCGCCGTGGGTCATGAAGATTCGCGACTCACGGCTCGCCGGCCACCAGCCACACCAGCCGCCCTGGCGCTTGTGCGCCCGGTCCTCGGCCTCCACCCAGCCCGACTCGAGCGCGTGGCGAGCAAAGGCGGCCAGCTCCGGGTGACCGGACTCGAAGTGCTCGAGCACGAAGGCGCAGGACCGCTCCCAGTCGTGCGGTCCGAGGGAGGCGCCCACGGGCGCTCGAAGGTCCCAGTAGGCGAGCTTCTCCTTGCCGAGCAGCTCCGCCTTGAGCGCGAGGTAGCGCACGCCGAGCTGCCGCTCTGCAGCCACAGCCTCGTTCATGGCCGCGAGGGTCTCGGGCTCCATGCGGGACCAGGACAGGGTCTCGGCGAGCTCATCGATGTTCCGGCGGTCGTTGAGGGTCTGCCGCCAGCCGACCATCGCCGACAGGGCCTCAGCGCACGGCTCGGCGACCTGCTCCCACGCCGCGGCGGTCCCCGCCGCGACAGCCGCCCGCAAGGTGGGATCCGGCGACGACAGCAGGTTGAAGGCCTGCGCAACCGAGAGCTCACCTCGCGGCGTGTCGACCAGGATGCCTCCGCTGATGCGGTCGTAGGCGCTGGACCAGGCGTGCACGGCGTCACGCGACAGCTCGGTGACCAGGCTCTGCTCCGACAAGGGCAGCAACAACCTGGCTTCGGCGCGCGTGTTCTCCAACCAGGGTCCCCAGCTCTGCAGCGCCGGCTCTGCACGCAAGGCGGCGAAGGCCGCGTCGTCGCAGCTGGTGAGGCCGTCGCGCAGCGGCACCAGCGCACGCCAGACCCGGAGGAACACCGCCTGCGCGCGGTGCTCGGCCTGGGTGTTGTCCCGATCGTCGGTGGCGGCACAGGCCCACGCATGGGCGAAGCCCGAGGTCTCGCGCACCTCGATGGCGAGCGCTTCCCAGCGGATCAGCAGCTCCGCCCAGCGCGACGTGTCGTCGCCGACAGGCGGCACGGCGTCCGCCTCCGCCACGATGGCCTCGACCTGCTCCTCGAGCTCGGCGATCCGCGCCAGGAAGGCGGTCCCGCGCGTGCCGCCGGCGAAGATGCGCTCCAGATCCCAGGTGGCAGTCATGCGGTCTTCCTCGATGGTGCTGTAGCCGTCCAGGACATCCCGGCGGTGCTTCGTGGGCCTCGTGGCGTCCCGCCTGGTGAGGCCCCGCCCGGTACCTATCGCCCTGACCGACGCCATGCGCACGCGGCGGGTACCATCGGCGCCATGCATCGCGTGTGGATCGGCGCTGTGGCCTGCGTGGGGCTCGCCGGCGCCGGCCTCTCGACGGACCGAGGACTGCTCGCCTGGCCGGGGGCCGAGGCCTGGGGCCATCTCTGGGTGCAGTGGTGGCACGGACAGGCGCTGCCCGCGTGGCCCCGAGGGACCCTCCTGGCGGAGGGCGCGACACACTGGCCAGTGATCGATCCCGCCACCACCGCCCTGGCCGCCGCGCTCGGTCAGGTCCTCGGCGGGGTGCTCACCTGGAACCTGCTCGCACTGGTCGCCGTGGCCACCGCGTTCGCCGGCGGCGCCGCTGTGGCACGGGTGGCCGACGGCGACCCCGTCGTGGGCGGCACCGTGCTGGCACTCTCGCCCATCGCGCTGGGTTCGGTAGCGAGCGGACTCACCGAGGACTGGGCATGGGGACTCGCAGCCCTCGGCCTCGCAGCGCTGCACGGGCGGCGCCCATGGCTGGGTGGTCTGGCAGTCGGCGCCTGCGCCTGGTGCGGCCTCTACCTGGCCCTGGGCACCGCGGGGGCCGCCGTGGTGGTCGGCGCGGCGATCGTGCTGCGCGGACGACACAGGCTGACCTCGATGGTCGCGGCGGGGCTGGTCGCGGCCTTCGTCGCCGCGCCGGCCCTCTGGCTGCAGGGCGAACGGCTGCAGGGCGAAGGGCACCGCGCGGGCACCCCGGCGGTGGGCTTCGAGCCCGCGTGGCGCGTGAACCCGTGGCACGGTGCCGACCTGGCCAGCCTGGTGATGCCTGGGCCAGCGGCCCTGGGCGGCGACGAGCTCCTGCGCCTGCATCCCGCCTACCTGGGGCTCGTCGCGCTGGCACTCGCCGGCTTGGGCCTGGCACGGTCCGGGCTCCGATGGCGGTGGACGGCCGTCCTGGGTGCCGGCCTGGTGGTCGCTCCCGGCACCGCCCTGCGCTGGCAGGGTGCAGCGCTGGGCATCGACAATCCGGGGGTCGCCCTGGTGCAGGCCCTGCCGTACGGCGATCTGCCCAACCACTGGGCACGCTTCCTGATCCCGGCGTCCATCGGCCTCGCGGCCCTCGCCGCCCGAGGCTCCGTCCGCCTCGGTCGCTGGGCCCCTCTGGCGGCCGTGGCCGTGGCCGTGGAGCTCGCGTGGTGCTCACCAGCACCCCTGCCCTTGCCCGTGGCCAACGCCGAGATCGCGGCGGTGTGGTCGGCTCTGGGCGAACAGGCGTCCGACGGCGCGGTGCTGGTGGTGCCCGTGGCTGGACCCGGTGTGCACCACCAGCGGCCCCTCTACGAGCAGCGGGCCCACGGCCACCGCCTGGCGCTCCGTCCCAACCAACCGGGCCGCAGCCGCGCGAGCCGCACGGACCTCGGGCGCTGGCTCGCTGGGCTGTCCCAGCCCCAACCACCGCAGCCACCTGGGAAGCCGGACCGCGGGGCCCTGCTGGAGGCCGGGGTGGCCTGGGTGGCGGTGCGCGAGGCCTGGGTCCCGGCGGTGGTCGAGGTGCTCGGCGCGCCCGACCTGGAGGCCGACGGCGGAGCGGCCTGGTCTATGCTGGCCGAGTGATGGACCAAGCCCGCCTCTCCTGGATCCTGGACCTGCTGGTCGAGCAGGGTGTCCTGCACGCCGGGCAGAAGCAGGATGTGATCAACCGCGGCCGCGACCGCGCACGTCACATCCTGCTCGACAAGCGCGCCGAGATGCGGCGCCTGCTGGGCAAGCAACGCGTGGCCTACAGCGTGAGCGAGATCGAGCTCATCTCGGCGTTCCGCTTTCCCTTCGACGGGGACGACGGGGTGGTGTCCGAGCGCGAGGTCACCACGCGCGTCGCGGCCGCGATGGAGCTGCCGTTCGTGGAGCTCGACCCGCTGAAGCTGGACTACAAGCTGGTCACCGAAGCGTTCGGCGGGCCCTTCGCCGAGCGGCACCTCGTCATCGCGCTGGCCGACGACCCCAAGGAGCTGGTGGTCGCCTTGGCGGACCCCTGGAAGGACGAGGTCCTCGACCAGCTCAAGCACTTCAAGCAGAAGCCGGTCCGGCCCGCGGTCGCGATGAAGTCGCAGATCCTGCAGGTCATCGCCGAGTTCCACGGCTTCCGTCGCTCGATGCGCGCCGCCGCGGAGGAGTACCGCAGCGACCTGCCCGACCTCGGCAACCTCGAGGCGCTCTACCGGGTCAAGAGCGTCAACGAGCTCGACGCCACCGACCAGCCGGTCGTGCAGGCCGTCTGGTACCTCCTGAACTACGCCTTCGAGCACCGGGCCAGCGACATCCACATCGAGCCCAAGCGCGAGGAATCCTTCGTCCGGCTGCGCATCGACGGCATCCTCCACCTCGTGCACCGCCTGCCAAAGGAGGTCCACGCGGCGCTGGTGTCGCGCATCAAGACCTTGGGACGGATGGACATCGCCGAGCGCCGACGGCCTCAAGATGGACGCTTCAAGACCCGCTTCCGCACCGACGAGATCGAGCTGCGGATCAGCATCGTGCCCACCGCGTTCGGCGAGAAGGCCGTCGTGCGGATCTTCGATCCTGGTGTGCTGCTGCAGGACATCGAGAACCTGGGATTCTTCACCCGCGAGCGGCAGGTCTACGAGCGCTTCATCAACGCATCGAACGGCCTGATCCTCGTCACCGGTCCCACGGGCTCCGGCAAGACCACCACGCTCTACAGCACCCTGCACCACATCGCCACGCCGCGGCTGAACATCTCCACGATCGAGGACCCCATCGAGATGGTGCGCGAAGAGTTCAACCAGATGGCGATCAACACGCGCATCGGGTTCGACTTCGCCTCGGCCCTGCGCAACATCCTCCGGCAGGATCCCGACGTGATCATGGTCGGTGAGATCCGGGACCGGGAGACCGCCAACTACGCCGTCCAGGCGGCCCTGACCGGTCACCTGGTGTTCTCCACCCTGCACACCAACGACAGCTCCAGCGCCATCACGCGCATGCAGGATCTGGGCGTGTACCCCTTCCTGATCAGCTCGGTGTTGCTGGGGGTGATCGCCCAGCGCCTGGTGAGGAAGGTGTGCAAGCACTGCGCGACCGAGTGGGTCTTGTCCGAGGAACAGATCCTGGCGCTGAACATCCCGGGCGCCGACGGTCGTGAGCTCCGGGTGAAGCAGGGGCAAGGATGCGTCCGCTGCCGAGGCACCGGCTACAAGGGCCGCACCGGGCTCTTCGAGGTGATGGAGGTCACCCCGCGGATCGGCAAGCTGATCGGCGACAAGGCGGCCGCCCAGGAGATCAAGCGCGAGGCGCTCAACGACGGCATGCTCACCCTGCGCGAGTACGGCATCAAGAAGCTCGGCCGCGGCGAGACGACCTACGAGGAGATCCTCTCGGTCACCGACGAGGTCAGCCTCTACTAGCGACCTGCTTGGCGCTCCAGGGGACAGCGCCAGGCGACACGGATAAGAAGGGCTCAAGAAGGGAGCGCCCGATGAGCAAGCCGTCGTCCGAGCAGGAGTACTTCGCGCGGCAGGAAGCCGACAAGCTCGCGGCCCTCAAGGAGCAGCTGCTCCAGGAGGCCGCCGAGAAGGCCAAGATCGACCGCGCCACGCTGCACCACAACAAGTGCGGCAAGTGCGGAGCCGACATGAAGCCCCGCATCTTCAAGGGCGTCGAGATCGACGTGTGCGTCGAGTGCAGCGCTGTGCTCCTGGACCCGGGCGAGCTCGAGGAGCTCGCCGGCACCGAAGACAGCGGCCTCGTGCTGACCTCGCTCAAGGAGCTGTTCCACTTCACGCGCGAGTAGCCGCCGGGTCGGGGGCCACGGTCCCCGATGCGCCCGAGGGGCCAGCAGCGGGGAAGCGGCCTCTGGGCGCGTAGCGCCGAGAGGCCGCTAGTCGCCGAGAGGCCGGGAGAGCCTGCTGCCTTGCAGCAGCCGCTCCTACGGTGGGGGGTCAGCGCGCCAAA
>Ga0114932_10000410_pt1 | contig 51212 bp, 39 predicted proteins | sample 2SBtaG_2_FD_87286 | JGI IMG/M metagenome (GOLD analysis project Ga0114932, IMG submission 87286) | Deep subsurface microbial communities from Kolumbo volcano to uncover new lineages of life (NeLLi) - 2SBTROV12_ACTIVE470 metaG | ecosystem: Environmental > Aquatic > Marine > Volcanic ...
CGGGCTTGGGTTGGCAAACTCATCTAATGGATCATTTGACACACAGCGATTTAGAAACTGTTTTAGGATTGCCTTCAAAAGATGATGTGGAAGTAGAAGTACCGGATTGCCTGATTGCTGTCCTGCCAACTGGTAAAAAAGAAAACATATGCTTGAGCAAGCCGGACTATGTTCAGGGGTTCTCTGATCTCACCTGGCAAGGCGTTCCTAATATCTTAAGCAGAAGTCATATGGATTGGTCTGGAATTGATGAAGTTGCCGAAGCGGCCAGGAAAACAGAGAGCTCTGCGCCCAGTACAATTCAAAGAGAAAATTATTCCAACCTTATAAAAGACGATGTCTTTCCATTAAGAAAGGCAATTCATCAGCGACGGAGTGCGGTTTCTATGGACCGGAAAACCCGGATAGATCGAGATGTCTTTTTTCAATTTTTAATAAAAACGATTCCAAATACCTGCCCGCTGCCTTTCCAAACATTCCCGTGGGAACCTCAGGTCCATTTGGGATTATTCGTCCACCGAGTAAACGATTTACCTCGAGGCTTATATTATCTTGTGCGCAACCCAAATCATATTGAAGACTTGAAATCCACATTTAACTCTCATTTTAAATGGGAAAAACCTGAAGGATGTCCCGATAAATTGGATTTATTTTTATTGGAGGAATACGACTGCAGACGCATGGCGGCTGGAGTATCTTGCGGACAAGATATCGCCGGGGACGGTTGCTTTAGTCTGGGTATGATCAGCGCATTTGAAGCACCGCTTAAACAATTTGGGCCCTGGTTTTATCCGCGCCTTTATTGGGAATGCGGTGCCATCGGGCAAATTCTTTACCTTCAGGCAGAAGTGAGCGGTATTCGCAGTACCGGCATCGGATGTTTTTTTGATGATCCTGTGCACCATATTTTCGGGATCAAAGATTTAAACTATCAAAGCCTGTACCATTTTACTGTCGGAGGACCTGTAGACGATAACCGACTCACCACTCTACCACCTTATTAAGACGTTCAAAAGAACAGCTCTTTCCCCTCTGCAGGGCCAGTTCGGGCTAGACCAGAAAGGTTTTTCTGCTATACTAAGATTCTCAAAGCTTTAAAGATGGTGCGGGAACCCTCCATAATCAGGCCTCGTTCTCTTTTTCCTTTTTATAAAATATTTGTTCTCTTTTTTCTTTTTAAGTAATCATGATCATAGCTAGCAATCTGGAAAAATCTTTTGGGCCGCAGGTTCTATTTGACGGGGTTTCATTTCTCATCAACCCCGGCGAAAGAATTGGCTTGGTAGGAAAAAACGGGACGGGCAAATCTACCTTATTCAAAATGATTCTGGGGAATGAAAAATACGACTCAGGGACTCTTTCAACTCCCAAGGGTTACCGAATAGGCGCCCTGGAACAACATATCCATTTCACACAACCTACTGTTCTTAAGGAATGTATTGAAGCCTTGCCTGTTGAAAAACAATGGGATCATTACAAGGCTGAAATAATTCTTTCCGGTCTTGGATTTTCTGAGCAGGATTTCCAAAAGGACCCCACCACTTTCAGCGGTGGCTTTCAGGTACGCATCAACTTATGCAAAGCTCTGCTAGCTGATCCCAATATGCTTTTACTGGATGAGCCGACTAACTATCTTGACATCCTCTCACTTCGTTGGCTCAAGGAATATCTCAACAAATGGCCGGGAGAAATGATTCTGATCACTCATGACCGCGACTTCATGGATAAAGTCACCACCCATACATTGGGATTGCACCGCAAGCAAGCCAAAAAGGTTAAGGGCGGCACCATAAAATTCTATGAACTGATCATTCAGGAAGAAGAAACCTACGAGCAAACGCGGGTAAACCTGGAAAACAAGAGAAAAGAAATGCAGAACCTGGTGGACCGCTTTCGTGCCAAAGCTTCCAAAGCAACAATGGCTCAATCGCGATTGAAGATGATGGAAAAAATGGGCACCATGGAAAAACTCAGCACCGAGAAAAATTTAGGTTTCCGGTTCAACCATCTCGCCTGCCCCGGAAAAACCATCATGAATATAAAAAACCTTTCTTTCGCATACAATGGCAAACCAGAGGATAATATTTTCTCAGACATTTCATTTTCTATTGGCAAAAAGGACCGGATAGGAATTATCGGAGCCAACGGTAAGGGCAAATCGACACTATTGAATTGTCTGGCCGGTGAATTGACTCCAACAGCGGGGGAAATCATTCCACATCCTTCCGCCAGCCTCGGACATTTTGGACAAACCAATATCGACCGACTCGAACCCCAGAACCAAGTGCTCAACGAGATACTACGCTCTAATCCCAGCTTATCATTGCAAGCCGCGCATAGCATATGTGGAGCCATGATGTTTGAGGGGGATATGGCAAAGAAAAAAGTGAGCGTTCTATCGGGAGGAGAAAGAAGTCGTGTATTATTGGGAAAAATTATTTCCCATCCAACCAACCTCTTGTTACTGGACGAACCTTCTCATCATCTTGATGTAGAATCGATTGAATGTTTGATCGAAGAGTTGACAGATTATGCAGGCGCTTTGGTAATCGTAACCCACTCAGAGCTCATTCTTAAAGCTCTGGCAAATAATTTAATTATTTTCCACCGGGGTCGCGCTGAATATTTTCATGGCGGCTACGAAGACTTTCTCGAAAAAGTGGGTTGGGAAGGTGAGCCGGTTGCCGAGAAAAAGGTAAAAACTAAAATGAACAAAAAGGAAGCTCGAAAACTACGCGCACTGGAACGCCAAAAAGCCCAAACCAGTCAATAAATTTCAAAGACTGGGTTAAAATATTTTTTCATCGGGCAATAACTTCTTGAAAGTTTGAAAAAGGTTAATTGCTGTTGAGCGATGATCGTTGACTAACTCATCGGTAAATCCCTTGTCAAGGAAAGCAGAAAATCCCTCTAATTTTGATTTATCCATCGACTCTAAATTAGAAAACCCCATGGTCCAATTCGCAAAACTTCTTTCAGGAACCTCTCCATCGAAAATCAGTTTTAGACTTTTATGACGGTCATCCTTTTCAATATCTTCATACAAATCAAAAATAGCCTTTTTACTTCCCTCTAAAATCTGCATAAACTGTCGTGTCCTGGCCCAATATATAAGAATGCCCGTGATACCATCTTCGGCATTTCTTTTTCTGGATGTTTCCAGAATATTTAATATATCGGCATCAGACATATTTCTGACAGCAAAACTGCAATAAAATAATTCGTGCATGCCCTAATAATAATCCAGTTTTAGCTGATTTTGTAGAGAAATTGGGGCTATGGTAAGTTTCTCCAAATTAATTCTCATAGTTCAAGGTGGAAATTTAGCCACTCGGAACCTATCTTAAAAGTAGAGAGTTTGAGAACCTCATTCCGAGTGGAAAGGAGGCACATGAAATGTTGTTTCCAGTCACAGTTTATAATGCTAACGGGAAGGTAAAAGAGGTTATATCAAAAGAGAGGTTGCATCGTCGTCATTGGAAGATTTTTCAGGACAATGAGAAATTACCTAACTTCCAAAGCGCGGAAAAGGCGAAGATATCTAAAGTGTTGAAAGCCCAGTTGGATATGGAGTTTCCACAAAGATCTTTGGGATATCAAAACTAAAGTCTCTCAACGATAATCGCCAGTGAGGTTGAACCCGGCCCAATAGGAAGGGTGTGGGTAGAGCCGTTTCACAAGAAGTTGCGCTTTGCGTAGGCTTTCGGCTTTATCTTCCTTCCCGTAATTACGGTAAAAATGTTTGATCAGTACTGCTGTGGAAATATCGCTCACTCGCCACAGTGAGGATAATATGGAGTGAGTCCCGGCATAAATGAATGCGCGATTGAGCCCTACCAATTCGTCGCCACCCACCAAATCTCCCAAACCGGTTTGACAAGCACTGAGTGTCACAATATCGGCTTGAATATCAAGCCCGAACACTTCATTGACCTCAAAATTACCATCGTCGCTTTTGTCACGTGTCAATTTTAAGGAAGAAAATAAGGGATTGATCGGATCGAATTCCCCGTGCGAAGCGACATGAATGACTTGGTAGTCGCTGATATTTTTCTTCAGCCAACTTTCAGTAGCATTTTCCCGAGTCAAAACATCTATCTTGGGAAAATCCCATTTAATAGCATTGGCTTCCATTTCGGCCAATGGAAGATCGTAATTCATATCCCCAAGATCTGGATTACCCAATGCAAGAACCTTGATGTCGCGACTGCGCACCGTTTTTTTCTTGAAGGTGAACTGCATTACCGATGCACTTGGAGAATAAAATAGAGGATGGCGCTCAAACAAATAATTTTCTTCATTCTTTAAAGAGGAAAACGAAATATAGTGAAGATGCCCATGCGGCACGATTCCTAAAATACGCTTACTCTTTATAAAGGCTTCCACGGGTTTCACCAGTAAAGCATGTAGTCTTTTTGACTGCGCCTCCACAGGCGCCAGCTTTTGGATTCGGTCACGATAATCCGCTACAAGTCCGTTTAAATCCTTTTCTGCTACTGGAACACGAACCGAATCAATTTTTCCCTTTGTGACCACCCAGGCAACTAGTTCCTTTTCTGTCACCAGATATTCAACCAAGGCAACATTCTCTTCCAACAAGCCATACAATTGGTCCAAGGTAATTGCATCAACCGTAATGAAGTTTGAAATTTCAGGACTCTGCTCTTTGGCATCGATCAACAAATTCTGATAGAGACTTCTTGCTTCCACCAACTTTTGAGAAAGTTCTTTAGCCTCTTCTTCCTTTTCAGCAGAGCGGGCAGTTGAAAAAGCTTCTTCAATTTCACGAATGGATAATTTTTGTTTTGTTAAAGCATCGTACAACTTTTGACTGACATCATTTTTCAAACTAATTTTCTGATTGCCCAGAAGATCAATAAAACTTCTCGACTTGGCCCGCTCCGCATATTGGAAAGAATCTTCGACCTTTCCCATATCCAAAAGCAGCAAGATCAACTCTTTGTAAACATCCTGCTTATCGGTTAGGAAACCATTCTGGAATTCTTCTACCTTGATGGATGCACGCATTGCATCGACAACCTTAACCGCCTCTTTATAAACTTTTGCTGCAGCATCATTTTTTTTAAGTTGAACCAAGGCCACACCCTGCCCGCGCAGTGCTCGCCAACTCACTTCTTTAACATTGATTTCTGAAGATAAGGCGTAGGCCTTTTCAAACAACGGCACGGCTTCCTGCCATTGCTTACGCTCAAGAGCCAGATGGCCAAGTTCCAGCATGATTTTTACAACATTTGTGCGGTCTCCAATTTCGCTACTGAAATCCATTGCCTGATTAAAATGCCCAGCAGCTTTATCGAGACTTCCCATGCGCATCAAACTCATTCCCATATTACGATGCGTGTAGCCCTGCCCCCATTTGGATTTGAGTTGAATGTCACGCCGAAGGGCCTCATTAAAAGACTCCAGAGATTTTTCGAATTGCTTTTCCTTTCTATGCACCAAGCCAATATTGTTATGAGCCGAGGCTATATCAATGGGTGAGCGCATTTCGGTTGCCAGGTCCAGACTTAGGTGTAAGTTTCTCAAAGCCCGCTCAGGATCATTCAGAGTCCAATGAATCAAACCCAGCGTGTTATAGATGAAAGCCTGCCGCAATTTATCATTTAGTGCCTTGGCAATTTCCAATGATTGTCGTTGCGCTCGAAAAGCCTTCTGATAATCACCTTGAAACCAATGCGAGTTGGCCTGATACAATAGCGATTTCGACAATCCTGGTTTGAAATCATTTTTTTCTGCAAAGATCTGGGCCTTGGAAAAATAGCTCAAAGATCGTTCAAAGTCTCCCTCCTTCTCAGCGACCAGCCCCAAGTCCAGCAACAGTTCGACCTGAAGCTCTGCTTGCTCAAGATCAACAAACAATTCATAAGCCTTGGAAAAATATTCTTTCGCCTCTTTAAATTGATTGAGGCGGAGACTGTAAATTTTCCCTATTCTGCGAAACTCCCGAGCACGATTTAGATCTTCACCAATCTCTTCATTAATTTGTTGCGATGCAGTGAATGCCTTCAACGCATTGGAATATTCCGCCGCATTTTCTTCAACAATACCCAATTGACTGTAGCTTTGAGCCAAGCGATCGAGGATTTCATATTCTTCAAAAATGGCCAGCGCAGTTTTTAAATGTTTTACCGACTGGGGAAACTTTTCAGCCAATGAATAAAGTAACCCCAGAAAATAATGGGCATCGGCCAATTCTTCAGGATCCTCCTGCTTTTCGGCAAATGGCAGAACCCTATTTTGGTAGTGGATGGACTTTTCATAGTCACCCACTTTAAAAGCTGCTGTAGCAAGAGCCTTTACTATAGTCCGGGCCTGAAAGTTTTCACCCAAGTCTACTTTTTCAGGAACGAAGGGTGCCAGCACCAAAGCCTTTTCAAGAAAATTGATAGTCGAAATAAAATTACCGGACTTTGAAGCAGCAACTCCTTCAAGCACATTTGACTTAATATGCCTGATGGCAAACTCCTGCTTCTCAATTTCGCTCATACCGGGAAACCCATAATAGCGGTATCGAGCCCAGTCCAGGTTTTCAGGATGTTTTTTTGCCAATGCAATTTGCGCTTGGCGTAACGATTCCGCCGGATTGCCCTTTGAAAGAGTCGAGATAAAAACTCCATTGAACTCTTTCTGAAATTCCGGTTCACCGCTATGCAATAGAGCACCTGGAAACCCTTTAAACGTTACCCCCTGAAGCAAAACCGCCGTGGGCGATAATTCAAGTCGAGGGTCGAACGCATGCTCCACTTCCGCCAATGAAAACAAATGTGACTCAACCGGATTGGCATACAACGATTCAATTGAAATTCGCTGGAACTTCGCAGGCTCCTTGTTCAATGTAATGAAAGAGGATTCAGGTTCATGACGAACAACCCGAACAGGACTTTCAATATGGATCAGGCCAAAATGATTCCACTCTTTTAGAAAAGATTTCCGACTTGCAGTTTTCCCATTTAATTTGGCAACCGACGCAAATTGTTTATCTATATTATTAGGTAGACTTGACTCAAGAGCCAATAAACGGGAGCTATATAGGTTTCTCAAGTTGGCTGAGCGAATAAAATGCGGTAAAGAAGAAACAAAAGTAAGCTTGGCATTCTCAATTAAAGACTTGCCGCTCACCTTCAGAGCGGCCCAGGGAAGAAACTCCAACCTCCCTTCTGCCAAAAGCACAATAGACTTGGCATTCGCAAGAGCATCTTTTAGAGGCAAAGTTATTTTCTCTGATAATATTTCAATATCGGTCTGGCTGGCACTCGTGTTGGTTAGTCGTTGAACCAATTGAAAGAATTTTTTGTCCCCTGAAATACGACCCGAGGATATTTTTTTGCTGTTAATTTTCCAAACAAGGATATCGTTCCCCTGTCTTTGCAATTTAAAAAAAACTTCATCCTTGCGTAATAGTGACTGCAAAGTCTCTATTGCTGGAACATCCGAAGACACCCAATCGACCAGAGCCGGATCGTCTTCTGCTGCTAATTCGATAAACTCATGATATTCCTCCAGCAAAGATTCTGCCTCTTCTCCCTTCACCGAGGCCAGTTTCTCTGCGTAGGTTTCAATTTCACTGAAATATTCCTCTCGCTCTTCGTTTGAAAACTGATATTTCGGCGCCAACGCTTGAGTGATTTGTTTTTTGCCTTTTTCAGAATATAAAAATGCCTCGCCATATTTTTTCTGCTCAAACAAACTGGAGGTTATTTCCTGATATAGCTGTTCAATCATCGCCAGGGTAGATCGATCTGATGTAATTGCACGATAAGGCAGACGTGCCAATTCTTTTTCCGCATCAAGAAGACGAGCCAGGCGTTTCGAACTCTCTAACCGAAGCGCATCCAAATAAACGAACTGCCATCGAATAGCAAGAGGCGGGATCCAAGAGGTATTTTTGCTTTTCGCCCCCGAAAGGTTGAGGGTCAAATCCAAATTTTGCTTGATCCCCGGCCAATATTTTTCCGCATCCCCTTTTGCCAATTCCAATGCCATCTCAAAATGCTGAATGGAATTTTTGACATGAGTTCTGTTTTTGCGAAATGCTGCCAAACTTGACTTTACACTGTCAACTTCGGTTAAATTGGATGATAAAAATTTACCGGAATTGAAAGCCTGAATATGGAACAGAATGCCTAAATAATTATGCAATATTATCGAAGACAACGTATTTGAGGAGGGGATGGCCGTCTGTAAATGTTCAATGACCTCGTCCTTCCCTGTTGCAAAACTATTGCCCGAAGTTAAAACAATACGAGCCATATTTGCCGCATTGACAGCCATTCCATTTCTATTATCAAGCTTTTTTGAAAGCGCAAAAGATTCTTTAAAAAATTTCATACTTTCCTGGGCATCTCCAGCTTGAAAGTAATAGCTACCCAGTTGGTTTAATAGAAGTGCCTTTTCAAGAAGAACTGGAATGTTTTTTTCCACATCCAATCCATCGGGAATCAGCGCTAGTTTTTTTTGAAAATATTCAATCGCTTTCTTATTGTCCCCAAAGTCTCCATAAATTTTTCCGATGTAATGAAAGATCAGTTTCTGTTCGCCGGTTTTATCAAAACCCAGGGCAGCGGCTGAAACATCCTCCCCGAGTCCGGCTTCTATATTGACCTCGAACAAAGCAGAGGACTTCTTTTTTTTATCTGCTACTCCATATTTCTCAAGCTTATCGATGGCTTGGAAATAATAGTTCAAAGCCTGACTCATTTTTTCTGAATCGGGCTGCAAACGATTTTGCGAATAAACATTATTAGCAATGTTTCTGAGTGCCCGTGATAGTGAGGACTGATTTCCAGTTTGTCGGTTTAATTCCAGGCTTTCTGAAAAATGTTTGACTGCAAGTTCATAGTCCTCTTTCTCCTGATATGCCAAAGCAATTCGATCATGCAATTCTGCCATTCTTGAAAGGTTTTTCGTTTTCCTTATTATCTCCATGGCTTTCTTAAACTGCTTCACAGAGCTGGTTGGATCGCCAACCTTAAAAGATGCTTCACCATAACGCTGCCGGTATAAAGCTTCTCGCTCCGAATTAACAAATGGCAACCCGGATTCTTCACGTTTTCTGTAGTAATGGCGAGCCGAAAGGGGATTGTTTAGCAAATAATGTCCATTTCCAAGATTGAGGAGCAAATCGGCCTCGTTACGTGGATAGGCATTCTCATCATTGAGGGCCAGCGCTATCTGAAATTCATGCAACGCCTTTTCCAGAAAACCTTTTTCCTGCCGTTCTCGTTGTTCATAAATCCAACCCAGGGTTTGATGGAAAAATGCTTGTTGAGAATTTTTTGTAAGAGCTTTGCTAATTTCAGCTTCTGCTTGATCTAATGCCGGTGGGTCCAGGTAGGTATAGGACAGGCCAAGCGCATAAATTTCTGCATCGGATTCGGGGTTTTTCTTCATCCTTTCCTGGTAAAGCTTAACCGCCTGGGTACTTTTCTTAAGAGCTGCTGCCCCTTGCAGATACCCCCTATGCGCCTCCACTGTTGCCGGACTAAATTCAATAAGTTTTAGAAAAGTTTTAACAGCTAACTTGATTTCCCCAACACGGAGCTCCCATTCGCCTTTATCAAGAGCTTTTTTAATTTTCCCTTTTCGCGCTTCACTAAGATCGGCCACCTGAGATTCGTTTAAAATTTCCTCATAGATACTTAAACTTTTATCAAAGTTTTCCTCCTCCGCATATATCCTTGCCAATTCGAGGCTGGCCTTAAAAGACTCACTTTGCACTTGATGAAAACTCTTTATCGTATTTTTATAGGCTTCTTTCGCGAGCAGGTTTTCTGTGGCCCTATAATATAATGCACCAACGCGGTTTTGGATTGCCGCTGCCAATAAGGGGAGGTCTTGATAGGTTTTAGTCAGTCCCTGCAAGCGAGACACTTTTTTTTCCAGAGTAATCTGTTTTTCATGCAAATGGAGTATTTCTTCAATAGCTTTTTCTTTCCAATGCGGAACATCTGAAAAATCTCTCACCACCTGCACAAAGGATTGCACTAGTTTTTCCTGATTGCCGACCAATTTATAAATTCGACTTTGCAAAAATGCCGCTTCTGCCGCCAAATCACGTTGTCCGGCATAATTGCCGGTCACCTTTTGAAAATATTTTAAGGCCTGATCTGGAATTTCATTCTTAAGGTTGAGTTTTCCTTTTTCAAGAAAGCTACGTGCTTCGATTCGGTCCATGCCTGAGTATCTTTTTATGATCGAATCAAGCTCGCTCAATGCCGCATTTATTTTCAAGGAAGATGGAGTATCCTCAATTTCCAACAAAAGAATTTCTATTTCAGACAGACCGCTGACATTTTTATTGTCCGCATGAACTTCCAGTATATTTTTTAAAATTTTCTTTGCAGTCTCCGGGTGATTTAATTTGCGGTTTAATACCGCAAGACGGTAACGGATTTCGGCAAGTCCTTTTGCATTTGGAAATTGCCGGATTTGATTTGAAAGAGCCATGGAGCATAAATAAGAAACCTCGACACAAGTTTTTTCTAAATGCTTCAAAGAAGCGACAAAATCAGTTTCTAAAGGAATTCGTCCAGATTGAGGGAGCTCCCAGATATCAACCGATCCTTTTTGATGGGACGCATATAGAATTGTATTCCTGGCGCTCGGGTGCGGATAAAAATCGTAGGTAGAACTATCTGTTAACTGGCGCAGGTTTTCTGCACGACTATTTACAATATCCAGCTTCCAGATATTTGGATTATCGTCAATGGCCAGCTGTCCATCTCCATTGGTATCATCTGAATATCGCGCAAAAAACAAGGTGTTGTTTGACCAACTTGGTGACACATCTATTTCTGGCCCATTACTTACATCAATTAAAGAATTTGTTTTAAGGTTCAGCACCTTCAAATTGCTTTGAGTGGCTCCCGTCACAAAAGCCAGATGGTTTCCATCCGAAGAAGTTGAAAGGTTTATTCCTCCTTTTTCCAGAAGCAGGGATTTTTCACCGCTTTTCCAATCGATTTTGAAAATAGAAACTCCGGTAGATCGTGAAGCGAAATATATAAATTTTTGATCAGCAGACCATGCCGGGTCCGAATCCTCCCCTTTCCCGCGAAAAACTGGAATTGGATCACTTTCGCTTTCAAGATTAAGAATATAGATGTCTCCTCGCGGATCGCCACGATGGGAAACGAATGCAACGTATTTACCGTCTGGACTTACCTCAGGGCTTTTATCTTCCGTACTATGAAAAGTTAAACGGCGGTCCGGGGGCTGGATTCCTGTTCCCAGGTATTTCATCCAAAGATCCAAATTTCCCGAAGTATCGGAAACATAAACCATGAAGCGCCCATCCGGAGAAACTGAAGGCGAGAAATCTTCGCCGGGATTGGATGTTATCTGTACAGGTTGGGATGCCATGACCGGGTTCACCATAAACAGAAAGTACGCTGCAACCCAAAGCCATGCCCTGAATTTTGAACAAATGGAGAGTGTCATGGAAAAATAATTTAAAGTGTACTTTTAATAGTATAGCTTAATCAGAAAAGGAAATGCTGGAGAGATATACAAGGGATTATCAGAAGAACAACACCCTATAAGCCTTAGGTTTCCGATACACCTGTCCATTTAAAGTTCTGTGTGGGGTGCACAGGATAAACAGTAAATAGTGGAGTGTTATAAGGAACCATTGCTGAATCGGTATTTGGATTCAATAACAAGTGGATGTTGGCGAAATTAAAGCTCAAACCCTCCTGCCAGGGTTGTGAGGTGTTTTCAGCATAGGCTGGCACTTTATCTGATGCGTGGCTGCGAACCATCATACCCGAACCTCCTTGCAACCCATACTCATACAGATCTGGAGCGCCCTGAATCAGGATCGACACCTGAGAAGCATCAAACCAAATCTTAAAATTAGCAACCAGTTGCACATACGGCCCCAAAGTCCCTGTACGTTCTAATACTGCACGCGGGTATGCATATTCAAATGGCACTTCTGGCGTTCCCGGGTAATCAGCAGCACGAAACTCTTTTTCCTTGATTCTCGAAACTGATAAAAACAAAAGATTCGGATCGTCCAGCGGGATATCTAATATCTCGCCATCCTGATAGCTACAAATCTTTCCCATCTCAAATCCCAGCGGAAAAGAATAACCCATTTTTGCATAGTAAGCACGCATGCCTCCATCCAAGGGATCTTCCGGAGTTCTACTTATTTTTAAATCGAAGGGCATCATAAGATGAAAGGCATTGGTGCGCGAATTCATAAAGGGCGCACAAGCTCCAGGAAATTCTTTTTGTAAATCTTTATTATTAGGATCAAACTTTCTCGCACCGCCGCCAAAATGTTGGGCAGTTTTAGACTCCTTGCTCAAGCCAAATTTATTCTGATAGTAGGTGGTCGCCCGCTTCTGGGCCACATCCAGAAAATATTCCGGCGCGTCACTTTGCACAATTAGTTTTTGTTTTTCCTGCACTCCACTTTTAGCGGGGCGCATAGCTTCATTATAGATCTCCAATTCGGCTTCCGTTTTTTTAACATCTTGAGCGAGCTGGCGGGCAAGTTGCGGATCATTAAATGAAGTATTTTCGAGTAGGCCTACCGCCCGTTTCAGCATCTCCAACTTCATATTGTAGCGTTTGGGCTCTTCAGCCAATGCCTGAACAGTAGCCATTATGAGGCTGAATTGTTCCTCTGGCAAAAGACCTGCATTTTCGAAAGCATCTTCCTTGATGAAATTTAACGCCATAGGACCAAATGCCTCTTCCCGGCGCAATCCAAGCGTTAACAGATAATTCAGGTGCGCACGCGCCTCACGGGTATCCACAAAAGCCTCCAAATCGCAGTTGGGGTGATTAAAAGGCCCCTATTCTGACCGGAAATTGTCCGCTTAACAAGAAAAAACCTGACCCCTTGTCGGGTAATTAGTGAGGGGTTGCAAAAAGGCTGAAAATGCTATAAAACACCCCATAAATTAGACTGGGTGTTGTTCGCTCAAGAACTTATAATGCATGGATTTAAGTATGGAATTCGCGATCAATTTCGATGATATGAACTGGGTAGCAATCGGCCCTGAGTTTATTATCATTGGCACTGCTCTTTTTCTTCTTCTCGCAGGTCTAAAAAAGGAATTGAACCGCAATAACTTCTTGTCGATGTTCACTTTCGCTGGAGTTGGCTCAGCCATTGTTCTCACTCTTATTCTTTGGGTCGATGCGCCAACAGCCGCAAACGGCAATGATCCGGAAATGTTCAGCAATGCCCTTATCCACGACCGATTTTCCCTGACATTTAATTTAATCATTTTAGGAATGGCCCTGTTCCCCATTTTCGGATCAGTTCGTTACCCCCAAAATGATCACGAAAATAAAGCTGAATATTTTACTCTGCTGTTGATGGCTATTGCGGGCATGATGTTTCTGGCTAAATCTGGTAATTTAATTACCGTATTTTTATCTTTGGAACTGTTCTCCATTTCCCTATACATCCTTTGTGGATTTTCAGCCAAGCACGGGACAGGCAAAGAAGGTCCCAGCACCACACCCGAACTGAGCTGGGCAACAGTGGCCTCGCAAGAATCGGCGGTCAAATATATGCTGACCGGGGCTTTCGCATCCGCGGTTCTGGTTTACGGCATGGCTTTGATTTATGCAGGAAGTGGAACCACCGAGATACGACTCATTGGTCATTTGACCCAAGAAAACCCCTACACAAAAAACACGTTGGTCTATATCGGACTGGGATTGATGTTCTGCGGTCTCGCTTTTAAAGTTTCACTGGTGCCCTTTCATTCATGGACGCCAGATGTTTACCAGGGAGCCCCCACACCCATTACAGGATTCATGTCTGTTGCGACAAAAGCGGCGGTCTTTGCGGTGATCGTGCGAATTTTCTTCACCTCCTTTCCAGATCTGGACAAAACCTGGATGCCCATTCTATTTGGTGCATCCGTATTGACCATGTTGGTGGGAAATACGGCAGCTATTTTTCAAGACGATCTCAAGCGAATGCTGGCTTATTCCGGTGTTGCTCATGCTGGCTATCTTTTGATCGGTATCGTCACAAATACTCAAGAGGGCATGGCTAGCATACTTTTTTATCTTGCTGTCTATTTATTTATGAATATAGGCGCGTTTGCAGTTGTGTTTATGATGGAAGGAGAAGGCCAGGAAGGCAACTCGATAAATCGATTTAAAGGATTGGCAAAACGCAGTCCGTTCCTTGCGGCAGCCATGAGTCTGTTTATGGTTTCTCTAGCCGGATTCCCGCCAACGGCTGGTTTTTTTGGCAAGCTGTTTCTATTTTATGCGGCCATCAAAAAAGGTTATATCCTCATCACCATTTTAGCTGTGGTTGCCAGCATTATATCCGTGTATTTTTATCTGCGCGTCATTGTTATGATGTATTTTCATGACGATGAATCAGCCCCTCTACCCACTATGCATACGGGAATGCGGGCACTTGTCACTGTGAGCTCCATTGCAGTTCTGGCAATCGGTCTGTTCCCATCCTTTTTAATGGAAATTGCACGCGGGGCTATCCCCTTCTAAACCCGCCTGTTTTTAGCTTCAAAATTAAACTTCCCTTGGTTTTATCCCGATATAATAGAATAGTTTTAGCAATTTGACTGCCAATCAACCCTGAGAAAAAATGCCATCGATTCTTATTGCTATTTTTTGCTTTCTACTTGTAGCTTGCGGGCCACCAAGCGATTCTCTTGAGTACAAGATCAATCAATCCTTAAGCCAAATTGAAGACGAGCCGGAAAATCCGACCCTGCACTTAGAATTGGGAAGAGCCTATATTGAAAAAAAGAAATACAATTCGGCACTTAAATCATTGGTGGAAGCCATTCGCCTAAAGGGAGATTATGGCGATGCCTATCGTGAAAAAGGTATCGCGTTATTTTATTTAAAAAAATATTTTGATGCGGAAAAAGCTCTCAACAAATCATTTGCCCTCAATCCAACAAATGCAGATATTGCAACCGATCTCGGGTCCATATTCATCGCAACGGGGAACGTAAAGAAATCTCTACGATTTCTTAAAATTGCGCAAACCCGAAACAGCAACATGCATATAGTTTTTAATAATATGGGAGCCGCCCATGCTGAAATCGGTCAAAACAAACAAGCAATAAACTACTGGAAAAAAGCTCTCGAACATCACCCTTTCATGACAGAAGTTCATATCAATATGGGTGTGGTTTATGAAAGGATGGGGAAAAAGAAAAGGGCCAAGGCCTCTTATCAAAAGGCTTTAGAACAGGATAATAATAACCCCTTGGCTCATTACAACATGGGTGTCATCCACGCAAAAAATAAGGACATTGAAAAAGCCGTGGATTCCTGGGAGAAGGCACGCAAACTAGACTCAAAAGATGACAGGACATTAATGGGGCTGGGCTGGGCTTATGAAAAATTAGGGAAAAAAGAAAAAGCACTTAAAGAATTTTTAAAATCTATAAAGCTTGAACCCTTCAACTACGAAACTCATTATGCTGCAGGTCGAATTCAATCGGATTTAGGTCAATTTGAAAATGCGATAGACTCCTTAAAAAAATCCGTACACCTCGACCCGGAATTTGGAGATGCGTATTATAGATTGGGAATTGTTCACGACCAACTCAACGAGGGTATCGAGGCAATCTCAAATACCCTCATCGCAGAGATTATTTTTCACAAGAAAAAGAAAATGGATTTATACAAAAAAATGGGGACGCAGCTCAAGCCTCTATTCGAAAAATATCAGTTGGCGCGGAATAATTTTACCGAACTGCAATTGCCGGACACCTTAAAAGGATATGACTTGCATAAAAAAGCCAAAAGAATCCGCACTTTCCGCGAAAAATAGGAAAAAATTACCTGCTAATTAACGCTCAAGAGTAAAAGTAACTGGACCATTATTGATCAACTCCACTTGCATATCCGCTCCAAATTTACCAGTAGCAATCTTAAGCCCCGACTTCGAAATTTGCTGGACAAATTTTTGATATAGAAGCCGAGCCTCATCGGGAGGAGCAGCATTATCGAATCCAGGCCGACGCCCCTTGCTACAATCACCCGCCAGGGTAAATTGCGACACCACCAGAATTTCTCCACAAATATCCAGGCACGAAAGGTTCATCTTCCCTTTTGCATCAGAAAAAACTCTCAAATTAAGTGTTTTGTCTGCTAGAAACTCAACCTTTTCTCCATCGTCATTTTTTTCAGCACCGAAAAGGACGAGCAAACCTTTAGAAATTGATGCAATGGATTCCCCGCCTACAGCTACCGAAGCCCGGCTCACTCTTTGTAATACAATTTTCATTTTTTTTATCAGGGATTTTAAATCCTGGATCTTAACATCGAGGCGATTAACGGGCGCGGAAAATTCGCTTGTCTGAGCCATCAGGGCCAATAATAACTTTTACCTCCGTAAAACATTTTGGGCATCGGCCTTCATAAGCATTGCCGTTTTTATTTACATAAATACGGCGGTAGACATTACAACACTCAAACATTATTCCTAAAAACTTTTTTTCCTTTTCCATGTTTATAAAAATTTGAAGAGGCTATTTTTTATTCAAGGCTTTTCGCGCGCTCACCTTGGCTTCGATAAATATATTGTGAGGAATTCGCATAGCTTTTGTGATTCGTCTGATTTCCTCCGTCTCTTCATGTGCCATGTCACCATCTGCAGCAGCCACCGCAAAAAGACATTCCATAAATTGTAGTCGCTCGTTGTAGGAAGTCAGTCGGTTAATTTCTGTAACTACCTCATGAAAATCAAAGTCTTTTCTTCCCTGCTCTTCCACCACATCAAAAAGCAAGGTCAACTCCTTTCCCTTAAGCTCAAATTGTTCCGCAAGGCACGCTTTTAGAGCTTTTTTTTCTGCTGGGTCCAAGTGATTATCTACATGAGCAATAGAAGCCATCAAGGTTCCCACCAGGCAAAGAAAATACAATTTGTCTTCAGGAAGTTGGGATGCAACTCCTGAATGCGAACTTTTCAATTCGATCTTCTTGAGTACCCGTCTTTTAAAATACTTTTCCATGTCGGGATTCGGGTCCCGGGCATGTTCGAATATAGTTTTTTGAAATAAGTTTCGAATCCGCCCAAACGATCTTCTTGTGAAAGAAGATTTTCCAAGCCATTCCGAAAACTGATCCACCAACTGCTGCTCATCTCCTTTCATTCTTTTATGAACCTGCACCATATTCTCCAAGGCAGCTACGATCTCTTTTTTTTCAGCAGGTGTGGAAAGCTCGGCGACCATTTGGCGAAACAACAAATCCTTTTCCTTTTTTGGGACAGGCGCCTGAAGGTAAGGTTTCAATTCATCCAATTCATGCTTGGAAAGATCAAATTTCCTATAAAAGGATTTCAAGATATTAAGCTCAGACTGGCTCACTTCGCCATCCGCCCAGGCTACAGTAGTTAAAACCTTGAGGAAGGTTAGTTTTTTAAATTTTGACATATAAATTCTCTAAAAAGATGCATTAAATAATAGTAGTTAACTCAACCTGTTCACCATTGAGGTCTAATTAAAGCGGTTCAGCCACAATCGACCCGCTTGTCGAGACCAGGCAAACACATCGAGAAATCGGTCTTGATTAATATCGCCAAATGTCATTTGGTCGAATTTTTTGAACCGCGGTAAACGACGATCACTTTCATCAGAAAATTGCCACTTCCCCCGTCCTTGCAAATAATAAACCCCTTTCGTTGTCAAGATCAAGGCATCGGGACGAGTATTACCATTTCCATCCAGCAGATAAACTTTTCGAGAAGGAACGTGAGGTAGAATTTTATGTGACCGCTTTCTGAAGTTTCCACCCCCGGTATTCTCTAAAAAATAATTGGTTTCTTCAGGGTGCCCTCGATATATTTTAGAAATAGACCGGTTTACAACGAGAAGATCGTTATCACCATCCTGATCAAAGTCAGCCCAATCTGCGTGCATACTATCATCTAGAATGCGGGGCAATCTTGAGGAAGTGTGGTCAGAAAATTTCCCCACCCCATTATTTATTAATAGTCTGTTTTGCCCTTTTCCATAAACCAGGAATATATCTACCACTCCATCGCCATCGTAATCAGCAAACGAAGCATCTTGTATGCCAGCAGGAAGGACGGGCATTAACAAAGAGGTCAAATTTTCAAATTTCCCATCCCCTTTATTGATCCAGACCATAGTTTGATATTTTTTATTAGCGGGTGGCTTTACCATACTTCCAAAATAAAAAAGGTCTTTATCACCATCTCCATCGAGATCAACAGGTATTACTTTTTCAATACCAGGTGAAAGTGAGTAGCTCCCTTCTTTTTCTTTAGAATAAAAATAGCCTTTTTTATTATTAAAAAGAATTCGAGTTTTTGGGTTTTCGCTGCCACCAAGGATTAGAATTAAGTCGTCTCCTCCATCCCGATTCAAATCTGCAGCAGCAAAAAATTCGATTTTTTCTTTATTATTCTGAGTCCACTTGCCTGCTCGATTTTTCTGGAAGCCCTTTTTCCCCTGATTAACAAGAATATAAAGTTCGGATTTAGATTTGGTTAATATCGCAAGATCAGACAGAGGGTCTTTATTTGCCCTAAGAAAACTGGCCTGAGCTACAGAAAGCCTTTCAATTGGAAAAAGGCGAGTAGCATCACGAAATCTTTGACTTGCCGGATTATCTGCAACATGAGGTTTGGGACTCCCCCCACAAGCGGAAAGAAAGAAAATTAATAGCAGCCCTGGAATCAGGGAATTAATCGAAAAGGGAGGGAGGCAGCTCTTTTTTTGATAGATCAACTTGCAGTCCTTCATAAGCAGCTATGCTTTTGGGAAAAAGTTGGCGGGCTTCTGTTTCAATTTTATGGACAAATTCATCGTTATGAGTGGGATCGTGGTGGAACAAAACAAACTTTTCCACATTTGCTTCTTCGGCAACTTTGATTCCTTCTCGCATGGTGCTGTGCCCCCAGCCCTTTCTGGAGAACTCGCCATTCAAACCATAATACTCATCCTCGGTGTATTGAGAATCGTAAACGAGAACATCAGCATCACGACAGAGGTTAATCAGGTTTGTATTTGGCCTGTCTTCATAATGCTCGCAATCGGTTGCAAAAACAAGAGACTGTCCTTCGTGGTCTATCCTGTAAGCATAACACCCATTGGGGTGATAAAGGGGAGCGAGAGTGATTTTATAGTTTTCACCTTCAATTTCCTCACCCGGCTTAACATCATGATAAGAAATTTTAGCACCAAATAAATCTGTTTTAACAGGAAAACATGGGGGATTCATTTGCTGCTTGAGGACATCCTCAACTGTCATTGGCAGACTGGTTCCCCCAAACACTCTAAACTCATTTCCGGGAATAAAAAACGGCGTAAAAAATGGAAATCCTTGAATATGATCCCAATGAACGTGGCTAAATAATATCGTGCCCTTTACAGGTAGCTCTTTCATTAAAGCCATTCCCAGATTGCGAAAACCGGTACCGGTGTCTATCACTATCAATTCTTTTCCACAACGGATTTCCACGCATGTCGTGTTGCCACCTACTTTAACAGTTTCCGGGTTACCTGAAGGAACGCTGCCACGAACCCCCCAAAATTTTATATACACAATTAATTCCTTAAAAAACGTTTCTGGAAAACATAAGACATATGGAATAACATGAATTGATCCCCCCGGAGAAATAAAGCGCGCATTATAAACAATCCTCTTTTAGGTAACAATAGTTTCCTCCATTAACCCTCAGATATCGAAAAAGTCTCAACCAGTTCCAACTCCCTTGGATTCAGCTTTCCTTCACTCCAGTCACCTGGCAATGACTTTTGGAATCCTTTCGAAAACCATTGAGTTACCTCATTATAATCCAGATCTTTTTTTAACACCTGTTTTAAGGTAGTTGTGTTTGAAGTTAGGGACTCCAATACTGCCGCGTTTTCTATTTCGGAAGAGTACTTCAATAAGGCATGGGTTAATTGTGGGTTCATGTCCATAATTAGCGAACCATGCTGTAAAAACGCGGAGCGGAGCCTGCGTTGAGCACTGCCAATGAGTTTTTTTCCGTCAACGGTAATTTCACAATGATTAGCCACTGAAAAGCAGGCTGGAGACCTCCTGGACTGAGCATCTGAAATGTTATTCTTTCTACCGGCGATTTCAGCCTCCTCAATTCCACCGATCTTGAGAGATTCCAAAATGGCCTGGGATATCTTTTCAAAAGCACCCCTTAAACTACGTGGAAACGCTTTATGGGGTATTGGAGCAATCACACTATAAGTCAATTCATATTGGTGCAATAGAGCCCTTCCTCCAGTAAAACGGCGAACTACAGGAATGTTATTTTTCTCACAGGATTTCAGATCTATGTATTTCGATATATCTTGCGAATAACCGATTGAAAGTGTGGGCCGCTGCCAACCATAAAGGCGCAATGTGGCAGGAGCTTTACCTTCACTGCAAGCCATGAGAATGGCCCGGTCTATGGTCATGTTGAGAATTCCATCACCCAAAGAATCTTGAATTATCCTCCAGCTATTTTGATCCATACAAAGCTCTTCCATCAAACGAAAAAATCTTTTGACTCAATTGCAATCATTCTATAAATAATAGGTATGTTAAATAATATCCAGCATAAACAAAAATTTATTGTTGTCCTGAGCTTTCTTCTTGTGCTCACATTCGGGAATTTTTCATTAGCCTTTGAAAAGTTTGGCGAACTAAAAAAACAATGCCAGTCTACATGCCATCAAGCTGAACATATTAAACAATCTCGTCAAGATAAACTATCCAAACCCGAATGCAGAACCTGCCATACTGGAATTAATTCATCTCCATTTTCTCCGGCTCGAAAGTCGGTTTTTCCTGCGGGCAGTGGTCTCCTGTTAAAATCGCTGGTACAAAGCGTGCCCACAAAAAATTTAAACTCGCAACAAACTCCAAAAAGCGATCCAGAAAAAGAGATGGTTCTCATTCCCAAAGGTGAATTTGTTATGGGCTCCAATGAACGATGGGATGACGAAGCCCCAGAACATATCTCGTTCACAAAAGCTTTTTATATGGATACCAATGAGATAACCAATTCGGACTATAAAAAATTCATAGATACTTTAGAGCTTGAAGCTCCCTACCACTGGCCTGAGGGAAATATTCCGAAGGGTAAGGAACAACATCCTGTGGTTTATGTGAGTTGGTTCGATGCCACCAACTATTGCAAGTGGGCTGGAAAAAGATTGCCAACAGAGCAGGAATGGGAAAAAGCTGCACGAGGCCTGGACGGCCTGATTTATCCATGGGGAAATGAATGGTCGCTGGATAAATCCAATAATCCATACAAGCATTCCACGGGCACAAAACCCATTGGATCCTACCCTGAAGGAAGAAGTCCATATGGGTTAAATGATATGTCTGGAAATGTCTGGGAATGGGTAGACAGCCACTATCTCCCCCATCCTGGAAACCCTGTAACACGAGCAGAATATGGCAAAGACAAGAGAGTTCTAAAGGGAGGCTCCTGGTTTGATTGTCTTTCTTACGGTTGTGGGTTGAGCGCGCCTACATTCAACAGAAGCTTTTTCACCCCGGAAGTAAAAAATAATAGTTTCGGATTTCGTTGCGCCAAAGATGCAGGATAAACTTTGCTCTCATAAGATAAAAAAATAAAACTAAGGGAGATCCTCAGGAGTAATAAATGGAAACGCCGAGCGAAAAGGAAAAAACAAAACCTGAAATGCCGCCTGCCCCTAAACCTGAAAGCGGCCCCGAAATCAGCCTGACGCGAAAAATTTTAATTGGAATTTTTATATTGGGGTTTTGGATTTTTTTCTACTGGTTTCGTGAACCTTGAAATTTCCTTACTTTCTGTAGCCCAAACTCAACCGCTCATACTGTTCAGGGAATAAGTGGTTTATTCAGAGCGAAAACGTTTTTTGTTTAGATTCTCGTTCCCCGCCAACAAGTCCAAGGAGTTTTCATCTCTTGGAACCACGGCAATGCTTTCCTCACCGGGTGGAAAAACGAGAACAGAATCCGGGTGTTTTTCAATCGAATTCGGTAATTCTGATTTTGTCTCCATTGGCTCAGGTTCTACAAGAGGGGGAGGCAATTTGCCAAAAGCCGCGCGGGTTTCTCCATAAATCAAGTCCTTCGTATCTTTTGAGTATCCATCTTTAGGGTCCAGATGGTCCGCAGCGCCAATGGGTTGAAGCAATGGAGGCGGTTCTCTTAAATGGGACACATAGTCCACCTCCACGGCGGGGTTAACAGCGTGTTCGAAGACTTCAATATTGAATCCACGGCCACCGAAAACCAAAGGTTTGTCCTGTAATTTAACGGTTTTTCTGTAACGTTTTTCCTTTTCCGTGGGCTTCTTTTCAAACTTAAGTTCAAATGTTTCCGGAGGGGCCCTTTCGAATCGATCAAGGGTCTGATACCCCACATCCGCTTTAAACGCCGGTAAAGGTGGGGCTTTTCGGCCTAGTATCATCCTTTTCTTTTTCCCTTGATCCTGTTTAATTTCTGCCGACTTATCGAATTGAGGGTCGGGATCGAGAGGTTGTTCGATTGTAATATCTGAACGTAATGTAATTGTTATCTGAGGTGGGGAATCAGGAATTACAACGACTTCTTCTTCCTCACTTGCCCCACAACCCAGAGACAATGATAGGAAAAGAGCGGCACCATAAAAAATCAGTTTTCGGTAAAAAGAATCCATATATTATAATCGTCAGAAGACCATAACTTCTTGAAGGATAACAAATTTAAGCCCGTTTTTGGCAAAAACCTCTCCCACCTAAACAATATAATTCTATTAAATTCAATGCTTTACAAGTTAAGCTAAAATTGGTATCCTTTTCATATCCAATCAATTTGTTTATTTGCAAGAAAGGCATTCCCATGAACACCGGTTTGCGATCTCTTTTGGAACCACAAAAGGTACAGTTTCTTAAAAGAAAACTGGAGTTGGGAGAGATTTCTCCAGAAGAGTGCAAAGAAATAATGAAAAGATTGATTTTGCAAAAATATGATCGCATCCAAAACAGGAGCTTCCGTGCCAGCATTCTTGGGTTTGGACGTTCCCTGGAATGCAAATTAACCGCAAAAGCTTAGTATATCCCTTCCTCTTTACCTCCAATCCAGTAGTTTTCAACAGCCTCCACTTTATTCTTTCACTATCCCGGATTGAGTTTTGTGGTTCACACTATCCAAGGTATAATCCCGTTAGAAAATTTTTCAAGACTCGCGGATAATAATTAGCAAGGAGGAATGATGGGCGACAAGGATAAAGCGCTGGAGTTGGCACTCACACAAATCGAAAAACAATTCGGCAAAGGTTCCATTATGAAACTGGGACAAGCCGGAAGTCTAAAAGGAGTGGATGTCATTTCTACCGGTTCTATTTCACTTGATAGTTGCTTGGGGGTGGGTGGAGTTCCCAGGGGACGAATTGTAGAAATCTACGGTCCCGAAGCTTCAGGAAAAACCAGTCTGACCTTGCATATCATCGCAGAAGCCCAAAAATCGGGTGGAGTGGCGGCCTTCATTGATGCGGAACACGCACTTGATCCGGAATACGCACGCAATCTGGGTGTCAATCTGGATGACCTCCTTCTTTCCCAGCCTGATACCGGAGAACAAACTCTGGAAATCGCCGAAGTCCTCATCCGAAGTGGCGCGGTAGACGTGATCGTTGTGGACTCCGTTGCAGCCCTCGTTCCGAAAGCAGAGTTGGATGGGGATATGGGCGATTCGCATATGGGACTTCAGGCACGGCTCATGTCGCAAGCCATGCGCAAACTAGCCGGTGTGATCAACAAATCGAATACATGCCTCATCTTCATCAATCAGATTCGCATGAAAATTGGAGTAATGTTTGGAAACCCGGAAACCACAACAGGCGGAAATGCTCTCAAATTTTATTCGTCCGTGCGAATTGATATTCGCCGTATTGCCGCCCTGAAAGATGGTGATGAAGTAATTGGCAACCGTACTCGTGCCAAAGTAGTAAAAAATAAAGTCGCTCCACCTTTTCGAAATTGTGAATTCGATATTATCTATGGCAAAGGAATATCCAAAATGGGAGACCTTCTCGATCTTGGTGTCGCCAACGAAATCATTGCAAAAAGCGGGACCTGGTTTTCATACAAGGAAAACCGGATAGGACAGGGCAGAGAAAACTCCAAACGTTTTCTTGGAGAAAATCCGGACATGGCCAGCGACATCGAAAATCAATTGCGGTTGAAACTAGGGCTTGTCGGCTCAGAAGTAGTACCGCCTGACGAACCCGAAAAAAGCGAGCCTGCTGAAGTAGCACCTGATACCAAAAGTAAGAAAGCCGGTAAAAACGGATAATCGGCAATATGCCTGATCCTGAATCATTGAAAAGTGCTAAAGCCCATGCTTTGCGGTATCTCTCTTATAGAGAACGCAGCAAATGGGAGCTAAGTCAATACCTTGAGAAGAAGGAACACTCCCACCCGGTGATTCAACAAACCCTCAACTATCTTATCGAGCTTAATTACGTTAATGATCAACGGTTCGCTGTGCAATGGGGGCAATACAAGATTAACAAAAATAAACTTGGTAGGAATCGATTGTACCTGGAGCTATTAGGCAAAGGAATCGACAAAGAAACCATTGAAGGCACCTTGAATACCCTTTATGAAGACAACCCGGAAATGGAGCTTGCAGCACAATGCGCAAGAAAAAAATGGATCACTTTAGAAGGTGTTGAAGAAGAAAAGAAAAAACGACGACTGGTCCAATACCTGCAAAGAAGAGGATTTTCCTCTGATATTATTTACCAGTCGCTAAGGACCGTTTCTGAATCCGCTGATATTGAAAACCATATGATGCCCTCTTCCACTCTGGATCAGGATTAATGAAACATGGAATTTATCAACTCCCTTCCCCATCCAGTGGTTGCGGCTATCCTATTTGTATATGGGCTTGCCATCGGTAGCTTCGCCAATGTTTGCATCTATCGATTTCCTAAAAAAGAATCGGTTGTTTTTCCAGTTTCACATTGTACCGCCTGCTCGGCTCCTGTCCGTCCCTTCGATAATATACCGGTAATTAGCTTTTTGATTCTTGGGGGTAAATGCAGGGATTGTAAAACTAAAATATCTGCCATTTACCCTGCCATAGAAATCATCACCGCCTTGCTCCTTCTTGCAGGATTTTTAAAATTTGGACTTACTTTTGATTTTCTGGTTTACCTCGTGTTAGCTCCGGCACTAGTAATCATCACTGCAATCGACATCGAACATCAGATCATTCCTGATGTTATAACTCTCCCGGGAATTGTTTTAGGCCTTGCAGCGGGCAGCTATTCGATAGGATATCTCAACTCCTTCCTGGGGTTTTTAGTAGGAGGTGGGTTATTTTATCTCTTGGCAATTTTGAGTAATGGGGGGATGGGAGGAGGAGATATAAAATACATTGCCGCTGTCGGAGCCCTTGTGGGTTGGCAAAAAGTTCTCCTGATCATTTTCATCGGTGCCTTTCTAGGATCTTTTGTTGGATTATTTCAAATAGCCGTCCAGAAAAAAACGAGAAAAAGCCTCATTCCTTTTGGTCCATTTTTGGCCGTAACCACTTTGATCACATTGTTTTATGGAAATCTTCTGATAAAATTGTATATAGACAGTCTCGCAAGTTAACCCATTTGGGAAACCCCGTGACCAGAGACCAAACAATAGGAAATTAAATATGGATCAGGAAGAAACAAAACAAGACTTGCCACATGAACCCGAGTCGCAAAATGAAATAGAAAAACTGACGGAAAAATTAAATCAAATTTCCGGCGAACTGAGCACACTAAAAACCAATGTCGAAAAAAGAAAAAGCGAAACAACCACGCTTAAAATTCTTTTTTATACCGCGCTTGCCGTACTCCTGTTCGGGTTCATTTACACTAACCAGACCTTGCAACGCGCTCAGCATAATAATTTAGAAGCAAATATCACCGCTCTTCAAAGCCAAATTAACTACAACCTTCTTACTCTGCAAAAAAAACTGCACGAAGAAATAATAAATATGGAGAAACCTAAACGCGGGCTACATAATTCCATTAAAGACATGAACAAAGCCCTAAGTGCATTGCAACCTGAAACTCAAACCATGGATTCGCTGATCAGGAAATTACAAAAAGACTCACAGGAGTTAAGCAACATGGTTCGAAGAGAACAAAAAGATAATAACTTTACCCCGGAAGCCGTACCTTAAAAATATTTACTTAAGCCGTCGAAGCAAAAACCTTTTCTATCTTTTCGCAGTTTTCTTTCGAAGGCTGCCACCCTATCGCCTTCAGGTTTTCTTCCATCTGCTTTGAGTTTTTAACACCCACCAGAGCTGTTGCAAGACCCGGTTGTCGTAGTACCCAGTTTATCGCCATCTGACCACAGGTCTTTCCCTCATCAACAGCAATTACTTTTAGCTGCTCCACCTTACTAATATTTTGAACAAATCCCTCGCCAGTAAAAGTTCCAATGATACCTTTACTACGCCAATCTTTGAATTTGGTATTTTTATCGTACTTTCCGGTAAGCACCCCTGAGGATAGTGGACTATAAGCAATGATTCCGATATTATTTTCAATGCAAAGGGGTGCTGTTTCCGTTTCAATTTCCCGAGCCAATAAACTGAACTCAGGTTGCAGCGAAATAATTTCTGCGTATTGGAGACAATCTTTTATCTGTGCCGCCGAATAATTACTCACACCAATAGAGCGAATTTTACCTTGCTCCTGAATCTCAAGGAGGGTTTCCATAGTTTCCTGCTGTGAGGTTTCCACATCAGGCCAGTGCACCTGATAAAGGTCAATCCAATCTGTGTCCAATCGTTTTAAGCTCTGATCAATCTCCTCCATGATCGATTTTCGACTTGTGTCTTTTCGGAGCGCACTCAACGATTCCTTATCCCATCGAAGGCCACATTTTGTTGCAATTATTACTTTATCGCGGACGGGTTTAAGAGCTTTTCCTATTAATTCTTCCGAGTGTCCGAACCCATAAACAGGAGCCGTGTCAAAAAAATTAATGCCCAAATCGAAAGATGTTTTAATTGAGTCGATGGACTTCTTATCACCTTCATTATTCCAGAAGGGTGCTCCCCCGATACCCCAAGCCCCATAACCAATAACTGAGACCTCTAAATCACCTAGTCTTCTATATTCCATAAATAGCCATAAATTTAATAGTTATAAAATTCATTTATATCCTTTTCTCATTCAAGAGGATAATATTATAATCTTAACTTGGCTTCGTCTAAAATTTTATTATTGGAACCCATGAATTCTCTTTTAAGAGTCCTAAGCTATTTAAAACCTTATCAAGCAAAAGTTGCCCTGACTCTTTTTTTGGCAATATCCACCACTCTTCTGGATTTGGTTCCTCCCTGGCTAACAAAAGTAATTGTCGACAACCTTGTAGAAAACACGGAATTAACAGGAGTTTACTGGGCAATCGCCGGACTTGCCTTTGTTTATTTAGCACGAAATTTTACAAACCACAAACGTATCGTGGTAAATAATAAAGTTGAGCAAAACGTGGTGTTCGATTTACGTTCAGAGGTCTACCGTTCTCTTCAAAAATTATCTTTAAAATATTTTGAAAATCGTTCAACAGGCGAACTTATGTCACGCGCCAACGATGATGTCAATTACGTTGAAAGAATTTTTATCGACGGTGTCGAACAAGTTGTTACAGCTGCCCTTACCCTCATTGGAATTTCGGCAATACTTTTTTACATGCATTGGAAATTGGCGCTGGTAGCACTACTACCTATCCCTTTCCTAATGTATGGAGCATGGGTTTACACGGAAAGAGCACACAGCCAGTATCATGTGGTACGTAAGCGCGCAGCATCTATGAATTCAAAATTACAGGATTCAATTTCCGGTATCCGAGAAACAATTTCATTTAATCGCCAGCTTCACGAAGTAAAACAGTTTGAGAAAAGAAGCCGAGATTATTGCGATGGCACTTTGGCGGTCATGCGAATGTGGGCCATCTATTCTCCTACCATGATGTTTCTGGGTTCTTTGGGAACGGTATTGATCCTTCTATTCGGTGCCGGACTGGTGCAGACAAATGAAATAACCGTGGGTTCTCTTGTAGCATTCGTCGGTTACCTGGCGCTTTTTTATACACCGATCAATCAATTACATTCCGTCAACCATATGCTGCAACATGCCTTGGCTTCCGGAGACAGGTTATTTGAAATCATTGATACCGCTCCGGACGTAAAGGAAAGCCCCGATGCAGTCCTACCCTCTACCAATGTAAGAGGAGCAATTCATTTTGACCGGGTGGACTTTTCCTACATCGAAGGGAAACCAGCGGTTAAGGGAGTTGAGTTTACTATAGCCGCAGGAGAAAAAATTGCATTAGTCGGTCATACGGGAAGCGGAAAGTCCACGATCGTAAAATTACTCATGCGTTTTTACGATGTTGATTCGGGGCAAATCATTCTGGATGGTCATCCCATAAAAGATTTAAAACTCTCCTATTTAAGAGAACAAATCGGGCTGGTTTCCCAAGATCCCTTTTTGTTTAATGGCACTGTCGCAGAAAATATTATGTATGGAAATATTGAGGCCAGTAAAGAACAGATTATTGAAGCCGCCATCGCATCACATGCGGACCCCTTTATAAGAAATCTTCCGGATGGCTATGACACACAGGTAGGTGAACGAGGAGTAAAGCTTTCAGGGGGAGAAAAGCACCGAATCGCTATCGCCCGCACCTTCTTAAAAGATCCCCCCATCATAGTGTTGGACGAAGCAACATCAACAGTAGATACAAAAACCGAGTACCACATTAAAGAAGCGCTGAACAAATTGATGGCTGGACGCACTACCCTATTTATTGCACACCGATTATCTACCCTTGAAGGGGCTGACAGAATTTTAGTTATGCGGGACGGTGAATTGGTTGAAACAGGGGTACACGATGCCCTGATGGGAATCGATTCAGAATATGCAAACCTTTTCCAACATCAGGTTCACTTGTAAAGCGAGCATTGCGAAATCGGCAAGTTAAGTTCCTACTTCTACGACTTCTCCCATTTTGCGAAATTTTTCTTCGCGCGACTTTACCAGTTCATCAGGGTCGGTTTCTGTCAATTCAGAGAGGTTTGATCGGAGTGCTTTTTTTAAACGGATGGCCGCCTGTTTATGGTTCCTGTGCGCTCCCCCTAAAGGCTCGCGAACAATCTGGTCAATGATTTCAAATTTCAGCAAATGGTTTGCAGTCAAACATAAAGCATCCGCTGCTTGCCCGTTTTTCTTCTTATCCTCCCAAAGTATGGAAGCACAACCTTCCGGAGAGATCACCGAATATACCGAATGTTCCAGCATTATAATTCGGTCGCCAACGCCTATCGCCAAAGCTCCACCTGAGCCCCCTTCCCCAATCACCACGCAAATGATGGGAACCCGCATTTGGATCATACTGAACATATTTGTGGCAATGGCTTCTGACTGGCCTTTTTCTTCCGCATCGATTCCGGGGTAAGCTCCTGGAGTATCAATGAATGTAATGATGGGCATATTAAATTTTTCTGCCATTCGCATCAAACGAAGTGCTTTACGATATCCTGATGGTTGCGACATACCAAAATTCCTTGCAATCTTCTCTTCCATTTCCCTACCTTTTTGATGCCCTACAACCATCACCGACAAATCGCCAAATTTGGCAGGTCCCGCAACAACGGAAGGACCAAAGCCACCGTGGCGATCTCCGTGCAATTCAAAAAAGTCAGAAAAAATATATTGAATATAATCCAGCATATGAGGCCTGTCCGGGTGCCTCGCTACCATTGTTTTATCCCAGCCCTTTAGATTGGAATAAACATCGTGCTTCATTCTGCGAAGTTTCTTTTTGAGCTTTGAAATCTCGTCTGTTATATCCCCAACACTGTCATACATATGGGAAAGAGATACCAGATCGTGTATCTGAGTTTCCAAAGCAAAAATTTCTCTTTCAAAATCGAGTATCTGAACCATAAAATTTTACAAAGTTAAGTGGATGTTAAACATTTTAGCATAAAGCAGATTTCGGCCTCAATGGCTGCCCATGCAATTATTGATTCTAGTAAAAACCGAAAATTGGGTGAATCAAGTTTTGTAAGGTTTTTGACTCGTTTAATGCTTGTGCCCCTGCAGTGCCAATTTTATTTTGCCCCAACTTCAAAGACTCCAAGCTTGAAAAACTGGGCGAACTGGCAATCGCTAAGGCACCTTCATCGCCAATCCGATTGAAATTTAAATTTAGTTTTTTTAGTTTTCTCAAGCTACTGGAACGGGCCAGAGCCTTGGCTCCTGCATCGGATATATTATTCTGTGAAAGATTCAGCGAAACCAACTGTTTTAGTTTTTCAGATTTTGAAAGTGCAATAACCGCCTTATCTGATAAGTCATTATTTTTTAAATCCAATATTTCCAGTTTGCTCGCAAATGGAGACTGCAACAATACATCAACCCCTAAATCTCCAATCAAACCCGCACCTACTTCGTTTAAACGGTCCGCACGATTCAGATCTTTAAACCACTCCATTAATTGAAAACGTTTCCAGGCATCCTTTGCTGACTTTTCAATTGGATTGTAAGTCAATTGTATCTTTTTTAATTTTTTCAATTTTGTCGAGTGAGTGAGTTGTATAGCCCCCGAACCATGTATTTGATTGTAGTTCAGGTTCAGTTCCTCCAAGTTCAACAAGATGTCCGAATCAGCTATCAAGCCTGCCCCCTCATCCGAAATGTGGTTATGATACAAATTTAAAACTTTCAAATTTGATAATGGTTGCGATTTGGAAATATACCCAACCCCTCGGTCGGTAATATTATTATTTTCTAAATAAAGAGCAGTGAGTTGATTAAGATTTTTCGATTCAGCCAATGCACGGACACCCTCATCTCCAAAACTTCCTTTATAAAGAATCAAGGTGATCACTGTTTTCAACAATGGAGACTGAACCAGATGAGCAACGCCTTCATCTCCCAAATTTTTACCATTGATTCGTAGAACCTGATCGTTTCGCTTTAGTTTTTTTTGTATATACTTTTCAATTTCTTCGCCTGTCATCCTTGGCGATGCAGAACCCAAGGTAAAAAAACAAAGAAAACAGAGTATTATTTTTAATTTATATAAACGCAGCTTCATCTTCCAAAAATTTGCAGTGTGGATAAAATTAGGAGTAACTGTTTATAACTATCTTACATATCATTAGAACTGTTTTCAATTTCTCTTAAGCGGGATTCCAACTCTTTTACCTTCTTTGCAAGATTGGGAAGTTTCGGCAAAGTAGCCATATAACGCTTCCATGTACCTGTGGGAACAGCTGGCCAACCGCTCACGACCTCATTATCATCAAGATCACGAAAAGTCCCGGATTTTGCAGTCACGGTTACCTGATTTCCCAGTGTCACGTGATCGGCCAAACCAACCTGTCCCGCCAACACCACATGATGACCCAGCTTACAGCTTCCAGCCAAGCCCACTTGAGCAACCAGAATGGAATGATCACCAACCGTACAATTGTGAGCAACCTGCACGAGATTATCTATTTTGGTTCCCGTCTTAATAAGTGTTGTGTCCATAGCCGCCCGGTCGATACAACTATTGGCACCAATTTCCACGAAATCTTCAATCACTACCCGACCAAACTGATTGATTTTATAATGGCAGCCTTTTTCATCCACTGTGTAACCAAATCCATCGGCACCTATTACCGCCCCGGCATGCACGATGACATGTTTGCCGATTTCAGTATTTCGGTAAAGAGTGACATTCGGATACAAGGTGCAATGGTCATCAACTTTACAATTGTTGCCGATCACCACATTCGGATATATAACCACATCATTTCCTATAGAAACATCATCCTCTATACAAACCCCGGCGGAAAGAGTCACCTTTTCACCAAGCACCACATTTTCACCCATCACAACGCTTGGGTGGATTCCCGGTTGCAGTCGAGGTTCCGGATACAGTGCTTGAACCAAACGCGCAAAGGCTAGTTCAGGTTTTGCAACCACGATTTGTGGAATAGAAACATCGACAGGGTTCACAACAAAAACCGCTGATGCTTTAGACTCTTTTAATGCGTCAAGATATTTATTTCGCATAAGAAAGGTGACATCCCCTTCTTTTGCATCATGAACACCGCGTACTCCGCTAATTTCTATAGAACCCTCCCCTTCCAAGGTTCCGGATACTAATGAAGCAACCTGTTCCAGCTTCATGTTTCCCCCTTCCAGATTTCCAAAACAGTTCTTAACAAATTTATATTATCAAAATCAAATCACAAGGCTCTGATTGATAGGATTGACCTTTCCATCAACCAACTCCAATACTCTATCCAACTGCCCGGCAACTCTTTGACTATGGGTAACGAGAACAAAAGTTTGATTAAATTCTTTATTAAGCCTGCGAATCAACTGGATCAATTGGTCACTGGCATGGGTGTCAAGATTTCCCGTGGGTTCATCCGCCAATAATAAATCTGGCTGATTCATCAGGCCTCTTGCCAAAGCAACCCGCTGACTTTCTCCTCCAGACAGCTCTCCGGGTTTATGATTCATTCTGTCCTTCATACCAACCTCACACAAAAGATTTTCTGCTCGTTCTTTTGCAATCGAAACTTTTTTATTTTGAATCAAAGCAGGGAACATCGTGTTTTCTAAGGCAGTGAAATCTGGTAATAAATTAAAAAACTGAAAAACAAACCCGATATGAATATTGCGGAATTTTTCCAAAAAGGAATTCCCTTGCTTATAAATATTCTTCCCATTAAATAAAACTTCACCCTTCGCTGGCCTGTCCAGCCCACCAAGAACGTGCAGCAGAGTACTTTTCCCTACACCGGATGCCCCTACGATTCCAAGGACCTCTCCAGAAAACACTTCCAGGTGAGTCTCGTTGAGAACATGGATGATCTCGCGTTTAGTCGCATAGCTTTTATCAACACCTACCGTTTCGATAAGGCATTTTCGATTTATATTTTCGGCATCATTCATAACGAAGACCATCCACAGGGTCCATTCGAGACGCTCGCCACGCCGGATACAGAGAAGCTAAAAAACATATAGTGACAGAGAAAACCACAATCAGAAATGAATCCAGGTATTGAATTTCAGAAGGAAGTTTATCGAGATAATACACATCGCTCGGAAAAGCAGTTATGCCAAATAAATTCTCTATAAAACCCACTATTTCGTTGAGATTGGGAACAACGGTGAATCCACCTATACAACCGATCAACGTCCCTGCCACACCAATAATCAACCCTTGAAAACTGAAAATTTTCATTATGCTGGTACGCGACGCACCCATGGATTTTAGAATGGCTATTTCTTTTGTTTTTTCCATTACCACCATAAAAAGCGTACTCACTATATTAAAAGCCGCAACGAGAATAATTAATATCAGAATAATGAACATGACAATTTTTTCAAGACGCAAGGCGGAAAACAGGTTTTTATTCATCCGCATCCAATCTCGCGCATAATATGGAAAACCAAGGGTTTCCTGTAGGGATTCGGAGATTTTATCTGCGCTATCTATATCATCCACACGAATTTCAATTCCGCTCACTTTGCCTTTCATCGCGAAAAATTTTTGCGCTGATTGGATGGAAATAAATGCCAGACTGGAATCATATTCATACATTCCAGACTCAAAAAATCCTACCACCTTATAAAGTTTAATTTTCGGAACCAATCCCATAGGCGTCAATCGGGATGCGGGGGAAACCATAGACACTGCATCATCCATCTGAACCCCCAGCTTTTGCGCAAGCTCCTTTCCCAGAATTATCTTGTCGCGACGAGGACCTGAAGTAGCATTCTTACTTCTATTCAACATGCCTATTTCACCTCGAATCATATTCTTCTCAAGATCCGAAACCATCGCTTCGCGGTTGGGATCGACCCCGCGCACAACCACTCCAGAGGAATTGCCACCAAAGGTAAGCATAACTTGATTTAAAATAAAAGGAGCTGCCGCCTTAACACCTTCGGTCTGCATTACTTTTTTTAAAACAGATTCGAAATCATCCATCCCTGACCGGGTGATATTGGTCACTACAATATGACTGTTTGTACCGAGAATTTTATCGCGAAGATCTTTTCCAAACCCTGACATCACAGCAATGACAACGATCAACGCCATCACTCCGAGAGCCACACCACCAATGGATATCCAAGTATTGAGGGATATAAACTTTTGCGCACGCTTGGCTTTGAGATGACGCAGGCTGACAAAAAGTTCAAAGGACATATAAGGGGTGAGTCAAGGACTAATCCCTGACTCCTTTTTCAATTGAGGGAAAAGAATCACATCACGGATGGAAGGGCTATCCGTGAACAGCATAACTAAACGGTCAATGCCTATTCCTTCCACAGCCGTTGGTGGCATGCCGTATGCAAGGGCGCGGATAAAATCATTGTCCATCCAGTGAGCTTCATCATCACCTGCCTGTCGTTCCGCTACCTGCCCTTCAAATCTATTCTTTTGATCTATGGGGTCATTCAACTCTGTGTAGGCATTGGCTATTTCTTTTCGACCAATAAACAGTTCAAATCGCTCGACCAAACTTGGATCATCTTCCTTTTTCTTGGAAAGAGGAGACAATGCTAAAGGATAATCTGTAATAAAAGTCGGTTGTGACATTTTAGGTTCCACAAAATGGTCGAACAATTTTGCCAGAATTTTTTCATGACTGTCCTTTTTTTCCAGCGCCACTTTATTTTCCAGGGCAAAGGCAGCTGTCTTTTGCGGGTCGCCCAAATGCTCTTCCGCAACACCTCCGATGTCTATTAAAGATTGCCGGAAGGTACAACGCCGAAAGGGCTGAGAAAAATCAATCATTTCCGTCACTGATTCCCCATTCACAATGCTGGTATAAGGAAACTTAAAATTGTTTTCTGGAAAAACCTTTTCACATATAAAACGGAACAAGTCTTCCGTTAAGTCCATCAAGTCGTTGTAATCCGCATAAGCCGTATAAAATTCCACCATAGTGAATTCGGGATTGTGCTCGGTAGATATGCCTTCGTTGCGAAAATTTCGGTTGATCTCGTAAACCCTTTCGATCCCTCCTACCACCAACCGTTTGAGATAAAGCTCGGGTGCGACACGGAGATAAAGATCCATATCCAACGCATTATGGTGAGTTTTGAAAGGCCGGGCTGTAGCACCGCCTGGGATGGATTGCATCATTGGGGTTTCGACTTCAAGATAATCCCGATCATTTAAATAATCGCGAAGTGCGGAAATGATTTTACTGCGAAGAATGAAAACTTTTTTAACATCGGGATTAACAATTAGGTCCACATATCGCTGTCGATAACGCAATTCGACATCTTTCAATCCATGCCACTTTTCCGGAAGAGGTAACAAGGATTTAGACAAAAGAGTGACCTTACTTGCGAACAGGGTCAACTCCCCCGTTTTTGTTTTTGATACTCTTCCATTTACCCCAATGATATCTCCGATATCAAACTTACCGAACAGTTCATAGGCATCATCGCCCAAAGCATTTTTATTTACAAAGACCTGAATTTGCCCGGAGGAGTCTTGGATATTTACGAAAGTGGTTTTCCCATGTTTGCGCCGCGTCATGATGCGGCCCGCCGCTATACATGTATGATCCTTTTCATCCAGTTCCTCTTTGGTTCCTTCGGCAAAATCACGCACCAACGATTGAATGACAGTGTCTACTTTAAACCGGTTGATGTAAGGGGCAATGCCTTTTTCTCTCAGGTCTTCGAGTTTTTCATGCCTGAGCTTGATCAGATGTCCTAATTCTTCCATGAGCGATTTAATTCTTTATCGAATGATATTGAGGAAATGGATTTAAATTACAGTTTTTGTCCAAGCGGAATTTTTAGAGAACAACAATCTATTATCTGGCGAATTCGGTAAATCGGGATTCACGAACCACAGTCACTTTAATTTCACCGGGATACGTCACCTCTTTTTCAATTCTCTTCGCCACATCGCGTGCGAGGATATTTGCACTTTGATCGTCAGTTCCACTTGGAGTGACGATGATTCGAACTTCACGTCCTGATTGAATGGCAAAAGTTTTTTGCACACCCTTAAACGAATCGCCAATATCTTCGAGCTGTGTCATGCGTTTAACATACGTTTCCAGCATTTCTCGTCGCGCGCCCGGTCGCGATGCAGAAATCGTATCGCCTGCAGCAACGAGAACGGCATAGGGAGATTCCGCTTCACAATCTTCATGATGCGCCGCGATGGCATTTAGCACAAAAGGGTGTTCCCCATAGCGTTTAGCGATATCTACCCCTAAAGAAGTATGAGTGCCATCGGTTTGATGGTCGATTGCCTTACCGATATCGTGCAACAGTCCTGCACGTTTTGCCATGTTTTCATTTAATCCAAGTTCAACAGCAATCGCCCCACAAACAAATGCCACTTCCTGAACATGTTCGAGAACATTCTGTGTGTAACTGGTTCGATATTTGAGCCTGCCAAGCAACTTAACCATTTCATGGTGTACATTATCGATCCCAACATTAAGGATGGCCTGCTCTCCCGCTTTCTGAATCTCTTCAGTGACTTCTTTTTTACATTTAGTGACCACATCTTCAATTCGTCCAGGGTGAATACGACCATCGAGAGTTAAATGTTCAAGAGCCCGCCGAGCCACTTCTCGCCGAATTGGATCGAAACCCGATAACACAACCGCACCCGGCGTATCATCAATGATCAAATCAATTCCTGTTGCCTGCTCGAGTGCGCGTATATTTCTTCCCTCGCGACCAATGATTCGGCCTTTGATATCATCGCTAGGCAATTCAACTACGGCAACCGTTGTCTCTGCAACATGGTCGGAAGCCAGCCTCTGAACCGCCATAGTGATCAGTTTCCGGGCTTCATCGTCGGCTTGTGATTTTACCTTCTCCTCTATTTTTTTGACTTCGCGCGCCGCATCCATCTTGGCTTCATCTATGACTTTATTCTTTATCTCTTCACGTGCCTTTTCTGCGGTGTAGGAACCGATCACCTCCAGGTTTCTCAGTTCTTCTTCAACCAGCCGTTTGTATTCGACCTTTTGCTGTTCGACTTCTTTTTTATTTTCATCCAGTTTTGAAAATTGAGTTTTGATTTCCTGTTCACGCGACTGAAATTTTCCGAATTCGTTCCTTATCTCTCTATCTTTTTGTTCCAGATCTTTTTCCAAGTCACGCAGACTATCGCGTTTGCCCTTCATTTCCTTTTCTAATTCGCTTTTAACAACCAGGGATTTTTCCTTCGCTTCGATTTCAGCTGTCTTTAAGCGGTTTTCCACTTCTTTATCCGCTTCCTCTATAATTTTTTGGCGACGAGCTTCAGCATCCTTGATTTGATATTCCGTAAATAACTTCCGCAAAAAATAACCAATCGCATAACCGATCGCCAGAGCGAACGCCATTCCCAAAACCAAGGTACTGAAATTTACTTTTATGGCAGTAAAAATATGCATTTAAATACCTCTTATAAAAAGTAAACTGCTAAGAGTTCCCGGAAACCTCAGCCGTTTAACGTGTTTTTTTCAGTAATAACTTTTTGCACCTTTTTATCCCAAGAATCTTGATGCAGGGAGTCCAATATTTGAAAACTGTAAGCGACCCCTAGGCGCAAAGAGTTTTGCGGTAATTCCTCAAACAATTTGTCATAATAACCGCCTCCAAAACCAATCCGCCCGCCAGAAAAATGAAATGCCAACCCAGGGGTGACAACGGCGTCTATTTCATCGGGTGGGACGATATGGACACGGGCCCCGGAAGGTTCTCTAATTCCAAAACCATTGAGTTCCAAACCCGTTTCCAAACTTTCAATCTCACAAATTTCCATTTTCTTTGCGTTTTTTATAATCCGCGGAACATAAACTTTTTTCCGCAACATTAAAGAACGCGCAATCATGGCATCGGTGCTCACCTCTTGTCCAAACGAGAGGTAATATAAAATATGTTGGCGACTTAAAAAATCTTCACAGGAAAATAGATTTTCTTCTATTTTCCGGCTTAAATCCGCAACCTCTTTAGCGCTTAGATCATTTCTACGCCGGATCATCATCTTCCGGACGGCCGCCTTATCCAATTTCGGAGCAGTGCAAGCCATAATACCAATCCTGCTAAGTAACAATAATCGCGCAACCCGCGATCTAACCGGGCATTTTAAAAAATTTAGGTGAGAACCAGCAACATCAGGGAGTCAGCCCGATAGCATCAGGCCTGAGGAGAGACAAGATAAGGCAAAATAACCTTTTGGTTATTTTTATGGGTATATCAAAAAACGAAACAAAATCATATGCTTCGTTCATAATCTTCGCTCCGCAATTAGGCCCAGAATTCTTTAAAACTGAAAACTGGATCATATATATTCAGGCTCACCTGGGCTGCTTGCCCCTGAAGCTCTTAACTCAATTAAAAAGTCTCCCCGTTCATGCCGTGCAAAAACTATTTTTTGAACCTGTCAAGGACAGGTGGGGTATCCGTGAACTGCTTTAGGCTTCCTGCCCGTTAAGGAAGGCATGCACACCGCAGCCGATTCATCAACCCCTTTTACGAACTGTTGGCTCAAGAAATGAAATTTTTACTCGAGCACAACAGGGAGACAGCAAATTCAAATTTCACCACATCCTAACACAAAGGCAAAACACCCTCAAGGGCTATATGTGGAACATAAATATTTATTTATCAATACCTTGAAGCTCGTTTTCCAATGCGTTTACCAACCGCCCTATTTTTTCTTCATGGTCTTGATTCTTAATCTGTGTCTGCTTTTGTAGCTCCAATAACTCCTGCGCAATATTTAGTGCAGCAAGCACTGCAAGGTCCAAAGACGGAGTTTTTTTTCGCACCTCGGCCAACTCATGCATTTTTGCATCGACATAAGCGGCGGCCTCTTCTACGGTGACCTCACCGGAGGAGCTTTTCAAGTTATAAGTTTTACCGTAAATCTGTATTTTTGCCATAGTCCAATCAGGTTAAATCGAATTTTTCAAGCTTTTCCAATAAATGGACAACTTTTTCGCGGACCTGCTTCCTGCAAACTTCATTATTTTTGTTTTCCGATTCTAGTTCCGAGAGGCGTTCCAGCTTTTCCCTAATAAATTCTTTTTCTTTCGCGAGAGATTCGCCTTCGCGCGTCAAACCTTCCACCTGCACGGTCAACTTTTCGTTCTCGTCTTTAAGTCGGCGATAAGCCTCAAGTAAAGTCGAAACACTTGCCTCTAACTGTTCCATATCAGGTTTGGACATGGCGGAATCGTAGCACCCCAAAATTTGGGTGTCAATGGGCTCAATGAGGGGAACTATTCTCTAAGGGACGCGGCCAGTTCTGTTTTTAGCGTTTGAATGATAGTCTCAAACAGGGGATTAACCTCATCATCGGATAGGGTTTTATCTTTGGACTGAAAAGAAAGGGCAAAGGTGAAGCTTTTTTTATCAGACTGGATTTTCTTACCTTCAAAATGGTCGTACAACTCAACACGATTTAATAGAGGATGGCCGGTTTTTAAAATCAAATCCGAAGCTTGCTGCGAAGTAATCTGCCTGTCCACTAAAATAGAAATATCCCGATATGTTTCTGGGAATTTGGCAATGCTCTGAAAACGGGGTCGTGGGGGAAGTGACTCCTCCAGCTTCTGCAAATCTATTTCCCAAACGAAAATTTTCTCGGCAACTCCCGTCTTGTCGGGTGATAGCTCTCCCATATAACCTAGTTCCATATCACCTGAACGACAAGCCACTGATTTTTCAGAAAGCAAAAAGGGTTTCTCCGAATTTGAAGAATAGTCCAGTTGCAATCCGTTTTGAGAACATAATTTATCCAAGGCTCCCTTTAAATCATAAAAATCATATTCCTTGCCACGCGGTTTCCAAGGCGTAAGTTCATAAGCCCCCAACACCGCCGCCGTCAATACGGTTTTTTCAATTCGTTCCCCTTTTGAATTCGTATAATAAACGCTGCCAATCTCGAAAAGTTTTAGCGGTTTTTGTCCTTTACTCAAATTGTTCGCGATGGTCTTGAGCAAGCCGGGAATCAAGCTGGTCCTCATAGTATCGTTTTCCGAACTGAGAGGGTTTCTCAATGGAATCACTTTATCTTGCTCCGATGCGAAAGAGGATAAATAAGCTTCCGCCTGTTCACTTTCAATAAAACTGAAATGAACTGTTTCAGAAAAACCGGTATTACAAAGCACCTCTCTTACTTTTCGAAGAAGGGTTTGCTTTTTGGCAATTCGAACCGGTCGTACCGAGGCTACAGGGAAAACGGTCGCGACCTTGTCGAAACCATCGACTCTGGCAATTTCTTCGATCACATCTATTTCGCGTGTCAAATCCGGTCGAAACCCCGGCACCTCCACCAGCAGGGTATCGTTCGACAGTTCCTCTTTTATCTGCAACCCCAAACGAGAACTAATTTCATTTATTCGCTCAATACTAAATTGGGAACCTAGCACCTGATTTACGCGGGAAACCCGCAATTTCACCTGAATGTTCTCTCGGGTATTCGGGTAGACATCAACTCTGCCTTGGCAAATTTCTCCTCCTGCCAACTCCTGAATCAAACAAGCCGCGCGTGCCTGAGCCGTGATGACTCCATCCATATCGACGCCGCGCTCAAACCGATAAGAAGAGTCAGATCGCAAGCCATATTTTTTTGAACTTTTTCGGATGGTGGCAGAATCAAAACAGGCACTTTCCAAAACCACGTTTTGAGTCGCTTCAGAAACCTGGCTGTTTGTCCCGCCCATGATCCCGGCCAGAGCCACTGGTTTTTCCGCATCGGCAATGACCAAAGCATCTGGCTCCAGTTTCAACTCACTGCCATCGAGGCTGGTAAACGGCTCACCTTTTTTCGCGTTTCGAATTACGATTTTATTTCCAGAAAGTAGCTCACGATCAAAAGCGTGCAGAGGTTGACCGTATTCCATCATTACAAAATTGGTGATATCAACGATATTGTTAATGGGTCGCAATCCTATAGCCATCAACCGGTCACACAACCATTTGGGAGAAGGGCCTGGCTTGACATTTTCAATCACTAAAGCCGCATAGCGCGGACATAAAGTTTCGGCCTGGTTCTCGACCTCTATTTTTTCTGCAACGGGTACCGTTCCCCAACTTTTTTCAAGCAATGCCAGCGCATCGGGTGGTTTGAACGTCCCGCCCATCAATGCCGAAACTTCGCGGGCCACTCCCAAATGCGACAAACAATAACCCCGATTGGGTGTCACGTTCAGCTCCAGCACATCGCCTTTATCTTCATCAAGTAATTCGTGGCTTTCAATCTCCAAACCCGCCATAGTGAGCACATGGCCCAACTCTGCTGCAGGCGCGTCAATCTCGACATATTCTTTCAGCCAATCTACCTGAACTTTCATCTTTCCCCTTCACTCGCTAACGCGAGAGGCAATAGGTCTATACTCTTAAAGCTGGCAAATGTTATTTACCCTTTTACTATAGTCCGCTAACATTTGCTCCCACCTTGTGGGGGATTATAAGTGAAGCGATTACAAAAATCTACGCTATCTCAGCATTGCATTTCTTCTCGTTTTAGGATATCAAGAGTTTCACATCCTTAATTCGACCCAGCCCTATGAAACTCACCGACTCACGAATTCTGGCACTGCTGAAAAAGAAAATCAGCCGCCCTATGAAAATCTCCGAGCTTTCAAAACATTTGGGAGTAACTGAAGCCGATCATCGTGAATTTCGTAACCGAATCAAGGAGATGGCAGCTCAGGGATCGCTGATAAAAATCCGTGGCGGTCGTTACGGTCTACCAGATGAAATGAACTTGATCACAGGCAAGCTGCATGGGCATCCGAACGGATTTGGTTTTGTCATTCCCGATAAGCACCACGATACCAACGATGTGTATGTTCACCAAAAATGCATGAACGAAGCTATGCATCAGGACCACGTCGTTGTGCGGGTGGAATCTGAAAAAGAACCCGGTCGACCCGAAGGACGAGTCATTAAAATTCTACAACGCAACACCCCAAATTTAGTCGGTGTCTATGAAACATTTGGGCGCGATGGCTGGGTCATCCCCACCGAGGCCAAACATTTCCATGACGTATTCATACCGGGAAAAAATCGTAAAGACGCCAAAAACGGTCAAATTGTCGATGTAAAAATTGAGACCTACCCCACTCGGCACCAACCGCCAGTGGGCAAAGTCATAGAAATACTCGGTAAATCCAATGACCCGGAAGTGGAAGTGCAGTCCATTCTGCGAAAGTTCGGAATTCGCCAGGGGTTCCCGCCAAAAATTATCAAAGAAGCCAAAGCAGTAGCAAAAGAAAACCAGCCGGACGACCGCAAAGATCTCACCGATCTTCTTACCTTTACGATTGATGGTGAAAGGGCAAAAGATTTTGATGATGCTGTATCACTGGAAACTATGGGTGAAGGATATCGCCTCGGCGTCCACATTGCCGATGTCAGCCATTTCGTAACAGAAAATTCTCTTTTGGATGAGGAAGCGTTCGAAAGAGGCACTAGTGTTTATTACGCAGATGGGGTGATCCCCATGCTCCCCGAAATTTTATCCAATGAAGCCTGCAGCCTGAAACCTGAAGTGGTTCGCCTGACACTCAGTGTAATCATAGATTTTGACCGGCAGGGCAATGCATTAGCTACCCAAATTCACAAATCATTTATCAAAAGTCGAAGACGGTTCACCTACACCGAGGTTGCCGAACTACTCGAACAGAAAAGGGAAAAAGATTCGCCATTCATTCAAACTCTTGCAGACATGCACTACCTCAGCCAGACCCTTAGAAAACGTAGATTTAAAAAGGGCAGTGTGGATTTCCAGGTGCCCGAGCCAAATATTCAATTGGATGAAGAGGGTAAAGTAAAAGAAATAGGAATTGTTGAACACAATGCGGCTCATCAATTGATCGAAGAGTTCATGTTGGCAGCCAACCAGGCCGTTGCCCTCAACCTGCATGAAAAAAACATCCCCTGTATCCATCGAATTCATGAACCTCCCGACCCGACCAAGCTATTTGAGTTTAAGGAATTTATTTCTTCCTTTGGCTTGCGGCTTTCGTCTCCGGAAAAAATCCGCTCGCAGGACTTAAACAACTTGTTAAAAAAAATCCAAGGGACTCCAGAAGAAAGAGTGGTCAACACCCTGTTACTGAGAACCATGAAAAAAGCGAGATACTCTCCATCCGACCCAGGGCATTATTGCCTTGGGTTCGAGCATTATGCTCATTTCACTTCTCCCATTCGCAGGTATCCGGATTTAATCGTCCACAGGATCATAAAAAAATATTTGAAGCATAAGTGCTCAAAAAAAGAAAAGAAAACCTTGTTGTCCTCGCTATCAGAAATATCAGAGCAGTCGACGCAAATGGAAATTCAGGCGATGTCCATTGAAAGAGAAATCATAAGCCTTAGGCGAGCGCAATTTATGATGGATAAAATCGGAAAAACATTTTATGGAATCATTACCGGAGTGGCAGGCTTTGGCTTCTTCGTCGAGCTAGAAAACGTTTTTGTGGAAGGGTTGGTAAAGATTTCCAGCATCATGGATGATTATTATCTCTTCATCGAAACCGAACATAAATTGATTGGGCAAAAACGGCACCGCGTATTCCAGATTGGCGACCCGGTAAAAGTTCGTGTTACCAACGTCGACCTTTCAAGGCGACAGATCGATCTGCAGGTGATGGGTGAAAGATGAAACCATCGGCCCCTGAATTCATGAAGGAATGGTTTTTTTCAGAAAACGCCAGCATTCATGACCGGGCGCGAATTCCACCCATTCTACCGTTCCTCCTTGCATTCATCGCCGGACTACTTGGTAATGAAGCAAAGCATTTCATAGCCCCTTATCTGGCTTGTAGTTTTACTTTAGGCTTGTCCCTTTTTTTCTTCTATCGCTCCACAGCAAATCCCTCTTATAAAAAAACTGCAATACTGGCTTTGCTATTCCTATTTGGCTTGATATATCAAAGTCAAAACACTGCACGCCCCGAGAACGTCGCCCGCCACATCGAAGAAGGAAAGTTGACTGCCGTGCAAGGCAAACTGTTTTCTCCGCCACAGGTTCTTGAAGATAGAACATTTTATTTACTGGAAACAGAATCCATTGACACAAAAACCGGTACGGAAAAAGTTTCAGGGAGGGTGCGGATTGCTGTTTATAAGCCTCACGATTTACTACAAAGCGGAGACAAGGTTCGATTCGAAAAGATAAGGCTCAAAATTCCCAGAAATTTTAAAAATCCAGGCCGCTTTGACTATCACTCCTATTTAAATTCAAAAGGAATAGACTTGATCGGCAATGTTTCCAAACCCGAAAATATTTTCCGACTTGGGCAATTCGAACTTCCTTTCTACTATAAGTTACCGCAACGGTTGCGGGAACGGATGCTAGCCAGCCTTTCAAGACTGTTTCCAGAAGACGAAGGCAAACTGCTGCAGGCCATGGTGTTTGGTATGAAAGATTCCCTTCCCGAACATATCAGGGAAGCCTACATCGCAACGGGATTGGCCCATTTGATGGCGGTGTCAGGGTTGCATATCGGATTTGTCGCCAGCGCTTGTTATTTTTTGCTCCTGCCTTTGGTTTTTTACTTGCTCTACCGATTCAAGCCCGACGGTGCCCGCGCCGGACATAGTGGGAAATGGACAGCCTTCTTCTGCCTTGTTCCCGTCCTTCTTTATATGGTTGTGGTGGGGGCAAAAGTTTCATCGCTTCGAGCGGGGATAATGATCAGCGCATTTTTAATCGCTATTCTCATCAACCGAAAAAATAGCCTGTTCAATGCTTTACTTTCCGCAGCTTTTTTTATTCTTCTTTGGAAACCTGAATCCTTGATTGATCCGGGATTCCAGTTATCGTTCCTGGCAGTCGCAGGAATATTAGGGGTGATTCATTTACTGACCGAAATGGGTAAAGACCCGCTATCGAAGTTGGGGGAGCCTTCCTGGCATCAGAAATTGTTAGGCAAAAACCCACATTCCCTGGAATCACCCATCCGATCCAAGCTAATAAAAATTTTTTTAGGCAGCACACTCATCTCTTTTACCGTTACTCTTGCTACCCTTCCCGTATTGCTCTTTCACTTTAATCGAATCAGTCTTGTGGGGGCATTCCTGAATTTATTTCTTGTTCCCATTGCGGCGATTCTTATTCCTGGAGTTCTACTGGTAACTTGTATAGGAATGGTTTCGCAAAGCCTGGCAATGCTTCCAGCCCTACCCTTTCTATATCTAACCAAACTGTTTTTAATCATTCCACAGTTTGTTGCGCAGTTCCCCTATTCATCTATATATCTCGCGACTCCCCCGTCCCTATGGGTTGTATTTTATTATGCTGTCCTCCTTAGTGGAGGTTATGCCTTGTTCCATAACATTCGCGAAATCCCCAACCTTTTCAAAACAGCCTGGATTGCCGCAGTGTGCATCACCATTGCCATGCTCATCTGGCCGCGTGTATTTCATTTCCCTCCGAAGAAATTGATTATAAGCGTTTTGGACATAGGCCAGGGGGAATCCATATTCATAGAGCTCCCCAATGGCAAAACTCTGTTAATGGATGGGGGTGGATTTTACAAAAACAGCCTGGATGTTGGGAAAACGGTGATCGCACCCTTCTTATGGAATAAAGGAATCAACCGTATCAATTATATGGTGGCCACTCATTCTGACAATGATCATATTCGTGGACTGGATTCTGTGCTGGACCTTTTCCCTGTTGAAACCTTTCTCACCTTTGGAGAAAGTATTTCAGGCTACCGTTTCAAGCGGTTGCAAGCCAAAGCAGTAGAAAAACATGCTGAGCTTGTTTCGTTGAGAACTGGCGAACCATTTGCTATTGGCGAAACACAGTTGACCCCTTTGCACCCGGCCCCGGAAAAAGAAAGTCCAAGGGAAAACACTCGCAGAGTGGAAAATGACCTAAGAGTGGACAACGATCTTTCACTGGTTCTCAGGCTGGATTATAAAAGCTTCAACATGTTGTTCACCGGAGACATCGGCGAAAAAGTGGAAAACAAACTGGTCAAAACAAATCCCGGATTAAAAGTGGATGTTTTAAAAGGCCCGCATCATGGCAGCCGATTCTCCAATTCAGAACCGTTTATAGCGGCTACACAGCCGCAGGCTGTGGTGTTTTCCAGCGGTTACCTCAACCGCATGAAACACCCGCATCCTGAAACGCTGAAACGTTACAACAGTGCAGGTGTAAATATTTACCGCACCGATTTAAATGGTGCTGTGCAGATTGTTTCTAATGGTCAGAGACACTCCATCCACACACACGAAGGGTTGTAAGAAAAATTTCTTTCATTGACTTTTTTTCGCCTGCCTTTATATTTACAATCATTCTAAAACTTAAATCGACCTGCTATGAGTTTGCCTTCAGAACGCCGGCACAAAATTCTTATTGTTGACGACTCTAAAACCATCATTGCTGTCATCAACAATATCCTGCAAAAAGATTACGACACCTGCTCTGCTGAAAACGGATTGGTGGCCATTGAATCTTTTAATAAAGAAAAACCGGACCTCATTCTGATGGATGTGGAAATGCCGGAAATGAATGGTTTTGAAGCCTGTAAAAAAATCAAGGCGCTGGATTCAGAAACGAGCGGTTTTACGCCCATTATTTTCATCACCGGTAAAGGCGATCTTGAAAGCATGAAAACCGGTCTCAAAAGTGGGGGCGAAGACTACTTGGCAAAACCCTTTGAGCCAGAAGAACTATTGGCTCGGGTGCAAGCGGTTTTGAGGACCAAGAAACTCTATAATGAATTGATGGATGCCTATGCTTTCATTGAACACGAACAGGATATCATCGCATCTATCCAGAAAAGCCTGCTTTGCCATGTGCTCCCTGAAATTCCTGGATTTCAGTTCTTTGCCGATTACCAGCCCTCTTCGAAAGCGAGCGGCGATTATTATGATTTCATTCGTGTTGATAAAGACCATCTCGGCGTTCTAGTTGCCGATGTTTCCGGGCATGGATCGCCGGCTGCCGTCATCATGGCAATGATGCGTGTCGTCCTGCGATCTTTTCTATCCTCGGTCCGTTCCCCGAAAGAAGTGCTGGAAAAAATCAACGAAAGTCTTTGTGACAACCAGAAAGCAGGCCATTTCATCACCGCATTTTATGGCGTTATCCATTTGCCCACCCGGCGCATGAAATATGCCTCGGCGGGTCACAATCCCCCCCTTCTCATCCGATATGATAAAGGCGATATTGTTGAATTAAATACCGAAAAAGGGTTCCCGCTCATGATTCATTGCGATAACGATCTGGAGGAAAAAGAAGTTGAACTGCCCCGCAACAGTAAATTGATCTGCTACACCGACGGGCTCACGGAAGCCAGGGGAATGGATCAGGAAATGTATGGGCTGGAAAGATTGAAACAAAATTCACAGGAAATGGGAAAGTCCATGAACGCCGAAAAACTGGGTCAGGAACTGAAAAGCAATGTAAAAACCTACCTGAACGGCTGCGAATTCACCGATGATTTCACCCTGGTTATCCTGGAAATAGAGTCCTGAATCGAACCGCTGTTCCTTGATTAAATGAACCTCATTATGGTATAAAGACTGTTTACCTGAACCCTTATAATGGAAAAGAACAACATGGCAACCGTTGAAAAACTGCAGGAACATCTCAAGAAAGCTCAGTCCAATCTGGCAGAAGCGTCTAAAAAAGACGATGCCGGTGAAATTCGCAAACTGAAAAAGAAAACCAAACGGCTGGCGCGCAAAGCATCCAAAATCACCGCCACCGAAAAAATGGCCGAGTTGAAAAAGAAAAAGAAAAAAGACCGTAAAACCACTTCCGAAAAGCCAGCGTGACGCTGGACCCTAAGAGCACAACTGATTAGAATGTCTAGCATTATTGAGCGCTGTAAAATTCAAGTTTACTTGCATCCCTCGCTAGAGGGTGCCGCTATAGGCGACAGGTCAGGGCCGTTGTTTGCTGACGGTTAGTATTTCGCTTCTAGAAACATAAATTAGCTTGTCTCATTTTGTGGAATAATAATTCCCCCATTTATATTATGGACATAGAAAATGTAGCCAAACTGGCTCGCTTGAAACTGACCGATGCTGAAAAAGAGAGGTTCTCGACTCAAATGGGAACCATCATCGAATACATCGAAAAACTCAACGAACTGGACACGAAAGACGTGGAACCCACCGCACATGTGTTGGGATTGAACAATGTTTTCCGCGATGACGTGGCAACGGAACCCCTCACGGACCAAGCCCCTATTAACGATTCCCCCGCACATAGCAAAGGGCATTATGAAGTGCCCAAAATAATCTAACTCCATGCACCGCACTACCATTACGCAGGCAAGAGAACTGCTCCATTCGAAAAAACTGTCTTCTGTTCAATTGACGGAAGCAGTTTTCGCTCGCATCGATGCGGTTGAAGACAAGGTAAAAGCATTCGCTCACTTGATGCGCGAAAAAGCCATGGAGCAAGCTAAAGTTGCCGATTCCAGAATCGCTAAAGGTGAAGAGTTGCCTCTGCTCGGTGTACCTATCGCTTTAAAAGATTTAATCTGCACAAAAGGGAGTCGCACCACTTGCGCATCAAAAATTCTCGACCAGTTTGTTGCACCTTACAACGCTACCGTTGTAAATAGACTCAATGCTGCAGGTGCTGTGATTGTCGGCAAAACTAATATGGATGAATTCGCGATGGGGTCTTCTAACGAAAACTCATCGCATCACACAACAATGAATCCATGGGCGCTCGATAGGGTTCCCGGCGGTTCCAGTGGCGGATCAGCAGCAGCCGTTGCTGCACACGAATGTATTGCAGCGCTGGGCAGTGATACCGGTGGTTCCATTCGACAACCCGCAGGATTTTGTGGCGTGACCGGGCTCAAACCCACTTACGGACGCGTTTCTCGATTCGGACTGGTGGCGTTTGCTTCTTCTTTAGATCAAATTGGACCCATTACAAAATCCGTTGCCGATGCCGCAACTTTATTGAATGTGATCGGAGGCAAAGATGGACAGGACTCCACCTCTGCCGATGTGCCCTTGCCCGATTTCACCAAAGCTTTACAGCAAGATGTTAAGGGGATGAAGCTGGGCATTCCGAAAGAATATTTTACGGGTGGCATGCAACCCGAAGTTGAAAAGGCTGTACAGGAAGGGATTCGTACTCTCGAATCGCTAGGCATGCAAACGGTCGAAGTTTCATTGCCCCATCTGGATTACGCAGTTGCCGCTTACTACATCATTGCCTGTGCCGAAGCCAGCACCAATCTGTCACGGTACGATGGAGTTAAATACGGTTATCGATCTCCAAATTCTGACAACCTCATTAATATGTATGAAAACACTCGTGAAGAAGGGTTTGGAGAAGAGGTCAAGCGCCGCATAATTCTTGGGACCTTCGTGCTCAGCTCGGGTTATTACGATGCTTATTATTTAAAAGGCCAACAAGTAAGAACTTTGATCAAACAGGATTTCGAAAACGCTTTAGAAAAATGCGATGTCATTGCCGCTCCGGTCACCCCCTATCCCGCGTTCAAGCTCGGCGAAAAACTGGATGATCCATTACAAATGTATTTGGCGGATATCTATACCATTTCTGCCAACCTCGCTGGTATTCCGGCGATGTCCATTCCCTGTGGTTTTGTGAGCGGAGAAAATCTTCCGGTGGGACTACAATTGATGGGCAAACATTTCGATGAAGCAAACCTGATCGCAGTCGGTCATAAATTCCAGCAGGCGACCTCGTTTCACACCCAGCAACTGCCTATATAATTTCGACTTTTTCCAAGCAGAAGTGATCTAAACCTATTAAAAACAATAGTATAAAATGCATTGAATAAATTTACATAGAATGGTAATATAAATACTCCTTATCGAAGAAACAAAACCATAATGTTTTATCCAGCCATAACAGAAAATGAAGTCACAGGTTTTTATGATTTCGGATTGGTTTTCCTTTCCTACATCATAGCGGTTATTGCCTCTTTCACAGCCCTGAATCTCTCTCTCCGTATTGGTGAAAGTTTTGGTCTAGCGCGAAAGGTTTGGATAGCTGGATGTGCTTTTGCAATGGGCTGTGGTATTTGGTCCATGCATTTCACCGCCATGCTCGCTTACAAATTACCTTTTGAAGTCACCTATAACATAGGTATTACCCTCCTCTCACTTGTAATCTCTGTCTTTGCTTCAGGATGCGGTCTTTTTCTGGCGAATATAAAACAAAGTTCAAAAACAAATATTGCCTGGGGTGGTTTGGTGATGGGTGTCGGTGTGGCTTGCATGCACTATTCCGGAATGATGGCAATGGAATTAAATGGATCGATGCATTTCCATCTCGGCTTATTCATCCTTTCTGTTTTGATCGCGGTTATTGCAGCTACAGCGGCTTTGTGGTTGATCATTCACTTTTCAAAAAAACAACCCGATCTAAATGTAAACCTGAAATGGGTTGCCGCGTTTATTATGGGACTTGCTATTGCAGGCATGCATTTTACCGGAATGGCAGCCACCTTCTTTGTTCCCCAAGGTACTATTTTTGCTGGCTATCAGACCACGGCCGATCTGCGCCTGTTTGCGTTTGGAATATCAACAGTAACTATCCTTATTTTTGGTTTAACCATAGCCGCTTCCATAACCCAAAAGGAATTCAATCTCTTAAAAGGGGTTAAAAATGAGCTGGAAGTACGGGTTGCGGAAAGAACCAAAGAGTTGGAAGGGTTATCAACTTTTCCTTCCGAAAATCCGTACCCCGTTTTTCGAATCAGTCGGGACAATACTATTGTTTACTCCAACCCTCCCGGGCTTTCTGTTTTAAAAATTTGGAAGGAGAAAGTCGGTGGAAAAATTCCATCCCCTTTTTTAAAAAGCATTTCAGAAGCAGAACTTTATAAAACTCCCCAAAAAATGGAATTACAACTGGGTCATCAGGCTTTTGAATTTTCAATTATTTACATAGAAGAAATGGATTACCTCAACATATACGGTCGAAATATTACCGAACAAAAATTAGCCGAGGCAAAACTAGAAAATTATACAAAAGAATTGAAAAGGAGCAACAATGCCTTGCAGGAGTTTGCCTCAATGGCCTCCCATGATTTACAAGAACCCCTTCGTAAAATATATATTTTTGGAGACCAGATAAAAAATGGAATCAGCAATTTAGACGAACGAAGTGAAGAATATCTGAACCGCATGCAGCGATCTGCAAAGAGAATGCAATCTTTAATACTGGATTTATTAAAATACTCTCAAGTAA
>Ga0114932_10000411_pt1 | contig 51202 bp, 30 predicted proteins | sample 2SBtaG_2_FD_87286 | JGI IMG/M metagenome (GOLD analysis project Ga0114932, IMG submission 87286) | Deep subsurface microbial communities from Kolumbo volcano to uncover new lineages of life (NeLLi) - 2SBTROV12_ACTIVE470 metaG | ecosystem: Environmental > Aquatic > Marine > Volcanic ...
CGTTGGTCGCGGACCGGGCGGTGGGCAGCAATTTTTCGGGAGCTGGCCGAGGATATCGATGGCGAGTGGCATTCGCTGGATTCGACCGTCAACCGCGCGCACCAGCACGCTGCTGGCGGAAAAAGGGGGGCTGGCGCGCACGCTATCGGGCGTTCACGCGGCGGGCGCACCACGACAGGGACAGGCCGACGTGCTCTACCTCCAACGATGGAGTGGCGGCCGCCCTGGCTCCGTTCAGGCCGTCGCGCCGGAAGGGCCGACGAACGTGCTGATTAACACCGATTAACGGAGTTCCGAAGAAGACGGTTGCTCTGACCCTGCGGGCCATCTCTCCCCGGGTAGCCGGTGAGAGAGTAGTTATTTCAAACTCTTACGGGACCAGCAATAGAACCCAGCGACAAACCGGTCGGATTGTGCGCAATTCAGGGACAGGCTCTGGTCCACCGAAGGCGAAATACGCATTCTAAGGCGAGATCGGGTCGACCCCCTATTTACCTACCTTCCGGCCGGCGAGACGCAGCAGAGGTGCCCTGGTGGGCTCGTGGCGCGGTTTTGGCCCCCCCAAAAGTGCGTTTTGCGTCGTTTTTTGCGCAGGGTCGGCGAATCGGGTCACCGTTCGGCCGCATTTGCTACGAGCCCTGCGACACCCACTCGCTGCCCTCGGTATCGGTCTCTTTTTTCCAGATCGGCACCCGCTGCTTGAGCTCTTCGATGATGTAGCGGCAGCCCGCGAACGACTCGGCACGGTGGGCGGACGACGCGGCGATATCGACCGCGACCTCGCCGATCTCGAGGTGACCGATACGGTGGATGACGAAGGCGTCGACCAGGTCGTGTTTGGCGACGGCCTCGGTCGCGATGCGGTGCATCTCCTTGACCGCGAGCGGCGCGTGGGCCTCGTAGTCGAGATAGCGAACGTCGCGACCCTTGCTGTGGTCGCGGACCACCCCGCAGAACGTCGCGATGGCACCCGCGCCTTGGGTGTTGACGCGCTGACTTGCTTCGCCGATAGCGACAGGACGCTCGACCAACTCCGCTCGCAGGGGGGTGACGGCTTTGGGCGAGCTGCCCGCGCCACCGCTGACCGGCGGCAGGATGTAGACCACGGCGCCCGCGGGGATCACGTCGCGATCAAAGGCGAAGTCGTCGTCGATCGCCACGCGGCAGGTCGGCAGGATGTTGCGCAGTCGTTGCCGATCGCCGGGCAACAGCTCGCGGAGTTGAGCCACGGTTGTCTCAGCGGGCACGACGATCGCCTCGCTGTTGCATCCGGCGGCGTCGCGGGCGCCTGCGAAATAGCGCACTTCGTTCGTTCGGTCTGTCATGGTCGGGTCTGCGGCAAAGGGGACGGCGAAATGAGATCTGGGGTCTGGCGACAATCTCGCCATCGAGTGGGGAATTTCAACCAGTGCACGCGAATCGGGTGCGCGGCTATTTGCTGGGCTTGAGGAAGCGCGCGATGACCTTTTTCGTGCCCACGCTCGCGAAGCGCACTGTCACGCGGGCCTGCGTCCCGTAGCCGGACACGTCGACAACCTGGCCGCGGCCGAAGCTGCCATGGATGACGAAGCTGCCGGCCGCCAGATCGCCGTCCGAGTCGCGCTGGATCACCCGTTCGGCTTCATTTGCGGCCGCCTTTTCGACCGCGCGCTTGCGGGCGTGTCGATCGTGCAGACGTGCCACGGACGAGGAGCTACGTCGCTGGCCTCCGCCACCGCCCCAGCCACCGGAACGTCGTTGTCCGCCGCCCCATGAATAGCTGCGTTCGGGCCTGATCCGCGCGAAGCCACCCGACGATCCGAGCGTCTGCCCACCGGGCGCGTCGAGCACTTCGGGCGGGATGTCGTTCACAAAGGGCGACCGCAAGTTGTACTCATCGACGCCAAATCGCCGCCGCGTGCGCGCCCATGAAAGGTGCAACCGCTTACGGGCCCGGGTCATCGCGACATAGAGCAGCCGCCGCTCCTCCTCCACGCCGCCTTCGCCGAAGCTGTTGACGTGGGGCACCAACCCGTCCTCGAGCCCGGCGACGAACGTGACGTCGTACTCGAGGCCCTTCGCCGAGTGCATCGTCATCAAGGATACGGCCTCGGAACCGGGTTTGAGCTTGTCGGTGTCGGCCACGAGCGCGGTCTGCTCCAGGAACCCCGTAAGCGACGGATCGGGGGATTCGTCCGCGTAGTCGCCCATCGCGCTGAGCAGCTCGCCGAGGTTGTCCAGGCGCGTCTCGGACTCCAACGTGCCTTCGTCTTGCAGCGCCTTTTTCAGCCCACTCATCTGCAAGATGTCGGCGCCGGCCCGGTCCGCCGAGAGGCCATCGACGTGTTTGCGGATGCGCGCCATCAGGTCTTCAAACTGCGACAACGCGCGGCCGACGCGGCTGGACGGATCGGATGCGACGAGTGACGCGCAGGCTTCGGGCAGCGAGACGCCGTGGGCCCGCGCGCGCTCATCGACGACATCGACCGTACGTTTTCCGATCCCGCGGCGCGGTGTGTTGATGGCACGGAGCCACGAAGCGGAGTCCTTCGGGTTGACGACGAGCCGACAGTAAGCGAGCAGGTCCTTGACCTCGGCCCGCTCGTAGAAGCGCAACCCACCGACCACCACCGCGGGCAGCCGATAGCGCCCCATGGACTCCTCGAGCACGCGGGATTGGGCGTTGGTGCGGTAGAACACGGCGATCTGCGACAGCTTCACATCGGATCGGAGTTGTTCGACGCGGCGCGCGATCCAGTCCGCCTCGTCGCGGTCGCTATTGCACTCGGCCAAGTGCACCTTGGCGCCGTCTTTGACGTCGGTCCAGAGGGTCTTGTCGTGGCGGCCTGGATTGCGCGCGACAATGGCGCCCGACGCGCTGAGGATGATCTGCGTGCTGCGGTAGTTGCGCTCAAGCTTGACGACGTTGGCGCCTTGCTGGCGGTCGGGAAAGCCGATGATGTTGGCGATCCGGGCCCCGCGCCACGCATAGATCGATTGGTCATCGTCGCCGACGACGCAGAGGTTGCCATGCGCCTTGGCGAGATGCTCGAGCAGCCGGTACTGGGCCTCGTTGGTGTCCTGGAACTCGTCGACCAGGATGTGGTCAAAACGCTTGGCCCAATGCTGGGCGAGCGCGGGCTGCTCGTCGAAGATGGTCACCGGCCGCATCAACAGGTCGCCAAAGTCCACCGCGTCGGCCAGCCGCATCTCCTTTTCGTAGCGCTCGTAGATCTCCGCAAACTTGCGGTTTTGCGGTCCGTCTCGGGGCAACTCCGGGTCGCTCGGCAGCTGGCAAGCGTTCTTGGCGCGATCGATGTAGCTGGAGACCGCGCGCGGCTTGTACTGCTTGTCGCTGATGCCCAGCGCCTTCATCACGCGGCTGAGCATCTTGAGCTGATCGTCGCGGTCGTAGATCGAAAACGACCGCCCGATGCCGCCATGTTCGGCGATCGAACGCATGAGGCGCGCGCCGGTGGAGTGGAAGGTGCCCAGCCAAAGATCGCCCGAGCCCTCGCCGAGAAGCTCTTCGATCCGATGACGCATCTCCCCCGCGGCTTTGTTCGAGAACGTGACCGCCATGATCCGATACGGACGCACCCGCCGGCGTCGCACCAGGTACGCGATGCGATGGGTGATGACGCGCGTCTTGCCCGAACCGGCTCCGGCCAAGACGAGCAACGGCCCCTTGTCATGCAGGACGGCCCTTTTTTGTTCGGGATTCAAACCAACGATCAACGGATCCCTGTCCACGTCGTAGTCGTCGCCCGCCCGCTGCGCTCTTGGCTGAGGTTGCCGTCGCGGGCTCGGTTCTGCCGCCGGTTTCGCGATCGGACGAGGCTTCTCTGGCGCCTTCGCGGGAGGCTCCTCGACAGGCTCGGGCTGTGTTCGTTGGGCTTGCGGCCTGGGCTCGGGTTGTAGCGGAAGGGTCGGCGCATTGTTGGCCTTGGCACGCTTTTTCGGCTTCCGCTCACCCTTGGCCGCGGCTCGCTTCCTGGGCGCGCTCTCGGACTTCTCCGCAGCGGGCGCCGGGGCACCAAAAAGGTCGGCCTGCGCAGGCTTTGTGAGCGGCTTAGAGGACGTCGGCTTGGCCATGGCAGGCATACAAGCACGGCCCGGCACCCCCGACAACCTGCCTGCGACACAGCCTGACCTGCCCCTCGCTGGACAACGCGGGGCCCGGCGGCTAAGTACGCGCTCCCGTGCGCGAACTCCTCGACATGTACAGAAACGATGGCCTCCGCGGCGCTTTCCATGGCGTGATCGTGGCTCCGTGGGGGCGCATCGACGCGGACTATCGCAGCAAGAACTGCGGGCGCCTGACCCCGCGGCAAGCGGCGTTTGTCACCTTTGCGACCGTCTGCTTGTGCCTGACGTTTCTGCGCTTCGTCGTGATGGACCGCGACATCCAGGCCGGCATCGCGTCCCTCATTTGCGAGTTCGGTGGCCTGTTTTCCGAGTCGCTCAAGGACCTTCTCTACCGCTATCACCGCCTGCTCGTGAACTGCTCGTGGGTCGGCGGGTGTGCCATGTGCTACTTCGTCGTGCCGGCCGCCGTGGTGCGTATCGTATTCGGCCAAAAGCTCTCCGATCACTTCCTGGCGCCGCGCAGCTATTGGAGCCATCTGTGGATCTATGCGCTGCTGTTCGCACCGGTCGGCGCGCTGGTCGTGATCTTCTCGGCGTCGCCCGAATTCCTTGCCCAGTACCCTTTCTACAAGAACCAGACAGGCTGGGTGGATCTGCTCACCTGGGAATTGGCCTACGGCATCCAGTTCTTCTGCCTCGAGTTCTTCTTCCGCGGCTTCATGCTGCGCGGTTTCGCGGCAGAGCTGGGGTCGATGGCGGTGCTCGTCATGGCCATCCCGTACTGCATGATCCACTTCGGCAAGCCGCTGCCCGAATGCCTGGGCTCCATCATCGCCGGGACCGTGCTCGGTGTGCTCGCGCTCGACACCCGCAGCATCTGGGGCGGCGTCACCATTCACGTCGCGGTGGCCTGGGCCATGGATTTCGCGGCGCTTCACCAAAAGGGCGTGCTGCAGGGCTTGTGACCTCGAGCACACCCGCACACTCCTTGTCGGAGCGGTGCCCAAACCGGCACGATAGCGGCCATGTTGCGCATCACCACGCTCTTTCTGCCGGCCATCGCCGCGCTCTGCGTGGGTCTATTTGGCTGCACCGATGAGCCGACCAAGGACGAAACGTCGGGCAGCGACCCGTCCGACGTTGCGGACGACGTGCAGGCCGGTGACATCAAGACCGGTGACATCAAGACCGGCGACATCGAGACTGGCGATGGCGGCGACGCAGCGGACGCTGGTTCGTGCCCTGCCGACACCTGCGAATGCGTAACAACGGCCGACTGCGCGGACAAAGACGACGGCGATTTGTGCAACGGCGTGCTGTTTTGCGACGTCGCGACACACACATGCGAGATCAAGCCGGGGACCGTGAACACCTGCACCGCATCGAGCAGCAACCCGTGTCAGTACAACGCCTGCGAGCCCAAGACCGGCAAGTGTCGCTACTTCAATCACAAGGACGGAAAGGCTTGCGATGACGGCAAGAAGTGCACCGCCAAGGACGCGTGCAAGCTCGGCGGCGACGGGGTGTCGACGTGTATGGCGGGCGAACAACTCTGCGGCTGCGAGAAGACGTCCGACTGCGCAAAACACGACGACCCCAACCCGTGTAAGGGCAAGCACTACTGCGACAAGGAAGGCTTCCCCTTCGCCTGCAAGGTCAACCCCGCTTCGGTCGTCGCCTGCAGCACGCTCGACGACACGACGTGCCGCAAGTCGATCTGCGATCCGAAAGACAAGACCTGCTCGATGATGCCGGTAGCCGATGCGACGGCCTGCGATGTCGATGGCAACGCCTGTACCGCGGACGTTTGCAAGGCAGGAAGCTGCGAACCGGGACCGATCGCGGGCGCTACCTGTGCGTGTAACAAGCTGGCCGACTGCGCGAAGTTCGAGGACGGCAACGCCTGCAACGGCACGCTCTACTGCCACAAGGCGAGCGCGAGCTGCGTGCTCAATCCAGCAACGATCGTCAGCTGTTCCGCGATCCAACACGGCCCGTGTCAACACGTCGCGTGCAAACCCAAGACGGGCACCTGCGCAGTTGAGCTCGCCAAGGAGGGCACCGTCTGCGACGACGGCCAACCTTGCACCGACAAACCCCGCTGCAAGAAGGGGGTGTGCACCGGCGGAAAACTGACGTGCACGTGCACCAAGACCGCCGACTGCGCCGCCGTGGATGACAGCGACCTCTGCAACGGCGTCCTGTACTGCGACAAGAAGGCGGGCGTGTGCCGCACCAATCCCGCGACCATCAAGCGCTGCCCGGCCGTGGACAAGCTCGGCTGCGTCGTGCCCAGGTGCCAACCCAAGACAGGAGAATGCGCGGGCGTACAGCTCGAAGACGGGACCGTTTGCGAGGCGGACGGCACCGACTGCACCGGCGTCGACACGTGCGCCAAGGGTGTTTGCAAGGCCGGTCCCAAGCGCTGCGGATGCACCGAAACGGCCGACTGTGCCAAGGCCGAAGACGGCGACGCGTGCAACGGGACGCTGTTTTGCGACGTGGCGGCCGGCAAATGTCTGCTCAACCCCAAGACGGTGGTGACCTGTTCGGGCGGCGCGACGTGCAAACCATCGACCTGCGATGCGAAAACAGGCAAGTGCGCGCCTCAAAATGCCAAGGACGGCGCTCTGTGCGACCTCGATGGCTACCCGTGCACCGTCGATCGCTGCCAGGCAGGCACATGTAAAGCGGGGCCGAATGACTGCTGGTGCGGCGTTGCGGCGGATTGTGCCCAGTTCGACGACGGCAACGCCTGCAACGGCACGCTGTTTTGCAACCCGGCGACGAAGATTCCGTCCTGCCAGGTCGACCAGTCCACGATCGCTTCGTGTCCGACCGCGCTGCCGGGCGCCTGCACGGGCACGGTGTGCGATCCGAAGACGGGTTCCTGTGTGGTGACACCCGCGCACGAAGGACAAGGCTGCGACGACGGCGCGTTGTGCACGAAATCAGACGTTTGTAAGGCGGGCAAATGTGCGGGAGTCGATGCTGGCGTCACGCAGAAGTGCGACGACGGCGACAAGTGCACCGCGCTGGGAACGTGCGTAGGCGGATCCTGCGCCGCAGGTTCGGCGATCACCTGCAACGACGCAAACGCCTGCACCGACGACTCCTGCGAGTCCAAGACCGGCTGCCTGTTCAAGAACAACGCCAACGTGTGCGACGACGGGCTCGTGTGCAGCGCGAACGACAGCTGCCAGGGCGGCGCGTGCAAGGCTGGAGCCGAGGCGCTGTGGGCATACAAGACCGACCAGGCGGGAGGTGGTTTTACGGCTGCGATCGACCTTGCCAACGGCTCCCTTGCCGTCGTCGGCACACTCGGCACCGGCAACGCGACCACGCCGACCATGGAGCGCCTCGACACCGCGACAGGAAAGCGCCTCCATGGGGTCAAATTCGCCAAAGTCGCCGGCGGCGCAAGCCGATTTGGTGCGGTCACGGTCTACGGCGGAAAGGTCTTCGCGGTGGGGGCAGCGGGCCCAGCAGCCAAGGCAAACGGGTTTGTCGGCATCGCCGACTTCGACAAAAAGACGTCGTCGAGCCAGGTGCTGACCGGTGGGGTTCACGGCGAGCTGTCGTCGGTGGCGATCGTCCAAGGCGTCGCCGTAGCGTGCGGGGCCAAGATTACAAAATCCGGCGGCGACTCCGACGCGTGGCTGGTGCGGCTCGGCAAGGACGGCAAGGAGATCAACGGCGGTGTGATTCAGCGCTCCGGCGACCAAGAGCTCTGGGGAATCGATGCGCTGCCTGGCGGAGGCTACGTCGCGGTCGGTGAGACCGTGGTGAAGGGGACCAAAGTCGGCGGTGAAGGGTGGGTCCTCTTTGGACACAGCCACGGGCCGTTGTTCGGCGAGAAGGTATTTGGCGGCAGCAAGGACGACAGGTTCCGCGAGGTGATCGCGTTGCCCGATGGCGGCGTCATTATCGGCGGTTCTGCGGACGCTGCCGGCGGCGTCGGAACGGTGTGGATCGTGGGGCTTAATCCCGACCAGACCAAACGATTCGAGGACAAGCCCTTCCCAACGTCAGCGGGGCAAGTCGGCGCGCTCTTGCGGCACGACAGCCGGCTCTTCGTCGGCCACAACGCGTCCAAGGACGGCGCGTCATCGACCGCCCGGTTGGCCATTTACGATATCGGCCTGACGCCGATCATCGATCGCCTCGTCACCCTGGAGAAAGGCGCCAAGCTGCAGTTCCTTGGGGCGCTCGCGATAGGCGATAGCAAGCTGTTCATGGCCGGTTCTGTCGGGTCATCCGCCAGCGCGACCCGCGGCGTCGCCCGTCGCTTGGACCTTTTTGGCAACGACTCGTGCGCGGCGTCCAACGCGTGCTTCACCAAGGGCAGCGCCTGCGTCGACTCCAAACCGTGTACGACAGACCACTGCAACGGCAAGGGCGCTTGTGTCCATGCGACGATCAAGGCGGGTACCGACTGCGACGATGGCAAGCCCTGCACTTTCGGGGATCGCTGCAACGGCAATAGTGCGTGTAGCGGTCGCGACCGGGTTTGGGAGGCCATCGCCAACAATGTCCGCCCCACAGACGTGCTCGCGCAGACGGACGGGAGGATCGTCATGGTCGGCGTCGCTGACAACGGCAAGACGGCGACACGACCGTGGATCTCGCGCTACGACGGCGGCGGCAAGCCGCTAGACCCCGGCCCGATCGGTGGCGACCCGGGGGCCATCAACGGGATCGCTGAGCGCGACAACCAGGCGCTCGTGGCCGTGGGTCAGACGTCTACCGGGGGGACCAAAGCGGGGCTGTGGCTGCTGGCATCCAACGGTGATCTGGACAAGCTCGTGCCGTTCAACAAGGGCAAGAAGGGCGAGTTTGACGCGGTGGCGGTGCGCAATCAGCTTGGCGCGGCAGTCGGCGTGCGAAACGACGCCGGCACACAGGGTGGTTCGGATGGGATGGTCGTCTTGTTCGACACGAAAAGCGGCCAAGTCGCCCATGACGTCCGCGTAGGAGGCCCGGGCGATGACCGCTTGCACGACGTTATCGCCGCCGCCGACAACTTCTACGCGGTCGGCAGCAGCGTTTCGGGCGCGAAGCATCGGCCCTGGTTCGTTCGGATCGACCACAACGGCAAGGTCGTCATCGACCATGTCTACGCTCAAGAAGGGCAACTGCGTGCGATCGCCCCGATCGAAAACGGCGCTGTCGTTGGTGGGCTCCTCGGCCATATCGGCAAAAATGCCACCGAGCTCATCGCGACCGTCGGTGTCGGCGGCGGGTTCGGATTGATGCCCGCCGCCACGAGCACGGGCAAGAGTCACGCTGTCTTCGGTCTCGCGGTCGATCCGGAGGGCTACGTAGCGCAGGTCGGTCGCTTTGGTGACACCGTTGAGCCGCCCAAGAACACCAAGGGTCGCGCGAAGCTCTGGCAGGCCGGTCTGGGCGATCTGCGCGCGATGACCCTCGTCATGACCGATCGCACGACGCTTGTCGCCGCCACGCACGTCCCCGGCGTGGGCTGGGCGATGGCAGGTTGGGGATTCAAGGCGCCGGGCTACAACGCCAGGTTGCTGCTCACCGACCGCTGGTTTTCGCGGGACTGCAAAATCAGCAGGGCCTGCGTGAACAACACCTTTGCGGTCTGCGGTGATACCGACCCTTGCACCGACTCGATGTGCATCAACGGCAAGTGCTCCCGGCCGATCAAGAAGAGCGGCACGGTCTGCGCCGACGGCAGCGCTTGCACGATTTCGGCCTGCGCCAACAAGACCTGCTCAGCCAAGGTCCTCACGGCCAAGTGTGACGACGGAAACGTGTGCACCACGGACTCGTGTGACGCGAAGAAGGGCTGCCAGCACGTCGCTGCCGCCGACGGGATCAGCTGCGACGATGGTGACCCGTGCACCGGCAACGGAGAGTGCAAATCCGGCGCGTGCGCCGAGATCCCGCGTCATTTCGAAAAACTCTTCTCCCATCCCAAGGCCATCGGCACGTCGCTGCATGGCATTGCCATCGATGCCCAGGGCCAGACTTTCGTTGCTGCGACAGTCGACGATGGCGCTGAAAAGCATGGTCTCGTCGCACTCTTCGACGGCAATGGCCAGAACAAGTGGCTACAGACTTACGACGGTGGCAAGGGGAAAACGTATTTCAACGACGCCGCGTTCGGGCACGATCACCCGTGGGTCGTTGTCGGTGAGGAGCCTTCCAACGGCCCACGTGCGCTCATGCAGTGGCGTGACGCGACCGGCGCGGTCAAGCGCAAGCTCGATCCAATCGGCACCCCGAACGGTCGTCTGTACGCGATCGAGCGCGTCAAGGGCGGCTTTGTACTCGGCGGCGAAGGCGAATTCAGCGGCAAGCCGCGGGCTTGGATTGCGCTGGTCGGCAAGGACGGCAAGTCCGCCGTCGGCACGTGGGTCCAAGACTACACAGGCGGCTCATCTGACTCTGTCGTGGCGGTTGCCGCGCATCCCAACGGCACCACCGGCGGCGCGCTTAACACCACGGTTGCCGGCGGCCAGAACAACTTCGGGTTGCTGTGGGTCAGCGCGAATGGCACCGCCAAACAGGCAAGCCCCGTACCCGGATTCGAAGCGTTCGCCTCGGTCGTCGCTCCTCGGTCCAACGGTGGTTTCCTCCTCGGCGGCAATCGACCCACCGCGGCCAAGATGCAAGGCGTGTGGGCGACGTTCGACAACAAGGGTGGCTTTGTCGCCAGTGGCGACCTGCTCAGGGCGGGCGGCGAGCTGCTCCCCGGCGCGATCGTCTCGTCTCTCGCCGGCAACAACGATCGTGTGCTGCTCGGCATCCGAGGCAACGACAAGCCCGCGCAAGCGTCGCTCGTGAGCATCGGCCCCTGGGGCGTCGCGAACTGGCAGCAGACCTATCCAGAGAGTATAGCGAACAGCATCGGCGCCATGTTCGACGACGGAGACGGCGTACGTTTCGCCGGCGTCGAGGGCGACAAGATCTGGCTTGGGCGGATGACGTGGTTTGGCCACAAGACCTGCGCGGCGGCCGGCAAATGCCTTGGCCTCTCGGCGGACAAGTGCGACGACAAGAAGACCTGCACCGCCGACCAATGCATCCCTGCGAGCGGCTGCAAGTCGTCACCGACGGCTTCCAAGCTGGTATGCGGTCCGAAGGGCGACAAATGCGATACCAAGGGCGTCTGTTCGCCTTGACGGCCGGCGCGATCATCGGCGTTCTGGGGTGCGTTGACCCCACCGGATCAGGGGACTAGACTCCGCGGCACCATGACCGATCTGCTCGCTACTTCCGTAACACTGCGTCGCTGCAAGCTGGTCCGATTGGGCCTGGATGGCTCCGTCGCTGAGTACATTTTCGACCAGTCGACCGTCACGCTTGGGGCGTCCGACGACAACGACCTTGTCCTCGACGACGAAAAGGCCAGCCGCGAACACGCCCGCATCTTCCAAGAGGGCGATGATTGGCTGATCGAGGACCTCGGCAGCACCAACGGCAGCTGGGTCAATCACGTGAAGATCCGCGTGGCGTACCTCAAGAGCGGTTGCACGCTCCGCCTGGGCTCCTCGCAGTTGCGCTTCTCGGTGCTCAGTGAGCGGGTCGAGATCACCCCGAGTCAGCGCGAGTCGCTCGGCCCGATCGTCGGCAAGTCCGAACAGATGCGGCGCGTGTTCTCCGTGGTCGAAAAGATCGCACCAACCGGCGTCACCGTCGTCGTCGAGGGCGAGACCGGCACCGGCAAGGAAGTCGTCGCGCGCACCGTTCACCAGTACAGCAGCCGCGCGAACAACACATTCATCGTCTTCGACTGCGGCGCCGTGCAAGAAAACCTCATCGAGTCCGAGCTGTTTGGTCACGAGAAAGGGTCGTTCACCGGCGCCTTGAGCTCGCGACAGGGTCTGTTCGAGATGGCCCACGGCGGCACGATCTTCCTCGACGAGATCGGCGAATTGGCCCTCGACCTGCAACCCAAGCTGCTGCGCGCGCTCGAACAACGCGAGATCCGAAGGGTGGGTGGCAATCGCCCCATCAAGATCGACGTGCGGGTTATCGCGGCGACCAACCGTGACTTGTCCGAAGAGGTCAAAGCCGGTCGGTTCCGCGAGGATCTCTTCTATCGCCTGTCCGTTGTGCGCCTGCACCTGCCCCCGCTGCGCGAGCGGCGCGAAGATATCCCGCTGCTGGTGCGCCACATCCTCAAGATCGGCGGCTTCAACAAGACCCCGGACGGTCAGCGGGTCAAGGGCATCACGACCGACGCGCTCGAAGCCCTGATGCGCTACGACTGGCCCGGCAACGTGCGCGAGCTCACCAACGTTGTCGAACGCGCTTGTTCGTTTGCCGACGGCGAGTTTGTGCAGCTCGAAGACCTGCCCGACCACATCGCCGGGGTGAAGCTGCGACGGCGTGCCGACAAGGGCCAGGCGACCGAACCCGCGCGGGCACCGACCGTCCATGTGCGCGCCGACATCTCGTTCAAGGACGCCAAAGAGCAGTGGCTCAGCGCGTTTGAGAAGGAGTATCTCGAGTCGCTCCTGACCAAGCACGGCGGCAACCTGAGCCAGGCTGCACGCGAAGCTGCGGTCGACCGCAAGCACTTCCGTCGGCTGGCTCGTAAGTACGGCCTCGTCGCCGGCCCCAAGCAGTAACCGGGAACCCCCGTCATGACCCACGACGGCAAGCGTCGAACGTGGGGCGATCTGGTGGTCGCTGCGGCGCTGTTTGCGGTGGCGCTGAGCGTCGTCGTCTCCACCTACGACATGGGGTTTGTGCGGGACGAGGCGTTTTATTTCCGCCACGCCGAGACCTACCAGAACTGGTTTGTGCGCGTCGAAAAGGGCGGCCCGGACCGCGAAGAAGCGTTGACCCGCGAAGAGGTGCTCGATACCTGGCGAAACAACAACGAACACCCGCCGTTGCACAAGATGCTGATGGGCTGGTCGTGGCGTCTCTTGGGTCGAAAACTCCGCCCGATCAGCAGCATACGGGTCGCCAAACCCGATGAACCCGGGCCCGATGAAGGTAAGCAGCGCAAGAAGGCAGAAAACAAGGCGCGCGACGACGGTGTGCTCGCTGCTTCGATAACGGGGCTTGGCGCCGCTCATGGCTTTGATGAGGGCGCTTCGGTGACGCTCTTGAGGCCCCAGGTCGTGGGCAAACCCCCGGACATCGGCGGGCGTGAGCTGGCTGTCGGCACGGTTGTGGAGCGGGATCGGTGGCGGGCGAAGGTTCGATTTCACCGATTCAACGCGAAACTGGACGTCAAGGAAGGCGGTCGGGCCGACGCGCTGCGAGCGCTGTGTGGATCGGCGGGGCCGCGAGACGACGGGGTGATCCAGCGAACGGGATGTGAAGCGGTCGAGAATCGCGCGATGTACACGCTCACCGAGTCGGCGGCGATGCGTTTTCCGGGCGCAGTAGCAGCCGCCCTGATCGTGGCGCTCTTATTCCTGGCGGCGCGTGGATTCTTCCTCTCACCCTCGGCGGCTCAACCCTTGCCGATCCCATTCGCCGTGGTCGTGGGGCTCGGCTTCCTGGCTCTGCCGCGCCCGTTTTGGCACGCCCACCTCGCGGTCTTCGATATGACGATTTGTGCGTTGTTGGTGGCGGCAACGTTTGCCTACCAGCGGTCCTTATCGAGCCGGCTTTGGGTCGGGATCGTGGCGGTGGTGTGGGGATTTGGGCTGCTGGCCAAGCACAACGCAGCGGTTTTGCCCATCGCATTCATCGGTCATTGGGCCTGGGATGGACTGGCCGAAGGGCGGTTTCTGCTTCGGTGGCCGGCTGGTCTCAAGGGCGTCGCGTGGGTCGTTGGTGCGATGGCGGCGCTGGTGGCGGGTGCGATGATTCATCCCGGTGTTGGCCTGGCGCTCGCGGTGCTGGTCGTGGCATCCCCCGGGCGTGCGCTGACGTTGCCGGGTTTGCCCAAGGCGTGGTTTGCGATGCTGCCGGTGGGCTTGCTGATGCTGGTCGCGGGGTGGCCGTTGCTGTGGTTCGACACGCTGGACAACTTCCTGCGGTGGCTCGAGTTTCACCTCGCCCACGAGCACTACATGCAGACCTATTTCGGGCAGGTGCTCGCGTTTGCGCCGTTCCCGTGGGGGTTTCCGTGGGTGATGACGGCGTTGACATGGCCCATCGGCTTGTTGGCGGCCTGCGTGGTCGGGACAGTGGTCTTGATCGCCTCGATCGGAGCCTGGCACTGGCGGGTGTTGCGGGGGGCTGAGCCGCGGGATCCTCTCAACGACCCGGATGCAAGCGAGCGACGTGGCTGGTGGCGGCTTGTTGTCGTCGCGGCGCTATGGCCGACGGTCCTGATTTCGATGCCGGACACGCCGATTTTCGGAGGCATCAAGCACTGGATGCCAAGCTATCCGTTCATGTTGCTGCTCGCGGGGCTGGGTGCGCACTGGGCATGGCGAACAGCGGCGGCAGGGTTGGATCTGCCGAAACTCGCTGCGACCGCGGGTGCTTGGGTGATCGCGATCATGCTCGCGCTGCCGGCGGCGAACGCGACCTGGCAAGCCCACCCGCATGGAAGCGTTTACTACAATGAGCTCATCGGTGGCGCGCCAGGGGCTGCCGAAGCCGGGATGCAGCGCCAATTCTGGGGTGGATCGACCCGCGACGGGCTCGCGGAGGTGAACAAGCGGGCGCCACTGCACGCGCGGATTTGGTTTCACAAGTGCGCCTGGGGTGCGTTCATGATGTACCAGCGGGAAGGCTGGTTTCGGCGCGACCTGTCGTACGCGAGTCACCCGTCCGGGACGACGCACGGCTTCTTCCACCACCAAAAAGACCACGACGACTACGAGTTGGATGTGATGCGCGACTACCGCGTCGCCGCCCCCGTCATGCGATCAAGTCTCGAAGGCGTGCCGATTCTGAGCGTGTACGAGCGGCCGTAGGCGATGAACAAACACGCGATGCGCAAACACGCGATGCGCAAACACGCGATGCGCAAACACGCGATGCGCAAACACGCGATGCGCAAACACGCGATGCGCAAGCACGCGATGCGCAAACACGCGATGCGCAAATACGGGGCGGCGCAATCGGCTGTCCGGGTGTGCGTCGTCGCGATGGCGTTAGGCGCGTTCGCTGGCTGCAAAAAAGGGCCGCGACCGCTGCTGACGTGCCCTGTCATTGGCGAACAGACGCCGATACACGACGCGCCCGCCGCCGGATGCCTGGTCGTGATCGACGGCAAGCTCCTGGTCGTTCGTCGAGTCGATCCGCGAGCTGGAAAGAACGGTCGGATAACGCCTCCCGGTGGTGGTGTGGAGTCGGGCGAGTCAGCTCGCTGCGCGGCCGTACGCGAGTGTCGTGAGGAGGCCGGGGTTGATGTCGCGGCCGGTGCTCTGGTGCATCGGTTCGACAACGGATTCGCGCTCTTTTTGTGCCGGCCGATCAACGACAAGGCAGACGCAGCAGCGCGGACCGCCGACGTGCCAGCTTCGATGCGCCACGAGGCAAGTGAGAAGCTGCTGCTCGACGTGGCCAGAATGCGAGGACCGGGCGGACAACCGGAGCGCTGGGCGTACAGCAGCAACAAGGTCGTGCAGGATCGGTGGGCGGCCATCATGAAACTGGCCCTGTTCCAGGGGACGGGCGGCGATGTCGCGCGGGTCGCTGAAGCTGTCACACCGGCCGCACGATAGGCGCTGCGTCGGTAGTGCCCTGAGCCAAGTTCTGAGAAAGACGCCCTAACGTATTGAGACATCGAGCACCGAGGTAGCCCATGCGCATCGACGCGTTCATCGACCAGCCAAACCACAAGCGCCTCAAGCGGGCGTGCACATTGGCCGAGATCGCCGGATTTGACGGCATCACGATCCCGGAAATCACCAACGATCCATTCATATCTGCCGCGATCGCGGCCGATGCCACCGAAAAGGTTGATGTGCGCACGGGCATCGCCGTTGCGTTCCCACGAAGCCCGATGAACGTGGCGACCAGCGCTTGGCAGCTGCACGAGAACAGCGCGGGGCGATTCGTGTTGGGGATCGGCACTCAGGTCAAGGGGCATATTGAGCGACGTTTCAGTACGGCGTGGACCAAGCCGTATCCGCGATTGCGCGACTACGTCTGGGCGCTGCGGGCGATCTGGGCGTCGTGGCAAGACAAACAACCGCTGAATTTTACGTCGGACAACTACGCGCACACGCTGATGACGCCGGAGTTTGCCCCCAAACCGAGCACATACGGGCCGATACCGATTCACACAGCGGCGGTTAGACCGGCGATGCTTCGGCTTGCTGGCCGCGTATCCGACGGCGTTCGGCTGCACGGTTTTTGTACGCGCATGTACCTGGATGACGTCGTGCTGCCCAATCTGCAAGCGGGTTTGGATCGGGTGGATCGCGAGCGCGAGACCTTCGAGGTGTGCGGCGGTGGCTTCATCGCGACCGGTCCGGACGAAGAGGCGGTGGCCAAACGCGTGGAGTGGGTGCGCTATCGGCTGGCCTTTTACGGGTCCACGCGCACGTATTCGCCGGTGCTCGAGGCGCATGGTTGGCATGATCTTGGCGCGGAGCTGCATGCGATGAGCAAACAGGGGCGCTGGGCGGAAATGGCGGCGCGGATCGACGACGACGTCGTTCGGCAATTCACGGCGGTGGCGACGTTCGAAAACCTCGCGGCGGAGGTGGAGCGGCGTTTTGCAGGGCTGACCGACCGTATCGACCTGTTTGCGCCCGCCGATGAGAAGGAAGCCGCCACGCTGGCCGATGTGCTCGACGATATCCGACGCCTGCCACGGCGCTACAAGGGGCTTGTGAGCGAGGCGTAGTCAGCTTCGGTGCCACGTGGATTCAGCGCATGAAGGGGAACGCAAACAGCGACACTCGGGGGCGACGGAAGCAGACGTCGAGAGACCAGGTGAGCTTGCCAATGGATAGCAGCACAGCGAGGGGCCATGACACCTGAACGCGCTACCGCCGGTGATTCGCCGCTGTTGCAGGTGCGTGATCTCGGGGTTGACGTCGCCGGGCAGCCGTTGTTGCGCGGTGTCAGTTTCGCGGTACAGCCGGACGAGAAGATCGCGATTGTCGGTCCGTCGGGGGCGGGCAAGAGCCAACTTCTGCGAACAATCGTTGGCCTCCAGGACGCCGCGGCCGGCGAGGTGCTGTTTCGCGGTGGTCCTCGCGACGTGCAAGGGTGGCCCGCGTACCGGCGCCGCGTGCTGTATGTGCCGACGCTCGCGCCGTTGTTGCCTGGGACCGTTGCTGAAAACTTCTCTGTGGTTGCGGCATATGCCAGCCACGACAGCGAAATTGCCGCCGACCTGCGGGATGGATTGCTCGGCAGGCTCGGCGTTGGCGGCTTGTTGGACCGGGATGTCGCGGTGCTTTCGACCGGAGAACAACGGCGCGTGGCGGTCGCTCGAGCCCTGGCGCTCAAGCCCGATGTCCTGCTGGTAGATGAGCCGACCAACGGTTTGGACACGGACCACGCCGCGGCCGTCGAAGAGATGTTGGTCGACGCGGGAGCCGTCATCCTCGTTTCGCATGACCGTGGCTTGGTCGAGCGTTTGGCCGGTCGCGTCGTCGACGTCGGCGGGTTCGTAGTCCGCCGCGACGGCGAGGATCGAAGCCGTGGCTAGTCCGGGCGCATTGCCGCTGACCTACGTCGATTTGGCCGTGGCCGGCGGGCTGGTGGCGGTCAGCGGATGTGTGTCGCTCGCATTGCGGCTCGGACTGGGACGCACGCTGGCGGTGGCCGCGCTACGGACTGTCGTCCAGCTCGTGCTGATCGGCTACCTGCTGCAGTGGGTATTCGACCTGGACAGCGCGCCGCTGGTGCTCGGGTGGCTGGCGGTCATGGTGGTCGCTGCGGGGCGCGCGGCGGTACATCGTTCCGGACGCACATTCACCGGTGCGATTCCGATGGCATGGCTGACGCTGACGGTGGCGTGTTTGCTGACAACGTTTACGGTGACCGGTGCGATCGTGCACGTGGACCCCTGGTTCGACCCGCAATACGTGATTCCGCTCTGTGGGATGGTGCTCGGGAACACGCTGACTGGGCTGTCGCTGTGCCTCGATAGCGTGCTGCAGGCGTTTGACGTGGGGCGGGCGACGATCGAGTTGCGGCTGATGTTGGGCGCGTCGGCGTGGGAGGCAGCTCGGCCGGCCGTTCGCGAGGGCGTGCGGCGAGGGATGGTGCCGATCATCAACTCGATGACAGTGGTCGGGATCGTGTCATTGCCCGGCATGATGACCGGGCAGATCCTCGCTGGCGCGGACCCGATGTCAGCGGTGAAGTACCAGGTCGTTGTGATGTTCATGCTGGCGGCGAGTACAGGGCTTGGGAGTATCCTCATGGCGTTGCTCGTGTACCGGCGCGCGTTTACCACCCGGCATCAACTGCGCGCTGGATTTGTCCGGCGCGTGCGGTGAACGGCGCGACGCGCGTGTCAGAACACGACGACCGTCTCAGCGACGACCGTCTCAGCGACGACCGTCTCAGAGAACTGTAACAAACGTTGAATTTCATGCGGTTATCCGTGGCGGATTCCGACCCGCGAAGGTCGCGTGTGCGCCTCCCGCTCGTTTCGACGCGCCTCCCGCTCGAAATCAGCGTTGAGTGGCGCCAGCAACGGCGCCCGGCGTGCACACTCAGTCGGTTTAGTCGGTTTCGGCCGCCCGAACGCGCTAAAAACGGCGCAAGGCCGCACCTGGAGGCATAGCTCTCCGATGCGACCTCGCGGTGCGCCTACAACAGTCGTTTGAATCGCTTTGCGTCAGAGGGCGACGTACCACCCGCAGACTCTACCCGCCCTCTGGTGGGCCCGTTGCGTTGCGGTAGACGCCAGTTCGCTGGCGTTGCGCCCACTCTCGCCGCGTCCGCCGGTTCATCTCCCCAAACGCCAGACCGTCAGGCCCGCCCATCCTCAGCGATGGTGGAAACGTCCAGGGCGGAAACACAGCCGCGTCTCCCGCCAGAAACGCCGACGACGCAGCCCGATACCACGCCGCGATCTCATCGAATGCAGCGCGAAAGTCGGTCGGCTTGCCGGCCACACCGTCACTCCTGGCCCGCTCCGTCGACGTGTTGCCGTCGCCGGCCTTGCGCTGCCAATCGTGGCGTTTCGCTCGCTCCGCTCCAGCGTCGTCCGGGGTGCCCGAGCGGTGCGACGCGATGACTGCATCAACGGCCACGCGCAGCTGCTCTTGCTGCTCCTCCTCCGAGAACGCGGCCAGTCCCGGCAGCGGCGAAAGCTTGATCGCATGCGCCTCACGAAAGCGCTCGGGGTCTTGCGCGACAACCTTCGCCGTCGTGCGCCCCATCGCCTCGCGACGCTGCCAATAACCCGTCGCTGCTCGCCCTCCGCAGAGCAGCTCTGCCGCCGATGACACGCCTGGCCATTGCTCCGGTCGCGCGACGAGCCCTTCCTTTGCGCCATGGGCCAACACATAGGCCAACGCCTGCGCCTGCTGACGGCTGTCGTCCGGGACGCGGACCATATCGTATCGCCCCTGCCAGAGCGTGCCTGTGCGCCCGCGCAGTCGGTTGATTCGCCGCGTGAGGTTGCCTTTGACGTACTGCATGAAACGCGCAATCTGCTCCGGGTTGGCACCTGTCACGACCATGTGGAAGTGGTTGCTGACAAACGCCACGCCGTGGATCCGCACCCGATGTCGCTTCTGCCCCCGGCCGACCACGCCGATGACGGTTTCGTTGATCGCCGGGCGATCCGGCACCAGGTACATGCGCCCCTCGAGCGTTTTGCTCGTGAGAAGGAGCACCGTTTCCGGCTCAAACCATCGTGGCGAACTCGCCATTCATCCCGCCCTTTCCGGCCGCAACCGTTGTCGTGCTACAGCCCCGATTTGCGCCGCATGCCCACCCGCAGCCGCGCCCCTGGTCACAGCGCCACCACGTACTGATCGGCGATTGCCCTCATTTCTTTTCGAATCGCTTGACTGAAAGGCCGCCGGCCCGGCTCCGATTCGGCACGGCACGTCGTCATCGCCGGGCCCGAATCAAGCTCGCCCGTTGCGGCCGTTCACGACGTTGCTGGTCTCCGCGCGTGGCCGCTTGCGGTGCTATGCAAAAACACTATGCTCCGGGCCCTTTTCCGCCGGGTCCTTCGTGCGTTTCTTTCGCCTATTTGCCGCTGTCGTAGCCGCTTTGTACGTGGCCGTGCCCGCCTCCGGTTCCGCGTCCGAGGACGACACAATCCTGTCGGCAGTCGCCGCGACGGGTTCACCGCCGATCGCCCTTGACCTCAAGGGCACGATGCGTATGCGCGGCGGCATGATGCGCGACGCAAGCCTCGGCAATGGCCAATCGGGCGTGCCGGCAGCGCTCTCCACGCGTGACTTGAACAAAGACGTTCCGGCCAACGACACGCTCTCGCAGACCGACCTTCGTCTCCGGTTCGATCCCACGTTGCATGTCGGAACCCGCGGCGCCATACACGGCCAGTTCGAGTTCGCCGGCGCGCTCGTGATGGGCAGCGACCCGCGTGAGCCCGCCGTGCTCGGCCAGGCCACATCATTTGGCGGCAACGGACCGGCACGCGGTGGCATCGGCGTGCGACGGCTGTGGGCCACTTTCGACCTGTTCGGCATGGGCTCGGTCGAGATCGGTCGTGTTCCCGACCACTTCGGCCTCGGCATTGTCCGCAACGCCGGGCTCGATCCCCGCGCCGATTTTCAGTCCGACGTCGATCGCGTCGGCCTTCGCGCGGAGCTGTTCGACCTACGGCTGGCCCTGTCGCGCGACACGATGGCCAGCCTCCCGCATGTGAAGCGCGGCCTTGGCGCTGAAGATCCGCTCGATGGCATCGAAGACAGCACCGACGTCATCCGCTGGCTGGCACAAATCGAAGGCGGTGCGGCGAGCGGCCCCGGCTTCGGATGGGGCTTTTCACTCTCGTACCAAGACCAGGCCGTCGCGCTGCAGATCGAACACGACGCCGATCCCGCCGCCAAGCTCGCGTCCGGCTGTGTGCAAGGCGGAACCTGTTCGCTGACCGTTCCCCGCGACGCGAGCCTCATCACGCCGCAGCTCTACCTCCGCTACGAACAGAAGACCCCGCTTGGCCTGCTGCGCTTCCAAGGCGAGGGCGCGCTGCGTGTCGGCACCATCGAAACCGGCGCATTCCTGGCGAATACCGACGTCTCCAAGACCCTCATCGGCGGCGGTTTCGGGGCGGAACTCAGCCTCCGCAACGGCAGTCACCTGCTCATGGTGCGCGGCGGCGGCGCGACGGGCGACGACGAGGGCGGCTTTGGCGTGCTCGATCAGGCCAACTTCGAGGTCCAAAAGGGCGGCGAAATCAAACAACGCGACGTCATCACCGGCTTCTATCTGCACCGCGGCTTCCTGGTCGATGGTCTGCTGTTCCGTGAGGTGATCGGTGCCGTCGCGAACGCGTTCTATTTGCGACCTTCGTGGCGGATCGATCTCAACGCGACCGACGGCTCCCACAAGCTCTGGTTCGAAGGGGCCGCGGTCGCAGGACTCGCCTTCGCTGCTGGGTCGACGCCGGGCCGTTCGCGGCTTCTCGGAATCGAGCCCGAGCTGCTCGCAGGTATCGATACGGGCGGCGCCAGCACAGCTTTGCTCCATGCCAGCTACCTCGTCTCGGGCAGCGCGTTCAACGCCGGCGAAAACGGCACCGCTCCAAGCAACGCCTGGCGCGTGCTGGCCGAGTGGCACATACGGTTCTGAGCCGTGGTGACAAAACCCCGTAACACACGGACCTCTGGGACGGGGTGCGGATCGTTTGAGTCGGGCCGGTCCGCAGCACCACATGCGTCCGTCTGGCGACCGGCAAAGCCGCGATGTCGGAGGCTCGCCTGGCGCGCAGCAGCGCTCGCGCTGCGAAGAAAACCAACAACGCATTGGGTGCGGGTCGACTCGGGAGGGCGGCGCGGCAGCGCCCCCGACCGAGGCGAGCCGCACCCTCTGAGGCGTCTTGGTCTTACGTCGGCGCACCGAAACTGCTAGCCTTCGCGCCCCCTGATTCAGCCCCTTTCTCCTTTGGCAGCCGGCTCCGTCGCACCCGCCGACCGACCCGCCCAACCGACACAATCGCCATGGATCTCACCCATCTCCATCTCAGGTCGCGCCTCGTCAGCCCCGCGCTCGTCGCCGGCTTGACGTTGGCCGCCTGCGGCACCGAAGAGACGCCCGACGACAAGACCGCCGAGGACAGCGGCACACAGGTCGATTCGTCCACTTCGGACACGGGCTCCACGGCAGACTCGTCCACAGTCAAGGACGCCGGCAGCGCCACTGACGACACCGCGGCAACCGACACCGGCAGCGCCACCAAGGACTCGGGCACGGTCGACAACGACACCGGCACCACCAAAGACGCCGGTTCAGCCACGACGGACACCGGGTCCACCGCAAAGGACACCGGCACCGTGGATCCGGTCGACGCCGGCCCCGCCGCCGTGGATGCTGGCCCCACCAAGATCGACAAGTACAGCGAGCATTCGGCCACCTGTAAGACCGACAAGGACTGCGCAATCCCGTGCGCCCAAGGGCAATGCTCCAGCGGCAAATGCACCTTCATCCCGCTGGACAAGACCTGCCTCGTCGAACTCCCCGGCGACAAGGTCGGCTGCTACGGCGAAGCGATGCTCGGCGCAAAGCACAACTGCCTGCGATGCAACCCCGCCATCAGCCAGTCCGCGCTGACGTCTACCGCGCACTTGCTCGACCTCAACGGCGACACCAACGGCATCAAGACCGAAGACATGAGCAAGGGCGGCGTGCTCTGGACGCTCAGTGCAAAGCGGGCCTACTCGGGCACCACGAGTCTGTACTTCGGCGACCCGAAGACGCACCTGTACGCCAACGACAAGCACGTCAAGGCAACCGCGACCACGCCCGACATCGCCGTCCCTGACTTCAAGGGCGTCAAACCCGAGCTTTCGTTCTGGCTGTGGCTCGCGACCGAAGAATCCAAGGGTTACGACTTCCTCAAGGTCGAGGTCGTTGACGGCGCCAAAGGCACACAGATCTGGCACAGCGACAGCATCGGCGGCACGACGTTCGGCATTTGGAAGAACGTGCTCGTCCCGGTCGACAAGTTCGGCGGCAAGACCGTCAAGATCCGCTTCACATTCGACAGCATCGACGGCCAGGTCAACGCGTTCGAGGGCGCCTACATCGATGACATCGCGATGAAAACCGGCTGCTGTGGCTCTGTTTCCGACTGCGACGACGGCAACGCGTGCTCGAAGGCAACCTGTGCACCCGGTACCGGCGCAAACCCGGTCTGCAAACACGCAGTCACCAAGAAATGCTGCAACTCGGCGGCCGACTGCGACGACGGCAAACCGTGCACGGTCGACATCTGCTCGGGTAAGGGCGGCACCTGCACCCACAGCGCCAAACCCGGCTGCTGCCTGACCGGCGCCGATTGTGATGACAAGGACTCGTGCACGATCGATCACTGCCCCGGCAAGGGCGCCCAATGCCAACACACCAATACCTGCTGCAAGGCCGACGGGGAGTGCTCTTCGGAAGATCCGTGTCTGGTCGGAAACTGCACCGGCGGCGAATGCGCGTTCACTTCGGTCTGTTGCACCGCCGACGTCGACTGTGACGACTTCAATACCTGCACGCTCGATGCCTGCGATCCCAAGACGAGCAAATGCGTTCACACCCCGAGCAAACAACCCGGCTGCTGCTCGCCCGTACCGTGGGCCGATTCGTTCGAGAACGGCGTCGTAGGGTGGAAAGCCGACGCGCCCAAGAACAAGTTCGTCTGGCATTCCGAAACGCCCAAGGACGCTTCCAAGGTCAAGACCGGCGCCAAGGTGCTGAAGTTCGGCATCCCCGGCCAGACGTACAAGAACAACGGCATCACGACGAACTACGGCTACGTTGTCAGCCCGACGATCGACCTGCCAGCGGGCCAGGACGCCAAGCTCACGATCAACGTCTTGATCGATTCGACCGGCAGCGCCTCATACAACCGCGTCAACGTCTACCTCTACAAGAACCTCAAGAGCTACTACATCGGCTACATGACCAACGCGAAGAAGGGCTGGCAGTCGTTCAACTACGACGTCAGCTTCCACGCCGGCGGCAAGTTCCAGATTCGCTTGTATGGCCGCGTCGGTGGCTACAGCAGCCTCAAGGCCTCGGGCAGCGGCATCTACGTCGATGACATGCGCGTGCAGACCACCTGTTCGCCCAAGAAGTGCACCGACAGCACCCAGTGCAAGACGCCCTCGAAGTCGACCTGCAGAGCGGGCAGCTGCGTCAACGGGCTGTGCCAATTCTTCGATGCCTGCTGCAAGGTCAACAACGACTGCAAGACGCCGAGCGCGTGCGAAACCGGCAAGTGCTCCTTCAGCTACTGCAACTTCACCGCGAAGAAGGGCTGCTGCAACGGCGACGGCGACTGCGACGATGGCAACCCCTGCACAGACGACTCATGTCCAGGTAAGGGCAAGCAATGCGTGCACAAACAGAAGGCGGCGTGCTGCGTGTCATCGAGCGAATGCAACGACGGCGACAAGTGCACCGAGGACGCCTGCATCGCCAACGAGTGCAAGAACACCAACCTGTGCTGCAAGAAGGACGCCGATTGCAGCGACGGCGAGACCAAGTGCACGACCGACACCTGCGGCAGCAACGGCTTTTGCGTCCACAAGCCCACGGGCGCCAAAGGCTGCTGCAAAGCCAACGTGTACAGCAACGACTTCGACAAGGGTTCGCTGGGCGGCATCCAGGTCAGCAACACCGGTGGCTCGAAGAAAGGCTGGCAGCTGTGGAACCCGGCCTACGTCTACAAGTCCCCCAAGGGCGCGCTCTACTACGGTGATCCGATCGCGAAAAACTACAACTTCGGCAAGAGCAAGGGCACCGCGACGACCGGCAGCATCAAGTTGCCGTCGAACGTGAAGACGACCCTGACATTGTGGGCGTGGCTCGATACCGAGGCCTCCACCAAGTACGACGCCTTCAAGGTCTATCTCGTTATCGGGACGTCCAAGCAGCTGCTCTATCACAAGGGCAGCAAACCCGGCTTCAAGAAGCAGACGTGGACCGCGCACAAGTACGACCTCGCCGCTCACAAGGGCAAGAGCGTCAAGGTCCAGTTCGAGTTCGATAGCTACGACAGCTTCGCCAACACTGGAAAGGGCGTCATTATCGACGACCTGAAGTTCACCGCGTCCTGTCCGTAGCGCCCTGCAAACAACGGCTTTTGGCGCGAACGTGAAAACCCCGCGCCGACCCGCTATCCTGCGCCAATCTTGGCCGTCCAGCGTGCTCTCGACGGCGATTGTGGACATGCGCGTGCGATTTTTCCGACTCCCCCTCGCCTTCTCCCTGGCCCTTGCGGTCGGTCTCTGCGCACCTGGCTGCAGCGATGACACGAAGGACGACGACAAAGACGACGAAACCGACGTCGTAGCCGATGCCCTCGACGCGGGAACGTCCGATGATGGCGGCCTGGTCGACACCGGTTCACCGGACGGCAGCAGCAGTGGCGGGACCAAGGATTCGGGGGCTGCGAAAGACACCGGCCCGGTTGATACTGGCGCACCCGACGACACCGGCGGCACCACAGACGAAGACACGGGTCCAGTCGACACCTACGTCCCCCCGGTCGACGCCGGCCCGGAGTGCACCAACGCCAACGACTGCACCGCCAAGGTCAACCCAAAGGTCTGCGAACAGCCGGCCTGCAGCGACGGTATGTGCACCGTCGAGCTCAAGAAGGGCGCGTGCTGCGAGGACCTGCACTGCAACGACGCCAAGGAATGCACAACCGATAAGTGCGTGCAGAAGACCAACGTCTGCGAGCACAAGAACATCCCCAACTGCTGCAGCGGCAAGCTGACATTTCACAAGACCGACTTCGAAACCGATTTTGGCGATCTCGCGGCAAAAGAGGGCCCCACCAACGGCAACGTGAAGTGGCAGCTGACTACCAAGCGAGCCCACAAGGGCAAGCAGTCGCTGTACTTCGGCAACGCGTGTGGCACCTACGACAACAGCCAAAAAAAGGACAACAGCTGTGCACCCGGCAGCAAGGGCACCGCAGTCTCGGGCACGCTGACCACCAAGGCCTTCCAGCTGCCCGCCGATAAGCAGACCCAGCTTCACTTCTGGTTGTTCATGCAGGCCGAAGCCATGTACGCGGACACCCTGCCCAAAGGTAAGTGCGCCAAGCCCTGTGACCTCGGTAGCAGCTGCGTCAACATCAACGGCAGCTCCCAGTGTCTGCCCGAAAAAGACAACCTCGTCGTCCAGGTCGTGGCCAGCAAGTCGGGCACCAAGACCGTTTTCGACAGCACGTCCATCGGCAAAACGACCAAGGGCAAATGGCGCCGCGTCCTCGTCGATCTGGATCCCTACAAGGGCGAATCGGTGCAGATCCGCTGGGCGTTCTCCACCGGCACCAAACACAACAACGGCAATGAAGGCGTCTACCTCGACGCCCTCGTGATGGAGACAGTGTGTGCCGTACAGGGCACGCTTTGTGGACCGAGCGCGCCGTGCCTCGACGACAGCAACCCCTGCACATCTGAAGCCTGCTCGCTGTACGCCAACAAGCCCGGTAACGGCGTGTGTTTCCACGACAAGGTGCCCGGCTGTTGCACCAACGCAGACGAATGCGACGACGGACAACCCTGCACGACGGACACCTGCGAAAAAGGCACCTGCGACAACACACCCGACACCAGCAAACCCGGCTGCTGCAAGCCTGCTGTGCTGCTCAACGATGACTTCGATTCAGGCGTGCTTACCGATTGGGCGCTGACGTCCAACAGCCAGCTGGTGAAATGGCGGATCAACCCGTCGGGCGGCAGCAAGAAGAGCCAGGCGTTGTATTTCGGTGCGAGCAGCTTCGACAGCTACCACGACCCCACGCTCGGCAAGGGCAAAGGGCCCAAGGGCAGCGCCTGCACCAAGAAGCTCACCTTCAAGACCGGCACCGTTTTCAACCTCGTGAGCTTCAAACTGCAACTCATCACCGAGTTTTCGTGGCTGCCCAAGGCCAAGTACAAGAACCCGCCGCTGCTCGGCAAACCGAAGTACGACTACCTGTTCGTCACCGCCAACGTCGACGGCACGCTGCACGAGGTCTGGACCAGCGACCTCATCTACGGCACCACAGACGGCAAATGGATCGAGGTCACGGCACCCATTCCGGCCAAACTCGGCGGCAAGACCGGCACGTTGTGTTTCAACTTCCAGGCGGGCGACGACCAGGTCAACGACAAGCAAGGCGCCCACATCGACGAGCTGCTCGTGCGTGTCACCTGCAAGAAAGCCGCCTGCTACTTCGACGCCGAGTGCAAGGGAAAGTGCCCCGATTGCCACGCCGCTGGCTGCACACCAACCGGCTGTGGCTGCAAGAAGATCCCCGGCTGCTGCACGCTCGACAAGCAGTGCGACGACGGCGACCCGTGCACGAAGAACTCGTGCATCGGCAAGGTCTGCAAGGTCGCGCCGGTCAAGGGTTGCTGCACCAAGGACGACCAGTGCAAGGCCAAGGACAAGTGCAACACCGGCGTCTGCGATCCGAAAACGCACCAATGCGCGCAGAAGAAGATCGACAAATGCTGCCTGGCGGCCAAGGACTGCGAAGACTTCGATCCATGCACCACGCAGACCTGTGACACAGCCAAGAACCTGTGCTCGTACAAGCCGGTCAAGGGTTGCTGCAGCCAGGACAGCGAGTGTGACGACAAGGACAACTGTACGGCCGACAACTGCATCGACGGCAAGTGCTACCACAAGAAATCCGGCAAGCCGGGCTGTCCTAAGTAGCTCGTGCGCTCCGCTTCCTCGCCTGGGGCATCCCGGCTTGGATAGCGTTGTTGGGTTCTCCGCATCGCAGGCGATGCTGCGCGTCCTGTCGTGCCTGCGGCGACGACGACTTGCCGGGGTGCCCTGGGTAGCTCGAAGGCTTCGCGTGGCAAAAAGATGTGCCGAATTGCGACACGTGCGGGCGTCCGCTACACTTTTGGCGCTCTGAACGACTGCGATTGTTGACGGTGGCCTGTGCCGCTTGGACGATCGTGGTGTGACCGCACCCGGCCACAGGCAGCCCTTCTTTGCACGAGCCACCGCCATGAATGTGAACTCAAACGCCCACTATCGCCTCTCGCGAGGCAGGCTTTCCCTCCCGATCGCGCTTTGCGTCGCGTTTTTCGTGGCCGCAGCTGGTTGTGCCGGCTGCTCCGACGACACGCCGTCCGTCAAGGATGACGAAGACACCGGTGTCGAAGATGCCGGACTTGATTCGGGCGGTGGATCTGACGCCAGCGGCTCGGACACAGCGGTCACAGATACCGGCGGCGGGGACTCCGGTGTGCTGGATACGGGCAACGAATTGGACACCGGCAGCGGCAGCAGCAGTGGCGCCGACGCGGGCAAGATCCCGCCCTGCAGCAGCAACGCCTTCTGCCTGACCGCGCTCGCCAAGGAGCTCAAGCCTTGCGAAGAGGCCTACTGCGAGGTCAGCGCCGGGGTGTGCAAGAAGCGCCTCAAGCCGGGCAAGTGCTGCAACGACGGCGACTGCAACGACAACAACCCCAACACCAAGGAGAAGTGCGATCTCTCCGATAACACCTGCCAGTACGAGTCCGTTTCGGGTGTGTGCGCCAGTGGCAAGAAAGTCGTGGTCTTCTCCGACGAAGGCTTCGAACAGGGCGGAAACCCGCTGCCGCCGTCGTGGAAACAGACCAACTCGTTCGCCAAGGGCAACGTGAAATGGCACGTCTCGACCAACCGCTCGCACAGCGGCAAGCACAGCCTCTACCTGGGCAACGAGTGCAAGACCTACAACACCTCGTCCAACGAGGGGAACAAGTGCACGGGGCAGGACGGCAAGGCGTTCAAGGCGACCCTGGCGTCCGTCGAAGCCAACATCCCGGCACAGACCCAAGCCATCGCTCACTTCTGGCTGTGGATCGATGCCGAGCCGCTGTGGACGCAGACCGACGACCAGAAGAAGAACAAGTTTGACCCGTCCAACGGCTGCAAACCCGCCAAGTGCGCCGAGCAGAGCAAGGGGAGCAAGAACCCATGCTGCTTCGCGCAAACCTGCGTCAAGCTGCCCGGCGGCAACAACACATGCCTCAACGAGCGCGACGTCCTCAAGCTCTTCGTCCAGGTCAAGGGCGAGACCCATGCGGTCTGGGATAGCTCGCTCATCGGCAAGACGACGCAGGGCAAATGGGTCCACCAGCTGGTCGACTTGACGCCGTACTGCAAGGGCACGACGGGCTGCGCCACCAAGCTGTTCTGGGAGTTCTCGACCGAGACGGGCGCGCTCAACGACTACGAGGGCGTCTATCTCGACGACTTCAAGGTGGAGACGCTCTGCGTCGGCAACCAAGGCTACGGAAAGTGCGATCCGCAGACCTCGTGCAAGGCCTCGAGCAACGCCTGCGCCGCCAACGCGTGCACGCTTTCGCTCAACCAGAAAAACCTCGGTCTCTGCTTCTACGACAAGACCCCCGGGTGCTGCACCGGCGTCCTCGATTGCGACGACAAGCAGTCGTGCACGATCGATAGCTGCAACAAGCCGGACAAGAAAAAGCCCGGCAACTGCGTGCACAAGCCGGATAGCTCCAACCCGCAGTGCTGCCAGCCCAAGAGCGTTTTCTCCGAGGACTTCGCGTCGGGCAGCACCGGCGCATGGACGTTCAGTAGCTGCAACAGCAAGTCGGTCAAGTGGCACGCCACGAAGAACCAGGCCAAGTCGGGCAGCCACTCCATGTGCTTCTCCAACACCAACGGCAAGGGCTACCACGACGCGTCGATCGCGCCGAAGGGCCCCGCCTGTACCGTGTGCAGCAAGCCGATCAAGCTCACCGCCGGCACCGTCTACAACACGCTCGAATTCGCCGTGAAGATGCAGACCGAATGGTCCGGACAGCCCAAGGAGAAGTACAAGAACCCGCCCAAGCCCGGGCTCAACGAGCTCGACAAGCTGGTTGTTTTCGTCAAGGACGCGGGCAAAGAGGTGACGATTTGGTCCAGCGACCAGATCCAGGGCACCACGGGCAACAAGGGCGCCGATTGGCAGAGCCAGTTCTCGGCGGGCCTGGACAAGTTCGCCGGCAAGACCAAGGAAATCTGCTTCAAGTTCGACGCGGGCGACAACAGCGGCAACGATCAGGGCCACATCTGCGTGGACGACATCAAGGTCGGCGTGGCGTGCAAGCAGGACGAGTGCAAGTCGGCCAGCGACTGCAACAAGGGCGGCACTTGCGACGAAGCCACGTGCGAAAAAGAAGGCGACGCGCTCAAGTGCAAGTACACCAAGAAGCAAAACTGCTGCGTCACGGAGAAAGACTGCGACGACAAGAACTCCTGCACCAAGGACACCTGCGCTTCCGGCAAGTGCATCAACGCGGTCGATCCCAAGGACAAGGACTGCTGCGCGCCGATGACGACCAAGCTCGGCAACCAGGTCGGCAAGCACGACTTCGAAGGCGGCAAGACGCCGGCTGGCTGGGTGCTCAAGCCCAAGACCGGTCAACCTCCGTTCGGTGGCGGCGCGAGCTACAGCAAGACCTTCACGTGGTCGGTTTCGGCGCTCAAATCCAAGCCGGGGACGGGCAACTACTCGCTGTACTTCGGCAAGAACGGCACGTTCAACGCGGGCACCGATGTCGCCGCCGGTACCGCCGAGTCGCCCGAAATCACGCTGCAGGCGAGCAGCAAGTCGTTCTCGATCGTGACGTTCGACCTCTTCCTGGACACCGAGTGGACCAAGAACGCGTGGAAGAAATACCCGTTCCCGATCGACCAGCTGAAGGTGCTCGCCAAGGACGTGGACGACGCCAAGGCCAAGTGGCTGCCGGTCTGGGACAGCTACGACATCGAAGGCAGCACACACGGCAAGTGGACGAGCATCGTCGCGCTGATTCCGCAGTCGCTCAACGGCAAGAAGATCACGCTGCGCTTCGACTTCGACGCGGGCAACAAGAACTTCAACAACTTCGAAGGCGCGTACGTCGACAACCTCACGGTTGAGACGGTCTGCACCAAGCCGGCCTGCACGTCGGTCAAGGACTGCACCAAGTCTGACACATGCAAGCGCTACTTCTGCGGCAAAGACCCCAAGACCGAAGCGCCGGTCTGCTACGACCAGTTCAAGCCCGGCAAAGGCTGCTGCCAGCCGACCCTCCTGCTCCCGCTCGAGACTGTCGAGGGCGGCGGATTTGACCAGTGGGAGGTGCCGACCGCGCCCCAGGGCGACGTGAAATGGCACGTGGTCAAGAAGGGCACTGCCGCAATCCCGACCTATCTCAACGGCCAACACGAGATCCGCTTTGGCTCGACGTCCAAGCCCCACTACCTCACCGGCAGTGGCAAATCCTGCACCGATGACAACGGCTGCAAGGGCGCCGAGAAATGCGCGAAGAACAAGTCGGGAACCAAGGGCTGCTACCTGCCGGTCAAGGGCACCCTGCGCAGCAAGCCGATCAAGCCGCCGACCGATGCCAAGGCCGGGCTGGAATTCCGCTTCAAGGCCTACATCGACGTTGAGAAGACCTTTGAGACGATGCAGATCGTCGCCGTCAACCAAACAGCCACGTCCACGTTGAAGGTGCTCTGGACCAAGGCGAAGAACCTCAAGGCGACCGACTACAAGAAGGTCGTGGACGTCAAGGTCGATCTGCAGGACATGATCACGGCCGGCGCCATTTTCCGCCTTGAGATCCGGTTCGACAGCACCGACGCCAAGCAGAACGACAAGTACCTGGGCATCCACGTCGATGACCTGCGCGTCGAGCAGACCTGCAAGTAGTCGAGCGCTGAGACGGTCGCTGCATCGTCGGCCGGCGCGGATTCGGTCGCTCGTCGCTGCGCGCCACCCTTGCTAGCCGACAACTTTCTGCTTACCTGTGCGTCCAAGTTTGCGAGGGCCGGCGTATCGCCGAGGCCCCACCTGCAAACCTGATGGGAGGCGCAAATGGCGTCCTTGAACGACCGCACATTCGACAAACAGGCTTGGATTCGTCTCGCGATGGTCGCGTCCGTGTTCGCGATAATCGGCGGCGGAGTCTACGCGTCCGCCGTCGCGCACCACGAGTTTGTGCAGAAGCCGCGCATGATGAAGTCCCGCCACAGCGAACCGGTCGGAACCCCCGGCATGGCGACCACGCAAATCACCAGGATGGGTTCCGAAGCGGTGCCGGTGCTGCTCGACGACATCAAACAAGACAAGCCGATGGCGGAGCGCCAAAAGTCGCTCGAAATGCTGTCTGGAATCGACGATCCCCGCGTGCTACCGGCTTTGGTCAAGACGCTTGGTGACGCTGACGTTGGGATGCAGCTGTCCGCGGTCGCTGGTCTTGCCCGTCGCGGCAAGCCGGATGCTTTCGACGCGCTCTGGAAACTCAAAGACCATGAATCGGACCTCATGCGCCATCGCGCCTATGTCGCCCTGGGCCTGGTCGCCGACCAATCCCAGATTCCACGATTGCTGGACGAGGCGGACAAGAGCGCCGGCAAGGATCGCTACCTGCTGTACTGGGCCGCCGGATACACGCAGCGACGCCAGGACGCCGCGAAGAAAAGTGAGTACGCGCGCCCGGTGGCTGCGCCGATCCCCGAGAACCCGCCTGGCGAGAGGAAGCTGCGCGCGGAGATCGCCGAGATGAAGCGGCGCATTCGCGACAAGGAAGGCAACCGCCAGGAGCTCGCCAAGGAGCTGGCGCGGCTGACCTCCGTGGCGTTTACGACCTGGGACTACGGCAAGCAGCTGGCGCACCAGACCATCGCCATCAACGGCCCCGGCGCCATTCGCGGCCTCGCCCGGATCGACGAAGATCCCAAGCCGCCCGCGCACATGGAACCGCTGCGCATCGACAAGAAAGCCAAGGCAAATGCCGCGCCGTCGCTGCCCTGACCACGCCTTGTCCGTCGAGCGGCACGACTGAATCCCGCGATTCGAATCGATGGAACCTGCGGGGCAGCCATTTCCCCGCAGTCTGCTAGACTACGGCGCTCGCGCGACGACCCCTCGCAGTCGCGCTCCGGGAGGCACACGTGGCAAGTTCGGATGGAAGCAAGATGGTCGTCGCTGGCATCGGCCTGTTGGTCGTCGCATCGGTGATCGGCGGCATCTTCGTCTTCAGCAGCGAACCCTCGATCGACGAGGGCTCCGACGAAGGTTCCGAGACAGCGGCTGAAGGGGCTGAAAGCGCCACGTCTGGCGGCAAGAAGGCGACGAAGGTGCTGCGCGAGAAGGCCGAAGCCGCGGAAGGCGAAGAGGGCGAAGGCGGTACCAAGGAGATGGCGCTACCCGGCGCGCTCCCCAAACTCAATGTGGCCGAGTCCAGCGATCCGCCGTCCGCCGGCGCAACCGAACCGGCGCAACCTGAAAGCATCGACGGCAAGCCGATCGAAGAAGCGATCCAGCTGCGCGTCGCGGGCAAAGCCAACAACGTCGGGCAGAAGTGCCTCAAGTCGGTCCGCCAGAAGTTTCCGGGGGCCGGCGGACGCTTCAAGCTCAAGATGATGATCGGCCCCGGCAGCGGCGGCGCGACCGTGGTCAAAGACATCGGCGTCGAGCCCGGTAGCTCCAGCGGCCACCCCGAGCTGCTGGCGTGCTTGGATCGCGAGCTGATGCGCATGAACTTGGAGCTGCCCGAAGGCAAGGAAGGCGTGGTCAAACACGAGTTGACGATGGGCACTCCGCCGGCCGCCGCGGGAGGAGAAGCCGCCGCCGCCGCCGCCGCCGCTGCCGCTGCCGCTGGCACCCCGAACGAAGAACTCCCGCCTGGTGTCGAGCCCCACATCCCTGCGCCGGGTGAAGCCGTGCCGCCGGGTGAAGCGCCGGCCGAGCCGGCTGCGGGCGGACCGGGTGAGGCTCCACCAGCCGGTGGTGAGCCGCCTGCTACGCCCCCGCCGGGCGCGCCTCCACCCGAAGAGGTTCCGCCAGCGGAGGTGCCCGCCGAGCCGGGCTCTGGGCCGCGTTGATCGCCACAAAACGTCACAGGCGTTGCGCTGTCGATCCGCGGGCTTGAAATCGACTCAGGTGCGGCCTGCGGGTTGCGGGACGCGTCGCGACCGTGCGATCGTAGCGCCGCTTCCGTGGGAGGATCGCATGCCGCGAGTGCTGTTGGTCGATGACGATATTCGCCTGGGCCACCTTCTTGAGCGCCTGTTCAAGCCCGAGGGGCTTCAGGTCGAGCTTGTAACGGACGGCTTGCAGGGCGTGCGCCGGGCGACCGGCGAAGTCTTCGACCTCGTGATCCTCGACGTGATGTTGCCCGGCATCGATGGCTTCGAAGCCCTGCGCAGGATCCGCGCGGTGTCCCAGGTGCCCGTGGTGATGTTGACGGCGAAAGGGACGGACAACGATCGCATCGTGGGCTTGGAGCTTGGCGCGGACGACTATCTGCCCAAGCCGTTCAACCCCCGCGAGCTCGTGGCACGCGTCAAGGCGGTCCTGCGACGGTCGGACACCTCGTCCAACCAGCCGCGTCGGCCCGATATCCTCGCGTGCTCCGGGATCGAGATGGATCCAGCGCGCCGGGAAGTCATCGTCGGCGGCGAAAGCGTTCACCTGACCACGACCGAATTCGACCTGTTGCGTTGCTTCATGAAGCACCCGGGCCAGGTGCTGTCGCGCGATGCGCTGATGGACATGCTCCGAGGCGTTGGCTATGCGGCCTACGACCGTTCGATCGATGTGCACGTGAAGAACCTGCGCGCCAAGATCGAGGAAGACCCGCGCAATCCCAAGCGCATCAAGACGGTTTGGGGCACGGGTTACATGCTCGCCGCGGATGACGGCGACGCGCCTGCGGCGTGACCACAACCACCGATCCAGCGCCTTCGGGTGCAACGCCTGGCCCAACGGTCGGCGTCGACGAACCCCATCGTCTGCGCGACTGGCTGCTCGGGCGCCTTGATGGTGTCTCGCTGGCTATCAGCCTCGTCGGCCTGATGACGATCGCCGCGTCCGCTGTCCTGCTGGTGCGGGTAGCTGGACCGATCGATTGGCTTGGCCTGAGCGGCGTCATCTTGGCGCTGCTGCTGCTCTCAGCGGCCGCTCTCATCGGTCATTTTGTCGTTGTCGCCCTGGCCCGGCAGCGCTACCACGAACGCCTCGCCGCCATGCGCGAAGCCGCCAAGTTGCTGGGGCATGGTGACTTGTCGGTCGCCGCTCCCATCGCGGGTGACGACCTCGGCAGTGTGGGCCACTCCCTCAACCAGCTCGCCACGCGGATGGGGCGGATGATGCAGGCGCAGCGCGACTTGCTGTCCGGCGTCTCACACGAGCTCCGCTCACCGATCGCGCGCATCGACGTGGCGCTCGAGCTGCTCAGCATGGAAGGCGTCGACGAAGCCGAAAAGGCCGAGCTCATCGGTGGTATTCGCGAGGAAACGGCGTTGCTCGAACGACACATCTCGCGATTGCTCGAAGCGCAACGGGTCTCCACCAAGCGGGTTCTGCTCAAGAGGCGCCCGCTGGTGCTCGACAAGCTCGTCGCCAAGGTCATCGATCGCGAACGGCTGCGTTTGTCCAAGCTCGGCTGGCAGGTCGAGACCCAACTGGAAATGGGCGACCGCGAGGTCCTGGGCGACGACAATGCGCTCGATCGCGTGCTCTCGACGCTCGTGGAAAACGCCATTCGACACGCGAGCAAACCGGAAGGCGACGACGAGCCCTCGCAGCTACGCATCGAGACCCAGGCGACCAAGCTCGGCGCGGTCATCCGCGTGATGGATCGCGGCCCAGGCCTCACCGACGAGCAATGCGCGAGCGTCTTCGAGCCGTTTTTCCGCATCGACAAGTCACGCAGCACCAAGACCGGCGGCACCGGGCTTGGCATGTTCCTCGCGCGACAGATTTGCGAGGCACACCGAGGTCATGCGCGCGCCCAACCGCGCCCGGGCGGCGGGCTATCTGTGGTGTTGACGCTCCCGATCCGCGGCCAAAAGGAGCTGAAGGAGACGCTGCGGGTCGAAATGGACGCCGAGCAACTCGACAGACTCGTCGCCGAAGCGTAAACGGCTCACTCCGCCCGGTATTTCGGCCCAATCGGCCCGGTGCTGGCGCTGATCCCGTTGCCTGTTCCACTCTGCTACCTTGCTGTCATGACCACTACGCTGCACGGATTCTCGGTCGACGTTGAGGACTGGTTTCACATCCTCGATTGCGAGGGGGCGCCCGACACCCAGTCCTGGGAAGGCCTCGAAGACCGCGTCGCACACGGCACAACCCGCGTGCTCGACCTGCTCGACAAACACGGTCACAAGGCCACCTTCTTTGTACTCGGCTGGGTCGCGAGTCGGCATCCGGAGTTGATCGCAGACATCGTCGGCCGCGGTCACGAGATCGGGTCGCACGGACACACCCATCAGCTGGTCAACAGCCTCGACCGCGACGCTTTTTTGCGCGACCTCGACCGCTCTCTCGACGCCATCAGCAAGGCTGCCGGCCGCGACGTGAAGGCCTTTCGGGCGCCCGGCTTTTCGATCGGGCCGTCGGAGAATTGGGCGCTCTCGGGCCTGGCTTCCCGCGGCATAACGGTCGATTCTTCCTTGTTCTTATCGCGGCGCGCACACGGCGGCTATCCCCTTGAGCGGGTCCGCCCTTTCGTGATCGAATTCCCGGACGGCAAGTCGCTGCTTGAGGTCCCGGTCGTGCCGTTTTCAGCCGGCGGCGCCGCGTTGCCATACTCCGGTGGCGGCTATTTGCGGCTCCTGCCCACGCCGGTCCTCGACGCCTTCTTTGCCCGCGCAGATGCCGCCGCGGAGCCCGCGATCGCGTACCTGCACCCGCGCGAACTCGATCCGCTGCAGCCGCGCATGGATCTGCCCGCGTGGCGAGCGTTCAAGTACTACGTCGGCCTTCGCTCCGTTGACCGCAAGCTCGAGGCGCTCTTTTCACGCTACCGGTTTGGCACCCTGTCCGAAGTCGCCAGCGCCGCTCGACTCGACGAGCCGTTGCGCGTCGCCGCCTGAAGCCCGATGCCCGATCGCCGTGCCCGTCAACCGGGAGCCATTCGCCCCCTGATCGTCCGTTTGCTCGTCATAATTGCGGTCGTCCCGCTGGCCAATGACGCCGTCGCGAGCACGCTCCACCTGTACGGCGCCGGCGCGCGCAGCATTTCCCTGGCCGGTAGCGATGACGCTGACGCCCGCGACTATCTCGCCACCTGGGCCAATCCGGCCAACCTCGGCTCGACCAAGGGCGTTCACTTCGGCATCGGTACGCACATCATCTGGCATCGCTTTCAGATCGACCGCGTGGCTGGCGAATCGACCTACCCAACCGCGTTGCCCAACGGCCTTGGGCTCGGTCACATCGGGGTCTCCTCCCCGATCGGCGGCATCTTCAACAACAAGCTGGGCATTGGCATCCATTTGCACATCCCGATGTCCGGACCGACCCGCATCGCGGCGCGCGACCACCGCACACCTCAGCTCGCCATCTACGACTCGATCGAAAACCGCCTCGCGGTCATCTTTGGGTTCGGCGCACGACCGCTGGGTTGGTTGTCATTTGGCGCGGGACTTCAGCTGCTTGCGTCGTTGGACGGACGCGCCGATTTTGCCCTCTCGATTCTCGACCGACGCTTTACCCAGCGTTCGCTGCACATCGACCTGTTCAGCGCCGTTTCGCCCATCGCGAGCATCGCCATTCACCCCACTGACGCGACGCGCATCGCCATCATTTACCGAGCCGAATCATCGGTGCGTTTCGAGCTTCCCGTGGTGGTCGACATCGAACAGGTGGGGACCTTGCGATTTCGCGTACAGGGCGAGGGCCTTTACACCCCCGACCAAGTCGAGCTCGCCGCGAGCCATCGATTCAACGCCGCGTGGACCGCATTTTTCGCTGCGACGTGGGCCCGCTGGAGTCAGTTGCCGCCCATGGCGCCGAAGATCGACCTCGACATCAGCGACGTATTGTTCGCGGCCGACGGCACCGACGAAAAGCTCATCGTGGTGCGCAACCGCCCGGTGCCGATGGGCGCAAAGGATATCATCGTGCCTCGCGTGGGCGCGCAGTGGCGGCCCAACGCCACGGTTTCTGCTCGACTTGGTCTACGATTCCGCCCGACGCCGCTGCCCAAGGCTGATGGTTCTGCGAACTACCTCGATGCGCCCGCGTGGACCCTGGCCACCGGGCTCGGTTTCGTGCTCGTGGACAGAGATCAAAAGGACCGCAGCCCGCTCGCGATCGACCTGGCGTTGGGCTGGACCCAACTGCAGCGGCGGACGGTTACCAAACGCGACCCCAACGATCCCGTCGTCGCCACGTCATTGCACGGTCACAACGTCCGCTTCGCAGCGACGCTCCACCACGATTTCTAGTGGCCTTGGCGCGGGTTCGCCGACGTTGAGCCGTTTGGCAACCGGATGACAAATGCGCCGCACCGACCCATCCTGCGCGCCGTGAACGTCATCCACCCCACCGACCCCGACACCCGCCCCGGGCCGCTCGCAGTCGCGACCGCTTCGGCCGTGCTCGCGGTGTTCATCGCGTCGTTTGCGTGGGTGTTCCTGCAGGCCCGGTCGCGCGCTGACAACTCGCCAGGCGACGTCGATCTCGCCGCCGCGGAGCGTCTGTTGACCGCTGAAGTCAAAGCAGGCGACGCGTTTGCGATCATCCCGGGTTGGGCGGCGGCACAGCGCTGGCGATTCGCCCGGGTTTGGCGCGACAAGGGGCTGAGCTTCGAAGACGCCATGCAGTTTGGGGATCCGCTGGATAGCTGGGACGTCGACGGCTTCAAGCGCCTTTGGATCCTCACGACTCACGGTCATGACGCCGGCCTCGATGGCGCTGGTCTTGGCCCGGTCGTCGCCCACCACAGCTTGGGGCACGGCACCGCCCTGACGCTCGTTCGCGTGAAGCCGTCCCGCACGGTCTTCGATTTCCGCGAGCGTCTCCTCACCGCTGCGGTCACCCGCGTCTCCAAGGACGGCAAGGTCGAAAAGTGCAGCGCCGGCGTGCGCCAAGACTGCTCGGGCGAATGGTGGCGCGATGTCTACGAGGGGATGCACGAGGTCGGCAATACACGTCGTCGCTGCCTCTTCGTGCAGCCATATCCCAGCGAGGGCGAGCTGCACATCGAATACACCGACCTGCCTCCCGGCGACGCGCTCGAGGGCCGATTCGGCAACCGCTTGTGGGCCGTACGACACGACTCGGGCTCGGACGTCGTGTTTCGCGTGCTCGTCGCTGGCAAAGAGCGGTTCAAGCTGCAGATCGCCCGCGACGACTTCCGGTGGCACAAGTGGCGGGTGAAACTGCGCGCATCCGAACGAAAACAGGACGTCACGTTCGTTGTTTCCGCCGTCGATGTAAGCTGGCGACAGGCCTGTTTCGACGCCCGCCTGCTCGGCCGCAAACCCAACAAATAGCCGCCGATGAACCTCGCCGCGCCGCTCCTTGCCTGGCACTACAAGCGTCGTCGCGGGTTGCCGTGGCGGGCTCCCTTGGATGAACGCCCCGCGCCCTACGCCGTCCTCGTATCCGAGTTCATGTGCCAGCAAACCCGCGTGGAGACGGCCATCCCGTATTTTCACCGCTGGATGGCTGCGCTGCCCACTCTCAAGGCGCTCGCGGCCGCATCCGAAGATGATGTCGTGCGCCTGTGGACCGGGCTGGGCTACTACCGGCGCGCGCGCAATCTCCGAGCTGCGGCGATCGAGGCCGTCTCACGTCACGGCGACCTGCCAGCCGATGAGCCAGACCTACGCGCCCTCCCCGGCATTGGGCCCTACACCGCCGGCGCCATCGCTTCGATCGCTTTTGGCCGGCGCGTTCCTCTTGTGGACGGCAATGTCGCCCGCGTGCTCGCTCGCCTGCACGGCATCGAGCGCGATGTCACCGCCGGGGCCGGTCGACGCCAAGCTTGGTCCTTCGCAGGGGAGCACATCAACGGGCTCAGGCCCGACCAGCAACCAGGCCACTGGAACGAGGCGCTGATGGAGCTCGGTGCGGTCATCTGCACCCCGCGCACGCCGACTTGCGCCGTTTGCCCCATCGCCGGCCAGTGCATCGCATTGTCCGAAGGCCGAACCGCTGAGCTGCCCGTTCCCCGGGCCAAGACAAAGGTCACGCGGGTTGCGGCCACGTACACCGTCGTCTTGCACAGCGATCACGTTCTCGTCATGCAACGGCCCGGCACAGGCCGCTGGGCCAAGCTCTGGGAGCCGCCCGGATTCGAGGGATCCCACGCTGACACCGCCAGCGCCGACTGGATGAAAAAACACGGCGTGATCGAGCGAGCAACCTTCAGGCCGATCGTGCACGTGCTCAGCCATCGCCGCTACGAAGTGGTCGGAATCCTCGCGGCTGCGGACACGATGTGGAGCGCGCAACGCCTCCAAGCGGTGTGTGCGGAGCTACCCCACGAACGCGCGCGCTGGATGCCGATCGAGACGGCCCTGGGCAAAACGTCGGGCGTTTCGCGGCTCGCACAGAAGCTGATCGCCGCCGCGGTCGATGCCGTCGCGGTCGATACCGTCGCGGTCGATGCCGTCGCAACATTTGCGCCCAATAGCGCGGCCACAATCGCTCCATCGCGTTGAATTCACGGCGTGGTCCGCCTTGCTTTTCAGCAGGTGCCCGACGCACCCGACCCTCTTGGAGCGCCCCATGATTCCCACCGACGTCCTCGTGGCGACCGATCTGTCCGACCTCGGCATGATCGCCCTGCCGCACGCAGCCGCCTTCGCCGCCATCAACAACGCCAGCCTGACCTTGCTCTACGCCAACGAATGGGCCGATGTTGAGCCGGTTCAGCAGCAAAACAAGAAGCGCGAAAGGCTCGACACGGTCCGCCGCACAGTCGGTGCGATGGGGTTGGAGCCCCAAATCGACATCGTCGACGGGCCCCCCGAAACCGTCATCAGCCGCTACATGAAGCACTCGGACGTGGACCTCGTGGTTGTCACTCGCCACGGCGCTTCGGTCGGCCAACCGCTGCACCAGTCGGTCGCCAGCCGCGTCGTGCGGGACGCGCCTTGCCCCGTGCTCGTTGTCCACGGGCCCGCCGATCGCAAACCCGAGGTGGATGTCGCGCCGTCGATCTATCGCCGCGTCTTTGTCTCGACCGATTTCAGCTACTCCAGCGACCGTGGCGTCGAGGAAGCGGCCGCCATCGCCTCGCAGTTCGGTGCGGAGCTCGTGATCGGACACTGCGTGGAGGTGCCCGGCCTCCACTCGGTGGAGGGCGACAAGGTGATCGAGCCCACTGTCCCGCCGGCAGCCCAAGCCTCCGTTGAGCAAGCCAAGCAATCGATGCTGCAAACCGCGTCCAACCTTGCCGGATCGCCGCCCACCGTGGTCGCTCAGTGCGCCGATGAAGCCGCCGAGGGGATCGTGGCGATGGCCTTGTTGAACCGCTGCGACCTCATCGTCATCCCGTCGCACGGCAAGAGCGCGGTCTTCACTTTCTTCCTGGGCAGTGTCGCCCAGCGTGTCCTGGACCTGTCGCCATTGCCGGTGCTCGTGCTGCGGCGCGGCTCCTCGTCGCGACGCCCCGACTGACGCGACGTCCGCTTCGACGGGTGTCGCAGACCCCATGCCGTTGGCAAATGCTGGACGGCGTCGGGCTGCAGCGTCACACTTAGGCGGTTCGCACACGCGGGCTTTGGGAGCGCTGTGGGCATCACCTTCGTCGAAAAGTCCGATCCGAACGCCCCTGTTCGCCAAGACGCCAAGGTCGCGCTCGTGCTGGCCGGCGGCGCTATCTCCGGCGGCGCGTTCAAAATCGGTGGCCTGATCGCGCTCAACGCCTTCTTGACCAAGCGCTCGGTCACGCAGTTCGACATCTACGTTGGGATCTCGGCCGGTGCTTTCCTCGCCGCGCCGTTGTGCGCAGGCGTTGAACCGCAGGAAGTGCTGCGTTCCATCGACGGCAAATCCGAGCGCATCTCGCAGTTCTCACCGCTGGACTTCTACCGCCCCAACTGGCGCGAATTCCTCTACAAACCTGCGCTCCTCGCGCGCGACATGCTGTCGACGTTTCCGGCGGTGTCGATGTCCCTGGGCCGGCACCTCGCCGGTCGCAAGCGCGCCTTTCTCATCGACCGGGCGCGCACCTTCCTGCGCGATCCCACGTATCTCAACGCGGAAAACCTGATCGCGCCGATCGTCGCGGACCTGACCAAGGAGTCCGAGCTGCGGTCAGGCCTGAGCTACCTGCCCAGCGGCCTCTTCGACAACCGCGGCATCGAACGCTTCATCCGCGCCAACCTCAAGCGCAACGGCGTTCCCAACCACTTCCGTCTGCTCAAGCTCGAGCGCGGCAAAGACCTCTACATCGGCAGCACCAACCTCAACACGGCGCAGCCGGTCGTCTTTGGCCACGACGAGGACTGTTCGGTAACGATCAGCGAGGCGGTGCAGGCGTCCACCGCGATCCCGGGGTTCTTCCGCCCCGCGCGCATCAACGGCCACGACTACATCGACGCCGGCGTCCGTAAGACCGCCAACATCAGCCAAGCCGTCAAACACGGCGCCAACCTGGTCATCGCGTACAACCCATTCCGTCCGTTCGTCGCCTACCACGCCGACCAACTCCTGCATGGCAGCCGCACGATCAGCGACATGGGCATCGCGACCGTGCTCAACCAGGCGTTCCGTACGCTGCTGCACACCCGCCTGATGCTCGGCATCGAGAAGCTCCGCCTCAATCCCGAGTTCAAGGGCGACGTCATCCTCATCGAACCGTCCGAGAGCGACCTCAAGTTCTTCAACATCAACCCGGTCGCCTTCTGGCAACGCGCCGAATCGGCCGAGCACGGGTTTACGTCCGTCAAGGAAGGCATCGAGCGCTACCGCGAGCGCATCAGCTCGATCCTTGGCCGCTACGGTATCGGCACGGACATGAGCCTGCTGCGCAAGATCACCGACGAATTCCGCCAGTCGCGCTACGACAAGGACACGATCCTGCGCGTGCTCGAAGAGGCCCATCCCAAGCCGGACGAGCCTGCACGCAACGAAGCTCGCCCGCATCTACGGGTCGTCGGCGAGTAGTTCCCAGCACACGCCCAGAGCGTTATCGGCGCGCAGCTTCTCAGTCGCCGCCCGCCGGGTCGTGAACCTCAGCCCACCAAACGCAGCAGGTTGTCGACCGGCCGGCCGATCTCCGCTTTGCCGTTCAATACGCCGATCGGGCGCTGCATCATGCGCGGGTGGTGGGCCATCGCCGCGATCAGCACGTCGTCGCTTTCCTGGCCGGTGAGCCCCGCTTTCTTCACGTCGTTTTTGCGGAGCACGTCCTTGACGCCCACACCGAGCGCGCTGAGCACATCGCGGATCTCCGCCTCGCTCAGCGGCTCCTTCGTGTATTCGCGGTAGCTGAACTCGATGCCATTTTCTTTCAACAAGGCGACCGCCTTGCGGCATGTGCCTCAAGTGCGGGTGCAGATGAGCTGCATCATCTTCGGACTCCGTTTGGACAGTTGCGTGGGACGGGATCGGCATCGAGCCACCAATCCTCGCGGAGCGCGGAAGCTGCGATCTCCACCGTTGAACGTCAAGATTCTCAACGCTTGCCGGCGCACATGAGGTCCGCGGCCCCATTCGCCCCATTTCCACGACGCGATAACCCGGCTAAAGTTGCCGGCCCTGCCAAGCCCCGCGCCCCTTTTCGGGCGAGCCCGTAGCCAAAAGGACGAACATGCCACGCAAGCTCTTTGGAACCGACGGCGTCCGCGGCCAGGCCAACTCCGGCATTATGACAGTCGAAACCGCCGTTGCGATCGGTCGCGCGGTCGGCACCATCTTCGAGAGCCGCCACGAGCGTCCGCGCGTCCTGATCGGCAAAGACACCAGGCGCAGCTGCTACCTCTTCGAGATGGCGCTGACGGCGGGCGCGTGCTCGGTCGGCGCCGAACCCTATCTGCTCGGTCCCCTGCCGACGCCCGGGATCGCGTTTATGACCACCGGCATGCGGGCCGACGTGGGCGTTGTCATCAGCGCATCGCACAACCCTTTCCAAGACAACGGCATCAAGCTGTTCGGCGCGGACGGCTTCAAGCTGGCCGACGAGATCGAGTCGAAAATTGAAGCGTTCATGGCCGACGACAAGGCCACCTCCGCCTCCATCAAGACCGGTGCGGACGTCGGACGCGCCTACCGAATCGAGGACGCACGCGGCCGCTTCATCGTGTACCTGAAGACGACGTTCCCGTCGGATTTGACGCTCGACGGGCTGCGCATCGCGGTCGATTGCGCCAACGGTGCCGGCTACAAGGTCGCTCCGGCGGTGTTCGAAGAGCTCGGTGCGACGGTCATCACACGTGGCGTGCAGCCCAACGGCATCAACATCAACGACGGGTGCGGCGCCCTGTATCCCAAGAAGCTCGCCGCCCTCGTGCTCGAAGAGTCGTGCGACATCGGCATCGCGCTCGATGGCGACGCGGACCGCCTCATCATCGTTGACGAGCGCGGCCAGGTGGTGGACGGTGACCAGATCCTCGCCCTCCTCGCGACCCGGATGCAGCGCGCTGGCACCCTCGCGCGCAACAGTCTTGTCGTCACCGTGATGAGCAACTTCGGGCTCGAGGCCGCGATGCGGGAGGCCGGGATCAAGCTGATCCGCACCCAGGTCGGCGACCGATATGTCGTCGACGCGATGCGAAAGGGCGGCTTCAACCTCGGCGGCGAACAGAGCGGGCACATCGTCTGTCTCGACCACACAACGACCGGGGACGGCATCTTGTCCGCGTTGCAGGTGCTCGCTTACGCGGTCCGTGAACAACGACCGGTGTCCGAATTGATGACCGTCATGAGCCGCGCTCCCCAGCGTCTCGTCAACGTCAATGTGCGCGAAAAAGCCCCGCTTCATTCCCTCGAATCGGTGCAACGCGCCATCGTCCAGGCCGAAAAGGCGCTCGAAGGCAACGGCCGGGTGTTGGTTCGCTACTCGGGGACCGAAAACAAGTGCCGCGTCATGGTCGAGGGCCACAACGCAGGTGCGGTCAAACAGTGGGTCGACACCATCGCCGACGCCGTACGGGAGGCCATCGGTGCCTGACACAAACCTGCCCATCCGCGCTGGCGCGGGCGTGAACGTGCGCCTTGGCGTCAACGTCGATCACGTCGCGACGATCCGCCAAGCGCGCGCTACCCGTTATCCCGACCCCGTCTTTGCCGCGTCCTTGGCCGAACAAGCTGGCGCCGATCAGATCACGATCCACGTCCGCGAGGACCGTCGGCACGTCCAGGAACGCGACCTGCGCGTGATGAAAGAGACGGTGCAGGTGCCCCTCAATCTCGAGATGGCTGCCACCGACGAGATGCTGGCGATGGCGCTCAAGTACGTGCCCGACACGGTTACGCTCGTGCCTGAAAAGCGCGAAGAACAGACAACCGAAGGTGGTCTGGACGTCGTCGGCAACCGCGACGCCCTCGCGCCCCACGTGCACAGCTTGCGCGAAGCCGGGATCGTCGTTTCGATGTTCGTCGATCCCGACAACGCCCAGTGTGATGCGTCCCTTGGAATCGGCGCGGCGACCGTCGAGCTGCACACCGGCGATTTCTGCGAGGCGTCCACCGACGCGCTTCGCAACAACGAATTGCTCAAGCTCGCCGCCGCCGCCCGTCACGCACACGGCATCGGCCTGGCGGTCGCGGCTGGCCATGGCATCGACTACCGCAATGTCGCCGACATCATGCTCCTCCCCCACGTCGAAGAGCTCAACATCGGTCACAGCATCGTGGCTCGCGCCATCTTCGTCGGCTTGGAACGCGCCGTCGGTGAAATGCTGCGCCGCATGCACCGTTACGAGCTCTGATTGGCCCGAACACGCGCCGAGGCAACCATGCGAATCATCACTCCCGAGCAGATGCGCTCGCTCGACAGCCGCACCATCGAAGAGCTCGGGCTCCCCGGCGCGACCCTGATGGAAACCGCTGGTCGAGGCGTCGTCGCCGCGATCGAAATGCGGATCGGCGGTGTGGGAGACGGCCGCCTCGCCACGATCTTGTGCGGTGTCGGCAACAACGGCGGCGACGGCTTCGTGATCGCGCGGGAGCTGCATTACCGCGGGTTCGCAGTTCACGTGTACACGGTCGGTGATCGCGGCAACATGAGCGACGACGCCAAGCTTCACTACAAGGCCATGCAGGCCGCCGGCGTTCGTGATCGCCATCACACCAAGCCGCCCGACAAGCGCGAACTTGGCGGCCTGCGGCGGTCCCTGGCCCGTTCGGCCGTGATCGTCGACGCGCTGATAGGCACCGGGCCGACCACCGACCTCCGCGATCCGATCGCCACATTCGCCGCCCAGGTCGACGGGCGCCACAGCGGACTGGTCGTCTCGGTCGACGTACCGAGCGGGATCAACGCCGCCAACGGGCGCAAACTCGGTGTCGCGGTCAAAGCAGATCTCGTGTGCACGATGGCCGCCGCAAAAACCGGCTTGTTCTTCGGCGCAGGGCCCGGCCACTACAACGAGCTCGAAGTCGTCCCCATCGGCGTGCCCCCCGCGTGGGCCGACGAGCTCAAAAAACAGGGCCGAGCGGTCACGTGGGCATCCGAAAAAGGCGAGCTGCCGGGCCGCAACGAAAACGCCCACAAGGGTCGCTTTGGCCACTTGCTCGTGCTCGCCGGATCACCGGGAAAGACCGGCGCTGCGTTGCTGTCCACGACCGCGGCGATGCGGTCTGGTGTCGGCCTGTGCACCCTCGCCACGTCCGGTGAGATCCGCGCCCGGCTCGAAGGTGCGGTTGCCGACCTGATGGTCGAGGCTGTTCGCGGTGGCGCGAGCGAGAAAAAACGCGTCGAGAAGCTGATTGACGGCAAGGCCGCGATCGCCGCCGGTCCGGGCATGGGCACCGCGAGCGCGTCGATCGAACTCGTCAAACAGGTGCTCGAGATGTCCAAGTGCCCGGTCGTCCTCGACGCCGACGCGATCACGTGCCTGGCGACCAAGCCCGAGATCGCCGAACCCGCTCAGCATCGGCTCGTCCTGACGCCACATCCGGGCGAGATGGCGCGGCTGCTCGAAAGCGAAGTCGCCGCCGTTCAAGCCGATCGGCTCGGATCTGCGCGCAAGGCCGCCGCACGCTTCAAAGCCGTCGTCGTGCTCAAGGGGGCGCGCACCGTGATCGCGGCTCCTGGCGGGCAGTGGGCGATCTGCAATGAACCGAACGCGGCCTTGGCAAAAGCCGGAAGCGGCGACGTCTTGTGCGGGATAATCGGCGCGTTGTTGGCCCAGGGATTGCGGCCGGGAGCTGCGGCCCGCGTCGGCGTGACTGCCCACAACGCTGCGGGAAAGATCGTCGCGCAAGACGTGGGACCTGTCGCTTCCATGGCGTCCGATCTCGTCGGCGTATTGGCCGATGTCTGGCGCGCTGACGGCTGATTCAAGGTCGATTCGCACCGGCAAACGGCGGACTTCGATCCGGTTGCGGGCGCTCTTGCCGCGATTTGTTACGATGTGCCAATGGCTCGCACCACCAGGTTTTACGGTCCGTTAGCGCTTTTACTTCTCGCGCTGGTCGCCGTCGGGTGCACCGCCAAATCGATCGGTGACGCGTGCCTCGCCAGCGATGAGTGCGACAGCGGCCTCTGCTACGCCAACCTCTGCCTGGATCCGGCTGGCGACGAGGACAAAGACGGGCTGGACAACGCTACCGAACACCGGCTGCGCAGCCATCCCAAGGCGGTCGACACCGACAAAGACGGCAAGCTCGACGGCGATGAGCTGGGCACCGACCCCGACAACCCCACGGACACCGACGGCGACGGCATCCCCGACCTCGTCGAGTCGCTCAACGCAGACAGCGACGGCGATTGTTTGCCCGACGAGCTCGACGATAACGACGAACAGCCCAACGGCGATCCGGCCAAGCTCAAGGCCATCGCGTGCAGCACCAAGGGCGTGTGCACCGGCCAACTGGCGCTGATCGCGGCGACCTGCAACGTCGGCAAAGGCGGACCGGCGACCTGCGTCTACAAGGCGGTCCCCGGTTACTCGGCGCTCGAAGCGTGTGACGGCCTCGACAACGACTGCGACGGCGAGACGGACGAAGACAACACCTGGCAAGGCCTGAAAATCGGCGGCGTCTGCGACGGAACGGGCGCGTGCGGTGACGGCAAGGTCGTGTGCCACAAGGGCAAAGCGACATGTTCGTCCAACCCAGATGGCCGGTCCCCCGCCGTGTCCGCGGAGCTCTGCAACGGCATTGACGACGACTGCGACGGCGTAACGGACGAGGGCTTCGAACTCGGCGGGCTGAGCGTCGGCGCACCTTGCCTCGGGACCGGGGAGTGCGGAGTCGGCAAAGTCGTCTGCGGCGCCGGAAAACCGGTCTGTAGCAGCGATCCTGGCGCGCCGGACAGCGAGGCGAAGGTCGAGGTCTGCAACAACCTCGACGACGACTGCGACGGCGAAACCGACGAGGGGATGAAGCTCGGCAGCCTCAGCATCGGGGACGCTTGCACGGGAATCGGCGCGTGTGGACCCGGCACTGTGGTCTGTTCCAGCAAAGGAAAGCCGGCCTGCAGCTCCAACCCCGACGGCCCGAAGAGCGCCGCGAAACCCGAGACCTGCAATGGCAAAGACGACAACTGCAACGGCCAGACCGACGAGGGGATCACGTACAACAGCCAGCCGCTCGGGGCCTTTTGCTGGGGCGTTGGCGAGTGCGGAAAGGGAACCGTGGTCTGCAGCGTGGACGGCAAACCCACCTGTTCGTCCATGCCCGGCGCTCCGGCCAACAAGGACAACCCGAAGACGGAGACCTGCGACGGAAAAGATGACGACTGCGACGGTCAGACCGACGAAGGTTTTGTCTACCAGGGCGGTCAGGTGGGCGACGCGTGTATCGGGGTCGGTGCCTGCGCAAAGGGTGTGGTCCAGTGCAACAAGTCCGGCGGCGTCACGTGTTCGAGCAACCCCGATGGCAGCAAGGCCGGCAACAAGTTTGAAGAGTGCAACAACGTCGATGACGACTGCGACGGGGTGACCGACGACGGGGTGCCGCCGACGTTCGGTCCGAAGTGCTCGCCCAAGGGCATCTGCGTCGGCGAAAAGGCGCTCCCGACCTGCAATGCGGGCGCGTGGTCCTGCAGCTATCCGGACGCCAAGGGCTTCGAGGGACCCAACGAGCAGACCTGCGACGGTAAAGACAACGACTGCGACGGCCTCGTCGACGAGGGTCTGGCGCACCTGTGGAAGCCGACGCCGCAGAAGCTCACAGATGGCGCGCCTTCGTCCCGCAAACTTGCCGCGTGGTGCCGTTTTGACGACGCGCTGTACCTGGCTGGCGGGCAGGTTCCGAGCTCCGGTTCCGCCGTGTTGAGCGGCGAGCTGTGGCGCTTGGATCTGGCTACATTCGCCTGGCAGCGGCTGCTCGCGCACCCCGATTTGAAGAGGACCGGAGCGGCGCTGGCTTGCCTTCCTGCTATGACCGACGGCGGTGTAAAGACGGCGCGTTCGTTGTGGCTGCTGGGCGGTTTGGATAGCGCCGGAAAAGCCGCCGATCCCGTTGCCATCGATCCGTTGACGAAGACAGTTGGGTCGCCGGCGTGGAAGGGCACTGTCGAGCACGCCGATGTCGCAATCGCGGTCGTTGACGCCCTATCCGGTCAGCTCTGGCTCGCGCCCCGAGGCGACCAGAAAACCGCACCCGGGCTGCAGCGAATGCACCTGAAGGCAAAGACCTGGATCCCCGCCAAAGACGTGATGCAGCCAACCTTCAAGCCGTCGATCAGCGACCTGTGCGTTGTCGCGGACGGCACGATCTACGCTCTGTCCGCGCCTGACACACTCGGCGCTCGCTGGCTCGAGAAACTGCCGAGCGGCGCCAAGAAGTGGTCCTCGCTGCTCAAGACCGGCTACCTGAACACCGGTGGATCGCTGGCTTGCGGCGGCAAACGGGTCGTCCACATCGGTTCGTCGGCGGTCAAGGCAGCTGCCAAGTGGTCAATGGAGCTCGATCTCGGCAAGGGCGCGTTCGTCAAAGCGCCGTCGATCGCGGCCGGTTGGCACGCGAGCGCCGCATTCGTCGACAGCAAGCAACGGGTCATCTCGGTCGAAAACGGCGCGATCGATCGATTCGGCGCGGGTGTCTGGCGCCATCAGCCGGTCGCCAAAGACCTCGCGCCGAAGGTATTGATCAGCGTCGCGCCCACGCCCGCACCGGGCAGGCGATGGCTGGTCGCTGCATCCGAAGCGATCGCGGTTGCTGGATACCGGTGCGCCGGCGCGAAAACCTGCACCGCATCCGATCACGTGTGGACGGCCTGGCGCTTCGATAACCACCAGTTCACGCCCATATTCGCGCCCCCTTACGCCGAGGGAATCGTCCATCCCAAGTGCCCGCCAATCGCCGTCGCCGACGTCGATCACGGCCGCCTCTTCACGTGGCCGCTCGCATGCCCGCTCGGCAGTTTCTATGGGGTTCGCTCGGTCGATCTCGTGGCCAACAAGCTGGTCGATTTGGCGTCCGACAAGGGGCTACCAACCGAAACCTTCCAATCTCCGATGGAGGCGATCGGTCATGTGCCATCCCGCGTTCACATCCTGGGCCTCGGCAAGAAAGGCGACGTGCAGCTTTGGCTCACCGAATTCAAAGCGGCGCCCGTCTCGACGATGATCTGGTCCGGCCCGGGCGCGAAGGGGCCGCAGCCGAGCCCACACGCGACCCTGATCCACGACGAAGCAAACCAACGGCTGCTCCTCTTCCAGCCCGGCAAATCGCTGCGCGTTCACGCATTCGATCTCGGCGCGAAACCCGGCACGTGGGGGCTCGTCGGCGAAGACACAACGATCAGCGGCGGTCGTGTCCGAATCGCGGGCGATCCTGGCATGAAAGGGGCCCAACTGGTTGTCGCTTTTGCGCACAACGGGCCGCCAGCGGTGTCGCGAACACTCGCCTTTGGCAAAAAGGTCAGCTTCGGTCCAGGACAGCTGAAACTCGGCGCTCTGGCTGGTGACTACGAGCTCGTTTGGCAGCGCAACAGTGGGCAAGCGCTATTGATCCACGGCATCGATTCCAGCGGGCACCCCATCAGTCGGATCGATCAGCTCACGTGGGCCTGCAAATAGACCGACTAGATGTGCCGGGCACGAGTGCTGAGCCGTTTTTCTTGCCATGTGATCCCGTTGCCTCATCCTGCTCCGATCTCTCGCACGGAGGTCAGCAGAGATGGCGAAGGCAGCAGTAGTGACGGTGTCAGCCCGGCAGCGATCGATTCTCGATGGATGGATCCGAAACAAGGCGGGCACGGCGTATCGA
>Ga0114932_10000413_pt1 | contig 51064 bp, 47 predicted proteins | sample 2SBtaG_2_FD_87286 | JGI IMG/M metagenome (GOLD analysis project Ga0114932, IMG submission 87286) | Deep subsurface microbial communities from Kolumbo volcano to uncover new lineages of life (NeLLi) - 2SBTROV12_ACTIVE470 metaG | ecosystem: Environmental > Aquatic > Marine > Volcanic ...
CATTCATGCGGAGCTCATTTGGGCCACGTTTTCCCCGATGGCCCTGAACCGACGGGTGATCGCTACTGCATGAATTCAGCTTCTATGCGGTTCGCTCCGCAAGAGGCTGAGTAGACCCACAGAGATTTTACCCGGTCGCCCGAATTCTGTCTTCGGCTGACGGGAACAAGTCGATAATGGCGTTATCTAATTCTTCCTTGACTCCAGCAAGAGGAAGTACGTTAAGCACTCCCTGACCTTTGTGGATCAAATCAATAATTTCTTCACCTGACACAAGTAGAGGTGAGGAACCGTTAATTACGAGATTGGCAGAAGCAACATCTGCGCCAAGGTTTTCTCGCAAATAAGAAAAGACATCGCGCACCATCTCAAGCCTGATGCCAGCGTCAAGCAAAGTCTTGACGACTTTGAGTTCAAGAAGGTCCTGATATGAATAACTACGCCTACTTCCGCTTCCTTGCGCATCGGCCAATGAAGGGCGAATGAGATCAGTTCGTGCCCAATAATCAAGCTGCCGGTAGGTGATACCCACTAATTCAGCCGTTCGTTTTCCAGAAAAACCTGCTGCTACTTTGCCCTCAGTCAAGGTTGTGCCTCCGTCTCGACTAGCCACCAAACTGATCACATTCGTGAAACTACGTCGGTGTGATGCCACAGTACGAGCAAAAGGGCGACCAAGCAACCACCCTTCGCGCGATAATTCGCGCGTTGCGCGCGAAAAACTGCGATATTTCAGAAAGCTAAATCAGAAATCATCGGGACTGACATCATCTAAAAACTGTTTGAACTCATCAAGCAGCTCATCCGGATCATTGTCGGAACCTCCATCAGGTGGGTGTTCCTCAATAACTTGCCCGGCTTCAGCAAGAACATCTTCTGAAGCATAAATTGGGGTCTCTGTGCGAACAGCAATCGCTATTGCATCACTAGGCCTAGCGGAAATCGTACGGCTTTCACCCGCGACCTGAAGCTCGATTTCAGCAAAAAAAGTTCGCTCGCGAAGCTCCGTCACCACAACTCCGATAACAGTGGCCTGCAGCTCCTCTAACATCGTGACTAGCAAATCGTGCGTCAGGGGTCGGGCCAGACGAATTCCCTCAATTCCTCGATGAATGGCGTGAGCCTCAGGAGTGTCAATAACAACGGGCAGCACCCTGCCCTGCCCTTCAGTTTCTCTTAATAACAAGAGTGGACTGTTGGATGGCAACTCAACTTGAACCCCCAGCAACTCCATCTCAATCATGCTCAGACCTTAGTTGGGATGTTCGACACTATCCCGTCTTCAAGTACTCGAAGAAACGAGATAAAGCAGTTTGAACTTACCGATCTGCAATTCGTCGCCATTGGTAAGCGATACTTCGCTGTCTGCTAGACGCTCCCCATTGAGGTACGTTCCGTTCAAAGACCCAACATCGCGAATCACGTGTCCCGTGTTACTTGTTGATAACTCAACGTGACGTCGCGAAACGGTGATGTCGTCGAGAAATACGTCACTATCAGGGTGACGGCCGACGGTAATCCGTTCAGAAGTAATCGCATAACGGGTGCCGGCCTGGTGTCCGCTTGCAACAACCAGTGCCGCGCCTGTCGAAGGAGTTTGGAAGTCGACACTTTCGACACCATCGCCAAGTGGCTCAAGTGCCTCGGTGCTGGCCTCTTCCACGGAACTCATTGGTCGGCCACAACTGGAGCAGAACCGTGATCCGGCGGCATTTGAATGTCCGCACGCTTCACATAATTGATTCATTGATCACTCCTCGCTCTCTTCAACAACGAACGATTTGTAACTCTCGGCATCCATCAATTCGTCAAGTTCAGCTTCGGCGCTAGGTTGAATCACGCAGATCCAACCATCGCCATAGGGTTCTTCATTGACTAGTTCGGGGCGTTCTTCTAGAACATCGTTGACCTCTATGACCTCCCCCGACACGGGGGCGAACACATCAGATACCGACTTCGTCGACTCAATCTCAGCGAAAGCAGCGTTTGCCGTCACCACCAATCCAACCTCAGGAAGTTCCACATACACCACATCCCCAAGGGCATCTTGAGCAAAATCGGTAATACCAATACGCGCTACGGAACTTTCCATGCGCACCCACTCATGGTCTCTTGAATATCGGAGTTCAACAGGCGAATCCATATGCCCAACCTATCCCACCAAGAGAGGTGGTGGACCTACGGTCATCGGCCGGCGCGGCCATGTCGCAGCGCCTCTCTGGCCGCAGGAACATATGTCAGCCCTGACCAGTAGTGAATTGGTAGTCCAGCGATAATACAAACCCAAGCTCCAACGGCAAAAAAACTTGCCACAAACACATCGCTCTCCCCCGCCAAGAAGAAGGGGAATGCGAACATAAGCAGGAAGGTGCCGGTCTTGCCCCACCATGTCACTTCGATTTTTCTAGCGCCAAGAGCAGCTAGCAACAATGCGGCCAGAGCTACCAAACCCTCCCTGACGAGAGCCAACCAGGCGATCCATCCAGGCACGGAACCGTCAACCCAGATAGCAAAAATTCCCACGAGTAGCATGAGTCGATCCGCTGTCGGGTCCAAGATCTTTCCGAGTTCACTGATCTGGTCGAATCTTCGAGCGATATAGCCGTCCACCCAGTCAGACGCACCTAAGGCGCCAAGCAGAAGAGCTGCTGCCCAACGGTCTTCAACTGAAAAGAGGAGCCACAGAAATACAGGGATACAACCGAGTCGAATAAGACTGATCAAGTTTGGAACTGTGAACGGTCGCCACGGTAACTGCTGCTCAGACATGCTCTGCATCGTAGGCTTCATTTCATGGCATCCGTTTTCACAATGATTATCAAAGGCGATTTACCAGGGACTTTTGTCTGGGAGGATGATCGCTGCGTTGCCTTTATGTCCATCAACCCACTCGCGTATGGGCACACCTTGGTGGTGCCTCGAGACGAAATCGACCAATGGCTTGATGTTCCTTCCGACCTACGACAACACCTCTTCGAAGTAGCTGGCCGAATTGGGGCGGCGCAAAAGCAGGTATTCGGCAGTCAACGCATCGGAATGATAATTGCGGGATTCGAAGTACCGCATATGCACATCCATCTGATTCCGGCTAACACAATGTCAGACATGGATTTTTCCTTAGCTTCCGACTCCGTCGATACCGCAGATCTCGAAAAAGCCGCGGAGTCAATCAAATCGGCGCTTGAAAGCTAAGTTCAAATATCACCAAAGAGTGTCGGTTGGAACAGGAAGTATGTTCTCAGGCCGATCATGTTGAGGATTTCCTACTTTGGGATCTACTTGGTGCGCGTCGAATGCTTCGGTCGACTGTCTCATGATTAGGTGTTTAAGAGCCCCAATGTCACTCATGGCCGGATCCAACCAATCATCCCAAACAGAAGTGGTGAGTGTTAGCGGCATTCGATTATGTATGTCGGACATAAAGGTGTCTGATTCTCTCGTCAAGATGACCACAGAAGCTCGACCTTCCAACGGTCCCGGTTCCCAAATCCCTGCCATGGCTAACTGCTCATGATTCGACTTGTGGATATAAAAGGGTCGCTGGGGAGCACGTTTTGGCCGCCCTTGCCATTCAAAAAATCCGTCAGCTGGCACCAAACAACGTCGATACTTGAAAGCGTCGGAAAATGTGGGTTTGACGTCAACGGTTTCGAAACGAGCGTTGATCAACAGCGGCGACGTCGACTCGGCGTTCTGCCACTTGGGATCTAGGCCCCACCGAAAAATTTCGATCTTACGTTCCCAGGAATCGCCCGTAGCGACAACCCCATGCACCTCTGCAGATGGAGCAACGTTATAGCTCGGAGTCAGATCGTGATTAGAGGGCTGCGTCGAAAATAGAGTCTCTAATCTCGACATTGGAGCAGTAGAAACGAACCTTCCGCACACGCTCTAAGCGCCTACACCACGTTTAGACATAAGTGGAACCCTTCATTCCAGTCCGGTCCTGTCGAATTTCTACGTTTACCAATGCTGGTTTGCCGGACTCGAACGCTCGTGTAATAGCTGGCGCTATTTCCCCTGGCGCTACAACATGTTCGCCATGCCCACCTAAAGCTTCGACAACCAGGTCGTATCTGGTTCGGTTCAACTCAACTGCTACAAGACGGTCTTCTCCGTAGAGCATCTCTTGCGGTCTCATCATCTGACCCCACGCAGCATCGTTGCCGACAATCCCGACAATCGGAAGGTCGAAACGGACTGCAGTGTCGAATTCGAATCCATTGAGGCCAAACGAACCATCTCCATACACAATGAGGACACGTTTGTCGGGGTGAGCTTTCTGAGCCGCTAAAGCAAAGGGCATCCCAACTCCAAGGGTTCCCAAGGGTCCCGGATCCATCCAGGTGCCATTGCGTGGCACCTGGATGACTTTGGATGCCTGGGCGACAATGTCACCACCATCTCCTATGACAATCATGTCATCGGATACACAGCTAGCTATTTCCCGACATAAACGGAGGGGGTCGATTGGTACCTCCTCACTATCCATTTGATCGCGTCGAGCGTTATCAAGTTGCTGTTCACGTTCACGCAACTGATCCCGGTATCTCGATACGTCAACCGGCACATCTCGATCCTCTATTTCTTGAGTCATCAATTGGAAATTCATCCCGATGTTGCCGACAAGTCCAAGGTCCGCCGCTCGATTATCACCTATCAAAGTCTCATCTATGTCCATTTGAATAATCGCAGCTGCGGGTGGAATTGACCGTCCAAATTTCATCCGAAAATCTAAAGGAGTCCCTGCGAGGATCACTAAATCTGATTTTTCAAGCGCTTCCTTGCGCGTCAGAGAAAGGAACGAAGGGTGTTCCCAAGAGATCTCCCCCCTAGCCATTCCGTTTACAAAACAGGGGATGCCTGTTTTCTCTAGAAAATTTGCTAGGTGCTCGCCTCCTTCGCTCCACTTAAGTGAAGTTCCGGCCATGACCATTGGTGTTGCGGCCTTGGAAAGTAAATCGACGCTTTCCGCTATGAGATGCCTCGGTGAAGTCGACGCAACCCTGTAGTCACGGAACTTCGGAACTCGGATTTCTTCTAGATCCACTTCTCCATGGAGCACATCCATAGGGATCTCAAGAAACGCTGGGCCAGGAACTCCGCTAAGAGCGGCACGGATGCCTGCTTCCATGTATTCGCCGATCCGCGAAGTTTGATAGCAGGCTTCAGCCCATTTAGATATTGGCTTTATCAGCGCAACATGGTCCATTTCCTGCAAAGAGCCGCGTCGTGTGTGACGAAATGGTCCTTGCCCGCCGATGACCAAGATTGGCGAATTGGCTCGCCACGCATTCGCTACACCCGTAACGCCGTCAGTAACACCCGGCCCCGCAGTAAGAATTGCCACACCAACCTTTCCAGGGTGGAGACGAGCCCAAGCATCGGCAGCATGAACAGCAGCTTGTTCGTGTCGGACATCGACAACTTCAATACCCTCATCGAGGCACCCGTCGTATATCCCCATGACATGGCCTCCGGACAGAGTGAACACGCAGTCCACTCCGGCGGCCTTCAAGACTTTGGCCACCAATTTCCCGCCGTGCGCCATAGCACTAACCCTCCCTAACTCTGTTCTCAGCTGACTATAGAACTGTACGCTGACTTGGATGCGTGTAACTATTCCTGCATCTTCCGCGAATATCGGGCCCGGTTTCGACTGCCTGGCGGTTGCCCTTGACTTGCCCTTTCACTTAGACGTAGGTGAACCTCAAGGGGAGGCCACAAAACTCGACGAGAATCACCCTGCCACTAAGTCTTTTATGAGCGGTGGCGGGGAAGGACCCTTGTTTGGGGAAACTTTAATCCCGCCAGGCAAAGGACTCGGGTTTTCAGGCGCGGCTCGCGTAGCTGGCCTGGCAGCAGCTTCATTACAAAGATCCGGTTCAATCCACTTCGCTGACCTACTAGCGCGATCGGCAGAACTTGAGGGGCACCCGGACAACGTCGCTGCTTCGATCTTTGGCAGCGTCACGGCTACTAACGAGAACGCTGTCGTTCGCTTGAAGTGTCCATCTCAGTTGGATGTAGTGGTATGGGTCCCTGATGAAAAAACTTCTACCGATTCTTCGAGAAGTCAGCTGCCGACTTCAGTTCCGTTCGAAATTGCTACTCAAGCCCTAGGCAGAAGTTCGGTTTTGGTTGCAGCAATTGCTTCTGGTGATCTCGCAGCGATGCGGCAATGTTGCATCGACGATCTTCATCAACCAACACGTCTCGCAACTGCGCCTGAGTCAGCTCGGGCTTTACAGGTTGCTCTCGACAACGGCGCGTCCGCTGCGTGGCTTAGCGGTTCGGGACCAACAATCGCTGCCTTTGTTAACAGTGCTGAAGCGCAGCAACTCAGACAGGTCCTCCCAGATTCCGGCCACAGCAAGATTCTGAAAGTTGCTCGGCACGGTATCTACGTCAGCTAACGACTATGTTGACCATTTTTTCAGGAATTACGATCACCTTGCGGATCTCTTTTCCGACCAGTAACTCCGTGATTCGCCCGTCAGCTAGAACCGCTTCCTCGATTTCTTGAACATCGGCATCGGTCGCCACCATGACGCGACTTCTTACCTTGCCGTTTATCTGCACGGGGATCTCGACCGATTCTTCTATGAGTAATGTCTCATCTGCCTCGGGGAAGCGTTCGTGGACTACTGATCCCTCGTATCCGAGGCGCTCCCATAGCTCTTCAGCAATGTGCGGCACCAAAGGACCGAGCATCAGCACAAGGTTGGTCGCAACTTCTCTCGGAACAGGTTCAGCGGTTCTAGTTAGCTCATTGTTCAATTCGGTGATACGGGCTATGGCTGAGTTGAACCTCAAGCCCTCCATGGCATCGTCGACAGCTGCGATCGTTCGATGCGTGAGCCTTCGTAAAGCATCTGTTGGTGGGGCGTCAACGACCGTAGTCTCACCCGAATTTTCGTCAATCAAGTTTCGCCAAACCCTTTGTAAAAGGCGGTGAGAGCCGACGACTGACTTTGTTTCCCAAGGTCGATCTTGGTCCAAAGGTCCCATGAACATTTCGTAGAGTCGCAGTGTGTCCGCGCCGTAGGCAGAGTACATATCGTCAGGAGTTACCGAGTTCTTCAGAGACTTCCCCATCTTTCCAAAGCTTCTGGAAACCGGAGCTCCGTCATAGAAAAAGTCGCCCTGATCTTCGGTTACTTCTTCCGCCTCGACATAGATACCTCTGTCGTCTTGGTACGCAGCCGCCTGAATATAGCCTTGGTTGTAGAGCCGTCGAAAAGGCTCTGGACCGGAAACGTGTCCGAGGTCGAACAAAACTTTGTGCCAAAAGCGCGCATAAAGAAGGTGGAGGACCGCGTGTTCAACTCCACCGACATAGAGGTCAACCCCTCCGACCCCACCATCGGAACTACTCATCCAGTAGCTCTCAACTGCGGGATCTACAAACTTTTCTTCATTGGTTGGATCCAGGTAACGCAGGTAGTACCAGCAAGAACCAGCCCACTGGGGCATGGTGTTTAATTCGCGTTGATAGCTGCGTTGCCCATCTCCAAGGTCGTAGTCAACTCTGGCCCATTCTTCTGCGCGTCCGAGAGGTGGCTCCGGATCAGATTCTTCATCAAGGGCCCGTGGGGCCCAATCCATCAGTTCTGGGAGTTCGACTGGAAGTTCATTTTCGGGTACCGCTAATGCAAGTCCAGTGTCATCAAAAACAATTGGGAAGGGCTCGCCCCAATAACGCTGACGAGAGAAAAGCCAGTCTCTCAGCTTGTAGGTAACAGTGCGCTTTCCATGCCCACTGTCTTCCAACCATTCGATCATCGATTGCTTAGCGTCTTCTATGTGCAGTCCATTCAGGAAGTCACTATTTATCGCAGGACCGTCGTAGACGTAGGCATCACCTGAAAAGTCTGCCGGTGGTTGCACGGTCCGAACTATTTCAATGTCGAAAGCTGTTGCGAAATCCCAGTCTCGTTGGTCCTGGCCCGGGACACTCATGACTGCCCCAGTTCCATACCCCATCAAGACATAGTCGGCGATAAATATGGGCACCTTGTTCCCGTTTACCGGGACTACGCAGTGTGCACCTAAATAGACACCTGTTTTGGAACGATTTTCTTGCCTTTCTAGGTCACTCAACTCCGATGCCATCCGGCGGTATTCCTGGACTGCCTCTCGCGGAGACGAAGCGCCCCCGGTCCAAGCTGTCGGTGTGTCTTCAGGCCAAACCTCAGACAAAAGGCCGTCAACTAAAGGGTGTTCGGGAGCCAGCACCATAGCGGTGGTCCCAAAAAGTGTGTCTGGTCGAGTGGTGAAAACTTCAATGACAGCATCAGACGTAGTCTCAAAAGCAATTTCCGCGCCTTCAGATCGACCAATCCAGTTCCTCTGCATCGTTTTGATGGAATCGGTCCAATCAAGGGTTTCTAAATCCTTTAGTAACCGATCCGCGTAGGCAGTAATGCGCATCATCCACTGCTTCATTGGTCGCCTAAAGACAGGATGGTTTCCTCGCTCGCTTCGACCGTCTGCAGTCACCTCTTCATTAGCTAAAACCGTCCCTAAGGCCGGGCACCAATTGACTGGTGCTTCTCCTAGATAAGCCAAGCGCCATTTATCGAGTTCTTCGCGACGCTCCACCTCATTCATCTCAGCCCAAGACCGTCCGTCTTTAGTTGAACGTTCGCCTGTCGAAAGAAGTTGTTCTAGCTCTGAGATAGGCCTGGCGACATCAGTGCGTTGGTCATACCAGCTTTGAAAGATCTGCAAGAAGATCCATTGCGTCCACCGGTAGTACTCAACGTCAGTTGTTGCTATCGACCGCTCCTTGTCGTGACCCAATCCCAGACGATCCAACTGGCGTTGCATGTTGGCAATATTTTTTTCTGTGTTGATTCGTGGGTGTTCACCTGTCTGACGCGCGTGTTCTTCTGCTGGAAGACCAAAGGCGTCATATCCCATCGTGTGTAAGACGTTGTAACCCCTCATCCTCTTATAACGGGCAAAGACATCAGTCCCTATATAGCCAAGTGGGTGTCCGACATGTAAGCCCGCCCCTGACGGGTACGGGAACATGTCCATCACGAACAACTTCTGCTGACTCCCGACCCCCGAGGTTGGGGATTGATCCGAGGACGGAAGGTTTGATACTCGATACGTTTGCTCTGCGGCCCAGCGCTCTTGCCAGTTGGTCTCAATCTGTTCTGCTAACTGTGCGTCATACCTGAAAACAGGACGCGAATCATCCATCTCGTTACCTGGTGGCGGAGAAGATGTGTTCACGGGGCTTAAGGATGCCACGTAGCAGCCCAAGTGGGGCATTTACTAGCAATGGATTAGTGCGGACATAGTTATCGACTCATTCGATCGAATACCCTTCTGTCATGGCTCGCGACGACTCTGAATCCAACCTTGAAGATCGCGGGTACGAATCTTGGGAAGCTGCGGCTAGTGCAGCTTTAAAGGGCAGAGATCTCGCAGATCTGACAACTCGTACTTTCGATGGGATCGAACGAATTCCTCTTTACACACAACAACGTAACGGGACAGTCCGAAAAGAAGATGACCTCCCTGGAGGAGCTGCATTCGCTAGGGGGAGCCGAGCTTCCGGAAACGTACTCGGATGGGAAGTTCGTCAAAGTCACTTCGCTATGCGCCACGACGTAAACGCTCATATTCTTTCCGACCTTGAGAACGGAGCGACTGCAATAACTTTGAAGGGAGCCCCCGACGAAATCGGGATCTTGGAGTCCATAGTTCAGGGTGTTCATCTTGACTTAGCACCTATTCACCTGTCGCCGCAGAGTTCCCTCAAACAAGCTGCTGCACTCTTAACGGTTTGCGAAAGCAAATCCGATGATCCGGATTTACTCCGTAACAACTTGGGTCTGGACCCCCTAGGCCGGCTGGCCCGGACGGGGCATTCAGTTTTAAGTCTTGACCAAGAAGTAGAGAGATGCGTCGAAATGACTGCAGAGGTCGCCTCGCACTATCCACACATGACGCCCATTTCAATCGATGGGTCTGTGTGGGCGGGCGCTGGAGCGTCAGATAGTCAAGAACTTGGCGCCGTCTTATCCGCGGGTGTCCTTTGGGTTCGCGCGCTCCTGGCGGCGGGTTTCGATATTGATGAAGTGCCCAACAAAATGGAGATCACGCTTACGGCTGGACCTGACCAATTCATGACCACGGCGAAGATCCGATCAGCTCGAGTTTGTTGGGCTCAAGTCATGAGCGCATGCGGTGCAACACCCACAAAAGCCCCCATCGCCATTCATGCAGAGACCTTGCAAGCGATGATGACCAAGACTGATTCTTGGGTAAACATGCTTCGAACAACTGCTGCCTGCTTCGCGGCCGCTGTCGGGGGTGCAGACTCCATCACTGTGGCTGCCTTCGACAGTGCGACTGGTCTTTCGGACGACATAGCACTTCGACTGGCACGAAATACACAGTTGATTCTTCAAGAAGAAACAAAGTTGTCTTCGGTGATCGATCCTGCCGGTGGAAGCTGGTACGTCGAAGAGCTAACTGATCAATTGGCTTATTCTGCTTGGAGGGTCTTTCAGGACCTTGAAAGCCAAGGGGGGCTTGGATCTGCCCTACTGGCTGGCCACTGGCAAGAGTCCTTAGCCAAAACTCGGTCCGAGCGTCTCAAAGCAATAGCGAATCGTTCCATGGCACTAACCGGTACTAGCGAATTTCCTAATTTAGATGAACAGAAGTTGGAGCGCGAACCCTTGCCTGAGGACCTCCACGTTTCCGAAGGTAAGCAAAGATGTGAACCGCTTCCGCTGTTTCGGTGGTCTGCTCAGTTCGAACAAATGCGTGATGCCGTCGATACGTCTCCGGACAAGCCTGTCTTGTTCTTGGCAAATTTGGGCACGCCCGCTACCCATACGGCTCGATCGACGTTCGCGATGAACCTCTTCGAAGCCGGGGGAATCCGAGTCCTCAACAACGAGGGTTTTGAGAACACAGTCGACTGTGTTGAAGCTTTCGCTGCTAGCGACATTCGTGTCGCTTGTATCTGTTCATCCGACAGCACCTATTCAGAATCGGCGGTCCAAACAGCGCGCGACCTGCGGTCTGCGGGAGCAGAACTTGTCTATTTGGCTGGAAATCCGGAAGTCCTGCCTGAGGCTGCAACTAATTTCGACGGCTTCATCTATCTTGGTTGCGACGTCTTCGAAACCCTCACCCCTATTCATCAAGCCCTTGACTAGGTAAGTCGAACAATGACCCAAGTACCTGACTTTTCAACCATTGACCTCGACCTGGCCGGTGAGGCACCTCTCAAGAGCACTGACTGGGAAGAGGACTTCCTACTTCAGACTGGCCAAACAACGGACGCATTTACCTGGAACACGCCCGAAGGCATCGATATCAAGTGCTTGTATACGCCCGCGGACCTCGATGGCGACATGAGACATCTGGACAGCTTCCCCGGCTTCGCTCCCTTCCTGCGCGGGCCCTACCCGACTATGTACACAAATCAGCCTTGGACAGTGCGACAGTACGCAGGCTTTTCGACAGCTGAAGATTCCAATGCCTTCTACCGAAGGAACCTAGCGGCCGGCCAAAAAGGTCTGTCGGTTGCCTTCGACCTTGCAACTCATCGGGGGTACGACAGCGACCACGAACGAGTTAGTGGTGACGTCGGAATGGCTGGTGTTGCCATCGATTCCATCTACGACATGCGAACCCTCTTCGACGGCATCCCGCTCGATCAAATGAGCGTTTCCATGACTATGAACGGCGCTGTACTTCCGATACTGGCTCTGTACGTCGTCGCTGCTGAAGAGCAGGGGGTTTCAACGGACAAACTTGCTGGCACCATCCAAAACGACATTCTCAAAGAATTCATGGTGCGCAACACATACATCTATCCTCCGCAGCCCTCAATGCGAATCATTGGTGACATCTTTGAATTCACCAGTCAACATATGCCCAGATTTAATTCCATTTCTATCTCCGGATACCACATGCAAGAGGCTGGAGCGACCGCAGATTTAGAGTTGGCTTACACCCTCGCTGATGGCCTCGAATACTTGAGGACCGGCAAACAGGCCGGGTTAGAAGTCGACGAGTTCGCACCGCGTCTGAGTTTCTTTTGGGCAGTTGGCATGAATTTCTTTATGGAAATCGCCAAGCTCCGAGCAGCCCGGATCATTTGGGCCGACCTAGTTGAACAGTTCAATCCCTCGAACCCAAAGTCAAAGTCACTAAGAACTCATACTCAGACCTCAGGGTGGAGTCTCACTGCCCAAGATGTCTACAACAACGTCGTTCGAACCTGCGTCGAAGCAATGGCGGCAACTCAAGGCCACACTCAGAGCCTTCATACCAATGCCTTTGATGAAGCACTGGCTCTCCCAACCGACTTCAGCGCCCGAATAGCTCGCAATACGCAACTATTTCTGCAACAAGAGTCGGGCACGACGAGCGTCATAGATCCTTGGGGCGGAAGTTATTTCGTTGAAAAGCTCACTCGTGACCTTGCCGATAAGGCCCTTGCCCATATTGAGGAGGTCGAACAAATGGGTGGAATGGCCGCAGCTATCGAAGCCGGAATTCCCAAAATCCGAATCGAAGAAGCGGCAGCCCGAACCCAAGCCCGAATCGACTCAGGTCGGCAAGTTGTGGTTGGGGTCAACAAATATCGTGCGGACCGTGAAGATGCGGTCGATGTCTTACGGATAGACAACGCTGAAGTTAAGGCATCTCAAATTGCCAAGCTGAAGCAGTTGAAAGAGGAGCGGGATCCTGACCAAGTTGAAAAATCCCTTGCAGCTTTAACCAAAGCAGCAGACACTGGAGAAGGAAACCTCTTGGCCTTGGCTATAGAAGCAGGGCGAGCTAAAGCAACGGTTGGAGAAATCAGCCTTGCTCTTGAACTCGTCTACGGCCGCCACAAAGCCGAAATTAGATCGATTAGCGGGGTGTACGGCAGCGAAGTGGGAGAAGAAACCAGCACAGTTAAAGCAGTTAGAGACCTCGTCGATAAATTCTCTGAACGCGAGGGCAGACAGCCACGCATTCTTGTCGCCAAGATGGGCCAAGACGGCCACGACAGAGGCCAAAAGGTAATCGCTACTGCTTTCGCTGATCTCGGATTCGATGTGGATATAGGACCTCTGTTCTCAACACCGGCCGAAGCCGCGCGTCAAGCGGTCGAAAACGATGTTCATATAGTCGGCGCCTCGTCGCTCGCCGCAGGCCACCTAACTCTCATACCCGAACTCAAGGAAGCATTAGCAGCGGAAGGTCGCGACGACATAATGATCGTTGTCGGCGGTGTTGTGCCTTCTCAAGATTTCGATGCGCTTATCGACGCCGGGGCTACTGCCATCTTCCCTCCGGGAACTGTGATAGCTGAAGCAGCTGCAGAACTACTGGAGAAATTAACCAACACTGCCCCGAACAGTTGAGGGCTCATAGCTGTGGTTGATACGCCACCCATTGCCCTGAAAGCCTCACCGTAAACATTCGAGCCCACCCCACGCCTTGGCCTTCAAATCGACGGATTCCGCCTCAGAGACCTCTCTGGAGGCAAGACAGATCCCCTACCTGGCTTCTGTGTCAGCTCCAACAACCAAAACACGGCAACACCTAGCGTTTCCGCCGAGCATGCTTGACCTTCTTTTTGGCGCGATTGGCTCGGTATACAGCACTCGACGCAGCCTTGGTCGTCCCTCGACCCAACGTTGAGTCCGCTTCCTCCAAACGCCCTTGAAAGCGTTTGTGAATCCAAAGTTTTTCTCCTGCTATCTCGACCTGCGACCAAAATTGGCTGCGCACTTCGAACTTGGAGGTCCGCGGAACCCGACGAATGAGTTCAACTGGTTTAGCAGGCCGCCATCCACGGGCTTTCAAGAGCAAGACATCATCCAAAGTGATCGCTATCACTCGATAGCGAGCGGTGGTCAATACAGCCACGACAGCAAAGACAATGATGGTGATAGTCGTACCCATGATCCATGACCTGGGATCCAAAACTAAAACCGCTAACAGGATGAAGACTGCAAAGAACAGCATCGTGAATGGGTGAAGACCCCCTTGTGCGGGCAGAATCCACTTGACCTTTTCATCAGCCTCAAGAAACTTCTCAACTGGGTGGGGCCTACTTCCCTTTTTCTCCGCTATTCGTTTAGCTAGACCCATGATCTCCTGCTTTACTGCTGGCTTCTATCAAGTTACTTGCGAAGATGGTGTCCGTCAGAGCCCAGAATCAAATAAATCAGCTAGAAGCCACTTGGATACGGGGATGTACCCTCATAGAGGTGGATCCGATGCCAGCAGTTCCAGACCTGCTCCAAGGCGTCCAGTCGGCTGACCGGGCGTCATTAGGGCGGGCGATAACGCTAATAGAAAGCATCCTGCCCGAACATAGGGAGTTGGCACAAGAGCTACTCGCTGAACTCCTGCCTCACTCTGGCTCCGCGCACCGAGTTGGAATTACCGGGGTTCCAGGGGTTGGAAAAAGCACCTTTATTGAGACACTTGGTAAAACGCTGACACGAAAAGGACATCGTGTAGCAGTTCTAACCGTCGATCCAACATCCTCGAAAACCGGGGGATCAATCATGGGCGACAAGACTCGCATGGCCTCATTAGCCAACGACCCATCTGCATTCGTTCGTCCTTCGCCAACCGCTGGAGAACTGGGTGGCGTCAACCGAATGACCCGAGAAACCATATTGCTCTGCGAAGCTGCCGGATTTGATGTTGTTTTGGTCGAAACAGTTGGGGTCGGACAAAGCGAAACAGTTGTAGCGGACATGGTCGATTTCTTCCTCGTATTGATGCTCCCTGGAGCTGGAGACGAGCTGCAGGGAATCAAAAAAGGAATCCTGGAGTTAGCGGACATGATCGCGGTCAACAAAGCTGATGGCGATAACGCTCAAGCTGCAGCTGCTGCCGCACGGGAATACGAGGTCGCTCTCCACCTAACAGCTCCTAGCTCCCCTCTTTGGAGCCCCCCAGTCCTCACCTGTGCCGGTCTAACGGGCGCCGGGGTTGAAGAATTATGGGCACAGGTCGAAGATCACAGGCGCCTCCTCAGCGACGCTGGTGAGCTTGAACGTCGTAGAGAAGAGCAGAGTGTTCGATGGATGTGGTCCATGCTCGATGATCGGCTTATAGAAGCACTGCGAAACCATCCGACGGTCAAAAGTCTTTTGGCAAAGATGGAATCAGAGGTCAGGTCAGGTCAAACCACGCCGGTGTCAGCAGTAGACCAACTGATCGAGACCTTTCTAGACAACTGATGACCACGTCTAGAAGGCGTAGCTAGCTAGAAGTCCTCATCGAACGCGACATCGCCCTCAACACCATGTTGGTAGGCCGCCACGGTCCTTTCAAAGAAGTTCGTAAGTTCTTGAACGTCTTGAAGTTCCATGAAGTCGAATGGGTTCTTGGAGCCATAGCGTTTTGGTAACCCGAGTTGTGCGAGACGTTGATCTGCGACGAACTCTAGATAGGTGCGTGTATCGGCCGTCGACATGCCTGCTACCCCACCGGATAGGACGTCCTCCGCGAATTGACTTTCCACTTCAATAGCGTCATCAAGCATTTCGACAATCCGGTTGGATAGATCCTCGTCAAACAACTCGGGTTCTTCTTCTCGGATCGTTTTTACGACCTCGAAAGCAAAATTCATGTGACACGATTCATCCCGAAAGACCCAATTGGTTCCTGCTGCCAAGCCATTGAGTAGACCCTTGCTGCGTAAGAAATAGACGTAGGCAAACGCAGCAAAGAAGAAAAGTCCTTCAATGCAAGCGGCGAAACAAATCAAGTTCAAAAGGAACTGCTTGCGCTCCTCGCGTGTCTGAATTTCTGTCAGCTCTTCCATGCTGCTCATCCATTTAAAGCAGAACTCAGCCTTACTTCGTATGGACGGAATATTTTCTATCGCTGCGAACGCTTCTGCTCTTTCATCATGGTCGGGTATGTAGGTATCCAACAACGTCAAATAAAACTGGACGTGTAAAGCCTCTTCATACAACTGGCGACTCAAATACATCCGCGCTTCAGGACTGTTTATGTGCTGATAGAGGTTCAACACCAGGTTGTTGGCGACAATTGAGTCGCCAGTAGCAAAAAATGCGACTAAGCGATTTATCAAATGTCTTTCGGCTGGAAGCAGATTCCGATCAAGGTCGACAACGTCGTCTGAAAAATCAATCTCATCGACGGTCCACGTGTTTTTGATGGCGTCTTGATACATCTCATAAAAGATGGGGTACTGCATAGGACGCAAAGTTAAATTGAAGCCGGGATCAAGGATCTTTCGGGGCGCCCCGATAGCCCTATCTTCTGCGGATACTTGCTCTTTTATGGGTTCGGGGTTAGCGAAACTCTCATCTGGTTCTGTAAGGGCCATTTGGTGTCATTTCTCGGCGTGTGTTGAGTGTGATCTTGTACCTGATTTATTAATCGCAGGCTTCGCATGATTCTGGATTCTCTAACGAACATGCGATGGCCTCCTCATCGGTGAAGGGCGACGGCTCAGAGGCACCATCAGTTGGAGGTCCATCTGATCCGATGCCGTCGGAGCCAGTTGTTGTCTGGTTGATTCGAGTTGCCGGCCTGGACCGCAGGTAATAGGTCGTTTTGAGGCCGCTCTTCCACGCATGCATGTACATGGACGACAACTTCCCGATGCTCGGGCTTTCCATGAAGAGATTCAAAGACTGGCTCTGATCAACGTAGGCGCCTCTGCTGGCCGCCAAATCAATTAATGATCGCTGCGGTAGCTCCCAGGCCGTTCGATAGATCTGACGCAAGTCGGCTGGAATCTCCTCGATGTCTTGTATCGAGCCTTCATCTCGTTTGATTCGCTGAGCCATGTCTTCGGTCCAAAGGCCACGATCTTGAAGTTCATTTACGAGGTACCGGTTGATTTGAAGAAACTCGCCCGAAAGAGTTTCCCGTTTGAAAAGGTTAGACACTTGCGGCTCTATGCATTCGTAACAACCGGCGATCGATGCGATTGTGGCAGTTGGTGCTATCGCTATCATCAGCGAGTTCCGCAGACCGTGTTGGCTTACTCGGTCTTTGAGGGCAGCCCAACGTGTTGGATCACTCGGCTCGATACCCCATAGATCGAACTGAAGATCGCCATGCGCTGCCCGGGTTTCAGCAAAGCCTTCATGGGGTCCACTCTCTGCGGCTAAGTCACAGCTCGCAGACAACGCCCAGTAGTAGATCTCTTCACTTATCTTGGTTGACAACGCCAGAGCTTCAGGGGTATCGAACGCTATACCGAGTTGGAAGAAGACATCTTGGAGTCCCATGAGGCCAAGGCCAACAGGCCGCCATTTGCTATTGGAGGTTCCCGCTTCACCAGTTGGATAAAAGTTGATATCTATAACTCGGTCGAGGAAAGGTACAGCTGTGCGGACAACCTCACCCAAACGATCGAAATCAAAAGCTCCATCACGGACGAGCCGACCAAGATTGACTGACCCGAGGTTGCAGACTGCTGTTTCTTCTTGATTGGTAACTTCCAGAATTTCTGTACAAAGATTCGACAAGTGCACAACATTGCCTGGCTCGCCGGTCTGGTTGCATTTCAGGTTGGAAGCGTCCTTGAAAGTAACCCACCCATTGCCAGTTTGGGCCAAAGTTCGCATCATGCGGCTATAGAGCTGCCGCGCCGGAACCTGACGTTCATAGAGTCCCGCTTGCTCCGCAGCAATATACGCCTGCCGGAATTCCTCGCCATATAGGTCTGTTAAATGCGGAACCGCCTTGGGGTCGAACAAAGACCATTGCCAGTCATTTTCGACTCGCTCCATGAACAGATCTGGTATCCAGTTCGCCAGATTCAGGTTGTGCGCTCTGCGAGCAGTGTCTCCTGTGTTGTCTTTAAGTTCCAGGAATTCGTCTAGGTCGGCGTGCCATGTTTCAAGGTAAACGCAGGCTGCTCCTTTGCGTCGACCTCCTTGGTTGACCGCAGCGACAGAAGAATCGAGAGTCTTAAGCCATGGCACAATGCCATTGGAGAGCCCGTTGGTCCCACCAATCAAAGAACCCTTAGATCGAATGCGGTGCCATGCAACTCCAATGCCTCCTGCAAATTTGGAGAGCTGCGCTATATCGGTATAACGCTTGTAGATACCTTCGAGGGAGTCCTCTGGACTATCAAGCAAATAACACGACGACATCTGAGGGTGCGCCGTTCCCGAATTAAACAATGTCGGACTCGACGTCAAGTATTCGAGACTCGACATAAGTTCATAAAGCGTTGTCGCTTCCTCTGGCGTGCGAGCCAAGCCACAAGCGACACGTAACAAGAAGTACTGGGGGGTTTCTATAACAGTCCGGTCGGTCGGGTGTCTCAATAGGTAGCGGTCATAAACCGTTCTCAGGCCGAAAAATTCAAACAGATGATTTCGTTCTTCGAGAACCGCGTTATTTAATTTGCGGGCATGTATTTGAACGAACTCGAGAACACTTTCGTGGATCAGACCGCATTCAGCGCCCAACTCAATGGACTGACTGAAAGAGTGAACATTTTGGTTCTGAACCTCTTTATCAATAAAGGTTCCGAGTAGCCGGGCTGCTAAACGAGAGTAGTTGGGTTCTTCAACGATGAGCGCCGCTGCAGTTCGTATGGATAGCTCATCCAACTCAGTGGTCGTTGCGCCGTCATGAAGGCCAGAAATCGTTCGGGTTGCGATGCGCATTGGATCAACGCCAGGTAACTCTGACGAGCAGCGCTCAACGGCTCGAACAATCTTGTTGACGTCAACAGTCTGCTTGCTGCCATCTCGCTTTTGGACCTGCATCCCAACCGCTGAGGTGCCGTCGCTCATTTCTTCGTTTTCGCTGGTCTGCGCCTGGTCTGTTATCGCCACTTTCGCTCCTCGTCTACCACTGCCGGTTCCCCCGATCCGACCTAACCGCCGCAGACCCGACCTTCACTTCAAAGCACCTGGCCTATTGGGGGCCCTCGGTACTCCAAAGCGAAGAATCAAATCTTCGACCCAGACAGTTTAAGTTCCGGACTTGTGATTACACCCGTGTAGTTACAACGTTGTCAAGCATCTGTACCGGTCTCTTGGGCCGCGCGCAAGGACAAAAGGCCATTGATTTTTTTTCAGCTTCTTTATTCGAAGACCAATAGCATCACCCTGCGTGGTCACGTAATGGTCGACCATTGCAGCCACCACCGCATAGACATCGCCAGATAACGTTCAGGGTCGAGGTGAGTTATGTGAAAGAAATTGTTGTAGTAGGCGCGTCGCTGGCTGGAGTACGTGCTTGCCAAAATCTTCGTCGTGAAGGCTTCGAGGGTGCCTTGACCCTTGTGGGTGAAGAAAAGCACGCTCCTTATGATCGGCCCCCTCTATCTAAATCGATGCTCACCTCAGACCAGGATCCTGGTGACCTTACGCTTGTCTCGAACCCGGACCTCTCCGATCTTGACCTAAACCTCGTTCTTGGGGAGCGAGCCACTGGCCTCAACATAGACCGACAGGAAGTCACGGTGGGTGGTGACAAAATTCGTTACGACGGACTCATCATCGCTACAGGAGCACGCGCAAGAAAACTTTCGAAATCTGACGACATCGATGGAATTCACGTCCTTAGGACGGTTGATGATGCACTGGCTATTCGCTCCGGTCTTAAATCAAATGCTGCAGTCGTGATCGTTGGTGCTGGCTTCATTGGGTCCGAAGTCGCGGCTGCCGCAAGGCAACACGACTGTCAGGTAACAATCATTGAAGCCAATGAAGCTCCACTAGTGCGGGGACTAGGACATCAAGTGGGAAGCGCTTGCGGGGAACTTCACCAAGCCCATGGTGTCGACCTGCGACTCGGGACCGGAGTTGTGAATGTGCATGGCCGCAACGGTATTGAGGAAATCGAACTTACAGATGGCACTTATCTCCCAGCAGAACTTCTAGTGGTAGGAATTGGAGCTACGCCCAACATTGAGTGGCTAATTGACTCGGGATTATCCCTTGATGACGGCATCGTGTGTGACGAATACTTGAATACAGGCATTCCTGGAATCTATGCAGCGGGAGATGTCGCCAAGGCACCTAACGGATGGCTCGGAGGCAAAGCTCGACGCACGGAGCACTGGACGACTGCCACTGAGCACGCTGCGCTAGCGGCCAAGAACCTGCTGCACCCAGAAAATAGCAACCCGTATAGCTCAGTGCCCTTCGTATGGTCAGACCAATACGAAGATCGTATCCAGGTCGCGGGCGACACAAGTCATTTCGATGCGGTAGAAGTTCTGACCGGATCAATGAATGATGGAGCTTTCGTAGCTGGCTACCGACACGGAACTTCATTGGCTGGTGTGATGGCACTCAATAGCATGCGCACCTTTGTTCAGTACCGGCGTCTCCTAATGAACCATGGAAGTTGGGTTGATGCAGTCGATCTGGCCGAAGAGTTGAGAGAGTGACGAGTGCAGGTAGATCGGACTTTCACCAGGCCCTCTCGCCTCCTCAACCAAGTGGGCTCCCGATACGAGTCTGGGTGCTTCCAAACGTTGACGATTACTTATCTTGAGGAGCGTGGCTGCGGGTGTTAGCGGAACAATCGAACCTCACTTCAATTGCGGTCTTCTGTGCTTCTTCGATAGGTGACCGGCCAGAACTTGTAGGACTAGCCAGAGAGTTAGGCGAACACCTCGCAAGGGAAAACATGACGGTAATTTTCGGTGGGAGTGACGCTGGCTTAATGGGGGTTGTTGCCGACGCTGCTATGTCCCAGGGGGGCCATGTCATCGGTGTTTACCCTGAGAACACCTTCTCGCGAGACGTTAGGCATCGAGGTGACATCGAGCTGCATTTAGTTTCCTCAATGCACCAAAGAAAGTCTGCGATGTTCGACCTTGCTGATGCTGCAGTCGCTTTACCTGGAGGTTTGGGAACCCTAGACGAAGTCATTGAGTTGCTCCTTTGGACGCAACTGGGCATCCATCAGCTGCCACTCGTACTTGTCGATGTCGGTGATTTTTGGAGCAAATTTGTTGGATTCCTAGATGACGCAGTTTCTTATGGGCTGCTCAATAGCGAATTTCAGAACTCCCTTCGAACGGTGACGGACCCCAGCTCGGTCATCGAAGTCCTCGATCAACTCATGCAAAGTCACAGATGACACATTCGTAAAGTGGAAACTGAGATCTGATCTGCAAAAGTGACTATGTGGTCCGCCACCTTTTAGTGGCGGACCACATTACTGTCGGGCTGAGAGGATTTGAACCTCCGACCCCTGGTCCCCCAGACCAGTGCGCTAACCAAACTGCGCCACAGCCCGTAACGAGGCCACGATACCTCGGCCGCAGCGCGGATCCGCAAGCGTTGGAGACTCAGAACAGTTCCTGAGCCGCCCACAAAATCCCTTGCACCGCCCGCCATCCCAAATAGATCACTGCACCCGCGACGACCACCCAGAAATGCCATGGAACAGCGGCTCCTCCCGGAGGATCTGCGAGCCAAGTGTCGCAACTAGGGCAATGCCCGTCGACGCTTAACAGGCCAATGTCAAAATCTCGATCACAGTTGTCGCACCAAGTCATTCAGCACGCACCAATTGCATCGGCTCAGCTGCTTTGGCTTCACTCATTTAAGTCGTCTATCCACGGCGCCGTAGGCGAATCTTTATCGGTGTCGCGCCGAGGTCGAACTCTTCACGCAGTCGACGTTCTAGGTACCGGACATAGCTGGCAGGAATCTCTTTGTTGGTAAAAAGAGTGAAGGTCGGGGGATGGGTTGCGCCCTGCGTCGCGTAGAGGACTCGCCCTCCGTGCGGAGCTGGCTGGGATGACTGCGCCAGCTGGATCACTTCGTTTACCTTTCGGGTGGGAACTCTTGTTTCGTATGCGTCTATCGCTGCTTCTAATGCGGGAACCAGCCGGTGGACACCGCGACCGGTTAGGGCGCTTACGCGAAGTACGGGTGATTCCCCTAAAAAATGAAGTCGCTGTCCTACTTGGTACATGACTTCATCCTTCTCCTCTTGGTCGACAACTTCCCATTTATTCATGAGGATCACTATTGGGCACCCTGCAGCATCAACTCGCTCAGCCAGGCGTTGATCCTGCGATGTAACGCCCTCAGACGCGTCGATAACCAGGAGAGCAACGTCGGCCTTATCGATCGCCCGAAGTGCTCGCAGGTTGGAGTAATACTCAGTGTCGTCGTCTACTCGAGCCTTGCGACGCATACCGGCGGTATCGATAAACCGCAGCGGACCAAGTTCTGTCTCGACGACTGTATCTATCGCGTCGCGAGTGGTCCCGGGCATGTCGTGTACTACCGAACGATCATCGCCAATCAACCGATTAAACAACGTCGACTTGCCGACGTTTGGCCGACCAACAATGGCTACTCCTGGAACTCCATTGGATTCAGCTTCGTCACTGTCCCCAATATCTTCGTCGATGTCTTGCTGCTCATCGGGCAGCATCTCGATGATCCGGTCAAGCAGGTCCCCTGTATTTCGGCTGTGGAGGGCAGAAACACCCATGGGGTCTCCTAAACCCAAAGATACGAATTCCCAGATATCAGGGTCGCGGAGTGGGGTATCTATTTTGTTGACTGCAAGGATGACTTGCGTATTCGACCTCCGCAAGATCGTTGCGACCCTGGCGTCTTCTTCGGTTATTCCAGTGGTGCCATCAACAACTAGAACTATTAAGTCCGAATCTCCAATGGCTTTCTCACTCTGAGCCGACACTTTGTCATCAAGTTCATTACCGGACGGCATCCAGCCACCGGTATCGACTAGCTGAAAGTGACGCCCCAACCATTCAGCTTCAAGTGCTTTACGATCTCTGGTTACCCCGGGCCTTTCTTCGACGATCGCTTCGCGTCGTCCGAGAATTCGGTTGAACAACGTCGACTTCCCAACATTCGGGCGGCCAACCACCGAAACCACGGGTAACTCACCTTCATCTCTCATCGAGCTGCTGCCTCGTCTGTCTGATGAATTGGCGGGCGAGATTCAAGCGCTGCGCGTAGAGCGGCACCATTGGTCGGAATGACTTCGACATGTTTGGACAAGTCTGAAGGTCGAAGCCCATCTAAGAACCGTCCATTGTTTAAACAGACATCGGGGAGCAAGTATCGGTGACCGTATGGTTCTGTCTCAAGAACTTGCTGCACATCCTCTCCAACCATGAGACCGCTGACTTTGATATTGCCCCCAAAAAAATTGTTAGTTACTTCTCGGATTCGAATGTCGTCGCGTTCCAAAGAATCAACCAACGGCCTGAGGACTTTGGCTCCGTACTCCCCCGTCAAAATGGCAATCGGGGCATTCGGTCGAGGTTTAATGGCCACAGATACCAATTCATCTGTTCTGTCTGAGGATTTAGACGAAAGCTCTCCCCCTCGGTTGGCCCCAACAGCGGTCCGAACTTCTCGGTATCCCTCGGCAGGTGCGCCGTCAACCCATTGAAAGAATCCAGACTGGGCTCCAACCTGTGAGGTCGCCAGGCCTGAAAATTCTGATTCAAAACTTCTCGCCATGCCAATTCCATCCTCATGCATCGCGAATTCGCCGTAGGTTTCGGCTGCGGGGAATTGTTCACTGGCTAGGAGGTAATACTCATCTGCTGCATATGCGAGTCGGTGACCCACCGTTTCCAGAAACCGCTGTTGCCAGGCCTCAACGACCTCCAGAACCTGCCTGGCTTCATCCTTCGTGTGAGGTCGCATCGAAGATTCGGTGTTGTAAGAACTAACCCCCAGAGGCACAACGGCTAGTGAACTGAGCTCTGGAAATTGGTCGAGAACCCCTAACAGTGTGTCATCTAAGACTTCTCCGTCGTTAACACCCGGACAGACGACAACCTGCCCATGAACCTCAATACCAAAGTCGAGCAACGCTTTTAGCCACCGCAGGCTGTAGCCACCTCTTGGATTACGGAGAATTCGGCTGCGAACATCAGGGTCGGTCGCGTGGATTGATACATACAGGGGCGATAGGCCCTCCGAAACAACTCTTTCCAGGTCTGCCTCGGTGAAGCGAGTCAAAGTGGTGAAGTTCCCGTAGAGGAAAGAGAGTCGATAATCATCATCTTTGAGGTACAAACTGCGCCTCATACCTTTGGGGAGTTGGTAAATGAAACAAAATTCGCAATGGTTGTCACAGGTTCTAACTCGATCAAAGATTGACGCGTCCACCTGGGCTCCGAGCGATTCTCCCGCATCTTTCATTACCTGGACCTCGAATTCGAGGCCACCACGTTGAATGCTGAAAGTAGGGTCGGCTTCATCGACCAAAAAATGCCATCGAATGACGTCGGTAGGGATTTCTCCGTCGATCGCGACAATTTCGTCACCTGGAATCAGCCCCGCTGATTCTGCAGGGCTGCCAGTAACGATTTCGGCAATGACGGGCAATGACATGCTTCATAGGATACGGGTGAGTTTGCTCTACACCCAGCAGACAGCGTCAAGCCGGTAGCCTCAGAATCGTGAGCATAACCAGAGTCCTACTTGCTTCACCGAGAGGCTTTTGCGCTGGGGTCGAAATGGCGATCAAAGCGCTTGCATGGATGGTGCGGTCATTCGACCCACCGGTTTACTGCTACCACGAGATTGTCCATAACCAACTGGTCGTGGACCGGTTCCGAAGTCTCGGCGTTGTATTCGTTGATGATGTAACAGAAGTCCCTGAAGGGAGACCTCTGATGCTCTCAGCACACGGCTCAGCACCTGAGGTTGTCGCTGAGGCACGAAAGCGAGGTGGGTATGTAGTTGACGCTGTTTGCCCTCTCGTGACCAAGGTTCATCACGAGGTCCGTGTCCGCTCAGATAAGGGTTACAGAATTGTTTACGTAGGACATCAAGGTCATGAGGAAGCCGTCGGCACAATGGCCGTTGCTCCGCAAAAAATAAGTCTGGTGGAGGAAGTGTCTGATGTAGCTGCCTTACCTGAGTTTGATGAACCAATCGCTATGTTGGCTCAAACGACGCTCAGCCATCGAGACTGGGAAGATGTCTTGCAGGCGACAAAGGAGAGATTCCCCGATGTTTGGATGCCTGGTCGAAGTGATCTTTGTTTCGCTACGACCAATAGACAATCCGCTCTTGCGTCGATAGCTCAGCGATGCGATGCCGTCGTAGTTATAGGTTCGGCCAATTCATCGAACACTATGGCTTTGGTAAAACTTGCTGAGGCTTCAGGCTGTGCTCAGGTGTTCCGGGTTAACTCCGCAGATGAACTACCACGGGAGTTGCATGGCACTATCGGCGTCACCGCAGGCGCTTCGGCTCCCGAAGAGTTAGTTAATGCGGTCATCGATCGCTTAGCACCCAATCTCGGCGTGGAAGAGGTACGCATAACTGATGAGGATGAATACTTCCCGCCGCCCAGAGAACTCCGAGAGCTTCTGTCGGCTTTAGAGACAACAGTTCATGCTCTTCTTGCCGTTCCTAGCAACTCTCGCGTGGCTCCATTAGATCGTGAAATAGCCGCAAGCGAGGTGCTTGCCTCTCTCGCCGATTGAAGGTCACGCCCTTATTCAGGCAAGTCATTTTCGGTCGGGTCGTACTCGTTGAATGTGCCGCAGACAATCTGGGCTCGGTCAAATAAGTCCTGTATCTCTTCGCGAAGCTTTTCCGTCGTTTCGCGCACGTCATTCCTAGAAAGCCGACCCTTCTCATTGAGCGGTGGGGGTGCCATGGGCTTTCCAATTATGACGTGGACCCGTTTGGGGTACAGGAACTTCGCTCCTCTGGGCATAGCTTCAGCAGTGCCGCCTATTCCGACGGGCACTATTGGCACCTGAGTTTTCGCTGCAAGGTAGGCCGCGCCATCAAACAACGGAAATATTCGAGGTCCGTCCTTGCGTTCTCCTTCGGGAAATGCCACCACAGGGTCGTTACCGTTCTCTAGAACACCCAGAGCTGTCATCAAGGCTGCGCGGTCTGCACTTCCTCGACTGACCGGAAAACAACCAATAGTTGTGAAGAGCCAACCGAAGAACTTGTTATTCCACACCGATTCCTTACCCATAAAACGTAACCGTCGCGGAATGCTGGCTTGGAGGGGCGTATCGATGTAGCTCCGATGATTTGGGGCCCACACACAGGCCCCATCGGGAATATTTTCTAGGCCCTCCACCGTGATTCGGTTCCATATTTTGAAGACCCCCCAAAGCAAGTATTTGAGGAGTCGATACATGAGATGGTTGTACCAATGCGTTTTTTGTTCTAATGCCAAATTCCGAGATGACATCAACCCTCCACCCTCAAACGAAACATGTCGGCTAACTCTGAAACCACCGCTTCGACTGACATGTTGCTGGTATCAAAGATCACAGCTCCGGGAGCGACTTGTAATGGCGAGTCGTCTCTCGTGGAATCAACGTGATCTCTTCGTTTCAAATCTTGCAGGACGTCATCGAGCGTTTGATCTGCCGTTTGTTGAAAACGTCGCTTCGCCCTTACCTGCAGGTCTGCTGTCAGGAATACCTTAAATATGGCGTCCGGAAATACTTCTGTCCCAATATCTCGACCTTCCATCACCCCTCCTCCTAGCTCAGTTGCCCACTCTCGTTGGCGAGGAACCAGAATTCGTCTTACGTCGGGGTTCGCTGCTACGACACTTACTAGGTGACTCGCCTCAGCGCTTCGAATCTCCTCTGTGGCATCGATGCCATCGACAATTGTTCTTTCGCTAATTTGTATGTCCACAGTCTGTGCCAGTGTTGCTATTGCTGCTGAATCTGAAGCGTCAATCTGTTGGCGTAACGCAGCGACTGCCACTGCTCGGTACATAGCGCCAGTGTCGAAATGGGGAAGATTGAGTTCGACTGCTAATGCCCGAGCGACTGTCGACTTTCCCGAACCAGCCGGACCATCGATGGCAGCTACCGTTACAGCTTCAGTCAGAGAAACTGCGGTGGGCCTTAGCTTTTCAAGGACCGAGAAAAAGTTCGGGAAAGTTTTTGTTACGCAACCTGGATTCGTTATTTCGATATGAGGCACTCGCAGCCCGAGTAGCGACATCGCCATCGCCATGCGATGGTCGTCATATGTCTCAATACTCGTTCCCTTCAGCTTCCATTTATCCGGTTTGATGATTAGGCCATCTGCTGTTTCGGTGACTTCAACTCCGCATTTCGTTAGCTCTGAGACGACCGCTGCAATTCGGTCGGTCTCTTTCACCCGTATGAAACCGATTCCTTTAATTTCAACTTCAGATTCAGCAAACGCGGCAACTGAAGCTAACGTTTGCGCAGTGTCAGAAAAATCTTGTAGGTCAAAGGTGCCTCCATTGATACGGTCGCCTTGGACTTCTATCGAATTTTTCCCCCAAGTGACTTTCGCTCCAAGCTTTTCAAGTACATCCACAAACTGGATGTCGCCTTGGCAGCTTTCTCGGTGAAGTCCATCAACCTTTACGTTGCCTTGGGTGATTGCTGCTGCCGCAAAAAAATATGACGCCGCTGACGCGTCCGGTTCTATCTCAATATCCGCGCAGCGGTACTGCCCTTGCTGGATCACATAAGTTGATTCATTGGGCTGTTCGACGACGGCTCCAAAATCGTGCATGACTTTGACTGTTAGATCTAGATACGGGCGGCTAACGATTGTGTCGGTTAATTCAATTGTGAGACCCCCTGCATAGAGCGGGGCAGCCAGCATCAAACCACTGATGAACTGGCTACTCGTCGCTCCAGAAATTTCGACACGGGCGCCGTTGACGCCTTCAGCAACGATCTCTATGGGTAATTCGCCTGGCGCCCGAGTTTCGGTGAGGGAGCAACCAAGTGAACGTAATGCTTTGATCTGTTCATTGAACGGCCTGGAACGCAGTTGGGCACTTCCATCTATTGCCACATTCCCTTTTCCAGCCACGAGAACCGGCAACAAAAACCGTGAGGTTGTTCCAGAGGATCGACAGTCAACAACGATGTCTTGAAACCTCAGATCACCACCGATCCCCTTGACTTCCATGCTGGTACTTTCGTGATCCGCCTCAATCTCGGCCCCCAAGGAAATAACAGCCTCGAGCATGGCTTCTGTATCGTCTGCCAAAAGAATCCCTGATAAACGGCTGGTTCCTTCAGCTAGGGCTGCGCAAAGCAAGGCCCTGTTTGTCTGACTCTTGGAACCTGGAACCTCAGGTACACCCATTATTGGACCACCAAAAGGTTGCATCACGTGTACGTCGGTCATGCAAGCTCTCGCGTTGTTGGTTTGTAGCCCTGCCCTGCAAGCACTGCGAGGAACCGCTGAACTTCGGCTCTTGCTATCACTAGGACTAGAACACCCTGAGCTCCCTCGGTGGAGTGAGCAACTTCGATATCTGCGACGTTCACGTCGCAGTCGGCAGCCAACATGGTGATGTTCGCTATTTGGCCTTTGCGATCTGGAATGGGGATTCTTATTTCAAGTAGATCTTGAGGCCTCACATACCGAGATGGAAGATTGGTTCGGGCTCGTCTCGCTTGTGACAGAAGATCTGTTAGGCCATCACGGTCAGATTCTGCGACAACATCTCTAATGTGGCTGATCCGGTCGGCAAATTCGTCGAGCACCGTGACAATGGCGTCTCTGTTTTCTTCGCAAATATCGAGCCAAATGTCTGGATGACCAGCCGCTATTCGAGTCATGTCGCGGAACCCACCGGCCGCTAAACGAAGAAGCGGTGCATCGTCCAAAGCCCGGTCGTCAGCTAGGCACATGAGACTGGCAGCAGTTAGGTGGGGCACGTGTGACACGATGGCGACGAGGGCATCGTGCCGTTCGGGGGTCATCGTGACAACGTCACACCCCATTGAGGAGAGAACAGTTTGGAGTTCTCGCAGTCCCAGGTCTTCTGTGCCTTCGGTCGGAGTGAGAACCCATACTGCGCCATCGAAAATTCGTTCATCTGCGCCCTCGATACCATCCTGTTCTGAGCCAGCCATTGGGTGCCCTGGGACGAATCGAGGATCGTTGATGCTGCGAGCGACGCCCGTCTTGACGCTTCCTGTATCGGTCACCATCCCTTTGGTTTCTCTGAGCGCCTTCTCAATTTCGACCTCAAGAGAACTAGCCGGGACGGCTACGAAAGTTAATTCAGCCTCTTGGTCGATTCCCGTTGCATCGATAACGCCTAGCTTTTTCGCCCTCTCAGCCGTTTGAGCATCTATATCCGTTCCAGTTACGTGCCACCCGGCACTGCGAAGAGCCAGTGCTACTGAACCCCCTATGAGGCCTGTTCCCACGATCTGACCGCGACGTGCGTTGTTGTTCATGACGAAACCAGACCTGTGGGCAGATAGATACGACTCACTAAAGAGATGGTACCCAAGCCGTTGACGCATCTTGAAGCGAGATTACGAATTGGTTGATGCCTCGTATAAAGAGCGAACCTCTTCTCTAGTGAGGTTTCTCCATTCTCCCACGGCAAGATTTGGGTCCGTTATCGGCCCTATTCTGATTCTGACCAGTCGAAGTACTGGGTGGCCGATTTCCGCGCACATTCTGCGTACCTGCCGATTGCGTCCTTCGTGGATGACAAGCCGCAACACTCCGTCCTGTGGCATTGAGACCTCAGCGGGTGCGGTCAGTCCATCTTCCAATTCGATACCGTCACGTAATCGCCGAAGAGCGGACCGGCTCGGCACTCCCTCTACGTGAGTTAGATACTCCTTTGAAACTCCGAAACTTGGATGAGTTAATCTCTGGGTCAAATCACCGTCATTCGTCAGAATGATGAGACCTTCACTATCAGCGTCGAGTCGGCCCACGGGGAAAACTCTCGTGTCACTTGGCACTAGATCCACAACTGTTGTTCGCCTTTCCGGGTCTTGAGCCGTCGATACAACGTCGCGCGGTTTGTTAAGTAGATAGTGGACTAGGTCCGGATCCCTGAGGACTGGGATACCGTCTAGCTCTATTCGGTCAGATTGGCCTACCTTGTCGCCGAGGGTAGCTACCTGCCCATTAATGGTGACGCGTCCGGCTTCAATCAAGTCTTCACTAACCCGTCGACTAGCAACTCCTGAACGAGCTAGAGCCTTTTGGAGCCGCTCACGCGACTCCTCGCTACTCACGTGGGAGGACTCAGATCCTCGGAACCTGCTTCCGTTTCAGGTGCTGCGCCGTCTTCATCATCACCGCGTAACACCGCTTCTAAGGTCTCAGCCACCTCTGCGTCTGGAACAAAGTCACTTAAGTTCGGCAATTCTTTAAGGCTGTCGATACCGATACGTTCAAGAAATAGTGTCGTTGTGCCATACATGGCAGCGTTTCCCGGGCCTGGGTCGCGTGCCACTTCTTTGATATAGCCGCGTTGCTGCAATGTTCGAGCCACACCATCAACGTTGACTCCACGTATCGACGCTATCTGTGCCCGGGACACCGGTTGCTTATATGCGACTATCGCCAAAGTTTCCAGTGCAGCAGTAGACAAACGCGTCGTCTGACCCTCGAGAACAAAGCGCTCAACATAAGGCGCTTGTGCGTCGGCAGTTTGGTAGCGAAAACCTCCCGCTACTCGAGTAATAGTGAAGCCACGTTCCTCTTGGGCATAACTATCAGCCAAGTATTCACACAGTGCCTCAATCGTCTCAACACTCACTTCCAACAATTGAGCCAGAACAGTGGGAGCAACTGGGTCTGAGGCGACAATCAAGATTGCTTCCAAGGCTGCTCTTACGTCCGCCGGAACAAGGGTTGGGTCCAAGTCGGGGAGCTCACCTTGTGACGGGTCAGCGTCCATCAGTGAACCCTCGGTTTCCAGTTGAGCGGCCAAGACTTCGAATGTGTCTGCATCTTCGCTAGCCGTCATAAGATCCGCCACCTAAGGGAACCAACAACTCTGACTCACTCCCGGTCCAAATCAGCGTGATGTCACCGAATCGTTCTCTTTGGTCTAACTCAATATGGCCTTGTTTGAATAACTCAAGGATTGCCAGGAAATGCACGACTACCTCGATCCGGTCGACTAGCCCACCAGTTAGTTGCCTAAAGCTGGCCCTTCCGAGGCTCGGGAGTTCGTCGATAAGTTCAAACATCGCGTCGGTAACCGAAGCTGTGATGGGCGCTATGTGACCTAGGTCTACTCGCTTTACCGCAGTCGGCGTCATGGCTCGAACCGCTGCTACTGCTAGATCTTCAGTATCAACTCCGATCAGCAGGTCCGGGGCCAAAGACAAGAGCTTCTCATCAGGGCCAACAGTTCTTGGATAGCTAAGTGAAGCACTGAGACTCATTTGTCGCAGGACCACTGCAGCGGTTTTGAAGGTCTGACATTCCAGTAGCCGCGCCAGAAGTAGGTCTCGTTCCTCCCATATACCGAATTCTTCATCAAGATCGCCGTCGTTGCGGTCTGGCAATAACCGACGGGTCTTTAATTCCACCAGAGTTGCGGCTATCAACAAGAACTCGGTCGCTAGTTCCAGATCGATACCTGGTTCTGTTGAAGCCTGGTTCTCCGATCTTCCGATAATCCTGTCCATCTCCGCTAGGTATGCGTCGACAATGCTGGTCAACGACACTTCGTAAATATCGACCTCTTGCTCCAAAATGAGACGGAGCAGGACGTCGAATGGGCCCTCGAACACGGTTGTCTGTACCTCATAGGGCATTTCATCACGATAGCGGAGCAAATCACATTGATGTAACACGCTACGGCGCTCTTTTAGGGCGATATTTGGTCTTGCGGCCTTCCTCTGCGGTTTAGGGCGTTAGCTGAGGTACCGTCAAGTCCATGACGAGAGTGTTGTCTGGCATCCAACCCACTGGCGATATACATCTGGGTAATTATCTTGGAGCTCTGCGCCAGTGGGCACTGGATCAACACGAACATGACAGTTTCTATTGTGCGGTCGACCTTCACGCCGTGACGGTTCAACAAGACCCACAAGAACTCCGTTCGAAGACGGTTGAGACCATGGCGACGTTGGTAGCAGTCGGCTTAGACCCTGAAGTGTGCACATTGTTCGTTCAAAGTCATGTCCCGTATCACACAGAACTCTCGTGGCTTCTTGAATGCACTGTCTCCTTTGGTGAGCTTCGCCGAATGACGCAGTTCAAAGATAAATCGACCAAACAAGGTGACGCCGGCCAAGAACATGTTTCGGCGGGGTTGTTTACCTATCCCGCTTTGATGGCAGCCGACATTTTGATCTACGACGCGGATCGGGTTCCGGTCGGAGATGACCAACGGCAGCACTTAGAACTTACTCGTGATATCGCTGAGCGCTTTAACTCTCGCTATGGCGAAACGTTGGTTCTTCCGTCAGCTGCTATCCCGAAGATCGCTGCGCGGGTGATGGATCTTCAAGAGCCGACGAACAAGATGTCTAAATCGACAGACTCAGCTGCAGGGTCTGTAGGTATTTTCGAGGACACGAGCTCAATAGCAAAGAAATTTAAGCGTGCTGTCACTGATTCGGACAACGAAGTGTTGTTTGACTTCGACAGTAAGCCGGGTGTTTCCAATTTGTTGTCAATTCTTGGGGCCGCAACTGACCGCGACCCAGAAATTCTCGCGAACGATTATGACCAGTATGGCCCACTGAAAACGGATGCTGCCGATGCGGTAATCAGCGTCCTTGAACCTGTTCAACAGCGTCGCTCTGAGCTTCTTTCAGACCCTGCAGAGCTTGATCGAATTATTGCCCGCGGTGCCGAAAAAGCATCTGAAGTTGCTGCTCAGACAGTTCAGAGAGCCAAAAGTGCTATGGGGTTCTTACCGCTCAAGTAACCAGGGGAATTCTCAGGTCAGAGCTGTGTTCGACCTTCGCTTTTAATTTTTCCTCCTCGGAAGACTGACACTTCTGGGATATTCGAGGTCGTTTCACTCGACCGCCATTTCCTAAACCCGTAAACGAACACTGCAGCGCCAGAAATCGTTACAAGAGTGCCCGCTTCTGCTGTCATGCCCGCTATGCCTGATCCGAGAAAAATGATTGCGAAACCGCCTGCCATCGTGCGTACATGTCGGTTGGAAAGTCGTAAAGGAGGCCGTCGGTTGTTATTGCGCTCTTCGATAGTTTCTATCCTGCCGTTCTGGAGTCGGAAGACAAGTAAGGCTGCTTCGTCGGTAGAAATATCGGGAGCCATTTGAGCGACTGCATGATCTTCTGCTGCTCGAACCGCGGTTTCTATATCTTGAGGTGCCGGGGCACCGCTGGCTACACGCTCGGCTGCTTCGGGATCTCTGTCGATCAGCCAGTCCCGAAAAGGAACAAGCGCACGGTCGATTATTAAACGTTGTTCTTTTGAAAGCTGCCCGCGAGCCTTTTGTCGTGCTTTCGAGGTTTCTTCGTCTACTGATTGCAGTTTGAAGGTCCCGACTCGGTCCCCGTAGGTATCGAGAATGACACTCTTCAGTTGTTCGGTTATTTCTGTGGCTTCCATACACCCTTCTTACACTGCCAGGTGGTCTGCGCGCGCCAAGACGTCTGCCTTGGTCTTGTCGACTGTCCATTCATGTCTCGCTAGATGGTGTTCTGCTGCCCACCGAACCACAAAGTCGTCGCTCCCGATGCTTTGAAGAAGATCAGCGCCAATGCGCGGGTAATCGATAAACGATGCGACCTTCGAAAGGAAGCTTCCATCCGAAGCCCACCGACTAAGTCGCTCTTGAGTCGCGATGGGCTTGATCACAGCTGCCAAGACCCTAACCACGAGTCCGGATCTAACTGCTGTCTTGCCTACATCATGCAGCAGGCCCGCTATTAGGGCTGTTTGATCTCCTGGTAATTCGGTTCTAACTCTTTGGGCGACCGAGATTGAGTGGATTTGGTCAGCGGAAGACATTTTTGACCAAAGTTCAAATTCGACATCTGACAGATGCCCTCTAACCCAAGCAACCTTGTCTCGTCCGGGTGCTCTCGCTGCGACTGTGGAAAAGAAGCGGCGTACCAGGTGATGCGATTGGTTGCCAAGCACGGTACCGAACTTATCGGTCTTTGAGTCGAACCTCTGCGCGAGGGTGAGCCTGTTGGTAGATCTGCCGTAGCTCATCTTCTCTGACTGCCGTATACCTTTGCGTGTTCCTGATTGAGACATGACCTAATAGTTCCTGCACGTATCGAATATCAGCACCATTGATCAGCATGTGAGTAGCACACGAATGACGCAGGACGTGCGGGGTTAGTTCCTCTCCGAGTCCAACTTTGTCGCCGTAGATGCGGACGATCCTCCACGCTCCCATGCGAGAAAGTTGCGTACCTCGTTTTGGTCCCCCGATGCTGAGAAACACGGAGCTCTCTGCTCCTCTATTGGCAGTTCGGAGACTCAATACAGCATTGCGTCCTGCACCACTCATCCACTGCGATAGAGAGTCGGCGGCCGGGGAGCCAAGTGGGACGATCCGTTCTCTTCTCCCCTTGCCAAACACCCGCAGCAGCTGGCCATCGAGATCAACATCGTCTACCTGCAGCTCAACGAGTTCCCCGACTCGCAGACCACAACCGTAAAGGACTTCGAGAATGGCTCTATCTCGGTAGGTCGCCGGCCCATCACCTACAGGGGATTCAAGCAGTGATCGAACTTGTTCAACTGTTAGGGCCTTCGGATTGCCATCTCGTACCGTCGGTACTGCTATCTCGGCGCTGGGGTCCTCAGAGATTACTTCTTGTTCGTAAACAAGAAAGCTGAAGAACTGGCGGAGGGCCACTAACTTTCGGGCAACTGTCGCTACTTGGTGGCGTTGAGCGTCGCGGAGGTGAGCTACGTACGAAACTATTTGATCTTCCTTGGTTGTCGACAATCTGACACCTGTGGAATGTAACCATTCACAGAATTCTTCCAAGTCCCGCCTGTAGGCCTTTTGAGTCGACTCCACAAGACCCTTATTGGCAACTACCCAATTTAGAAAATTTTCTCTCCAGCCGTCGTCTTCTTCGGTCGGCGTCATTCGATTAGGACGTCAATCTTCGTTGGAGAAGCAGAAGACCCGCGACAGTTTTTGCGTCTGTGATGTATCCGGTCGCAATCATTTCACCCAGGTCCACAAGGGCAACTGTTTCAACTGTCATCGATTCTTCTTCGACGCCGTCAGCTTGACGCTCAGTCCACGAAAGGTCGGTAGCCAGATATATAGAAATGGACTCATCAGCGAACCCAACAGCAGTTACTAAGGTCACCAGATGTTCAAGATTTTGGGCGACGCATCCCACTTCTTCTTCTAATTCTCGGTGCGCTGTTTCTATTTCTGATTCTCCGTCTTTGTCGCGAAGTCCGGCAGGTAGTTCTAAGAGCCAGCGATTAAGAGGGGTCCGAAATTGGCGAACAAGGAAAACGTGTTCTCGGTCTTCATCAAGGGGTACAACAGCGACCGCTCCTCGGTGTCGAATGATGTCTCGTTCAAAAACTTCGCCTGTTGCGTCAGACCACGTAGTCGCATATAAATCAAAGGCGTATCCAGCATGCAATAGTTCTTCATCGATGAGAGAAAACTCGGGGTCGGGTGAGCCGACCACGGGTCAATCCACCGACTCTGCGCTTGACTCCAGGAGCTTCGGATTTCGTCCTTCAGCCCTGGATAGAGCTGCTTTGACTAGACCCTGAAAAAGTGGGGCAGGGCGGTCCGGGCGGCTCTTGAATTCGGGATGTGCCTGAGTGCCTACCCAGAATGGATGAGTCTCGAGTTCTATAAATTCCACTAGACGTCCGTCGGGAGATAATCCACTACACATCAGGCCGTGCTCTTCCATTGGAGCCCGATAGTCATTATTTACTTCATACCGGTGTCGATGACGCTCGTAAATCAGAGCTTCACCATACATTTCTGCGGCCTTTGTACCTTCAAGAAGTCGAGCTGGATATAACCCAAGTCTCATGGTCCCACCCATATCAGTTACGTCCCTTTGCGAATCCATCAAGTCAACAACAGGGTGGGCAGTTGTTGGGTCGAATTCGCGACTGTTGGCACCCACAAGGCCTAACTCGTTTCGACAGAACTCGGTGACCATGACCTGCAGACCCAAGCAGATACCCAAACAGGGGATCTCGTTTTCTCTGGCGTATCGGGCCGCAGCTATCTTTCCTTCGATCCCTCGTTCTCCGAAGCCTCCTGGAATAATCATTCCGTCTAGATGAGCAAGTCGGCCTCCAGCTAGTAGGCCTTCCACATCTTCGGCTTGGATCCACTCAATTTCAATATCTGCGGCGTGCTGGTACCCGCCGTGTCGTAATGCTTCGACAACTGACATGTAGGCATCAGGAAGACTTACGTATTTCCCAATTATTCCTATGCGGACCTTTGATGTGGATCCTTCAATCCGGTCAACTAACGAGGACCAAGATTGGAGGTCTGGTTCCAGGTTTGAAATACCGAGAATTTCACATACGTATCGATCAAGACCTTCCTCATGAAGTATCAAAGGAACCTCGTAGAGGTTTGACGCGTCAGGGGCGTTTACTACCCCCGATAGCTCAACATCGCACAATCGTGAGATCTTTTCTCGTAATGCCGTGTCAATAGGTTCCTCGCTTCTCAACACCACCGCGTCAGGTTGAATTCCACGACTTCGCAGCTCGGTCACGGAGTGTTGGGTGGGTTTAGTTTTCTGTTCACCCGATGGGCCAATAAATGGGACAAGGGTGACGTGCACGTAACAAACGTTGCCTCGCCCAGCGTCTAATCGCATCTGCCGAATTGCCTCTAGGAACGGCAATATTTCGATGTCTCCGGCTGTTCCTCCGACTTCAGTTATGACTATGTCGGTGTCGGCGGTTGCTAAGCGTCTGATGCGTCTCTTTATTTCATCGGTGATGTGAGGAATTACTTGAACTGTCTTGCCTAAATAATCTCCATGGCGTTCCGCTGCCAACACAGCCTGGTAGATAGAGCCGGTGGTCGCGTTCGAATCTTTGGTCAACGGTTCATCGATAAAGCGTTCGTAATGGCCTAAATCTAAATCTGTTTCACCGCCATCATCTGTGACAAAGACTTCCCCATGTTCAAAGGGGTTCATCGTGCCGGGGTCGACGTTGATGTACGGGTCGAACTTCTGCATAGTGACCCTGAGGCCTCTCGCTTTCAACAACCGTCCGAGGGAGGACCCGGTTATGCCCTTGCCAAGCCCACTCGCGACCCCACCGGTAACGAAGATGTGTTTAGTCATGGTTGAGGTCCTGCAGCACTGAAAGAGAATTTAGCGGTTCCGCTCTCCAATGTTGTTGACCATGAGCAACAGTTTTCGCGCAGCACAACATTGAGTTCGGATCCGATACCAACTTCAAGTTTTCGGTTGCCTTGTACCTGCGCGGTCAACGCGACTCAATAACGCGTTGTCGGCGATCACCTGACTGAAAGAGGTTTGTTCACTCGCAAGGTTGAAGCCCGCCAGTAGTAGCAAGACAACCCATTGGACTGTCGACGCGCTGACCAAAACCGTTGAAAATCCGAGGATTGCGCCTGTCGCGTTAACCCCGGTGTCACCTTGCATATGTCGTTCCATAAGTTCCGCTGGCGCCAGGCCAACGCTTGCACCGACGACACCTGCTGCCCAGACCAGATGCACAGCTGAGTAAGAATCACCCCAAATGAAGACCGACACCAACAGAATTACGAACCAGAAGAGAGAAATTTTTGACGAACGCGCAGGGGCTCTATCGAACAAATTTAAGAGATTGGCGCTTAACGCAATTATTGCCGCACAACGGGTCATCTCTACTAAGCCATCGCTGATGTCAGCAACCAACACTGCAGCCAGAGATACAAGAACACCTCCAACTAATTTCACAAGACCGGTAGATACGGTTCGCTGAGATACAGCGGAACGAAGGTGCCCTTCAAATCCTCCGCCACTGTTCCCTCCACGAGTGTCGTCAACCCATCCCAACACTCCAAAGGTGAGTACGAGCATCAATACCGCTACAACATGGGAGCCATACAGAGACGGTCTGAACCCCCAATACAAATTGATGACGATTATGACCTCTAAAGCCACGACGAAAATTCCCGAAAAGGCAAAGATGAGAACCCCGCGATAGTTCTCTTTCTGTAGGCCCGGGAGCGCTAATGCGGGGCCCAGGCGTCCCCAAGCAAGCAAAGCAGCGATTGCAGCTATCACAAAGACACCAATGGTCAATATCACTGTTTGATTCTCCTAATCGCTGCTCGCAGAGTTGACTCTAGAGTGCACCGCCATCCCAAACGAGACGCGGACGCTCGCATTAGATCTCGTAGTTGTCCTGCTCGGTGGAGAATGCCCCTGATTCCTCTATCGGTCGGAGTGTGAGAAAGCTCTAGGGGTATCTCTATGATTCGTCCTCCGGCCACATCAACGTCCATCGTGAGGCCGACCTCTAATCCGAATCCACCTGCCAGAGTTAGTGAACGCATCAAGGGGCCATTAACAGCTCGCTGGCCCGATAAAGGCTCAAGGAAACTCCGGCCGGTTGCCTCGACCAGCAGTCCTGTTGCTGTGAGTTTCGCGAAACCAAATCCTCTCGATCTTCCTTGATGAGGGAATACAGCGATCGCCATCTCGGCCCTGTCTTCCAACAACGGTTGTAATAGCTCTACGGCGTTGGTTGCCGAGCCGCCAAGGTCCGCGTCAATTAGGAGGTAGTTGTCGGGGGCACCTGAAGACGCAACACCTGCTGCCACAGCTCCGCCTTTTCCGACATTTGACTCTAACTCGATCACTCGGGCTCCGGCTTTGTTGGCACTCTCACCTGTGCCATCCACCGACCCATCATCGACAACTAAGACCTCACCAATAGCGCCGCTCTTCAAAAGAGCCGTTACCGTCGCTGAAATCGACTCCACGTTATCCTTTGCGGGCACTATCGCTACCACGTGAGTCATCTAGGAAACCGCTCCTCAGCAGTAGGTAATTCACCGTAGTGGCCTACAACCGGCAGACGACCAAGTCCGACTAAGAGCCCAAGCCGATCTTCCAGAGAGTCAATGTCATCAAACGTCGACCAACCTTTCGCAAGATCTGAATCGTCGCGGATTCTGTCAACCACTTGTCCTCGTGTTGCATCACTAATTTGCAGTTCAATCACGGCTCCAACCCCATTCCCTCCTCGGTCAGTTATTTCTTGGATAAGGGGAACTATGAAGTCCTGGTGCAGGTCCGTGTGCCCTGAATCATTGACGAAAATTATCCTGTTAGCCGAATTGGAAAGCTCTTCAATAGTTAGTGCTGACTGATAACGATCGAAACGTATCAAGCCAAGGTCACTCAATCGCGCAATGACTCCGTTGGCTGACCCGGTCTCTTGGTTAGTCGCTTCGTCGTTCGCCAACAAGGAAGCAGCCAAACGACTAATCGTTGCCTCGGAAACTGCAACCGCATCCGATTCAATTGCAAATATCTCAGCTAGCGCCGACGAGGTCTCCGGGTCCTCGAAATTCATCGCCGGTCGTATCCATAGGGTTCCTAGGTACTCACCGTCGGAACGCGTCAGAACTTCACGAATTTCCGACATGGCCGAGCGGTCTACGCCAGTTGGCGCCAACATGACCCACGAGGTTCCTTCTAGGTGGCCTCTGGGCATCAAGTTTTCAATCGAATTTAGAAGAAGGTTGTTGGTCGCCTTAGCCATCTCACTTTGGTTTCGAATGGCATCTATCTCTTCTATAGAAGAATCACGGAGATCTTCAAGCTGCTCATCGTGGCGTTGCCTTTGTTTAACCCCTTCAGCCCGTAGTACTTCATTGTCTTCTAATGAACTGTTCTGGTCAGCAACCGCCTGATCCTTGATTCGAATAGCTTCATCTCGATCCAATTTAAATTCGTTCACTTGGTCTTCGAGCTCGTTTACCAATATTGAATCGACAAAGGTTGAACCCAATGCCAGGCCGATGCCTAGCGCCAAGAAAACGGCCACGACACTGACGATGTGATATCGGAGATTTATCACGTATTCATCACATCCCTAAGTTGAGCCAGAGGGTTCGTAACAATAAACGAACGGGTTCAGTTACCACCGCAATCACAGCCAGGGTAAAAATAGCTGAAAGGACAAGTAGGGCTAGGTCGCGTTTGCGAACCTGGGTGCGGTAGAGACGGCCCACTCCCTTAGCGTCAACGAGGATCGATGAGACCTTCATCCGGGTCAAGAAAGTTGAGGCCATCCCTCTGCGGCCCTTGTCAAAGAAATCAGCCATTGAAGTGTGTGAACCGACCAACACAATTAATTCTGCGCTTTTTTCGAAAGCAATGCGCATGGCTATATCTTCACTCGTGCCAAGACCTTCCACAATCGCGTATTCGAACCCAAGACGTTCTAGTCGCGTTGCTCCGGGTGCCTCGCCTCCAGGGTAGGCGTGGACAAGTAGCTGCGCCCCACAGTCCAAAGCATCCCTGGATACGGAGTCAAAGTCACCCACGATGAGATCAGGAGTGAGGCCTACTTCTAAGAGAGCGTCAGCCCCACCGTCAACGCCTATTAACACGGGACGCATTTCGCTCACGTAGCCAGATCTTTTAAGAGTGGATAGATCTTCTCGATAGTCAATACCTCGCACAACTACTAGGACCTGTCGTTGGGTGATGTTGCTGACAATTTCGGGAAGCTCCAGGTCGTCGGTGATGAGTTCCGGTTCGTCAGCGAGATACTGAAGTGTGTTGGTTGCGAATTCGCCGAGTTGTCCACGCACTGCCTCTCTTGCCAATTCGAGTCGACGCTCCACCTCATCGATTGTTGGTTTGACCCCTTTGCCTCTTAGTTCGCCGTCGACAAAAACTCTATTGTTGACGAGCGAGACAGTTTCGCCCTCTCGGATGCTGTTAAAAGCGCTAACCCCGACTCCATCGATTAATGGAATCCCTGATTTGAGCAGGACGAGAGCACCGAGAGCCGGGTACCTCCCAGACAGACTCTGTGATGCGTTGACAACAGCAGCCACGCGAGCGGACACCAGCCCTTCAGCGGCCACGCGATCCAGATCTTCGTGGTTGATAACTGCGATATCGCCAACGCGTAGACGCGGAATAAGATTTTTGGTGCGGCGATCCACACGCGCCGGGGCTTCTAAAGTTCCATTGGTTAGGTTGATGTCGCGACGCCTGAGTCTCATGTGTGGCTCCGGTCAAGACGCGCTTGTTCCAGCAACTCAGCAGCATGTTCGTTTCCGCTTGCTGACTCAGGCTGCCCTGCAAGCATGCGCGCAAGCTCTCGGACTCGATCATCACCTTCAACCTCTGTCACGGTCGAGACAACATTGGAACCGTCATCATTTTTGTCGACGACTAGGTGGTGGTCACCGAAAGCGGCTACCTGGGGTAGGTGGGTAACGACCAATACTTGATGACTTTCTCCTAACCGTCCTAATGCCTTACCAACGGCTAAAGCTGCGCTTCCTCCGATACCGGCATCGACCTCATCGAAAACCAGGCTGGGTGGTCCCGAGGTGAGAACCAAACGCAGGGACAACATGACTCTCGCAAGCTCACCGCCTGATGCCACCTTTGCCAAGCCGTGCCACTTGCTGCCGCTATTGGCACGAAACATGATCTCAACATCGTCAGCTGGGTCCTCTCCTCTAACTTCAACCGACAGTCCCGCGTTCTCCAGCGCCAATTCGGGAAGATACCGACTTACCTCTTCAGCAAATAAAGGTGCGGCGCCTCGCCTGGCTGTCGCAACAACTTCTGAACTTGCTGCTATCTGCTTTCGTGCCTTAATCAGGTCAGCTTCGAGTTTTGCAGCGTTGGCTTCATGGTTTTGGAGTTTCTCAAGTCGCTGCGATGCTTCCGACTGGTACTCGATGACGGCCTCGATACTGTCACCATACTTCCGTTGAAGGTCAATCAATAACTGTCTGCGCTCGCGAACATCAGCAAGCCTTTGCGGGTCATCTTCGATTGAATCAACCAGGTCACGCATCAACGTAGCGACATCTGTGACTTCGGCTTGTAAACCTCGTAGACGGTCAGCTAGTTCCTTATACGGGGTCCGATCGCTCAGACTGGCAATGATTTTCCCCAGGGCGTCGATGAGACCATCGTCGCCACTTATTGACTCTCGTGCCTGGCTTCCATACTCAATGTGAGCGCTTGCATCGGCGAGGAGTTCTTCTAGTTTCGCTAGTTCATCAAGTTCTGTCGGGTCGCTCAATTGAGCTTTTTGTATTTCCTCAACCTGAAATTTCAATAAATCGATCTCATGGGCACGGGTTCTGGTGTCTCCTCCTAATTCCTCAATCGCTTCGATCAGTCGTCGTTCAGCGTTCCGAGCCTCATTGAGCGGTTCGAGATCAACTTTTCCATACTGATCGAGCGCTGAGCGTTGCACCTTCTGTTGTAAAAGTGACTGGTGTTGGTGTTGGCCGTGAAGGTCAACCAAGGTCAACCCGATTTCCGTCAACTGAGGCATTCCTGCCAGTCCCCCATCGAGATAGGCCCTGCTGCGGCCCTCTGTAGGTACAACACGTCGGAGTATGACTTCACCACCGTCGGAGGTTAGAAATCGGCCTTCAACCGTGGCTTGTTCTGCCCCATTGCGCACCATGGATGGATCTGCCTTGCCGCCTGTCAATAGTTGTATGGCTTGAACAACCATCGTTTTTCCGGCACCGGTTTCTCCCGTAAGTACTGTTACTCCTGGGCCTAGTACGAGGGATGAGGATTCAATTACTCCCAGGTTCTGGACAGAGAGTTCCAGAAGCATTAGCGATCCTTCAGACCGAACTTTTGTTTCAGTACCTGCTGAAACCCTCCTGAACCGGAGGTAACTAGGCGCGCAATGACCTCAGATCGCGTGGCGATCATGAGGTCACCGTCTCTTAATGCGGCGACACTTCTACCATCAACAGAAAGGTTCGCCTCTCGTTCTCCTACTACCGAGATCCTGATTTCCGTGTCGGGTCTTAATACCAGGGAGCGATCAAACAACATATGCGGTGCAACCGGGGTTAATTGGAGTGACCAGTGCGTGGGAGCAACTATGGAACCACGAGCAGAGAGGTTGTATGCGGTTGAACCAGTCGGAGTTGAAACGATAAGGCCATCTCCCGCGTACGTCGCGAAGGGTGAGTCATCAATCGTTACTTCGAGTCGTACCGTATGACCCTGCGATTTCTTCTCAACCACTGCCTCGTTGAGTCCGATCCAAGTACCTTCGATTTCCCCATCGGACCTTTGGACACGGCTCTGAATCATCAGACGTTCTTCAACCGGTAGATCTCCCCGCAACGCCTTATCGACAGCCGTTTGTGCTTCGTCTGCTTCAAACTCTGTTAAGTAACCAAGGTGGCCAACATTGACGCCGAGAACAGGGACACCGGCCTGAGCAACCCGTTCGAAGGTACGAAGCATGGTTCCGTCACCGCCAATGCTGACTGCTAAATCAGCATCAGCAGCAAAGTCCTCTGTCGAACAACCCAGTTCAGATCTTCCAACTGCTGAAGCTCCAACTTCGTCGAGACGCACCTTGTTACCAGATTTTTCTAGATAACCGGCTAGCGCAGCCGCCAACTCAAGTGATTCGCTTCGTTCCGGGTGCACCATCATGGAAATCACACTCATGGGCTACCTACTTGCTCTGCTTCTTCAACTACCTGATCTATCGATTCAAATTGGGTCGACAGGTCAATTCCCCGTCGACAATGGAGGAAGAACTCTGTATTTCCACTAGCGCCGCGAAGTGGTGAAACCATCACACCCATCACCCCAAACTTCGCTTCCGAAAAACACTCTGATACTTCCTTAATAACTCTGTGCCAGACCTTGGGGTTACGAATTATCCCCTGACCCCGAGTCGCTTCGACTCGTCCTGCCTCAAACTGTGGCTTTACCAGCATAAGTAGGTCCCCATCCGGTTCACACAAACTCGTCAGTCTCGGACATACAACTTTTAGTGAGATAAAGGAAAGATCGGCCACCACGAGAGGTGCTGGGCCTCCAATTTGAGAGATATCCAAATGCCTGACATTGGTGCGTTCAAAAACTTTGACTCTGATGTCTTCGCGAAGACCGTGATCTAGTTGTCCATAACCAACGTCGATAGCAACGACTTGCGTCGCGCCTCGTTGAATGACGCAGTCCGTAAATCCGCCTGTAGACGCCCCAACATCAATTACACGTTTCCCATTAGCGTCGACCTTGAATTGGGTGAGTGCTGCGTCAAGCTTGTCTCCTCCTCTTGACACGAATCTTGGTTTAGTTGCGACAAGCGCGATGGGGTCGCCGGCGGCCACTAGGTGAGCCGGTTTGTTGGCTACTGCCCCTCTTACAAGGACTTCGCCGGCATCAATGAGTTCTTTGGCCCTGCTTCTAGTTGGCGTCAACTCGCGTCGAACCATCTCAAGGTCAAGCCTGCGCCTGGTCATTCTGAAGGTCTCAGAGTGTTAAGCGTCACCGTCTGCACATAAGTTGAAGCTACCAGCCGAGTGACGAGATCTGAGTCGACTTCAAAACCCAACCTTTACTTGGGATCTAAGATCAAACCGACCAGAGATTGCAGGTCATCTGCGACGAAGTTAGGAGTCGGCTGGCATCGCGTTGCCTCTTCGGGAGAAGTGACCCCCGAGAGAACTAGCCCAAAGTCGAACCCGAGTTCCGCTGCAAGTAAGCCGTCGGTGGCTGGTAAATCCCCGACCACTATGTTGCCTGAACTGCCGCGCTCCACGTTCAGCCATCGGAGTGCCAGGTCGGCGATTGGTCTATGAGGTTTCCCCGCAACCGTCGCTTCAGTTTTTCCGGCGGTAGCTAGGGCTGCAGTTAGCGATCCGTTGCCTGGCAGGAGGCCTTGTGGTGTTGGATAAGTGGGGTCGTTGTTGGTTGAGATGAGACGCGCTCCGTCGTGAATGGCCTGAGCAGAGACGGCCAGCCGGTGAAAATCGAACTCACGATGGAACCCGACGATGACCGCATCGATCGGTTCTTTTGGGATTGTTTCGTCACTTGGGTTAAGCGGCAGGGCTCCACGTTGTTCAACAGCTTCAACTACCCCATCTCCGGCGCAAACCAAGACTCGTTCACCCACCTCAACTAATGACGCGGCGGCCATCGCGGAGGTGAGAACTCGATCTTCTGCCTCTATCCCGCAAGCTTCAAGTTTCATTTCTGCTTCTCTCTTAGTAAGAGCAGAAAAGTTGGTCACAAAAAGAATTTGCTGGCCAGCGGAATCAAGGTGTTCTATGGCTTCTGCGGAGCCGGCGATCGGCCGGTCAGCGAGCCATACGACCCCGTCGAGATCGAGTATCCAGGCGATACCGATTAGACCTGCCAGGTTCCGCGGGAACGAAGCAGTGAACTGAGATCGCCTGAACCCTTGTCATTTTGGGCCATCGCTAGTTGAGCGGTCGAGGAAGTAGCGTATTCAATTCTTTCAATAGCCCGAAAGACTCCAATCGGCGTCGGTTCAAACGGGCCTCGAGAAAGACGACTCAACATAAACGCTGTAGATGGATCAGGCTTTTTCTCATCGTGCACCAAAAGAGCGGCCTCACCTACGTCTGCTACCGCCACTATCTTGGCTGCTCCATTTTCAACTACAACACCAAATTCGCCGTCGGCGCCGAATTTGATGGGTTTGCCCTGTTCAAGCGAAATCAGATTTCCATCGCGGTTCTGTTTCTTGGTTATCCCTTCAAAAGCACCATCGTTGAAGACGTTGCAGTTTTGGAAGACCTCGACAATCGAGGCGCCTTTATGCTCGTGAGCCCGCCGGAACATCTCCATCATGTGCTGGCGATCCATGTCGTGTGTGCGTGCAACGAATGAAGCCTCGGCACCCAACGCGACAGACACCGGGTTGAACGGTGCGTCCAATGAACCCATCGGTGAACTCTTGGTGACTTTCCCGACCTCGCTGGTCGGAGAGAACTGGCCCTTGGTGAGGCCATAGATCATGTTGTTGAAGAGAAGGATTTTTAAATTTACGTTTCTTCGTAACGCATGGATGAGGTGATTTCCACCGATGGACATCATGTCTCCGTCACCACCAATAACCCAGATATCTAGATCTGGACGCGCCATGGCAAGACCAGTAGCGATGGCAGGAGCTCTGCCATGAATGCCGTGCATACCGTAGGTGTTCATGTAGTACGGAAAGCGGGCTGCGCAGCCGATACCGGAGATGAATACTGTCTTCTCGCGATCCACTTCTAGTTCGGGCATGAGCATCCGCATCGCGGTCAAAATGGAATAGTCGCCGCAGCCAGGGCACCAACGAACTTCCTGATCAGTTGCCCAGTCGGCTGGTTCTGTACGCGTAGGAGTATCAGTCATATCGATTACCTGTAGTCCTTTAGGAGGCTTCCATAGCTTTGAGTGCCGCAGATTCTATTTCGGCAGTCGTGAACGGAACTCCGTTCATTTTGTTCACGGGTTTGATATCGAGCAGATATTTAGCTCTAATTAGGTTGACCAGTTGTCCGGCGTTCATCTCGGGACAAATAACAGTTTCGAATTTGGAAAGAACTTCTTCCAAGTTTTTGGGCAGAGGGTTCAAGTGCGTTAGATGCACATGGGCTGCTTTCTTCCCGGCTTGCTGGAGTCGGTCGACGGCGGCGTCAATGGCGCCCCAAGTTGAACCCCAGCCCAGCATGCAGAAGTCGGCATCCATGTCTCCGGCTACTTCTACGTCTGGGACGTCGACGGCTTCGATCTTCGCGGCGCGGAGATCGACCATCTTCTGGTGGTTTTCCGGGTCATAGCTGATGTTGCCTGTACCGTCTTCTTTCTCTATACCGCCGATTCGGTGCATCAAGTCCGGTGTTCCAGGAATCGCCCAGGGGCGGGCCAGTGTCTCAGGGTCTCGCAGGTAGGGCAAGAAGATTCCCTCGCCGTCCTCATTGGTTCCGTTAAACCCAGTGTGAAAATCAACACCTATATCTGGCAGCGAGTCGATGTCTGGAAGTAGCCACGGCTCAGAGCTCGTAGCTAGGTATCCATCACTCAATAACATGACTGGCGTTCGATAGCGAAGAGCGATGCGGCAGGCTTCTATGGCGACATTGAAGCAATCGGCCGGACTACGAGGGGCGATGATCGGCATCGGCGACTCAGAGTGGCGTCCGTACATCGCCATCATCAAATCTGCTTGTTCTGGTTTGGTAGGTAGACCAGTTGACGGACCGCCGCGCTGAATATCGATCACAATGAGGGGAAGTTCAAGACTTACCGCCAATCCCATACCTTCACCTTTGAGTGCGACGCCGGGCCCTGACGTCGTTGTGAAGGAAAGCGCCCCGCCAAAGGCAGCGCCCACGGCTGAGGCCACTGCCGCTATCTCATCTTCGGCCTGAAAGGTTCTTATCCCAAAGTGCTTTAGCTCGGAGAGGTCGTGGAGGATGTCCGAGGCCGGCGTGATCGGATAGGAGCCAAGGAATATAGGGAGCCGGGCTAACTGGCCAGCTGCTGCACAACCCCAAGCAAGTGCGGTATTCCCGTTGACGTTGGTGTACTCACCTGATGGTAATTCTGCTGGCTTGATTTCGTAGTGAGATTCGAATAGCTCAGCTGTTTCCCCAAAATTGTAACCAGCGTGAAATGCTGCCTCGTTGGCTTTGATCACGAGCTCTTTGCCACGGAATTTAGTGTTAATGAATTCGATAGTGGGATCAACTGGCCGGGTGTACATCCAGGAGATAAGACCTAGCGCGAAGAAGTTCTTCGACCGCTCCGCGTCCCTGGGCTTGACGCCGTGCACTGCCACAGCATCTCTGGTGATTTGACTCATCGGCACCGGGTAACTTCTGTACCCATCCAGAGTGCCGTCTTCTAGCGGATCGCTTTCGTAGCCAGCTTTCTCGAGATTGCGTTCGTTGAAGGCATCTGTATTAACAATGATCGCTCCGCCTTGGACCAGGTTTTTAAGTTGAGCCTTTAGAGCAGCCGGGTTCATAGCCACCAAGACAGTCGGTGCGTCACCGGGGGTCGTGATAGCGAAATCGGATATGCGGACCTGGAAAGCTGACACGCCTGCGAGTGTTCCCTGAGGCGCGCGAATCTCGGCTGGAAATTCTGGCAACGTCGCCAGGTCGTTACCTAGGGCCGCAGAGATACTGGTGAACTGGTCACCGGTCAATTGCATGCCGTCGCCGGAGTCTCCAGCGAATCGAATGATCACCTCGTCAAGTTCTTGCAGAGGTAGTTCTCGGGGTGCAGTATCGGTCACTGACCCTCCCAGGGGATGGTGGTCGTCCAAAGCCGAACTTTATACGTGTTGAGAGACAAATACTCGCCAAAGGACGCGCAGTTCATCTGGCTGACTCAGGCCACTGTGATTGAGTGGTTGAGATAGACCTCTTGAATGGCGTTCAAGAGATCGACGCCTTCTTGCATAGGCCGCTGGAAAGCCTTGCGTCCAGATATGAGACCAAGGCCGCCGGCTCGCTTGTTGATTACGGCGGTCATGACAGCTTCAGCCATATCAGTTGACCCGGAACTAGCGCCACCGCTGTTGATCAAACCAACTCTACCCATGTAGCAGTTAGCTACTTGCCATCGACAAAGGTCAATCGGGTGGTCAGAAGTCAACTTTTCGTAGACGTCCGGGTGGGTCTTCCCGAATCCTTTTACAAGGTTAAAGGCGCCGTTATTTTCTGGCAGCTTCTGCTTGATGATGTCAGCTTCGATGGTGACGCCAAGGTGATTCGCTTGTGCGGTGGCATCGGCAGCTACGTGATTATCTTGGTCTTCGGTATCTATTGCGCTGTTTCGCAGATAGCACCACAACACCGTGAACATCCCTAGCTGGTGTGCCCTTTCGAAGGCCTCAGCGGTCTCTTGAATCTGACGGCCGCTTTCTTCGCTCCCGAAGTAAATCGTGGCCCCAACTCCAGCAGCACCCAACTCGTGTGCCTGGTCTACCGAACCAAACATTATTTGATCATAAGTAGCTGGGTAAGTGAGTAATTCGTTGTGGTTCAGCTTGCAGATGAAAGGAATCCGGTGCGCATATTTTCTACTGATGGCACCCAGCACACCGAAAGTAGTTGCTACAGCGTTACATCCCCCTTCGATGGCGAGCTCGACAATGTTGGCTGGATCGAAATATATGGGGTTGGGTGCGAAAGACGCAGCCGCTGAATGCTCTATTCCTTGATCAACGGGCAGAATCGACACATATCCGGAACCGGCAAGTCTTCCGCTGTTGAACAAAGCTTGCATATTTCGCATCACCTGAGGCGATCGGTCAGTTGCAGACACAACTTCGGTAACGAAGTCCGGACCCGGAAGGGTAAGTAGATCTTGGGCAATCGTCTCGCATTTATGGTCGAGAAGATAGGTCGCTTGATCTCCAAGTAAACCTTCGATGTCGAGGCTCACGGCACGACTCCTTAGGTAGCTGATTAGTGGTTCAAATTGCGGTATTCGGACCGCAGTAAATCGTAGCCGCGCCAGATCGAGAAAAGGTTGAGGCCAGCTCTAGAATTTAGGCAACTGTAAACAGGTGGCTATGACAACGAACTAAGTCGGTCAGCCACATCTGCATATCCTGGCTCGACCTGTTGTATTCGTTCGAAACCACGACGGGCTCGCTGATGATCACCCGCTCGTTCATAAAGGTCTGCCAACGCGTACCAAAGGCGTACGTGATGATCCCGAGGCTTTTTTGTTTTTATGGGTCCTCGCTCTAGTAGCCGTATCCCGCCAGCTACGTCTCCAGTGTCGGCCAGGGTGCCAGCCATGACTATGCGCCCTTCGGTGATTATTTCTGCTTCAGGGCCAGCTACTCGTAATTCGTCCCAAAGTTTTCGGACTGACTGCACCTCGCCCAGCGCTCGGTAACAATCAGCCATGACTGGGAACTGGTCAACGTCGCCCGTGACATCCGTGAAATGTTGGAGCCGTTCCAACGCATCACTCCATCTCCCAAGTCGATAGAGCGTAAGCCCGTATAGCTCATGCAGTTCAGGGATTTGAGGGTACTTCTTGATTATCGGCCGCAGGATGTCATCGACTTCACCGAAGCGATCGGCTAGGAAATGTTCCCCCGCTTCGCCGACTCTTCGCAATAGGCGGTCACGCTCTACTTTGGGAAGGTTTTGAGTGTGGGTAGCATCAAGTTCGACTTTTGCGCCTGTGGTTCTTTTCCGGTTAGGGCGACTGGTCCGAGACTTAGTTTCATGACGTTCCCACGTGTCACCATCTCGAGTCGGAGGCGGGCCGACGTCATCAGCTTGGGGACGAGGACCTCCTGGATCGATACTTGCGTTGTGTGCCCCGCGACGAGCCACCCCTCCCCATTGCGAGCCCCTCGCCTTCTTACCGAAGTGGCGTTCAGGTTTCTCAACTCCTGGGCCCCTAAGTGGGTTACCAGAACCTCTATCGGGCCGGTCACTTCTGGACCCTCTACCGCGATCATTGGTTGAACGAGGTGGGCCGCCTCTACCACGTCCTTTATTGCCCGAGGGGGGCTTGGGGCCTCTTCGACCTGCGTCATTTCGATTATTCACGGATCTCTATGTTACGGGGCAAGTCGCGTCAAATAGGGCAGGTCGATCTCCCTCCCTCACTTAATCAAACCAAAGGGCCTCGCCGCACCGATCAGACCAGCAACTGGTTTGTCGGGACAACGAGGCCCTTATTAAGAAAATTCTGGCGGCGACCTACTCTCCCAGGGGGTCTTCCCCCAAGTACCATCGGCGCTGGCAGGCTTAACTTCCGTGTTCGGAATGGAAACGGGTGTATCCCTGCCGCCATAACCACCAGAAATATGTTGCGCTTTGCTCTAATGAGAAAGCACGTTCTTGGGTTGACTCCATCGGAGCCAAAGGTGCGAGGGACAACTGTCCCTGAGCACTCCATAGCGATGCACGATCCTTCATTGCTGAAGTTATTTGTTTCCTCGAAACTGAGTATCGAGCCCAAGCCCTCGGCCGATTAGTACCGGTCTGCTGAACACGTTGCCGTGCTTACACATCCGGCCTATCAACGTGGTGGTCTGCCACGGGCCTTACCTGGTTATCCAGTGGGAGATCTCATCTCGAAACAGGTTTCGCGCTTAGATGCTTTCAGCGCTTATCCTTCCCGCAGGTCGCCAACCAGCCATGCTCCTGGCGGAACAACTGGCACACGAGAGCTGCGTCCATCCCGGTCCTCTCGTACTAGGGACAGCCTTTCTCAAATCTCCTACGGCTACAGAGGATAGGGACCGAACTGTCTCACGACGTTCTAAACCCAGCTCGCGTACCGCTTTAATGGGCGAACAGCCCAACCCTTGGGACCTGCTTCAGCCCCAGGATGCGATGA